>Ga0164243_10014314_pt1 | contig 11064 bp, 8 predicted proteins | sample OricompcompostOP_FD_108781 | JGI IMG/M metagenome (GOLD analysis project Ga0164243, IMG submission 108781) | Organic Plus compost microbial communities from Emeryville, California, USA - Original compost - Organic plus compost (OP) | ecosystem: Engineered > Solid waste > Mixed feedstock >...
CCGTCGACCCAGCGGCTCGATCTCGATGTGACGCGCCACTTCCAGGTGGGCGGGACGACGATCTCGCCGTATTTCAGCATCGTCAACGCATCGAACGTGAAGAACGTGTTCCTGTACGTTTTCGACTACTCGAAGGCGCCGCCGACGCGGCAGGCGATCAGCCAGTTCCCCTTCCTGCCCTCGGCCGGTGTGACGATTGCGTTCTAGACGGACTCTCGCGGTGTTCGCGACGCTGGTGCTCGCGGCCTGTCGGTTCGACAAGATCACCATCCCGCCCACCCAGGCGAGCGTCGTCGTGCACGCCGTGATGAATCCGTCGACGCTGACGCAGATCGTCCTCGTGGAGCGCACGTTGAGCGGCGTGGAGACGGTGCGCGATTCCGTCTTCAACCCCGGCGACCCGATCGCCTCCGACGGCGGCATCCCCGTCCACGGCGCGATCGTCGAGATCAGCGACTCCGCCGGGGCGATCGTGCGCGGCGTGGAAGACGCGGGTCCGGTCGCAGGGCGCGGCACCGGGGTTTACCGGCTTACCTTTCGCACGCCCATTCGTCCGGGTGGGCTCTATCGGCTCAGAGTGCTCACGCCGCAGGGCGAGGAGGTGACCGGCGAGACGCGAGTGCCGGGGGGGGCGTCGCCGACGCCCATCGGTTCCGTGTCACGGACGTTGAACCGCGATCACGATACGCTGGCGATCGACTGGCCGACGGTGGCGAACGCTCGCGCCTACGCCGTTCGCGTCGAGAGTCCGTACGGTCCGTACTTCCTGTTCAGCAACAGCACCACGGTTCGGTTTCCCGGCGACGCGCGGAATCTGTTCGCGAACAACTTCGAGCATCTCTTCATCCCAGGCTTTCGCCAGGACGTCTCGATCGGCGCGGTCGACTCGAACTTCTACGATTACTATCGGACGAACAACGATCCGTTCACCGGCACGGGCATCATCAATCGCCTCGACGGCGGGATCGGCCTGTTCGGATCGCTGCTGCCGGTGTCGAGCGGCACGCTCAACGTGGTCGCCGACCAGACGGAGCCGATCGAGGGACGCTATCGGCTGAGCGGGCGTCCGTTCAACGAGGACGTGCCGGTCACGTTGACGCTGTACCTGGAATCGAAGTCGTCGCGTGCCGATGTGCCCGACGCGCTGTCGGGACGATTCACGACGGCGATCAGCAGCAACCCGAAGGGAGTTCTCGGTGAACAGGCCGGGGTGAACATCGCGCTGGTCCTCGTCGCAAATCAGCTCGCCCACGACACGATCGACGTGTTCGTGGGCGAGCTCGCGGCGGATGGCCGAACGTTGTCCGGGTCGTTCCAGCGCACGACCGAAGCCGGGCGCGTGACCTACATCAAGCAGTAGTCGCGGGGAGCGAGGACCGTACGTCGTCGCCGGTCATGCGCGTGGGCTCGTCGACGTCGCCGGCGCGCTGTTGCACGCCGCGCACGACCGCCTCGAGCGTCACGATCGGCGCGTCGGCCTCGGCGACGACGTTCGCCTCCCACTTGCCGCGGTCGGGTCCCTTGAGCGTGAGCCGATAGCGCGCGGTGTAGATGACGTGACGATCGGGCGGGGCCGGTTCGATCAGCTCGGCTTCGTCGGCCGATGCATCCGCCGTCGTCCCGGACTCGCCCGGCGCGTCGGAGACGTATTCGTCGACGATCGTCGGCGATCCGTCGAGTGCCGGTGGGCCGGCCTCGTCGGGCATTCCTGCCTCGGCGGCCTCCGCGCGATCGACCGCCGTGCGCGGCTCCTCGAGCTCGACGTCCTCGGTCTCGGTCACGGCGAGCTGCGTGGCTTCGTTCACCGCGCCGTCCGGGCTCATCGTCGGAAGCTCGACTGCTTCCGCGTCCGCGGCCGGAACCGCGCGAACCGCGGCGATGACGGCGACGCCGCTCTCGACGCCGCCCTGGCGGATGGGCGGAAAGAAGTGGATCTCGGCGACGCGCGCGAGGTCGACTTCCTTCGCGATCGCCTTCAGAAAACGCTCGCGGGTCTCGTCGAGGATCATGAGGCGCGCGACTCCCCGGCGCCGCCGGCATTCGCCGAGCGCGGCCGTGTGTCGAGCTCGCGTTCGACGTAGAGACGAAGAATGTGCATGAAATCCTGGGCGTTGGTCACGACGCCGAACGCCTGATGCGTTCCGCGGTCCTTGAGCTTGCTCACCACGAACTCGGACGAATCGACGCAGATCGTGGGAAGATCACGCATCGTGCCATCGGCGTTCGTCACGAACGCCGGCAGCATGTTGCCGGTCGCGATCGCATGCAGCGCCGTCGCGATGAGCACGGCCATCGTCGCGCGGATCGCGTGCGCACGCATGGCGTCCTGCGCCGCGACCGCATCGGTGATGACGTCGGGCAGCGGGCCGTCGTCGCGGATCGAGCCCGTGAGCACGAAGGGCACATCGTGCTTGACGCACGAATACATGATGCCGTCGGTGATGATCCCCTGCTCCACCGCATTGGCGATCGACCCGGCGGCGCGCACGCGGTTGATCGCGCGCATGTGCAGGCCGTGTCCGCCCTGCGTGATCTCGCCGGTGTTCGACATTCCGAGCGTGGTGCCGTAGATCGACGCCTCGATGTCGTGGACGGCGACGGCGTTGCCGGCGAGCAGCGCGCCGACGAAGCCGTTGGCGATGAACCAGCTCATGTCGCCGCGCGCCCGAGAATGGACGAGCGCCGGCCCCGTCACCCAGATCGGATAGCCGCCGCGGTCTCGCTCGTCGATGAGGAGCCGCGCCATGTGCGCGTAGTCGATCGGCTTCTCGCGCGACACCTCGCTCGACATGAACGTGAACGCCTCGCCGTCGGCACCGTGCGGCACGAGATGCGTCTGCACGAAGATGCCGTCCGAGCCGTCCTCGCGTTCGCCGATCGCGACGCGGTCGCCCTTCCGCACACGCCGCCCCTCGCGCACCCACAGCACGCCGCGGTCGTCCAGCACCAGCGCGGAATCCATGCGCGGCTCGCGCGGCGCCATCCACACGCCGCCGACGCGCACGTAGGTCGGAAGGTTGGTGGTCGAGAAGAACCCATCCGGCAGGACACCATCGGCCGGCGCGGGCGCGAACCGCGCATCGGGGAATGCCGCGAAGCGCGAATCGGTGAAATCGGGAGGCGCGAAGTTCGTCACGCCGGAGAAATCTCGCCACGCCTGGCGGTTATTGCCACGCGCGCGGCGTGGTTTCACGAGCGAATCAGAGCAGCGCGACGGGATCGCGATCGAGCGACACGCGAAGGTCGGCTTGCCTGGGCACCGGAAACCGCTCGAGAAAATACCGGCCCAACCGCGTGAGCTCGGCGGGATGCTCGGCTTTGATCAGCAGGTGCCAGCGCCAGCGGTTCTTGATGCGTTCCACGGGGCACGGTGCCGGGCCGATCACCGTGATGCCGCGCATCGGGTGCGAGCGCAGCAGCGCGTGCAGCCAGGTCGCGGCTCGCGTCGCGAGCTGCGCCGTCGCGGCCTCGGTGAGTCCGCTCACCACCACATTCGCCAGCCGGATGTTCGGCGGATAGGCCGGCGTCGCCCGGCCGGTGAGCTCCTGGCGGACGAAACCGTGGTAGTCGTGCGTGACCGCGCACGTGACCGCGTGATGCGAGGGGACGCGCGTCTGAATGAACACGTGGCCGCCCTTGGGACCACGCCCCGCGCGGCCGGCAACCTGGCTCAGAAGCTGGAAGCAGCGCTCCGATGCGCGGAAGTCCGGCAGGTTGATCCCCACGTCCGCGTCGACCACGCCGACGAGCGTCACATTCGGGAAGTCTAAACCCTTCGCGATCATCTGCGTGCCGAGCAGGATGTCCACCTCGCCGGCGCCGACGCGGTCGAGGATCTCGGCGTGCGCCCACTTGCCGCTCGTCGTGTCCACGTCCATCCGCGCGATCCGCGCCGTCGGAAAGCGATCGGCAAGCAGGCGCTCGACCTGCTGCGTGCCGAGCCCGCGATGCCGCAGCACGCTGCCGTGGCATTGTGGGCAGTCGTGCAGCAACGGCTCGCTGTGCTGGCAGTAGTGGCAGACCAACTGCTCCGGCGCGCGGTGGTGCGTGAGGCTGATGGAGCAGTTGGGGCACGTGGCGACGAAGCCACACGTGGCGCACTGCACGAACGACGAATAGCCGCGCCGATTGAGCAGCAGGATGCTCTGCTCCCCGTTCCGGAGCCGCTCGGCCAGCGCGTCCTCGAGCACCTCGCTGATGACGACGCGGAGCCAGTCCGCCGAGTCGCGCTCGTTGGGAAACTTGAGCTTCGTGTCGCGCCGATCGACGATCTCCACGCGCGGCAGCCGCGCGCTGCCGGCACGCTCGGGGAGCGAGAGCAGCGTGTATTTGCCGCTCGTCGCGTTCACCCAGCTCTCGAGACTCGGCGTCGCGCTGCCGAGCACGACGACGGCGCCCTCGCGCCGCGCGCGCACCACCGCCGTCTCGCGCGCGTGATAGCGCGGCGTCTCGCCCTGCTTGTAGGTCGATTCGTGCTCCTCGTCGACCACGATGGCGCCGAGGTTGGCGAGCGGAGCGAAAATCGCCGAGCGCGCGCCGACGGCGATCCGCTTGCGCCCCTCGTGCAGCGCGAGCCACTCGTCGTAGCGCTCGCCGTCGCTCAACGCGCTGTGCAGCACGGCGATCTGATCGCCGAATGCGGCGCGAAACCGGTCGACCGTCTGCGGCGTGAGCGCGATCTCCGGCACGAGCACGATCGCCGACTGGCCGCGCTCGAGCACCACCCGACGCAAGAACTCGATGTAGACGAGCGTCTTGCCGCTGCCGGTCACGCCGTGAAGGAGAAAGACGTCGCCCGGCGCGGCGAGCGCGATCCGGTCGATCGCGTCGCGCTGCGCGGCGGACGGCACGTGCGCGGTCTGCGGCTTGACGCCGCGCGACGAAAACGGATCGCGCGCGACCACCTCGTCCGAGATCTCGATCAACCCGCGGTCGGCGAGCTTGCTCAACACGCCTGGGGAGAACTTCATCCGTTCGGTCAGGTGCTCCACCGCGGCCCGGCCGCCGAGCGACTCCAGCAGCTCGAACACGGCGCGCTGCTGCTTCGCACGGGCGAAGACCTCGTCGCGCTGCATCAACGACGGCAGCTCTCGCGCGACGCGCGCGACTCGGCGCCTGCGGCGGCTCGGCTCCGGCGCCTCATGGGAGCCGAGGGCGGCGGGGAGGGCGGTTCGGATCGCCACGCCCAGCGGCACCACGTAGTACTCGGCGATCCAGCGGCAGAGGTCGAGCATCTCGGCGCTCATCACCGGAGCCGAGTCGGGGAGCGAGACGACCGGCTTCGCTTTGACTTTCTCGGCGGCGGTCCCCGGACCGACGATCACCCCGATCTGCGTCCGCGAGCGGAAGGGCACGACGGCGCGCATGCCGACGCGCGCGCGGCCGGCGTCCGCGTCGGGCACTTCGTAGGTGAATGTCCGGAAGAGTGGAACCGGAAGGGCGACGTCGACGAGCATCGCGAAAGGTACGAGGTCGGCGGCGCGCGGGGCGCGCCCTTCCGGCGTCTCAGTCCGCCTTCTCGAGCTTCAGCTTGATGTTGACGAAGTTGTACGGCGGCCACGGACCCGAGTACTTGAAGGACAGCACGTCCTCGAGGCGGCGGCTCATTTCCTTGACGCGGTCGTCGAATGCCTGTTCCTGCGCGCGGTCCACGAGAAAGGCGGCGTTGAGGATCATGCGATCGCCGATCGGCTTGTTCGACCGGCTCGCGACCGCGACCGGCTTGAGAGCGTCGTGGATGTCGGTGACGTAGCGGGCGCCCATCTCCTCGAGCGCCGATTCGACGAGGCGGCCGAGCTGCATGCGCGCGAAGTAGGTCGACGTCGAGGTGTGGCGGCTGATCTCGTCCTTGAGCCGGCGAATCTCGTCGTTGTCGCGCTCGATATTGGCGATCACCCTCTCGCGATCCCACAGCACCTTGAGCCCGAACTCGATCTTGTCCTGCATCTTGTGGAGGACGTCGCTGAAGGCCTGGTAGGTCGACCGCAGGAGCTCAGTGACGTCGTCCTCGGAACGGAATACCGTGCCGAACGACATCGGGATCACGGTGAATTCCTGCATCACCGTTTCATTCACGAACTCATGCGCGAGGACGTTCTCGCGGGTGGGATCGTAGATCACGATCGGCGTATCGCTGACGACGGCGGCGAGATCGTTGTAGGCCACGGTGAAGACGCGTTGGCCACCGCCGATGCCGATCGCGCCGAACTCGCGCTGCTGATCGCATCGGACGATGCAGTACACATACTTGCCGCCCTCCGGATTGATCGATGCGCCGGAGTCTGGTAGGTCGTTCATTGGGTTCGGTCGGGGAGCGGACGCTGAAGGGAGGGCCGGTAAGGTTGACCTCGGAACCAGCGTCGCGCTAGACAGGTGTTTCCTTTTCGGTGTCGTTCGGATTCGTTTGTCGGCTACCGTACAAACCGCGATCACGCCGTGAGCGGCACTCGGCACCGCGCGAGAAGGGGCGGTCTCGAATGCGACGATGACGGGGATGGACCGCGAAGGATCCATGGATGTGGGAGTCGCGTCAGCGCGGGCGGGAGGGCACCCTCGTTCTCACCGTTCTCGCGCGAGGCCGGGACGGCGCATCACCGATGTGCGCCGTTCTCCGTGCTCGCCAGCGCGACGCGCGTCACGCCGGCGCGTCGAAGCTCAAACGGGACGACGTCCCTGAATGATGCGAACCAGCACGACGACGACGGCGATGATGAGCAAGAGATGAATCAGACCGCCGCCGATGTGGAACGCGAGGAAGCCAAGCGCCCACAGGATGAGCAGCACTACCGCCAGCGTGATGAGCATTGCGTTCTCCGCTTTGAGTCGCGGCTGAGAAAGCAACTGCCATGCCGCCTACCCGGACGCGGTTCGGGAACGGGCGATCGTCATGAGGTCATAGCGGCGATTTCCAGTTCCACGTCCACTCCCGCTCCTGCGGCCGATCTTCGAGGTGGTGGCGTGTATAGCGCACCGCCTCGTCGATCTCCCGGTCGAACTTCGTCGTCAACTCGGCGATCTTCGGCTCCGGCAGGCTCGAATGACGCACGGCGAGCCCCGCGAGGTGATAGCGGCTCATCTGATTGAGGACGACCATGTCGAACGGGGTCGTGGTCGTGCCCTGCTCGTTGAAGCCGCGCACGTGAAAGCGCGCGGGATTCGGCCGCCGATGCACGATCTGGTGCACGGCGTACTGGTAGCCGTGAAAGGCGAAGACCACCGGGCGGTCCTCGGTGAAGCGCTCGGCGAAGCGCTCGGTCGTCATCCCGTGTGGGTGCACCGACGGATCGAACAGCGACATCAGATCGATCACGTTCACGACCCGGATCTTCAATTCGGGCACGACTCGGCGCAGCCACCACGCGGCCGCCACCGTCTCGAGCGTCGCGGTGTCGCCCGCACAGGCGAGGACGACGTCGGGCTCCTCGTCGCCCTGGACGTTGCCCGCCCATGGCCACACCGACGTGCCGGCCGCGGCCTGTTCGATGGCTTCGTCCATCGTGAGCCACTGCAACTGCGGCTGCTTGTCGATCACGATCGCATTCACGTAGTTGCGCGAACGGAGGCAGTGATCGGCGACGGAGAGCAGCGAATTCGCGTCGGGCGGCAGATAGATGCGCGCGACCGAGCCGCGCTTCGAGAGTACGACGTCGATCAACCCCGGCCCCTGATGACTGAAGCCGTTGTGATCGTTGCGCCAGCAGGTCGACGTGAGCAGGATGTTCAGCGACGGCACCGGCACGCGCCACGCGAGTCTGTCGGCTTCCTCGAGCCACTTCGCGTGCTGCACGACCATCGATGCGCAGACCATCGCGAACGATTCGTACGTGGCGAAGAGACCGTGCCGCCCCGTGAGGAGATACCCCTCGAGCCACCCCTCGCAGAGATGTTCGCTCAGCACCTCCATCACGCGCCCGCTCTCGCTGATGCGATCGTCGATGGTGATGCGCGGCTCGACGAAACACCGCTGCTCCGCCTCGAACACGGCGGACAGGCGATTGGAGTTGGTCTCGTCCGGGCAGAAGAACCGGAAGTTCCGCGCGTCGCGGTTCTCGACGTAGATGTCGCGCAGCATCAGGCCGAGCTGGCGGGTGGATTCCGCCATGAGCACCGCGGGCTGCGAGAGTTCCAATGCATACTTTCGAAAGTCCGGCATGCGCAGGTGGATCGGCCGGCCGCCGCCGTTCGCGTGCGGGTTCGCGCCCATCCGCCGGTCGCCGCGCGGCGCCAGCGCCGCCAGCTCCTCGACGAGCGCGCCTCGGTCGTCGAAGAGCGACGCCGGCTCGTACGACCGCAGCCACCGCTCCAGCATCTCTCGCTGCAGCGGATCCGTGCGGGCCCGCGTGAGCGGCACCTGGTGCGCGCGAAACGTGCCCTCGACCGGCTCGTCGTCGACCACGGCCGGGCCCGTCCAGCCCTTGGGCGTGCGCAGCACGATGGCCGGCCAGCGCATGCGATCGATGTCGCGGCGCACCGCGCCGCGTGCCGCCGCCTGAATGGCGGCGATGCGATCGAACGCCGTGTCCATCGCCGCGGCCAACTGCTGGTGCACCGCCGGGGGATCGTTGCCTTCGACGAAGATCGGGTCGTAGCGGTTGCCCTCGAGGATGGCGCGCACCTGCTCGTCGGTGCGGCGCGCGAAGACCGTCGGGCCGCTGATCTTGTAGCCGTTGAGGTGGAGAATCGGCAGCACGGCGCCGTCGCGCGCGGGATCGAGAAAGCTCGTCCCCTTCCACGAGCCGGCCAGCGGTCCGGTCTCCGCTTCGCCGTCACCCACGACCGCCGCGACCACGAGATCGGGATTGTCGAAGGCCGCGCCGAAGGCGTGCGCCAGCACGTAGCCCAACTCCCCGCCCTCGTGGATCGAGCCCGGCGTCGGCACGCTCACGTGGCTCGGGATGCCGCCCGGCGTCGAGAATTGTCTGAAGAGAGCCGCCATGCCGTCGGTGTCGCGCGAGATGTGCGGATAGATCTCCGAGTACGTGCCCTCGAGATACACGTTCGCCACGACCGCCGGCCCACCGTGCCCCGGACCCGCGAGGAAGATCACGTTCGCGTCACGTGCGCGGATGATCCGATTCAGATGGAGGTACAGGAGGTTCAATCCAGGCGACGTGCCCCAGTGCCCGAGCAAACGCGGCTTCACGTCGTCGGCCGACAGCGGCCGGGCGAGCAGCGGATTGGCGCCGAGAAAGATCTGGCCGACGGTCAGGTAGTTCGCCGCCGCCCAGTAGCGCTGCATCCGTGACAGTTCGTCGGGCGAGAGCGGCCCGGTTGCGGCGCCCTCGGACGACGAGCGGTCGAGGGATGCGTCGCGCACGGCGACGGTGCTCGAGAGAGATGCGTCGAAGACGAAGCGCGAGTCGGCCATTGGAATTGAAGAAAGAGGGTCGAGCCTGGGATGCTGCACCTCGCGTGCCCCACGCAACCAGGCACGAACGGCCGATCACACGCGCTGCACGGCGGGGAGACGATACGACCCCTCGAGCACGGGGGTCAGCGGACCGTACAACCGCATCGTGAGACTGAACGGCCCCTTCGGCGCAGGCAGCCAGTTGGCCTTCTCCTCGGGTGGAGCCGACTGGATGCGGATCGAAAGCGAGCCGTCCGCGGCGACGATCAACCCGTCGGTGGTGCTGCCGATGCTGTACCGCCCCATCTCATTCTCGAAGAAGCGAAGATCGTCGCAGTAGAGCGCGAGATTCCAGAACGCGGCGACGGGCGGCGACTGTCCGTGCTCGAAGCGCAGCACGTATGCCTGCGACCCTTCCAGCGGCTCGCCGCGCTCGTCCACGGTGGTCGTGGAATAGAGCAGCTCGGACGCGACCTGCGACCCGATCGCGAATTTCGCCAGCGCCGCGCGCAGCACGAAGTCGTGCCCCGACCGGCCGCCCGACATGTTGTACCGCCAGCCATTCGTCGTCTCGCCCAGCGCGGCCCACCGCTGATCGATGAGCTGCTCGGCCGTCGCTTGCGCGCGCTTGAGGCCGCGCACCGTCGCCTCGTTCAACGTGTGCCACTCGAACCCCCGGCCGACGCTGAGGCCAATCTGGTGCAGGGCCTTCATCATCGCGTTGCCGGTGTCAGCCGAAGCGGGAAGGTTGGTCTGGATCGCGTGCCCGAGCTCGTCGAAGGCACGCAGTCCAATGTCGGCCTCGCTCACGTACGGCGTGATCGGCGCGGCCGAACGCCGGGTCTGGAAGCCGAGCCCTTCGCGCTGGTAATCGGACAGCGGCATCACGCGGAAGCCACGCTGCGCGTCGACGGCAGCCGCGAGATCCGCGTCCCCCTGCACGCAGATGTGCGCCGCGATGACGCCGCGATAGGTTCGCAGACGAACGCCGTGCATCTCCGCGGGCAGCGGGCCATCATGCTCCGGTCCGACGATCACGTAATCGCCGGGGCGCGGGCCGCCGATCCCCCCCACGTTGTACGCGACCTCGTCGAACATGTCGTTGATCTGCACCAGATACCATCGCTCGGTCGCGAGCGCGGGCACGTGCAGCACGATCGGCTCTCGATTGAGGTCGAGCACGGCATACGCCTCGAGCGTCACATTGCTCGGCATCACCAACAAGCGATTCTCGGCGGTGCGCAGCCGCGAGAGCTTGCGAAGCGTGTTGACTTCGGTGCCACCGGCGCGAAGGGCTTCGGGAATCAGCCGGTTGTACGTCTGCAGCGGGAAGCCCCAGATGTAACCGACGAGCCCAAGCGCGTAGGCGAACTCCTCTCGCGCATGGTCGAGAGACATGCCCGTGTCGGCCGCCGGTTGGGTCGAGGTGGTCAACTGCGCTCCGTCGTCCAGGAAGACGCCGCGCTGGTGCGCGCCGACCCTGAACGTCGGTGGGCGGCAACGTGGGGCTCAATTGGACGAACGAACTAGATAGTTCGGGGTCGGGAGCAGGGAGGTGGGAGTGACGAACGTGACCTCCTGCTGCTCAACGCCTAGGGAAGGTCTGAACTAAGAGTGTTGTTGAACAAGGGCAGTGTTATGGAGCGGCGGGATCATGCGACGACGGCATTGGCCCGCCGTTATTGTCGCCCGCGCCCGGCACGGCGGGCCGCGGC
>Ga0164243_10014316_pt1 | contig 11064 bp, 2 predicted proteins | sample OricompcompostOP_FD_108781 | JGI IMG/M metagenome (GOLD analysis project Ga0164243, IMG submission 108781) | Organic Plus compost microbial communities from Emeryville, California, USA - Original compost - Organic plus compost (OP) | ecosystem: Engineered > Solid waste > Mixed feedstock >...
ATTTCCGGCTGAATGATGTACGCGGGAAAGAACTACGCGATCTGACCGTCGGGGTCATTGGAACAGGACGCATCGGCTCGGCCGTTATCGATAGGCTGCGAAGCTTTGGCTGCCGTATATTGGTCTACGACAACCGACCCAAAACAACTGCCACCCATGTTCCGCTTGATGTGCTGTTACAGCAGAGTGATATCGTCACGCTCCATACACCACTTAATGCAGGCACACACCATCTCCTGAATCGTCAACGTATCGAGCGGCTGAAGCGTGGCGCGTTTGTCGTGAATACCGGACGGGGTGCTCTGCTTGATACCGAAGCGTTGGTTCACGCGCTGGAAAGCGGCAAACTCGGCGGTGCAGCGTTGGATGTTCTTGAGGGAGAAGAGGGAATATTCTACGCAGACTGCGGAAACAAACCCATTGAAAACAACCTGTTGTTGCGGCTAGAAAAATTTCCGAACGTAATCGTTACCCCGCACACTGCCTATTACACAGAACACGCCCTGCGCGACACGGTTGAAAATAGCATTCTCAATTGCCTGAAATTCGAACGAAGAACCCAGCACGGGTAGGTGGAAACGCGGGACCGGGCATCAGGAGCGGATCCCCGGAGCGCTTCCACACGCTACGAGATCGTGATCCAGATCCCAGCGTTTGGCGAGACACGAAACCTCAATGATCCTCACTCGGGGTGCGGTGGCGGCCCCGACGTAGCGCATGTTGATGACTGTACCCGTCGTGGTTGTGTCCATAACCGCGAGGGTAGGGGATTGGTGTTGCGGTGGAAGGCAATTGACTTGGCTGAGAAAGGAAAGGAGTCGTCAATTTCCTCCTGGTCGATGCGGTATCGGCGCAAGACGCAACACCCATCGCGGGTAACCCGACAGAAGTTGTGGCTCCAGAAGAGTCGACCGTAAGCCCTTCGGGTGAGCCTGGAAATCCATTGAAGCGCACAGAATCTCGCGATCGCTCTGCGAGCTTGTCGATGGAGGCTTTGGCGCGTTCGTTTTACTAGGCGAACCCTCTTCAATCAGACCGTTTTTTTGGACCTCCTGTACCTTGAACAAGGAAAGGGCAAAACCCACAATTTGTGAGGTGCCCGGAAACTGATTTTCAGCTTTCGGAATCTCCCGGTTTGTGCGAAGTCACGTGTCATTGACATTTCTCCGCCCAGCTTTCGGAACTCGCTCGCCACGACATCGACACGTGAAGAGGTGCCCGCGGACCCAGCGATTTGACAGGGGAGCGAATGAACCAGAATACCGTCAATGAACAATTGCGGCTCAAAATCGAGTCCAATCAGCGCTTACAACCTGTCATTCCGCGCTCCCGATTACTGGAATTCATTGAAGCCCCGTTCCCTGCTCCTATTACCTTAATCTCCGCTCCGGCAGGGTTCGGCAAAACCACACTCGCTGCCCAATGGGCCGAACACGCCGGTCGCCGGTCGATCTGGGCATCCCTACAGACCGATGCGAATTCCCCGGACCGGTTGCTCGCCACGCTCGTCACGGGAGCGCGAGCCGCGGGAGTGCTCCAGGACATTGAAGCTTCATCTCCGGAAATGTCGATCGACACCTTCGCCGGCGAACTGCTGAGCGCCGCAGAAGCCCAACCACTCGCGCTGATTCTGGACGACTATCACGAGGTCGACAGCCTCGACGTCCACCGGCTGGTGAACGAGTTGCTGAACCGGTGTTCGGGGCGCATCCCGGTGTTTCTGCTGAGCCGCGAGCGGTTGCCATTCGCGCTCAGTCGTGAGCGGCTGTCCGGACAGGTGCGGGAGATTACCGAAGCCCAACTAAGGTTCCTGCCGCACGAGATCGCCAGTGTTGTCGATCTCGTGGCGCCCAAACGCCTGGACCATCGCCAGATCGATCGACTCGGTCAACGAACGGATGGCTGGATTGCAGGTATTCGCCTGGCGCTCATGGCAATGGATCATGCCAGCAGGCGCCAGATCGATACGATGATCGAAAAGATGTCGTCAGAGCGATGGCTCCAGGACTATGTCGTCGAAGAGGTGATCGATCAGCTTTCAGATCCATTGCGCGCATTCGTTCTGCGCACCGCGGGGCTCAAATTCCTCGACCCCGATCTCTGCGACGCCGTATTGGGGATCGACCAGAGCGTTGATCTGATTGACGAGCTCATCCGGCGCAATGTTTTTCTCCAGCGCATGTCGGGCGAAGCCGATTCGTACACGTACTACCCGCTCTTTGCGGAATTTGTCGAGCGGATCAGCGTACGCCGGTTGCAGCCCGCCGAGCGTCAGGTGCTGCACCAGCGCGCTGCCGCCTGGTTCTATGGCCACGGACATGGCGAGTTCGCGCTCGAGCAGATGATCAAGAGCGGAAACATCATGGCTGCCGTCGACATCATGGTCGAGGTCGGCGCGAAGCTTACGCGCGCGGGGCGCCATCGCTCTCTGTACTACTGGTTGAGCAAGTTGCCGGAAACGGCGATCTCTTCCAATTCGCTGCTCGCTGCCTGGCATGTTCGCATGCTCTTGCAGCTAGGGCGGACACGGGACGCATCGGTGATGCTGCAGCGCGTCGCGCCGGACTGGCACGCTTCAGATGACCCATATCTTCGGGCAATCGCATTGTCGCTCCAGGGACTCGTTTCTTACTTCAATGGGTACATTGATGAAGGGTTGGAACAGAGTGTCCAGTCGTTGTATTGGTTGCCGGGCGACTCCGTGGTTGAGCGCCTGCGCGCCTGGGGGGAAATCATCACCTACGAGCAATTGCGTGGCAATGATGAGTTGATGTGGCAGGCGTATCGTCAAGCGGAACGGTGCAAAAATGCGCTCCCCGGTCAGCAGGTGCGGTGGATCGCCTTTATCGAGCCCGATCGTGTGAACTGGAGCGCCTTACGTGGAGACCTCCCCGCCGCGGAACGCGCGTTGATCTATCAGCTTGAGCGATTTCCGAAGGAGTTCGAACAAGAGGAACCAAAGCTCCGTATTCGCCTGGCCGCAATCTACCTGGAGTGGAACCAGCTTGCCCGCGCGAGTGAGGAATTGGACCACTTTGTTCGCGATGTGGAGAGTTATTTCGAAACATTTTGGATTGAAGAGGGACAGATCGTTCGTGCCCGATTGCTTTGGGCACAGGGCGAGCGAGTCGCCGCCAGTGAATCGTTGCAAAACGCGATCGACCAGCTGACGGCGTCGGGCGGGCCAATGATGTTCTATTCCGCGATGAGAGCGCTTCAAGCCGCATTTTGGCTGGAAAGTGGCGAGATCGGTCTCGCCCGGGATTGGTACCGAACCCGGCCTCAGGGTGGGTACCAGTGGCCGATGTTTTTCGGCAGCGCCGATGCGTTTTCCACGCAAGTCCAGCTGGCGATAGCCGAGCGAGATTTCGGCGCGGCGAGCACGCTGGCCCGGCAATGCATCGCACAGGCGCACACTCTCAAGCAGCGCAGCGCCGCGATCCCGCTCTATCTCTGGGATTTTGTCGCGCAATCCATGCTTGGCAACGATAAGGCCGCCTACGACGCTTTGCGCGACGCGCTGAAGTACGGAATGCCGGGCGGATTCGTGCGCTCGTTTCTCCTGCCGGATCCAACGATCGTCTCGCTGTATGAGCGCATCATGCCGCGGCTGTCACCGGACGAAGCAGCCTATCTCCGGCGGGTAATCGCCTCAGGTTACGGGAGTGAGACGGCAACGGAGGAGGAACCGGCGCCGAATGCAGAGCGGGCGCCGACCAATATGAACCTGAGAGAGGCGCTGAGCCGCCGCGAACGCGACGTGCTGAAGCTTCTCGCCGATGGACTGCGGAACCGGGAGATTGGGGAACGACTCTTCATCAGCGAGCGAACGGTCAAGAAACATATGACCAGCCTGATGGCCAAGCTCGACGCGACAAACCGTGCCACGGCACTGAAGCATGCACGCGAAATGGAGCTGCTCTAGCGGTTCAAGGTCTCGCGCCCATTTGGGAGCACCCGCGCCGCATAGGTGCACCCAGGGCGGACTTGCTCGGTGCCGCTCGATAACGGATGCTGGGAATCACCCATTCTCCAGGGAGTGGTTCTCAGTGGGCGTTCCTCCTCTTGGCTGACATCGAAGATGTCAGCCAAGAGGAGGTCGCACACCCTGCCGATTTGGACTCTTCTTGCAACGCCCCATTGCCACTGCTCTCGGGATGCCGGGAAAATATCCTCGCGAAACCCAAGGAATTTCGCACGCCGTTCGCCTGCTGCCCCTCGGGTCAATAAGGGCATGCGCGAACCATAACGACCCCCCCAATCTTACTGACCTGAGCGACCTGTCAGCCCAAGTACTTAGGAAGATTGATCTTAGGTAAATCTGCGGTAGCAACCCCATGACGGTCCCCACTCCGCAAACGTGATCGTTTTGAAAAGGAGACCAAAGGACATTCCGGGAAAATCGCCTCTATCTGTCTAATTGATTCTAGGCAACTCTCGCGAGAACGAGGGGGTGTTCTGTGCCGTGCCACTGCGGGCTGATACGGCCCGTTGCCCAGGCGGAGGAGGCACTTTCGAATGTCAACCGATCACGCGCGTGATGGGGAAGCATTCAGGGAGGTGGCCAGAGCTCGTGAGTGATTGCCGGGACGTGATGCGGGGCAACCACTCACGGAGTTGGCGGACGTTTGGATCGGTTTGACGCGGCGCGGAGGCGGCGTCGAGTCGTCACTCGCGAATTCGGGGGGACGCGAAGAGACAGGTGGAGGGTGCCCGCAATGGCGATCGGCTGCGACAACACGTCGCTGCTGCTCTCAGGATGTTCAGGACCGAGGGGGAGCAGAGTTGATGACTGAAGGCATGAGATCGATCCTGCGCGATAGGGGTTTAGGGATGCTGTTGCACACCGCAGCCAGATGTGGGCTCGCGGTGATTTTTGCGTTCATGGCAACAACCGCGATATTCGCGCCTGAATCCAAAGCACTTGCGCAAGAAGCTTGTTACGATGATGGATACGGCGCAAGCGTCTGCATTCCCGGCGGAGCCGGTGCCTTTGCCGACAGCGTAGTCTCGTTTTCTCCAGGCGCATACGCCCCAAGCCCAAATGACTATGGCTGCCAAACTTCCGGCGGCCCCCACAACCAGGGGGGGACGGGATCCGGGGCGGTTGGCCCAACTGACGTGGCGCCTGTAGTCGTTCCACCTTCCGATCCCGGATATGAGGATTGGATCAACAACGTCCGCACGATGGGTGACGTTTCGCTTGGTGAGGGCGGCTCTATTACGCTTCACTTCGCCACACCGCTGACCGGTAGCGGAGACAGTGCTCCAGACTTGTGGGTGTGGGAAGTTGGAGAACAGGTTGAGCCTCATACCGTTGAAGTGAGCGAAGATGGTGCCAGCTGGACTCTGATCGGCACTTCGGACCCGTCGCATAACGGATCCCAGGGATACGATATTGACGACGACGGCTTCGACCTAACCGCGCGCTTGCACTATGTTCGGATCACGGATATCAACGATACCGCGCCGGGCGGTTGTTACGCAGGTGCTGACATCGATGCAGTTGCGGTGCTGTCAAGCATCTTCCCGGCGATCGAGATCGAGAAGACCGCTTCGCCGGACACCGATCTCGTGCCGGGCGATGTCGTCACCTACACCTTCGATGTTGAGAACACTGGCACTGATCTCATCGAAAACATCGAAGTATCCGATCCGATGGACGGGCTTAGCGATGTCGATTGTCCAACCACCAGCTTGCTTCCAGGTGAATCGACTACCTGCACCGCAACCTATGCGGTTACCGAGGACGATTACGCCTCGGGAGCACCGATAGAAAATCAGGCCCAAGTGTCTGGTGAGTCGGCCGCGAATCAGGAGCAAGTTACGGACGAGGCATCGGTGTCCGTAACCATTGCCGCCCCTGAAACCGAGGACGATGCGGCTGTCACCACGCCGGACACACCGGTCGACATTCCAATGCTCGACAACGATACCGCTCCGGACGACGCCACCCCCGAACTTACGACTCCGCCTGCGAACGGTGAGGCCGTCGTGAATCCGGACGGCACCGTCACCTATACCCCCGATCCGGGCTTTACCGGGGAGGACACGTTCGAGTACGAGGTTTGCAACGAGTCCGGAACGTGCGATACCGCAACCGTGACCGTGACCGTCGGTGATCCTCCCGTCGCAACCGACGACGAGGGGGCAACGACTCCCGACACCCCGGTCGATATTCCGGTGTTGTCGAACGACACCGATCCGAACGGTGAGACCCTGGCGCTGGAGCCGGGCTCAGTGACGGATCCGGCCAACGGCACGGTCACCGAGAATCCGGACGGTACCGTCACCTACACGCCCGATCCCGGCTTTACCGGCACCGATACCTTCGAGTACACCGTCTGCAACGAATCGGGACTTTGCGACACCGCCACGGTGACGGTCACGGTCGGCGATCCGCCGGTTGCCGTGGACGACACCGCGACCACAACCGGGGACACCCCGGTCGATATCCCGGTGCTCGAGAACGACACCGATCCGAATGGCGAAACGCTGACAGTGGAACCTGGCTCGGTTACCGATCCGGCCAACGGCACCGTGACTGAGAATCCGGACGGGACGGTTACCTATACCCCCGATCCCGGCTTCACGGGCGAAGACACCTTCGAATACACCGTTTGCAACGAATCGGGGCTGTGCGACACGGCGACCGTGACGGTGACGGTCGATCTGGCCAACACTGCCCCGGATGCGGTTGACGATGTCGATATGACCGACGAAGACACGCCGGTGACCGTGCCGGTGCTGGCCAACGACACCGACCCGGATGGGGATGCACTTTCCCTCGTCCCCGGCTCGGCGACCGATCCCGCCAACGGCACGGTGACCGAGAATCCCGACGGCACCATCACCTACACGCCGGACCCGGGTTTCAGCGGTTCCGATACGTTCCAGTACACCATCACTGATCCGGATGGCCTGACTGACACCGCGACGGTGACGATCACCGTCAACCCCATCAACCATCCGCCGGTGGCTCAGGACGACACCAACGCGACCGATGAAGACACGCCGGTTGATGGTGATGTCTCACTGAACGATTCCGATCCGGACAACAGCGATCTCATCTTCGAGGTCGTAACCGAGCCGGAGAACGGCACCGTGTTGTTCGTTCCGGACGGCACGTATACGTACACCCCGAACCCGGGCTTCAATGGTACCGATACCTTCGTGTATGAGGCATGCGACGACGGCGATCCGCAGCTCTGCGACACGGCCACGGTCACTATCGAGGTCGGCGGAGTCAACGATGCGCCGGAGGCGGTCGATGACACCAATACCACCGATGAGGACACCCCGGTCGCCGGCGATGTTTCACCGAACGACAGCGATCCCGACGGCGATCCGCTGACCTTCGGCAACGCCAGCGATCCGGCGAATGGCACGGTGGTGCTCAATCCGGATGGCACCTACACGTACACGCCGGACCCGAACTTCACCGGTACCGATACCTTCACCTACGATGCCTGCGATAACGGCGCGCCCGCGCTCTGCGATACGGCCACCGTCACGATCACGGTCAATCCGGTCAATGACGATCCGGTCGCGAACGACGATACGGCGACGACCGATCCGGAAACACCGGTCGATATTCCGGTGCTCACCAACGACAGCGATCCGGATGGTGATCCGCTCACCCCGACGGTGACGACCCCGCCGGCGAACGGAACGGCCGAGCCTAACCCGGACGGCACGATCACCTACACCCCGAATCCTGATTTCTGCGGCAGCGATACCTTCGAATACACCGTGGACGACGGCAACGGCGGCTCCGACACTGCGACGGTAACAGTCGATGTCGCGTGCCCGGGCAACACCGATCCGGACGCGATTGACGACAGCGCCACCACGCCGGCGGAAACCCCGGTTGACATCCCGGTGCTGGACAACGACACCGATCCGGAGAACGACACCCTGACGGTGGTGTCGACCACCAATCCGGCCAACGGCTCGGTGGCGGTCAATCCGGATGGCACCATCACCTACACCCCCGATCCCGGGTTCGCCGGTGTGGACACGTTCACCTACACAATCAGCGACGGGAATGGCGGCTCCGACACTGCCACCGTGACCGTGACGGTTGAGGCGCCGGAACCGCCGGTCACGGTGGATGACACCGCCGAGACCCCGCAGGACACCCCGATCGATATTCCGGTGCTCGACAACGACACCGTGCCGAACGATGCCACGCCTGAAATCACGACTCCGCCGGCGAACGGTGATGTTGTGGTGAATCCCGACGGAACCGTAACCTACACGCCCGATCCCGGGTTTACGGGTGACGACACCTTCGAGTACCAGGTCTGCGACGCCTACGATCAGTGCGATACCGCGACCGTGACCGTGACTGTCACACCGCCGGAGAACTCCGCTCCGGATGCAGTGGATGACACGGCCACCACGCCCGCGGAAACACCGGTCGACGTGACGGTGCTCGGGAACGACACCGATCCGGATGGCGACGTTCTCACGGTGGTTCCGGGCTCGGCGACCGATCCCGCGAATGGCAGCGTGACCGAAAATCCGGACGGTACGATCACCTACACACCCGATCCCGGATTTGTCGGCACCGACACCTTCCAGTACACCATCACCGATCCCGACGGTCTGACCGACACCGCGACGGTGACGATCACCGTGGAGGCCCCCGCCCCGCCGGTGGCGGAGGATGACACGGCCACCACGCCGCAGGACACCCCGGTCGATATCCCGGTGCTCGATAACGACACCCCGGCCAGCGGGCTGACCCCGGAAATCACCACCCAGCCGACCAATGGCACCGTGGCGGTCAATCCGGACGGCACGATCACCTACACCCCGAATCCCGGTTACACCGGACCGGACGAGTTCAGCTATCAAATCTGCGATGCCTACGATCAGTGCGACATCGCCGAGGTCAACGTTCAGGTGACCCCGCCGCCGATCGTTGCGGTCGACGACGTGGCGACGACTCCGGCCGAGACCCCGGTTGATATCCCGGTGCTCGATAACGACACCGCGCCCGATGGGACAACGGTGACGATCACCACTCCCCCGGCGAATGGCGATGTTGTCGTCAACCCGGACGGTACGGTGACCTACACGCCGGACCCCGGCTTCACCGGTGAGGATCCGTTCGAGTACACCGTCACCGATCCAGAGGGCAACACGGACACCGCTACCGTCACAGTGACCGTGACCGAGCCTGAGAATCTGCCGCCGGACGCGGTGGATGACAGCACCTCGACTCCGCGTGACACCTCGGTGAGCGGCGACGTTTCGACCAATGACACCGATCCGGACAACACGCCGGACGAGCTGACCTACGCTATCGATACCGCCCCGGCCCACGGCACCGTTGTGCTGAATCCGGATGGCACCTACACCTACACTCCGAACCCGGGTTTCAGCGGTGAGGACAGCTTTACTTACACCGTGACCGACCCCGATGGATCGACCGACACGGCTACGGTGGTAATCACCATTGAGCCCGCGCCGATCGAGCCGCCGGTAGCGGCCGATGATTCGGCGGGCACCACCACCGGCGGGACCGTGAACGGCAGTGTGGCCATCAACGACAGCGATCCCGATAACAGTGCGGAGGAGCTGACCTACGCCCTCGATACCCCGCCGGCGAACGGCACCGCCACCGTCAATCCGGACGGCACCTACACCTACACTCCGACCCCCGGATTTACCGGTATCGATACCTTCACCTACACGGTGACCGACCCGGATGGCCAGAGCGACACCGCGACGGTGACCATCGCCGTCGAGGCGGCCCCAGGATCCCCGGCGATGACCTTGGTCAAAACGGCTGATACCGCCGGCCCGGTGAATGCCGGTGACGTGATCACCTATACCTTCACCGTTACCAATACCGGCGATGTCGCACTGACGAACGTCTATGTCGACGATCCGAAGATCGGTAGGATCGACGTGATCGCCAGTCTTGGCGTCGGGGAAGTCGCGACAGCGACGGCGGCCTACACGGTCACCGATGCCGATGCCGAAGCGGGCAACGTCCATAACCTGGCGACGGCGCACGCGACCGATCCGGAGGGCAACGACGTCACGACCATTGGCGAGAACAATGTGCCTGCCTGCCTCCCCGGCACCGGCTCGAATGCGCCGCTCGATGCACAGACCTTCGGCATCGCGGTTCGCGCCCTCCAGGCAACCGACGGCACGCCGGTGGCGGAGGAGCCGACCGAAGCGCCGACCGAGGTCGTGACGGAAGAGCCGACGCTCGAACCGACGGAACCCGCGACCGAGACGGCCACGGCCACCGAAACGGCGACGGCTGAGCCGGAGGAAAGCGCAACGGCTGAGCCGACCGAAACGGCGGTTGTGGATAACGGCACCCCGGTGGTGCCGGCGGCCGAGGGCTGCGAAACCGGCCCGACCCCGACTCCGCAGCCGACCGCGACTCCGACGCCGCATCCTGGCGGCGGAAATCCGGGTGGTGGCAACCCCGGTGGTGATAACGGCGGGGGTGGGGGCGGAATCCCGCCGGTCACTGAGCTTCCGGCTACGGGCGCGTATGCCACGACGGTCGACAACCAGACCGGCATGATTTTCGTCCTTGCAATTGCAGCGCTGAGTGCCTTTGGTGCGCTCGGTATCGCAATCAACCGCCGCCGCATGCGAATGCGCGGATAGCGACCATCTCGATGACCAGCTCACCGGTTAACCTCTTCCGACCGGTGAGCTCTGGTCATAGCGCGGTCTCGCAGACAGCACGAAGTCCCCCTCCAATTAACTTCGTCGTTCGATGCAACCGCAAGCGACGCCGCTGTGGACCCCTCCGCAGCGGCGTCGCTTTGTTATGCCCGCGTGTACCGCTGAACTGCATTGATCACTACACGCGGCGGACGAGGAATTGCGCCACTCGCGTCACAACGTCGCCAGACGGCTCGTGTCCGCTGAATCTCACCATCCGTTGATCACTTCTTGGCCGACCCCCGATTACATCAGCTCGATCGCGCGGAACTACGTGGACGCGCCGGTGATTGCGTTTTGAGAATCGCGTAGTTCTAACGATGTGCGCTGGCGACGATCAGCGCAGGATAACGGTGTGCC
>Ga0164243_10014320_pt1 | contig 11062 bp, 7 predicted proteins | sample OricompcompostOP_FD_108781 | JGI IMG/M metagenome (GOLD analysis project Ga0164243, IMG submission 108781) | Organic Plus compost microbial communities from Emeryville, California, USA - Original compost - Organic plus compost (OP) | ecosystem: Engineered > Solid waste > Mixed feedstock >...
GCGCGCCGCGGTCTCCGTCGCGGCCGGCTGACGACGCGGGCCGCCGGGCCGCGCGCCGATTTGCCCCGAACGGCCCGAATTCCGCCGCCGGAAGGGGCCATTCGGGGCAAATCCGCCCGGACGTCCGGATCAGCCGGCGAGGTGGTTCCAGCGCGGCGCGAGCTCGCGCCACGGGCCGACGGCCGCGACCCGGCCGTCGGCCGCCGCAACGACGGCCGCGTCCCGGTCCAGCCGCGGCGGTAGTCAAAAGTCGCGGACCGATCGGGCGCCGTCACACACCGCCGTTCCGCGGGCCTGCGCGACGGCGCCCGCCCCGGGTTAAGCCCGCCCCTTCGCCAGCGCGCGGGCGACCTCGGTCACGTGACGCCCCTGGAACCGGGCGATCGCGAGTTCGTTCTCGCTCGGGAGTCGCGAGCCGTCGGCCGCGGCGATCGTGGTCGCGCCGTAGGGGGTGCCGCCGGTGATCTCGTCCATCGCGACGAGCCTTTGCTCGGAATAGGGGACGCCGACGATCACCATGCCGTGGTGCAGGAGCGTGGTGTGGAAGCTCGTGATTGTCGTCTCCTGCCCCCCGTGCTGGCTCGCCGTGCTCGCGAAGACGCTGCCGACCTTGCCGATCAACAACCCGGCGAGCCAGAGCCGCGTGGTCTGGTCGAGGAAGTTGCGCATCTGGGCGCACATGTTCCCGAACCGCGTCGGCGTGCCGAAGATGACCGCGTCGGCCTCGGCCAGTTTGTCGGGCGTGATCACCGGCACGTCCGCGAACGCCTCGCGCTTGGCCTTCGCCCCGCTCTTGACCAGCGCCGCCTCGGGGACGAGTTCCGGCACCTGGAACAGCGTCACCTCGGCCCCCTCCACCTCCCTCACCCCCTCGGCGATCGCCTCGGCCAGGCGGTGGACGTGGCCGTACATGCTGTAAAAGACGACGTAAACCTTAACCATCTCCGGCTCCTTTCCTCCGACGCTCTCCACCGCGCGTACCATCTCGGCGGGGCAGAACCCGGCACGCGTACCAATTAGCCGCGCCCGGCCGCATTTGTCTAACCCCTTTTTCGCGGCTTTCCTTCGGGCAACGGCGGCGTCCGTCGTCTGCCCGAGAACCCCGACTCTGAAACTTTGGCCGCGGCCCGAGGTACAATCGGCGTCGGGCGCCCATCTTGCCGAGGGGACGGCAACTCTAGGCCGTCGAGCCGCCAGGGACGACGGGACGAGAACGGGGCGTGCTTCGGTAAAGCGAGAGGGGACGTCGTTTGGAACCGACCGCGGTCGACGCCGAAGGGTCCGTTCCGGTGATCCGGCTGGAGGGGATCACCAAGGAATACCCGATGGGGACGGAACTGGTCCGCGCGCTGAAGGGGGTCGACCTGACGATCGGCGCGAACGAACTGGTGGCGATCATGGGGCCGTCGGGGTCGGGCAAGTCGACCTTGATGAACATTTTAGGGTGCCTCGACGTGCCGACCGCCGGGCAATACTGGCTCGACGGCGAGGACGTGGCCGGGATGTCGCAGTCGCAACTGGCGCGGGTGCGGGGGCGGCGGATCGGGTTCGTCTTCCAGACGTTCGAACTGCTGCCGCGGCAAACGGCCTTGCGCAACGTCGAACTGCCGATGACGTACTCCGACACCCCCGACCGCCGCGCCCGGGCCGTCGAGTCGCTCGCGCGGGTCGGCCTGGCCGACCGGATGGGGCACCGGCCGAACCAGATGTCGGGGGGCCAGCGCCAGCGCGTGGCGATCGCCCGGGCGCTCGTCCAGCGGCCCTCACTCCTGCTCGCCGACGAGCCGACCGGCAACCTCGACACGAAGACCGGCGACGAGATCCTCGACCTCTTCGCCGGCCTCCACCGCGAAGGCCAAACGATCGTGATCGTCACCCACGAGCCCGACGTCGCCGCCCGCTGCGAGCGGGTCGTGAGGATCCGCGACGGCCGGGTCGAGTCGGACACCGCGTCCGAAGCGGCACAGGCCGCCGCGCCGACCTCGGGGGGGGAACGGACGTGATCGCGACCGCCAACGTGCAGAACGCGCTGGAGCAGCTCTGGTCGCACAAGATGCGGTCGCTCCTGACCGTGCTGGGGATCATCATCGCGGTGACTTCGACGATCACCGTCGTGGGGGTGATCCAGGGGTTCACGGCGTACGACTCGGAGTTCCTCCAGGGGCTCGGCACGAACGCGATGTGGGTCTGGCCCCAGCGCCCGCCGGGCGACGCGGGGAAGCGGCTCGGGCGGGTCGAGTTGGACGAGCGCGACCTGGACGCGCTGGCGCGGGGCTGCCCGGCGATCGCGCGGGTCTCGCCGCTGATCCGCCGCGAGGGGGCGAAGTTCCGCGTCGGCCACGAGGAGTTGACGGTCCCGCTCGAAGGGACGGCCGCGGAGTACCACGCGATCCGCAACTTCCCCGTCGACTTCGGCCGGCCGTTCGCGGCGATCGACATCGAGCAGGGCCACTACGTCTGCATCGTCGGCCGCGAGGTGCTCCGCAAGCTCAGCCTCGACGAAGGGCTGGTCGGCCAGACGGTGCTGATCGAAGGGCGGCGGTTCCGGGTCGTCGGCCTCTTGAAAGAAAAGGGGAGCTTCCTCGGCAACAGCCAGGACGACCTCGTGCTGATCCCCTACACCCGCGCCCTGACCATGTTCCCGACCTTCCGGCGGAAGATCGCCGTCACGGCGCAGGCCGTCTCGGAAAAGGCGGTCCCCGAGGCCCGGGCGCAGATCGTGAACCTCCTCCGCCGCCGGCACGGCCTGGCGGCCTACCAGCCGAACGACTTCAACGTGATGACCCAGGACGAGATCCTCGAAGCGTTCAACAGCATGAGCCTGGTGGCGACCGCCGTGCTGGCGGGGATCGTCGGCATCTCGTTGCTGGTCGGCGGGATCGGGATCATGAACGTGATGCTCGTGAGCGTGACCGAGCGCACCCGCGAGATCGGGCTGCGCAAAGCCGTCGGCGCGCGCCGGCGCGACATCCTGCTCCAGTTCCTGACCGAGGCCGTCACCCTCAGCGTGATCGGCGGCGGGCTCGGGATCGGCCTCGGCTACGCCTTCTGCGCCCTGGCGAGCCTGCACCCGCAGATGGTCGACGTGGTCGTGCCGTGGTGGGCCGTGGCGCTCGGGTTCGGGATCTCGGGGACCACCGGCGTCGTCTTCGGGCTGGTCCCGGCCGTTAAGGCGGCCCTGCTGAACCCGATCGACGCCCTCCGGCACGAATAATCCGCCTCCTTCCCCACATCAATTCTCGCCACGCACTCCGACCACCCCGTTGAGCGCGCGCCGCGACGGCCGCATGATAGGGGCCGACCCGCGACCCCGGACGGACGCGGGCGGGTTCCCGTAGACGGGTGGAGTGGGCGATCTCATGGGACACACGGACGAGTTCGACGGGCTGTTGCGGACGATCGAGGCGGCGGCGGCGGCGATCGACGCGGGTGACCAGGCCGCCGCCCGTCAGGCCGCCGAGGCGCTGCTGTCGGTGTTCCAGCCGCCGGCCGGGGCGACGTCGATCCTGTCTCGCCTGGGGGGAACTTACGTCAAAATCGTCTCGGCCGTTTCGAAGCCCCCGTACCCCCAGGGCAAGTTCGCCCCGCTGACCGACGTGCTGGTCGACCTGAACTCCGTCGGGGCGGCGACCGGCCAGGCCGCGGGGTTCCCCCCGCCGACGTTCCGGCCCCGGCTCGGACCGACGCGTAACCTCCGCACCGTCCAGGCCCCCGACTGGTGGAAGAGCGAGCCGGTCTTCCTGGTCGACCACTCCAAAGCCACCCGGCGCGACGTCGTGCAGACGGCCGCCTACGCCTCCGACGCGGCGGCCTCCCACCTGGCCGACTTGCTGACCCGGGCCGGTTGGACCGGGATGTCGACGTCCGCCTTCGCCGAGTACACCCAACACGTCCCCGTCCGCGCCGCGGCCTCGGCGGCGGTCCGGCAGATCGTCCACGAGGTCTTGAACAGCCCCGAGGTTCTCAAACTCGCCGGGCGGAACGGTAAGCCCTGAGCAAAGCACCCCCGAGAGGCGGGGCCGCGCCCCGGGTCATCGAGCGCCGGGGCGCCGACCGGGACAAGACGCGGTCGGCTCCTCCCCCGATCGAACCGGCCGACCGCCCCGAGGCGTCGTCGGCGAAGCCGTTGCAGCTTCCCGGGGGCCGGGTCCACGTCTTCTACACCGACAACCTCTGCACCGCCCCCGGGTCGAACGACCCGGGCGTCGTGCGTCGGATCAACACGCCCGGCCGGTACGCCTTCACGCATTCCGATTCCCGACAGCGCCGCCCTGCGTTTTTGATTCCCGGACGACCGTCCGCTTTGACCGCCAACGGGTTGCGTCGAGGCCGGTCGAATCCAAACGGGAAATCAAACGCCCCGGTGCGCCAACCGGCCTCTCCCCCTGCCCCGCCACCCCCCTGCCCGGCTCAGTACCCCTCGGCGGTCGTCTCCCTTCCTCGGGGTCGAGCACGAGAAGGACGCCCGCCCGGCCCTTCTAGGCCGGCGCCGAAATCCTTCGTAAAAGTCGTATGAGATCGACGCGACCTGGCATAGAAGGGATAGAGCCCGCTCATTCTTCTCGGAGGCGGATCGCGATGGCCCAAGCCCGTTCAGGTGGCGCCCTGCCGGACATCCGCTCGCTGTACAGGCTGGGGACGGCCACGCACCTGTCCGACGCCGAGTTGCTCGGGCGGTTCGCGGCGCGGCAGACCGGAGCCGGTGCCGCGGCGGACGAGGCCGAGGCCGCCTTCGCGGCGTTGGTGGCGCGGCACGGCCCCATGGTACTCGGCGTCTGCCGCCGTGCGCTCGCCAACCCGGAAGATATCGAAGACGCCTTTCAGGCCACGTTCCTGGTGCTCGTCCGCAAAGCCGCCGCGGTTCGAATCCGCGGCTCGCTCGGAGCCTGGCTCCACGTGGTGGCTCGCCGGACCGCCGCCAGGGCGAGCGCCAAGTCCCGGAGGCGGACGGCGGCGGCCGAGCTAACCGTCGAACCCGCCGTTTCCGGCGTCGACGAGGCCCTCGCCGAGTTGCATACCGCACTCGACGAGGAGATCGAGCGACTCCCCGAGAGGTTCCGGTCACCCTTGATCCTCTGCTGCCTCGAAGGGGTGTCCCACGCCGAGGCGGCGCGGCGTCTTGGCTGGCCGATCGGCACGGTGAGCGGACGCCTCTCGCGGGCCCGACAGCTCCTGCGGAAGCGCCTCACCAGGCGAGGGTTCGGTCTTGCCGCCGGCGCGCTCGGGGCGCGACTCCGCCCCGGAGCGGCCACGGCGGCCGTGCCCGAAACCCTGGTTAAGTCGACGTGTCGGATCGCGGCGCGGATCGCGACGGGTGCCGTTACGCCGACGGGAACCCTTCCGGTCGGGACCCTGGACCTGGCCGAACTCGCCTTCGGAGGGGGCCTCGTGAGCAGGGTAAAAACGGCGGTCGCGGTCCTGGCGGCCGTCGGGACCGTCGCGGTCGGGGCCTGTGTCTGGGCGCGGAATGCGGGGCGGGCGCCCGAGGGGAACCGGCCCGGCGTCACCGGGTTGAAAAACCCCGGCCTTGCGGCGGCCGCCCGGCGAGACGAACCGCACGAAACGGATCGGTCGACCATCCACTTCCCCGCGGACCGCCCGATCGGGGTGCTGTACACCAGGCCGAGGGACGCCAAGGAGTGGCCGGGGAGCGATTGGAGTCAACTGAGGGAAGCGGTCGGCGAGGTCACCATACCCGCCGGCCGGCAGGTGCGTCTGGAACTCAGTGCAGGGAACCGCGCGGGCCTATCGCCGCTACGTCGGATCGAACCCGACCGACTCCAGTCGCTCCACGTCAGGGACACGGACCTCCGCGGCGAGGCCCTGGCCGACCTCGCGCACCTGACCGGCCTTGAAGAAGTCAACTTGCTGAACAGCCCGATCGGTGACGAGGGGGCGCGACACCTGGCGGGGCTACCCCGCTTGAAATACCTGGGAATCAGCGGATGCCGCGTCGGCGACGAGGGACTCGCCCGGCTCGCGGGGCTCCCAGAACTGGAGCGTCTCGACCTGGGCCATTGTTGGGTCACCGAGGCGGGATTGGCCCACGTCGGCCGGATCAGGTCCCTCCGATCGCTGTCCCTATACCGGAGCGACATCGACGACCAAGGCCTGGTGCACCTCGGGGGACTGCCGGTGCTCGAATCGTTGCGCCTGGCCGACTGCCTCCATATTTCGGATTCCGGCCTGGCCCACCTGCGCGGGCTCTCGCATCTGAGGAACCTGGACCTGGAGTCCGCGCCGATAACCGACGCCGGACTCACCCACTTGGCACGCCTGGCGAACCTGGAAAATCTCAACCTGGCCGGCACCAAGGTGACCGACGCCGGGCTGGTCCACCTGCGCGGGCTCGGCTCACTGCACAGGCTCTCGCTGCCCCAAGGAATCTCCGACGCGGGCCTCGCCCACGTGGGGGCCATTCGACCCCTCCGCGATTTAACGATCCGGCCCGGCCGGGTGACCGACCGGGGGGTCGCCGCCCTGTCCGGGCTGGACCAGCTCCGCGAACTCAACTTCCACTCCGGCGTCAAAGGCTCGCACGTGACCGATGCGGCTGCGGCCCACTTGGCCGGGCTACCCGCCCTCAGACGGCTTGTGCTCGGCTCCACCGAGATCGGAGACGGGGGCCTGGAGGCCTTGGCAGGTGCGAAATCGCTGGAATGGCTCCTCCTGTATGGCAACCGGGTGACTTCGGAGGGCCTGCGGCACCTGGCCCGACTCCCGGCACTGACCCGCCTTGAACTCAGCGGAATCCGGGGTCCCGGAGGGGGCCTGAGCCACCTGAGTTCCCTGAAGGGCTTAACCATCTTGAAGATCTATGGCGACGGTTGGCTCGGCGTCGACGGCGGCGGTGGTCGTCCGGGCGACCGGGGCCTGGGCGACCTCTCCGGCCTGACCCGTCTGGAGTCCCTAACGGTCGACCTGCCGCTGACCGACGAAGGCATGCGCCACCTCGCCGGCCTAACCTCGCTCCGTTGGCTAGAGGTCCGCAACACGAACAACCGGATCACCGATGACGGGCTGGCGTGCGTTTCGAGGATGCCGGGCCTCACGCAACTCCTCGTCTCGGGCTGGATCACCGACCGGGGCCTCACGCACCTGGAGGGGCTGCGGTCGCTGTACCGCGTCAGTCTAGGCAGCCGGCCCGGGGCGATCAGCAACCAGGCGGCCGCGGCGCTCAAGGTCCGCAACCCATCGATCCAGGTGATGGATTATCCCCGCAAGCGTGCCGGGGACCCGTCGCCGCCGACGGCGGGCCGGGCCGCCCCCGATCTTGAGGTCGAGACGTTCGACGGCCAGAAGGTCCAACTCAGCAAGCTGAAAGGGAAGACCGTGCTCCTTCACTTCTGGGCGACCTGGTGCACCCCCTGTCTCGAAGAAACGCCTCGGCTCAAAGCCTTCGTCGAAGGGCGCCGCGGCGCCGGCCGAGCTTTCGAAGCGATCAGCCTCAACCTGGATGACGACGCCCACTGGGCCAAGCGCCACGCGCGGCGGAACCAATTGAACTGGCCCCAGGCCTGGGTCGGTGTGGATTCCCCGGCCTGCTCGGCGTACGGCGTCAATTCCGCCCCCCATTACGTGGTCATCCGTCCCGACGGGAAGATCGCCTACGCGGGGCGCGACTTTGAAGCGGCCACGGAGGCGGCGGATCGAGCCCTCGAACCGCCCCTCCCGGACGACCCGCTGCTGGCCGAGCAGTGGTACCTGCATTCCCCCGGTGGCCAGGCGGGCAGTCCCGGCGGCATCGGCGCGACCGAGGCGTGGAGGCACATCCGGCCGGCCGAGCCGATCGTCGTCGCGGTGGCCGACCTCGGGATGGACGACACGCACCCGGACCTCGCCCCGAACCTCTGGAAGAACGTGCGAGAGACGCCCAACGGCAAGGATGATGACGGCAACGGGTACGTCGACGACCTGCACGGCTGGGACTTCGCCTACGCCACCAACAACCCGATCAGTCGCCCCAGCCGAAAGTTCCCCGAACAGCACGATCACGGCACGGCGGTGGCCAGCCTGATCGCCGCCGTGCCGAACAACGGGCTCGGGACGGCCGGCGTCGGTCGGAACGTCCGCATCATGAATCTCCGCGTCGGCGGGGAGGGCGAGTTCGAGGGCCAGGAATTCGCCAACCTCGATGCGACGCTCCCGCAGGCGATCCGGTATGCCGTCCGGAACGGCGCGAGGGTTATCGTCTGCACCGCACGAGGACTCAAGCCGTCCAATCGTGCGTTCCAAGAGTCGTTACGGGAAGCCGACGGGGCCGGCGTCCTCTTCGTCCAGGCCGCGGGGAACCAGGGGAAGGACATCGACGACGACCCGGAATTCGAGTTCCTGTCTCAATCCCCCAACGTCATCCTGGTAGGAGGCACGGCCCGCGACGGCACCCTCGAACCACGCCTGAACTACGGCAAGCGGGTCGGAATCGTCGCCCCGAGCGTGGACATGGTGTTCCCGTCGTTCGGCCGCTACGTGCGGGCCAAGGGGCCTGGTACGAGCTTCTCGGCCCCGATCGTCGCCGCCGTCGCCGCCACCCTGTTGTCCCAGTCGCCCGATCTGACGCCGAAGCAAGTCATTGGCCGGTTGCGAGAGGCTTCCGTCTTCGAGCCGGGGATGGAAGGCAAGATCGGCGGCGGACGCCTGGACATGGCGCAGTTGTTCCGGCCGTGACGGCGGGCCGGGGGAGGACGCGAGGCAAAAGATCGCATCCCGAGGTGGCAGGTTCTAGGCTCTGACGATCCTAAAGCTATGTCCACTTTATAAGAAACGATTTAGGCGGGCTTCCGTCAGATGAAGGGTGCGGCCGGCGTCAGGCGCCCTCAGTGGCTGAAAAGCATAGGATTCGGTCGGCGAATTCCCTCTTCGTCGACGGAATCCAGCGGCGGGTCAGTATCGGCGGCGAAGGCTCGAACGCTCTGGAGAGCCTGAAGATGGCTCCGGAAAGCCCTCACGCCACTGCGTGCTCAGCCCGCGGTCGAGGATCTCCCGGGCGAAGTCGGCCCAGGGAGTTTCCGGGTGTCGTTCGGAGACGGAGCGAAGCAAACGCTCTGCCTCCAGCCGCCCCGCCTCGACCTCGTCGCCCCGGCCCTTTCGCTCTCCCGACGGCGAAGCGACCCACGTCCGGGCCCCGACGGCCTCCTCTCGCCCTGCCGGTCGGCGTTGACTCAGTTCCTCAAGGCCGGCGCGGTACTCGCGGATCATGACCCGGGACGAGACGACCTGAGCGAGCATTAAGTCGTAATTGGCCTGCCACCGCTTCGAGGGCTCGCGGTCCCGGGCCGGGCCGGCCGCACGCAACTTCGCCTCGTAGCCGGCAAACTCCCCCAGCCTTCGATCGGCCTCGTCGATGGCCTGCCGCACGGGTGCCGGCTCCGCGGACAGGCGGAGCGGCAGCGGGGGCGTGACCCCGACCGCTTCGATGATCTCAGCGAGAGTCCGGTGTAACTCCGACTGCTTCCGTGAGGCCAGGTACGCGGAACGATCGCGCAAGTCCGGCTGATACCCCTGGAGGGCCCGGATCGTGTACCTACGCTCAACACGACGGAGCCGCAGCGTCTCGTCACCTTCGAGAAGGAAATAGATGCCCCCCGTCTCCTTGACCAGACGGCCCAATCCATAGGGGGCAAACCCCGAATGCCGTTCGTCCTCGCGCCCGCCCAGCCCGTTCCAGGGGAGGACCTCGACCTCGGCGGTTTCGGGTCCGCGCCGGATCACGGGCGGGTCGCCTGAAAGGGAGTCGGGGCGCAAGCGAACTCGCCAGGCGCCGAAGAGGGCGTCCCGCCCGAACACGTAGACGGGCACCCGCCTCGCGGAGGCGAGCTTGAGCGTCTCCTCGATCGATTCACCGTCGTCCCCCGACTCGTCGGACACCAGGAAAAGCACCGTGCGGCGCCCGTTGTCGACGGGGGCGTAGCGCTCGATCACGGCCCTGACGGCGTACAAGGTTTTCTCGACACCCGACTCGTCCACGGGCAGCGCATCGAACTCCCGGAGCACGGCCTCGATGTCGGTCAACGGTCTCCGCGACGCGAAATGGACCCCTTCGCCGAAACCGACGACGACGTGTTCGACGGCCCCCACGCGACGATTCGGTTCGCCGAGACGCCGTTTCAACTCCTCTCCGGTGCGCGCGAGTCTCTGCCGGAATCGCGCACGGTCGTCCCCCATGCTGGCCGTTTCATCGCAGAGCCAGACGACCGTCAATTTGTGCGGGCCCGACTGGCGGAGGATCTCGCGAGTCAGCGGGTCGTCGGGGGAGTGTTCGAATGCGGGAAGCGAGCAGACCGAACAGGTCGAGAGGGGGCCGGGGGTCGTGATTTCGGTCGACAATCTTACGGGCGTCGCCCCCCGGGCGAAATCACTAGGGGCCGTGATGAGGCCGGACAGTTGAGTGAACGGGGCGATCCGGAATGGCAGGTCGATCCTGGGTAAATCCGGGGCCGGGGTCGCTCGCGCTTCGACGCCCGGGGCGGGCGACGAGGCGTTGATCTCCCCGGACTCGACGGCCAGGTTGGGCCGCGCGCCTGCCGCAGTAGCGGTGAGGCTCAGGACCACGGCGGCCAGCAACGCCGAACGGGTCCCCATCCCGCGCCTCCAATTACCCGTCCGGGGCGAGACCGCCGGTCCTGGTCACTGTCGCCGCCTCTGAGATCTTAATCTTAAACTTGGCTCGACCACGGACCACCGAAGCCTAGCGAGAACTTCCAGGAAATCCAAGAGGTGAGGCGAATCCAACCGAGGGGCCTGGAGCCACGGCTGGGAGAATCGCGAACCGGATGGCGGATTTCCCCGACCGTCGGCGGAGGAACCGCCCGGACAAGATCATCGGCGGTCTGGGACGGAGGGTCGACGGCCCCCTGCCGACGGCCTGGCAGGGCCGGGCCGTCACGGAGGCGGGGTCCGGTACGGAACCCAGGGTGATCGACGCGGACCGCGACGTGGCGTTAAGGCCAAAACTGCACGGCCGGGTCCGCGCGTTCCAGACCTACACCCGACCGCTTCGGAGGTCCGAAGCGGTCGGCAACTTCCGCGCGGGCTGCGTTAACCGCGGGCCGACGGGGTGAGC
>Ga0164243_10014321_pt1 | contig 11062 bp, 10 predicted proteins | sample OricompcompostOP_FD_108781 | JGI IMG/M metagenome (GOLD analysis project Ga0164243, IMG submission 108781) | Organic Plus compost microbial communities from Emeryville, California, USA - Original compost - Organic plus compost (OP) | ecosystem: Engineered > Solid waste > Mixed feedstock >...
TCGACGCAAGCGGCAACGCGCGCGTCGCGGTCAAGGCCGCGAAGCTCGTCGTCCGCTGAGCCCGTTCCCCCCAGCTGACGACGTGACCGGAGGGCCCCGCGGCGACGCGGGGCCCGCTGTCGGCCGGTTACGACGAATTTCGTGGTGCGGATGCGGTTGCGGTGGGTGGCGGCGTTGGTCCTCAGTACACGGGAGCTGCTCGCGGATGAACCTCTTTCAGATAAACAGACCGCCGCCGATCTCACCGGAAGCGGCGCTGCGCCGACGCGCGTTCGTCGTCCGGTGCATCGTGCTGGTCGTCGTGCTCGCGGTCGGCGGTGGAGGACTGGCGCTGCTCGGAGTCGAAGACGTCGGTCTCCAACTGCTGCTCGCCGGATTGGTCGGCGGGATCGTCATCGAGGAGGCGGTGCTGTGGTCAGGGCGCCGGACACTGGCACGACAGCGGGGTGAGCAACAGCCGGACGACGTCATGACATGACATATCCGGACCGACACACCCCTTTCACGGGGCGTTCACCTGCGTTCCGGCGATGCGCGAGAAGGTCCCTGCCATGGCACGAGCACGCAGCACGGCGATCGCGCTCGACGCGCCCGAACAGGTCGCCCCGGCCAGCTTCCTGCGACGGGGGCTGACGACCGGGATCGGCGTCGGGTCGGCCGCGGTCGTCGAGGCGACGCTGTCGGCGGCTCCGCGAGGCCTCGGTGGCCGCCGGCTCCATGTCGCGGGGGTTCGGACGCAGGCCGACGGCCCGGGGGAGGTCGTCGTGACCCTGCATCCGAACCGCCGCGCGCGGCTGCTGCTCGGGCTCGCCGGCGAGGTCGACGCGCTGCTGCGCGTGCGCGCTGTCGACCGCGACGGCAATGCCGCGACGCGCAGCAGGCTGATCGCACTGCGCTGAGCGACGAGCCTCCGCAGAGGGGGAAACCCGTGTTGGGGAACGCGGGATGCGGGGAACGGGGCCTCGCCGCACGTGCCGCGGCGAGGCCCCGCTTTCTCGCGCCAGGCTCTCCCCACGAGACTCCGAAAACCGGTTAGTGTGCGGTGGGCGGGGCCGACGGGGCTGCCCTGCGAGCGAAGGGGAGAGCATGTCCACCGTCATCACCCGCGCGCGTGCGCGCGGCCGGCGCGACCGCGCTCGCGGCAGTCGCATGCGCGCTCCCGCTCGGCGGGCCGGCCCGCGCGGACGGGCCGCGCTCAGGCACGCCGCGGGTCGCCGCGCTCGGCGACTCCCACATCTCCGGCCTCGCCTGCTCGGGCGCCCGCGTCGACCTCGGCCGAACGGCAGCGGAGAGCCGCAGATGACCCTCAGACAGGAGGCAAGAGCAATGCAACGGCCACACCCCGGCCGCGTCGTCGGCGCGGCCGCCGCCACCGTCCTCCTCGCCGCCGCGCTCGCGGCAGCGACGGGCGGCACGGCCAGCGCGCTGGCGCTGCACAGCTGCGTCGGCTCGCAGTCGTCGTCCTACACGCCCGCGCTCACGAACACCACGCAGCAGACGGTCGTCGAGGGGGCCGAGACGCTCAGCAGCTGTCCGATCACGACCGCGCCGGGCGTCAGAAGCGGCACGATCAGCTTCAGAGCCGACCGGCTCTACTCGTGCCTCGCGTTGCTGACGGGCGGGCCGGTGACCCGCTTCATCACCTGGAACACCGGCCAGACGAGCACCTTCTCGGCCAACGCGACCGTCAACATCGTCGACGGGCAGCTCGTCGTCTTGTTGAACGGGACGATCACCGCCGGCCTGTTCGTGGGCGCGGCGGGGATAGAGGAGGCGACGCTGCTCGGTGCGCTCGACAGATGCGACGACAGCGGCGTCAGCTCGCTCAGCGGGCCGGTGGTGCTGAGAATCGTCAACCTGCTGTGAGCGTCTGAACGGTTCCGGCGGCGCCACCCAGTGGCGCCGCAGACCGCCCGCCGGTAGCGTCGGTTGCGGTCCGCTCCAGTGATCGCTGTTCTGGCGCGAAAGCGCTCAAGCAAGGCGCTCTCGGTCGATCATCAAGGGTGATCTTTTGCCATCCGGCCAAAGACGCTTGACGGGCCATGGGAGAATCTTGGTCCAGCCAACTGATCGTAGTTCAGTCAACTGAACCCCGGAGAGAGTATGAGACAGAGGAAGATGTTGCGCCTGCTGACCCTCGCGATCGCTTTCGTCGTGCTCGGGACGACGATGGCCGCCTGCGGCAGCAGCGACTCTGGGGGCACCGCTGACAACGTCAGAACGACTGGCAGCGGTGAGCTGGCGGAGATGACGAAGGCGACGCTCGTGCTCGACTTCGTCCCCAACGCCGTCCACGCGGGCATCTACCGCGCGCTCGCCGCGGGCTACTACAGAGAGCACAACATCGACCTGAAGGTGATCCAGCCGACCTCGACGGCCGACACGCTGCGGCTGATCAACGCGAACAAGGCCGACTTCGGCCTCGCGGACGGCCTCGACGTCGCCAACCAGATCGGCGAGGGCCTCGACATCGAGGCGTTCATGGCGATCGTCCAGCGGCCGCTCGGCGGCGTCATCACACTGGAGAGAGACGGGATCGCCTCGGGCAAGGACTTCGAGGGCAAGACCGTCGGCGTCACCGGCGTCCCGTCCGACAACGCGACGCTCGACACGGTCGTCAAGAACGACGGCGGCGACCCGTCGAAGGTCAAGGTCGTGACGATCGGCTTCAACGGCGTCCAGAACCTCCAGAACGGCAAGGTCGCCGGCTTCATCGGCTTCTGGCCCGCGGACGGCGTCCAGCTCAACGTCGACGGCTTCCCGACCAAGGACTTCAAGCTCGACGAGAACGGCGGGCCGGTCTACCCGGGCCTCGTCGCCTTCTCGACCCAGAAGCACATGGACCAGGACCCGGCGCTGATACGAGCGTTCGCGGCCGCAACCGTGCAGGGCTACGAGGACGCGATCAGAGATCCGCAGCAGGCGCTCGAGGACCTGCTGTCGCAGAACAAGTCGCTCAGAGAGGACCTGACCAGAGCGCAGCTCGACGCCTACGAGCCGCTGTTCCAGGGCGACGCCGCCCGCTTCGGCGAGATCAGAGCCGACAGCGTCCAGGCGCTGTCGGACTGGATGGTCGACAACAGACTGGCCAGAGAGGCGTTCACGCCGGAGCGCTACGGCGGCAACTCCTTCCTGCCCGCGGCAGGCGGCTCATGAGCGGCGCGCAGGAGACTCCCGCCAAGCTCGTCGTCGAGGACGTCTGCAAGCGCTTCGCCGGTGACGACGGCGAGACGGTCGTCGCGCTCGAGGGGGCCGATCTGCGGATCGCCCCCGGCGAGTTCGTCTCGATCGTCGGCCCGTCGGGCTGCGGCAAGTCGACGCTTTTCAACATCGTCGCCGGACTGACGCGCCCCTCCCAGGGGCGCGTCCTGCTCGACGGCGAGGAGCACGCCTCGCTGCTCGGCCGCGTCGGCTACATGCCGCAGAAGGACCTGCTGATGCCGTGGCGGACGGTGCTCGACAACGTCACGCTCGGCCTGGAGATGGGCGGCGTCTCGCGCAGGGACGCGCGCGAGCTGGCGTCCGCCGAGCTGGGCCGCTTCGGCCTGCGCGGCTTCGAGAAGCGCTGGCCGAGCAACCTCTCGGGCGGCATGCGCCAGCGCGCCGCGCTGCTGCGCACCTTCCTCGCCGGGCGTGAGCTGATGCTGCTCGACGAGCCGTTCGGCGCGCTCGACGCGCTCACCCGCCAGACGATGCAGGAGTGGCTGCTCGACGTCTGGGCCGCCGACAGAAAGACGATCCTCTTCATCACCCACGACGTCGAGGAGGCCGTCTACCTCTCCGACCGCGTCTACGTGATGTCCGGCCGCCCCGGCCGGGTCCAGCTGTGCGTCGACGTCGACCTGCCGCGCCCGCGCCGGTTCGAGGTCCACAGCTCGCCGGAGTTCGTCGCGCTGAAGGAGCGGCTGCTCGGGCCGCTGCACGAGGCGTCGCGCCGCCAGCTCGAGGAGGTCGTCGCCTGATGTCCGCCGTCCAGACCGCCGCCTCCACCCGTGAGGAGGCGAGCGACCGCCGCGGCTCGGCCGCCCGTCTGCGCCGTGCCGCCGAGCACGTCCTGCCGCCGCTGCTGTTCCTGCTCGTCGTGCTCGTCCTCTGGCAGCTCGGCGTCAAGGTCAGCGGCACCGACGAGGCGACGCTGCCGGCGCCGACCGACGTCTTCAGCGCGATGTGGGACAACCGCTCGCTGCTGGCCGACAACGCGTGGGTGACGGTCAAGGAGATCCTGATCGGCTACGCCGCCGCGATCGTGCTCGGCGTCGGCCTCGCCGTGCTGCTGGCCAGCTCGCTGCTCGCCGAGCGGGCGATGTACCCGTGGCTGGTCGTCTCGCAGATGGTCCCGATCCCGGCGATCGCGCCGATCCTCGTGATCTGGACCGGCTTCGACATCCGCCCGAAGGTGATCGTGATCGCGCTCGTCAGCTTCTTCCCGATCGCGGTCAACACGCTCGACGGCCTCAAGTCGACCGAGCCGGAGCTGCTCAACCTGCTGAAGACGCTCGGCGCGAGCCGCTGGAAGCGCTTCCGGACCGCGCAGCTGCCGAGCGCGCTGCCGTTCCTCTTCTCCGGCCTCAAGGTCGGCGCCGCGCTGTCGGTGATCGGCGCCGTCTTCGCCGAATGGGTCGGGGCCGACGCCGGCCTCGGCTACCTGATCCTGACGCTCAACAACCAGGTCGCGACCTCGGAGATGTTCGCGACGATCATCGTGCTCGCCGCCATCGGCATCGCCCTCTTCGGCCTGGTCCGCCTGGCCGAGCGGCTGCTGCTGCCGTGGTACCACGCGGGCCGCAAGGAGGACAGAGCTTGACTGGTGTGCCGCTGACCGTCGTCCGGGGGGAGTGGGTCCTGACGATGGACCCCTCCCGCGAGCTGCTGCGCGACGGCGCCGTCGCGTTCGGCTCAGACGGAGCGATCGTCGACGTCGGCCCGTGGGCCGAGCTGCGCGAGCGCTTCCCTGGCGCGGAGGTCGTCGGCGACGGCCACGGGATCGTCCTGCCGGGCTTCGTCAACTGCCACACGCACCTGACCGAGGGCCTGATAACCGGCATGGGCGAGACCGCCTCGCTGTGGGAGTGGTTCGACCGCGTCGTCGAGCCGGCCGGCCGCGTCACGACCCGCGAGGACGTGCGGGTCGGGACGAAGCTGAAGGGCGCCGAGATGCTGCTGAGCGGCATCACGACCGTCAACGACATGTCCTGTCACCGGAACCTCGGCTCGCTCGCCTCGCTCGGCGCCGCCGACGGGCTGGTCGAGATGGGGCTGCGCGGGATCGTCTCCTTCGGCGCCGAGAACCTCTACGACGGCGCGCCCGGCGAGGACGTCTTCATGGCCGAGCACGAGGCGCTCGCCGACCGCCTCGCCGGCGAGCCGCGCGTCGGCTTCCGGCTCGGCATCGGCACGATCCTCGGCGTCAGCGACGAGCTGATGGCACGCAGCGTCGCGGCGTGCAGGGAGCACGGCTGGGCGGTCCACACCCACCTCGCCGAGGTGCGCGAGGAGGTGACCGAGTCGCGCCACCTGCACCAGGGCCGCACGACGATCGAGCACTCCGCGCACGTCGGGCTGCTCGACCACGAGGTGGTCGCCGGCCACTGCATCTGGTGCGGCGAGCGCGACCTGTCGCTGCTGGCGGCGAAGGACGTCGCGGTCGCCCACAGCCCGGTCGCGAACATGATCCTCGCCTCCGGCGTCTGCCCGGTGCCGCGGCTGCGGCGCGAGGGCGTGCGCGTCGGGATCGGCACCGACGGCGCCGCCTCCAACGACAACCAGGACATGTTCGGCGCCGTGAAGGCGGCGGCGCTGCTGCAGAAGGTCCACCACCTGCGCGCCGACGCGATCACCGCGATCGACGTGATGCGGATGGCGACGATCGACGGCGCGCGGGCGCTGCGGCTCGAGGACCGCGTCGGCTCGCTCGTGCCCGGCAAGCGCGCCGACGTCGTGCTGCTCGACGGCAACACGCCCGAGCTGGCGGCGATCCACGACCCGTGGCAGCAGGTCGTCTACTGCGCCACCTCGCGCTGCGTCAGCCACGTCTGGGTCGACGGCGAGCCGCGCGTCGCCGACGGCAGGCTGACCGAGCACGACCTGCGCGCGATCGTCGTCGAGGCGCGCGCCCAGGCGGTCGACCTCGCCCAGCGCGCCGACCTGTCGGGCGAGTCGGTGCTGGCCGGCGGCGACGGGAGAGCGTTCCCCGTCGCCGAGCCGGTCGTCGCCGGCGCGGTCTGAGCGACGCCTGCGGGCGGCCGGGCTCGCCTCGGCCGCCGGCAGGCGCGCCGGTGCGCCAGCCCGCCGTCGCGGGCCGGACAGTCGTCCAGGCGGCGCGCCCTGCGCCGCGGCGGCCGTCGCACCTCTCTGCGTGCCATTGCGCGGCAATGGTACGATCGTTCTCGAAATTGGGACAGGTATGTCTCATTTAGAGGAACGGTCGCAACGCTTGGGAGACGTCTTGGACGTGGAGAAGGAACCTTCAGAAAGAGCCGGGCCGCCGAACGCGGGCCGCGGCATAACGAGCCTCGTGATCGGTGGCGTCGCGCTGCTGACGGTGATCTGCGCCGTCGTCGTCGCGCTCGTGATCGTCGGCAACTCCGACGACACCAAGCACGAGATCCAGGGCAGCAAGGGCATGGTCAAGCTGACCAAGGCCGAGGCGCGCGGCCGTGAGCTGTTCGGCGAGAGCTGCGCCTCCTGTCACACGCTGAGAGCGGCGAACGCGGTCGGCAGAACCGGCCCCAACCTCGACACGCTCAAGCCTGACGCCGCGCTCGTCAGAAACGCCGTCGAGTTCGGCCGCTCCAACGGCCGCGGCCAGATGCCGGGCGGCCTGTACAGCGGCAGAGAGCTGGAGGACGTCGCCGCCTTCGTCGCGGCCGCCACCAACGTCCGCATCACCCCGGCTCCCGCCTTCACCAACGCGGAGCTGAACGAGTCGCCGACCGAGAACTGGGCGACCAACGGCGGCTCGCTGAGAAACGACCGCTACTCGCCGCTGACCGAGATCAACGACTCCAACGTCGACCAGCTGAGAGGCGTCTGGAGAACGAGCCTCGGCGGCTCCGGCACGGCGGCCAAGTACTCGCAGGAGGGCCAGCCGATCGTCTACGAGGGGATCATGTACGTCCCCACGGGCGCCGACGACATCTTCGCCCTCGACGTCGAGAGCGGCAAGATCCTCTGGAGATACGAGGCGAGACTCCCGGCCGACATCACGACCGCGTGCTGCGGCTGGAACAACCGCGGCGTCGCGATCGGCGACGGCAAGGTCTACGTCGCCCGGCTCGACGCGAGACTGGTCGCGCTCGACATGAGAACCGGCAGACTCGTCTGGGACACGCGCGTCGGCAAGCCCGAGGAGGGCCGCACGATGACCGCCGCGCCGCTCTACGTCGACGGCAAGGTGCTGACCGGCGTCGCCGGCGGCGAGTTCGGCGTCCGCGGCCACCTGAGCGCCTTCGACGCGAGAACCGGCAGACAGCTGTGGCGCTTCTACACGATCCCCGGGCCCGGCGAGGTCGGTCACGACACCTGGCCCCAGGACAACGACTCGTGGAAGTACGGCGGCGCGCCGGTCTGGCAGACGCCGTCGGTCGACCCCGACCTCGGGCTGGTCTACTTCTCGACCGGCAACGCCTCGCCGGACCTGAACGGCTCCGAGCGTCCCGGCGACAACCTCTTCGCCGCCTCGATCGTCGCGATCGACCTCGAGACCGGCAAGTACAAGTGGCACTTCCAGCAGGTCAGACACGACATCTGGGACTACGACGCCCCGTCGCCGACCGTCCTGTTCGACACGACCGTCGACGGCAGAGAGGTGAAGGCGATCGCGGAGCCCGGCAAGACCGGCTTCCTCTACGTGCTCGACCGCGCCACCGGCAGACCGGTCTGGCCGATCGAGGACCGTCCCGTCCCGCAGAACAGATTCCAGGCCACCTCCCCGACGCAGCCCTACCCGACGCTGGAGCCGTTCAGCGCCCAGGAGGTCAGCGACAAGGACATGGCGAGACTGCGGGAGATCGCCAAGAGCACGACGCCTGACGGCAGAGTGCCGGAGATCATCCAGGGCAGACTGTTCACGCCGTACTCGAGAACGCTGACCGCGGTCGCGCCGAGCGCCGCCGGCGGCAACAACTGGCCGCCGAGCTCGTTCAACGACAAGCTCAAGATGATGTACATCTGCTCGCAGTCGGGCGCGATGGCGCTGTCGACCCACGAGGTCGCCAAGCCGGCGCCGGGCCAGCAGTTCATCGGCTCGATGCTCGTCCCGACCGGCTTCAACAACACCGGTCACGTGACCGCGTACGACATGAAGACGGGCAGAATCGCCTGGAGAGTCGACTTCCCGGACGAGTCCTGCTACTCGGGCACGGTCACGACGGCCGGCAACCTCGTCTTCGTCGGCCGCAACACCGGCTACCTGGAGGCGTACAACGCCACCACCGGCAGACTGCTGTGGAGATTCCAGACGGGCGCGGGCGCCAACTCGACCGTCACCGTCTTCGAGCACGAGGGTCACGAGTACGTCGCCTTCCTGGCCGGCGGCAACGCCCTCGCGGCGACCCCGCGCGGCGACGGCGTCTGGCTGTTCGCGCTCGACGGCACGCTCGAAGAGGCCGAGGCCGCCGGCGCCGGCACCGGCATAGCGCATGCCGGTGAGGTCGGCGCCGAGGAGGGCAGAGGGGCTGAGACCGAGGAGCCGGGCAACGCCGGCGCCGGCAGAACGGTCTTCGCCGACAACTGCTCCACCTGCCACGGCATCGACGGCAGAGGCGGCAACGGCGGTCCGGACCTGACCAAGATCCCGGACGCCAGAAACCTCGGCAAGGTCATCAACCAGGTCGCCAACGGCGGCTCGGGCATGCCGGCCTTCAGCGGCACGCTGGAGAACAGAGACATCGCCGACGTCTCGGCGTACGTGGTCGAGGTGGTCACGGGCGGCGGCGACGGCGACTGAGCCTGACGCGCAACGCGGCGCTCGTCTGACGACGGGCGCCGCGCGACGTCTGTCTTCACGAACGGGCGGCGCACCTGCGGGTGCGCCGCCCGTCGTCGTCTCGGGGTTGCATCCGACCGCCGCGGATGCGAACATCTGTTCGTGTCGATGGTCGTCTGCGTCCTCATCCCCCGCTTCCAGCTCACGGTCGCCGTCGGCGACCGTGAGGAGCTGCTCGGCGCGCCCGCCGCGCTCGCGCCCGAGCCCGGCCGGGAGGCGCGCGTGGGGGAGGTCTCGCTGGCGGCGGAGGCGTTCGGCGTGCGCGCCGGGATGCCGCTCGGGGAGGCGCTGGCGCGCTGCCCCTCGCTGACGCTGGTGCCGCCCGACCCGGCCGGCGTCGCCGACGCGTGGGAGCGGCTGCTGGTGCGGCTGGAGTCGATCGGCGCCGCCGTCGAGCCGGAGCGGCCCGGCCTCGCCTGCTTCGAGGCGCAGGGGCTGGTGCGGCTGCACGGCGGGACGCTCGAGCGGGTGCTGGCGGCGACGCGGCGCGTGCTGCGCCACCCGGCCCGGCTCGGCGCCGGCCCGTCGCGCTTCTGCGCGCTGGCGGCGGCGACGCGCGCCCGCGCGCGCAGACCGCAGGTCGTGCTCGGCGACGAGCGGGCCGCGCGCGACTACCTCGCCTCGCTGCCGGTCGCGCTGCTGCGCGGCCGCGACGAGACGGCGGCGCTGCCGGAGCCGCTCGCGCGACTGGGGATCGAGACGCTCGGCGCGCCGGCGGCGCTGCCGCGGGCCGACGTCGCAGACCGCTTCGGCTCGCCCGGGCTGCTCGCCTGGGAGCTGGCGCAGGGGCGGGACGGGAGGTTGAGAGCGCGCGAGGAGCCGGAGCGGCTGGAGGAGGAGCTGGAGCTGCCGGAGGCGCTCTCGGGCGCCCAGCTCGACCGCGCGCTCGGCCTGCTGGTCGACCGGCTGCTGGCGCGACGCGAGCGGCGCGGACGGACGCTGCGCGCGGTCGTGCTCGCCGCGACGCTGGTCGAAGGCGGCACCTGGCGCGAGCAGGTGCCGTTCCGGGAGGCGCTGTCGGACCCGCTGCGGATGCGGCTGGCGCTGGCCCAGCGGCTGGCGCTGCTGCCGGCGCCGGCGGAGCGGCTGCGGCTGGCGGTCGTCCGCTTCGGCCCGGCCGCGACCGACCAGCGCTCGCTGCTCGACGAGGCCGCCGTCGCGCGCCGCGCGCGGCTGCGCGAGGGCGTCCGCCAGGCGCGCGCCGCCGCCGGGCCGGACGCCGCGCTGCGCGTCCTCGCCGTCGACCCCGACTCGCGCGTGCCGGAGCGGCGCGCCGTCCTGACCCCGTTCGAATGAGCGCGCGACCTGTCCAACGCGGGCGCGGCGGCGCCGGCGGACGCGGAGCCGGCGTGGTCGGCGGTCCCGGCGGACGGGGAGCCGGCGCGGTCGGCGGTCCCGGCGTGGGAGTCGCCTCTGCCGCGGCACGCCGTCACCGGCTCGCGACGCCGCGCGGCGCCCGTGTGCGCGCCGACGAGCGCGACGGGCGACCGCTCGTCGTCGACGGCCGCGAGGTCGACGCGGTGCGCGAGTCGTGGCTGGTCGAGGACCGCTGGTGGAGCGAGCGGCCGCTGCGCCGCCGCTACTGGGAGGTCGTCACGACCTGCGGCCGCAACGTCGTCGTCTTCCACGACCTGCGCGAGGGCGGCTGGTTCCGGCAGCGGTGACCGTGTCAGCGCGAGCTGGTGGGCCAGGGGCCGAAGGGGCTTTGAGCGGCATTGCGGACGGTCCGCACGACCGACCCGTCTGCCGCGCGCCAGACCATCGTCGGCGGGATCGCGTCCGGCGAGGCGCGGTCGACGACCACCGACATCAGGTTGTCCTGCACCGGCGCGACGATTCTCAGCGCCGACTCGTAGACCTCGTCGGGCGCGTACGGGCCGCGGTCGGCGCGGCGCGGGTAGCGCAGCTCGATCGTCGCGACGCCGTCCGGGATGACGCCGATCAGCAGCATGCGGTCGGGCGCGGCGACCCGGCCGTCGAACACGCTCATCTGGACGAGCAGCCCACGCTGCTCCAGCTCGTCGACGTCGGCGTGGTAGCCGCCCAGCCCGACGGTGCCGTTCTGGCGCTGGAAGA
>Ga0164243_10014322_pt1 | contig 11061 bp, 9 predicted proteins | sample OricompcompostOP_FD_108781 | JGI IMG/M metagenome (GOLD analysis project Ga0164243, IMG submission 108781) | Organic Plus compost microbial communities from Emeryville, California, USA - Original compost - Organic plus compost (OP) | ecosystem: Engineered > Solid waste > Mixed feedstock >...
CCTCCCCCTTTACCATAAACTCGTCTCCGACATTTTGCGCGCAAAGCGGTTCACCAGCAGCAGCAGCGTCAGGTTGATCACCGAGTTGAACAGCCCGATCGCCGCGGTGTAGCTGTACTCTCCTTTGAGAATACCGGTCGTGTACACAAATGTGGAAATGACATCGCTCGCCTCAAGGTTCAAATTGTTCTGCATTAGTAGTATTTTCTCGAATCCGATGTCCATGAAATGGCCGATGTCCAGGATCAGCATGATCACGATGACGGGAACGATTCCCGGCAAGGAGATATGCCACACGCGCCGCAGCCGGGAGGCACCGTCCATCTTCGCCGCTTCGTACAGCTGGGGATTGATCCCGCTGAGCGCCGCGATGTAAATGATCGATTGCCAGCCCATGTTCTGCCATATGTTCGAGCCGATGAAAATCGTTTTAAACCAGCCGGCCTCCTCCAGAAATCGGATCGGCGAACCGCCGAATGCCTCAATCAGCGAATTGATCGGCCCCGTCGTGGGCGAGAGGAATACGTTCAGGATGCCTACGATGACGACGACGGAAATAAAGTGCGGTATGAACGTAATATTTTGCAGCAGCTTGCTGAACGATTTGCTGCGAATTTCGTTGACGATCAGCGCCAGCACGATGGAAATCGGAAAAGCGATCAGCAGCGAGAACAGATTAATCGATAACGTGTTCCACAGCAGCCGCCCGAAGTAATACGAATCGAAAAACCGTTCGAAATGATCGAAGCCGACCCAGCCGCTGCCTATAATTCCTTTGGCCGGGTTGAAATTTTTAAAAGCAATTTGCAGACCGTACAGCGGCCCGTAATGAAAGATCAAATACCAGGCGATCGGCACCAGCAGCATGAGATACAGGTCGTACCGCTTGACCATCTGAATCCATATGCGTCTCCCCCGTCTTGCGGAAACCCGGGATGGAGCGGCCGTCGCCTGGACTTGCGCGCTCTTCATAACCATCTACTCCTTACCTCATGACGAAATATCATCATTACTTCTCCATCTTGTCATAGGCTGCTTGATACAGCTCCTGAAGCTTGTCGATCTGCATCTTTTTCAGCGTGGATTGGAATTCATCCCATTTATCGAAGCTGAGCGCACCGGCAATGAATTTGGTACTTTGTTCTTCGTAATACTTGTCGATATCGTTCCGGAGGATGTTGACTTCCTGTGCTGTCTTCTCATCGAACATCGGAGCCGCATAACGGACCTTCGGCATGTATGGATCCAGCTTCTTCTGAGCTTCCTGCACCTGAGGAGGATTGATATAAGAGGCTACCTTATCACTAATGAGGTGTGGCGCTCCTCCTCCAGCATAAGGTGTGATTTTTGGCTGGTTGTCGGTCTTCAGGAAGTCTTCTTTATAATATGGAATTCCGTCCTTCAGCTCATAGTGCTCGCCTTCTCGCCCGAACCGCAGCAGGGTCGATCCTTCGTCGCTGTAGAAATAGTCGATCCAGCGCATGGTGATTTCCGGATATTTATTGACGGACGAAATGGCGAAGGCACCAAAGTCACGCGGCACCGGCGCTGTCTGGGCCTGCAGCCGATCGCCGTGCGGACCTGCCGGAGGCGCAATCCCTACATATTGGTCGGCAATAGGCAGAAAGTTGTTGTTCGTCTGATCAAAGAAAAATCCGGCATTGCCCGAGCCCTGTTTGGCCAAATACTGCGCTTCCTTCTGCGAGAACAATTCCGGATCCAGAAGCTTCTCTTTGTACAGCTTGTTCAGGTACATGAGCAGCTCTTTGTTCTTCTCGCTGCCCATCCAGATGTTGACTTTGTCGTTCTCCAGATTGATGTTGTAGCCAAGCTGCTGGTCGAGACCAAACGATCCGCTCATCAAGTTGACGACAGCCAGACCCGCCCGGGCGGTCATCGGAATTTCATCCTTCTTGCCGTTGCCGTTTGGATCCTTATCGCGGAAGGCTACCAACACATCGTACAATTCGTCCGTCGTTTCGGGCTCTTTCAGGCCCAGCTTCTTCAGCCACGCCTCATTGATCCACTTCTTATCCGTACGGGCGGCTGCAAGCGTCACGATTCCCGGGATCGCGTAAATGTGGCCTTCCGGTGTCGTGATCGCCGAGCGGATTTCCGGGTACTGTTCCATCAGTGATTTCAGGTTCGGCGCATATTTGTCAATCAGGTCTTCCAGCGGAATCAATTGGCCAACGGCACCATACTGCGTCGCTTCAAGCGGCGTAATGCCTGAGCGGTAAAAAGCGTCAGGCAGCTCATTGGACGCGAACAGCAGGTTTTTCTTCTCCTGGAAGCCGTCTGTCGGCGCTTCGGTGAAGTTTACATGCACATTGCTCATTTTTTCATAATCCTGAAACACCGGCATGTCCTTGAAAGGACCATTCAGCGGGGCAATCCGGGTGAACATGTTCAGTGTGACGGGCTCTTTAGTTAGCGGAAACCCGGTCTCATTCACCGTTGCTTCGGACGGCTCCGCCGTCTTTGCATCGGTTCCCGAACCGCTGTTGGAACTGCAGCCCGAGAGCAGTAAAGCGGAAACGAGCGCTGTGCTCAGCGCATATTTACCCCAAAGTTTGTACATGATTCTATGACCTCCGTTTTTGTATATTTGGGAACAGTTGAAAGCGTTTCCCCTGGTGCATGTGAGTATTATAGTTCACCCGGCATGACAGCAAATTATACTTATTTGACTATTTACTCCACATATTTTACGGTTTCGACCGCTGTCGTTCCGGACGGAGGCTCTCCACATAAGCATGCGGTGTCATCCCGGTCAGCTCCTTAAACACTTTGAAAAAATAGTTATATGTCGTAAAGCCCACTTGGCTGCTGATTTGTTTGACCGAATATTGATCGCTTTCCAGCAGCTTTTGGGCCGCGTCGATGCGTATACGGTTCACGTATTCCGAGAAGTTGCACTGCGTCTCCTCTTTGAATAAACGGCTTAAATAAGAGGGATTAAGCCCGATGGAAGCCGCCACCATTTCTAAGTTGATATAACCTTGATACCGCTCCAATATAAAATGGATAGCCTGCGAGACATGCCGGGAATAGCTGCCTCCAGCACGCTGACGCTTCAGTAAATTCAGCAAGGCGGTGAAGTAGGATCTCAGCCATTCCTCAAGCTCATCCATGCTGCCGATCCGCCCTAGATCGCGTCTCGGCGGGAGTTCTGACATGACGGCTTCCGCTGCAGGTGTGGAAATGGACTTCTTCAGAGCCTTGTCGCCGGTGTGCAGCAGCTCGCTGACAATCATCTGCACCGCAGGCGAATGAAGCGGCTGATGACATACAGAACCGCAGACGGAGGCGATCAGCTGCTGCATCCTTTCCTGGTCCAGACTTTCCAGGGCAAGAAGCAGCTGTTTCTGTTCCTCAATCGTCAAGGCAACACGAAAATGCTGCTCGTTCGGTCTTTCTTTGGCAGCAGGCTCGTTATGGGTCACATGTTCGGATCGTATCCCATTCTCCACGACAGGAGAGGTATCGAGCGCCTTTTCGGCCGATCTGTAGCTCGTCCCCAGCTGCGTCAAGCTTGCACATGGATGCCCAAGGGCATAGACGGATTTCAAATTCAGCATCAGCTCCAGCGCATGCTGAACTTTGCCCATCCAGCGGTGCGCCTCGCTGCTGCCGGCATGTTCGCTGCGCTCCTTGAACGCAAACACGACCATCAGCCGCCCGTTCTCCACATAAGCGGCCGTCCGCTCATGGATATCTCCAAGGCTCTGCTGCATCACATCGACCGCCTGCTGTACCAGCCGGTTCGTTTGGCTGTCACTGAACGACTCCGTCAGCAGCAGGAACGGGATGATCTGCAGTGCCGCTGCCGCATAACGGACAGCACCTGGATACAAGCCTTCCAGCCCGCCCGCAAGCTCAAGGCTACCTGCCCCTTCCCCGTTCTCTCTCACCAGCTCGGCAATGCGGCTTCTGATCAATACGGGCTTCATCGTCTCCGCCATTTTTTTGCTCGCCAGCCTTCCTTCCTCCACCCGGTCTTCTTCCTGTAAATCCTTAACGGCTTTGCCCAAAACGTTCAGCAGCAACGCCTCATCAAGCCGGTGCTTGAGCAAATAGTCGACAGCACCGTTTCGCAAGCATTCGCGGACATAATCGTAATCGTCATAACTGCTGAGCATGATCGTCTTAACCGACGGATACCGCTCTTGGAGGATCCTTTGGAGCTCTACTCCGTTCATCCCCGGCATGTTCACGTCGATAATGGCGATGTGGGGCTGCGACTCCTCCATCATCCCCAATGCTTCGGTGCCGCTGTAAGCTTCGCCGATGAACTCGAACCCGTTCTTCTTCCAGTTGAATAACGTTCGAATGACATTGCCAACCAACGGCTCGTCGTCGATCAACAGTACTTTAAACATCATTAGACCACCTCTTGATCAGATTGATCGCTGTTACGAATTTGCGGAAAACGAATTTCTACCTTCGTGTACAGACCCGGCTCGCTGTATAAGCTCAAACCGTACGATTCGCCGAACATTCTCACGATCCGTTCGTTCGCATTGCGTACGCCCATGCTGCTGAAGCGTGACGGCATTTCCTCACGGTCCGCTGCTCCAAGAAGAGCGTCGATCTGGTCCTGTGTCATGCCCCGGCCATTGTCCGTGACTTCGATCCGCAGTTCTTGATGCTCCGCATAGACCCGAATCAGGACGAAGCCCCCTTCCCCGGATGGACCTATCCCATGCATAATCGCATTCTCGACGAGAGGCTGGAGCATCAGCTTCAGCACACGGCAATCCAGCAAAGCGTCGTCTTCGATCTGCGTGTGCACCTCGATGGGTTCCAAATATTTGTACTTCACGATGGATATGTAGCTGTTCACATAGTCAAGTTCTTCGCGCAGCGTTAAAAATTCGTTGGAGTTCCCCAATAAGCCCCGCATGAGCTCAATGAGCGAGCCGGATACTTCCTCAATATTGGGCACCCCGTTCAGCTTGGCCAAGTACTTGATCGTATTCAGCGAATTGTACAAAAAATGCGGACGAATCTGCGCCTGAAGGGCGGTCAGCTCGGCCTCCCGCTTCTTCTTCTCGCTTAATCGGATGCCTTCCATCAGCCGTTTCAATTCGTCTACCATGCTGATGAACACGCGGTACAGCTGTCCGATTTCGTCCTTTGAGTGAATTTCTGTTCGGGGAAACGACAGATTCCCGTCCTTCACCTGCATCATCATCGATCTGAGCCGACGAATATTTATAGTGGTCCGCGAAGAAACCTGGTGGGAGCCGATCAGGATGACGATAAAGACGATGATCGATACCTCGGTCATCAAATTACGGATTCGCGTCGATTCGCTAAGTAACGAATCAAGCGGAATCAGTGCCAGCGTGCTCCAGCCCGTGTATTCGGAATGGCGGCTGACCACGATGTAGGACCTGCCGTTGATCTTCTGCTCCACGACGTCGTTATCTCCGGCAAGCTTCCCTTTGATCTGGACGATTCTGTCCAGCGGAGGCGCATAAGAAGACGGCGCAGACTCGGATTGATACACATAGCCGTTCTGCTCATCAAGAACATACAGCATGCTGTCCGCGGTCGGTTTGACTCCGTACGTTTTTTTAATAAAGTCATAGTCCAAGTCAACCATGACGATGCCGACCGTCTCGCGGTTATAGCGAATCTCACGGCCGACGGTAATGGCATCCGCAGTTCCTTCCGGCTTAAAATACGCATGACGTGATCCATTGTGCAGCATGTAGTTGAGCATCGGAGTACCCAGAACGCTCCGGTCCATCCAGGGACCGCCGGTAAAAAATACTTTTCCGTTCAGCCCGACGACCGCCATGCGGGAAATATAGGGCTTGTACTGAATCAGTCCGGATAAATACTCCGTAATCCGCTTCTGTTCCAGGAACCATTCATAACTTGGCTCTTCGTTTGGGCTCATGATCGTATTGATCACCGTGTTTTTATTGGTCACGACAATCGTGTTCAGCCGGTCGATCTCCTCGAGCATGACGTTCAATGATTCATCCGCCTGCCGAATGCTGTCCGAGACGGATGTGACCGCGTTATGCTTGATCGTCTCGCGCATATTCACATAGACGATAGCGGTGACGGAGACGATGGACAGAAAGGTGATCAGGCCGAAAGCCATAAAAATTTTCCCCTGAAAACTCGTTTGCGGCCACAGCCATCTTCGCAGCGTTGATAAATTCATATTATACCACCCTTATTAGTGTGTTTTAAATTCGTTTTATATGGCGATGGACCGGCAATTTATATGCAAGCGCTTCCCAACCCTCAGAAAAAAATATTCGCTTGTTTCTTTAAGGTTACTGCTGGAAGAGATGGTAACACTTTGTACTTACGCAACAAAATGACAACTTCCCAATTGAGCGGGGCTGCTTCTTAACGGGGGAAATTTATACATATTATATAAAGGAAAATAAAAAATTGTCGAGTCAACCTGACATATTGCCAAATCAGGACCAACCGAAAGATATAGAAGCAGCTGCTTATACGCAAAAAAAGCCGGCCGCCGAATGGCAGTGACCAGCCTATTTCAAAGTGTTATCCGCAGTAAGCTATATCAAAAAAGATGTGAGTCTGCAGCTGGAATCCAGCCCGTCAGCCTTGCGCCGCCCTCTGGATCGTTGCTTGCCGTGAGTTCGCCTCCATGCTGCCGGATAATTCGCTGCGAGATGGTTAATCCCAGGCCGCTGCCCCCGGTCGAACGGTTTCTGGACGCTTCCCCGCGGTACAGCGGTTCGAACACGCGCTCCAGCTCTTCCGCTGTGAACCCCGGCCCGCTGTCTTCGATCACAAACGCGATTTCCCCTTCTTTCTTGTTACATCGGACATCGATCGTACCGCCTGGCGGGGTGTGCCTCACCGCATTATCCAGCAGGTTGCTCAGGGCGCGCTCCAGCAGATGCGCATCCCCGCTAACGATGCAATCGGCAGCCAGATGGCTGTTGATCACAATACTTTTATGCCCGGCACTGGGACTCAAGCTGTCAATGGATTGCTGCAGCACGACCGGTAAATCGATTGGCGCCTTGTTCAATGGACGATCCCAATACTCCATTTTCGTAAAAGTAAACAGGTCTTCCACCAACCGATCTAACTGGGCCGATTTCTCTTTGCAAACCGCCACATACTTTGAAATTTTCTCCGGCGTTTGGGCAATGCCTTGCTCCAAGCCGTCCAAATATCCCCTCAGGGCGAACAACGGAGTGCGCAAATCATGCGCGACCGCAGATATGACAAAGCGGCGTTCTTCCTCCAGCTTTACCTGCTTCTGGTATGACGTTCGCAGCCCTTTAACCATCACATCAAATCCATCCCTTACTTCAGCAATTTCCGTAATTCTTGACTTCGGTAACCGCACCTCCCAATCGCCTGAAGCGATTTGCCTGGCGGCCCGGCTCATTTTCTCCAAGGGCTTTAGCAGGAATCTCCGCATCTCTACGCCAACGATGAAAAAAGCGAGCAGCAATCCGGCAAACGCCGATATCATTGGCAGCGTATTAGACTTGGGCAGGTAAAGAACCACCCTTCCAAGCAAATGACCGTTCTCGATAACAGAGAACCGCTCAGTTGACCGCAAGCCACCTTCACGATCGGTCGACCGATAAATCTCCCCATCGGAATCGGATAAAATGATGGCGTCCAGCTTGGTTTGACGCAGCTCGCTTTGCAGCTGGCCTTGCCAGTTCGGATCCCGCCATTGTCCCGAGCCCATCTCAATCATGTGAATGACCTCGTTTATATCTTTCTGCAGACTTTCATCGTACGGCTGGTTTGAGCCGATTTTTAGCGAATGGGTTTCCAGGAAGTTGGCTGCAACGAAAAATACCCAGGGCACGAGCGTGATCATAAATAGGCAGAGTATCGTAAATGTGCGAATGCGAAGTGTTTTCATCTTATCCTCCCTCGAAGCGATACCCTACACCCCACACGTTGACCAGGTATTGCGGATGATTTGCATCAACCTCAATTTTCTCCCGGAGCCGGCTGAGATGAACCCGAATCGTATGCCGGTCGCCGATCCCTTCCCAAAACTTGGCGAGCAGCTGCTCATAGGAAAATACATGCCTTGGATGTTCGGCGAACAATCGCAGCAAATCGTACTCCTTCGGGGTGAGCACGATGCTGACCCCATCCACAAAAACTTCCCTGGTAGACAAGTTTAATTGGATCCGGCCGTAGTCAAGGATCCTTTCCTTCGTATGCTCCCGCGAAGCGGTGCGCCGCAGGACGGCTTTTACCCTGGCGACAATCTCTCCCGGAGAAGCCGTCTTCACGATATAATCGTCGCCGCCGAGCGTCAACCCCCGAATCTTGTCCACATCATCGCTGCGCGCGCTCAGAAAAAGGATCGGAACGTCGCTATCCGCGCGAATCCGGCGGCATAAATCAAACCCGTTTTGTCCCGGCATCATAATATCCAGAATGATCGCGTGAACTGTATTCCGTTCGAACATGTCCCATGCCTCTGCCGTATCGCAGGCCGTGATCACACGAAAATGGTCATTCTCCAAAAAGTCCTTCAACAGTTCGACGATGCTGGGATCGTCGTCTACAACGAGAATCGTATGGCTTACGCTCATGTACATACATCCCACCTTCGCATCCTAGTTTATCATCTTTTTAGTGAAGAGCTAACCGCCCTTCCCATTTTGTGATGCAATGTTTATCGTTTTGTGACACTTTTATTTCTTCATTCGAGATATTCATTTGATAGGATGTTGTTCGTGAAGGAGGTTGACCATGGAAAACAGCAGTGTATACGTGTTTAGCGCTTTGTTTTGTATCACGCTTTTTTGTTTTTTGGCGGTTCGGATCTATTCCATTCGTCACAAGTCCGCTAACAGCCGCCGCCGGGAGGATGACATTGCCTGGATTCTCAAAAACCGGATGGCCAAAGGTGAAATTGACGAACAGGAATATAGCCGGCTTAAGGATTTGCTGACCAAATAACGATGATGACCCATCATGTACCGTTCGGCGATCGTGTCTCGCGTAAAAAAACAAGGGGCTCAAGTTGAACGTACAGGCTTCGTCTTCAATGAAGGAGGATGTATCGATGTTAACCGTTCAAATCGTTCTTTTTGATGGCTTCGATCTGCTGGATGCCTTGGCACCTTATGAAGTTTTCTGTGCCGCGGCGATGATGTCCAATGATGCGCTTGAGGTGAAGCTTGTCACCGCCGAAGGTGCAAGAGCTGTGGCCAGCGGTACCCAGGGCCTGCCTATTGAAGCAGCCGGCAAACTGGATCCAAATCGAGCGGGGATTATTCTCGTTCCCGGCGCAGCCGGAGATGTCGAAAGCGACGGTCCCGATTCCGTCCCAGCCATATTGGCACGAACCGCAAATACCGAATTGACCGGCATGATCAGGGAAGCGCTCGGAAGGAAAGACATCATTGTCTCCACCGTATGCGGCGGATCCTTGGTTTTGGCCATGGGAGGTTTGCTGGAAGGCAGACGGGCCGTTACGCATCATCTGGGCATGGACGTCCTTGGCGCAACCGGTGTTCTGCCGGTCAAAGCACGTGTCGTGGACGACGGCAATTTGGTTAGTGGCGGCGGCGTAACGTCCGGGCTCGATGTTGCCCTGCATCTGGTGGAACGCGAGCTTGGCCCTCGGATCGCCCATGCGATCGAGGAACTGTTCGAATACGAGCGGAGAGGTATCGCATGGCGGGCACAGGGAATGGTGCCGAACTCGGAAAAGACCGAAACAGACAAGGAATCGAACTTTGTGCTGAGTACTGAAGCGGTGAATCCACCTTCCGCTCCCCTTCAAAACACATTCGAACAAACAGAGTCCGTTTTCGACGGAGACTGGGATGTGACCATTGCAACGCCCGTGGGCAAAATGGATGTCAAGCTCTCGATCGCAACAAGCCATGGTGAAGTCCACGGAACGGCCACCCAAGGGGATGAAACGGTCAAATTTATGAGTCCCGTCATTCAAGGCAACAAGCTGACCTGGTCCCAGCAAGTGACCAAGCCGATGCGTTTAAACCTGAAATTTGATGTCACCGTCGATGGAGACGAGCTGCACGGCACCGCCAAAGCCGGCGTGCTTCCGGCCTCCAGGGTCGCCGGCAAGCGCTTGAAATCAACTTTTCAACAATGAAATGAAGAGCTTTGGGGGTTATGAATGAAGTGAACAAACGAAAAATCTTTTATGGTGTGTTGGCCTGTGTCAGTATTTTGTTTATCCTTTACGCTTTATTGGATAATTTTATTATTGATCCCGGTGCGGAAGGCTTTTTAAGCCATAAAACCGGTCTTAAACGTGAAATTCATCTACCAGCGTGGTTAAGCGTTATGCGCATACATGTTGCTTTTGCGTGCATCGCCATGGCGGCTGGGCTTGTCAATTTTTCCAACCGCGTTTTTCAAAAAAGCCGAAAATTCCATCGGATCAACGGATACCTGTATATGGTGTCGGTGCTTCTTGTTGTTATCACTTCCGGGTATATGGCCCCTTATGCCACCGGAGGAAAAGTGACGAGCATGGCGTTTAACGCGCTAAATTTAATTTGGCTGTTCATTACGGTGACGGCACTCGTTCAAATTAAGAAGAAACAGGTCATTCGGCACCGCAACTGGATGATTCGGAGTTATGCGTTTTGTTTTACAAACCTGCTCATTCATCTGATCACTTCCGTCCTTCAACAAGGCTTTGGGGTTGAATACGCTTTGAGTTATACCGTCGGCGTCTACGGAGCGATCGTGCTGCTGCTGATTGTTCCAAATATTCTGATCAGAACGATGAAGATGACGCGGAAAATAACTGTTGATCTGTAATAGAAAATTGCGCTGAGATGAGAAGTGCTAATGTTCCTCCTGTAGAACTGCGAAAGGCTGCCGGGCGTACGGCAGCCTTTTAGTAATCCGCAAAAGCAGACCAGCAGAATCTGCCGACTATTGTTGCTCTATCCCATTTTCTATTACGATTTCTCCTTCTCCCTGTGGCTCTTCAAACGAGTTAAGAAAATTGTTCAACGTCTCCTCGGTTATAGGAAAAGCGGCGTTCGCATCGAAACGTTGGCTCCGGGCCTTGAGGCGCTTTCGCAA
>Ga0164243_10014323_pt1 | contig 11061 bp, 7 predicted proteins | sample OricompcompostOP_FD_108781 | JGI IMG/M metagenome (GOLD analysis project Ga0164243, IMG submission 108781) | Organic Plus compost microbial communities from Emeryville, California, USA - Original compost - Organic plus compost (OP) | ecosystem: Engineered > Solid waste > Mixed feedstock >...
AGCGAGTTGACGGCGCGGATCGCCATGAACGAGCCCTCGAATGTCGAGAGCCCATAGAAGATCGCGGCGATCGCCATGAAACGCAGCACGGCGTCGTCACGGACCTTGGCCCAGGCGCCGTTCAGCGTCAGCAGCGCGTTGGCGGCGGCCATCCAGGACGGCACCAGCAGCATCACGGAGAAGGTCATGCCGAGCGTCTGCACCCAGTGCGGCAGTGCCGTGTAGTGCAGGTGGTGCGAGCCCGCCCACATGTACATGAAGGTGATGCCCCAAAACCCCATGATCGACATGCGATAGGAGAAGACGGGGCGTCCGGCGCGCTTCGGCAGGTAGTAGTACATCATGCCGAGGAAGCCGGCGGTGAGGAAGAACGCCACCGCGTTGTGGCCGTACCACCATTGCGTCATCGCATCCTGCACGCCGGAGAACAGCGAGTAGCTCTTGGCGTGGCCGAGCGAGACCGGAACGGCCAGGTTGTTGACGATGTGAAGGACCGCAACAACCAGGATGAACGCCATGTAGTACCAGTTCGCCACATAGATATGCGGCTCCTTGCGGCGTGCGAGCGTGCGGATGTAGATCAGGAAATAGACGACCCAGACGATCACCAGCCAGATGTCGGCGTACCACTCCGCCTCGGCATACTCACGCGACTGGGTCAAGCCCATGAAGTAGCCGCTGACGGCGAGGACGCAGAACAGGTTGTAACCGAACAGAACGAACCAAGGGCTGAGCTGATCCGGCAGGCGCGCGCGCGACGTCCGCTGCAGCACGTGCAGGGAGGTGGCGATCAATGCATTGCCGCCGAAGCCGAAGATCACGCCGGTGGTGTGAACCGGGCGGATGCGGCCGTAGCTCGCCCAGGCTGCGTCGAAGGTCATCTCGGGATAGACCAGCAGCCAGGCGACCCAGTCGCCGATGAACAGGCCGAAGACGGCCCACAGCATCGCCAGAATGATGCCGACCTTGCTGGGGTCGTCATAGTACTGGGTCAGGCGCGCCGGACTCGGTTCGGGCGCGTAGTAGCCGGTGATGACGACGAAGGTCATCGCCAGACTGCAGACCAGGACGATGGCGCCGTGGACCCCGAGCAGATCATGCCGCCCCACCACAGCCATCGCCAGCCCCGTCACGGCCAGCAGAATGAGGATTAGGATTCCGAGCTGCCGCTCGTTGACTGTCAGCTGCGAGACCATCTCACCGTCGCTCTCTGCGTGCCCAACGACCCGGCCACACCCGGCGCGTGCGGAAGACTCCGCTTCAGCCAGGCACAGCGATGCTGTCGCTGCGTCAGGGCCTCCCCGCGCAGCTTCCAGACCCGATTCGGAGGGAAATTACCGACGCGAGAAGCGCGGTTCTTTGATCTGACCCCGTCCTGCGGCGATTCCCATTTCGAAACTGTCGGCGATGCGACGGGCACGCTCGACGAAATAGGCTGCGGCAGCGGGCGGGCACACGTCAGCGGCGGTGGCCTCGAACAATGACACCCAGCGGTCGAAATGTGCCTCGTCGACCGGAAGGCGCAGATGGGCACGGAGCGGGTGGCCGCTGTACCGGCCCGACATCAGCGTCACCGAAGACCAGAACGCGCAAAGCTTGTCGATATGCTCGTCCCAATCGGCCACACGGGCCTCGAAGATTGGGCCGATGAGCGGGTCCTTGCGCACGCGGCCATAGAAGGTCCGCACCAGGCGCGCGATCAACGCCTCGTCGATGCCCGTGCGTTCGGTGATGTCTTGCACCAGCCGTGCGCGGCGCTCGGACCCGTTGTCGGAAGGATGCTCCATTCGCTTTCGCTCCTCGCGCGTGCGCGATCGTCGCCAGGATCCGCCGCCGCGATGCACCCATATCAGCAATCGTAGGTAAGAGGGAATGGTGTGTGGCCGCACCCGTCGCATGCGACGCATGCGGCACCAATTGCATCCCATGAAACGCGCATGATTGCCGTAGCGCGGCGCGAGTCATCATGCACTCAACGCGCGATGCATTTTGTAACAAAACTTTTGTCACCACCTGGGGATTGTGGAAGCGACCCGCTCTTTGGCAGCGTCATCGTCCGCTCGCGTTCGATGAAGGACGCAGCGTGATGTGGCCCTGCCCCTGCGGGCAACACGATTGAACCGCGCGCAAGAGGGCCGCCGTCCAAGCAGATGGAGGTAGCGATATGCCCACCTTTCAAGGCACGAACGGGCCCGACTTCATAAACTTGGCCCTACCTGGCTTCCCCAACAATGCGAATGGCAATGGCGGCGACGATACCGTTCTCGGTAACGCCAACGCGAACGTGCTGCACGGTAATGCCGGAAACGACCTCGTTGCCGGTCTTCTCGGTGACGACCAAGTGTTCGGCGATGACGGCGACGACACGCTGTATGGCGACAACGTCGACGGGTCCGGCGACGGTGCCGATATCATCAGCGGCGGCGACGGCAATGACACCGTCTACGGAGGCGGCGGCAACGACACGATAACCGGCGACGCCGGCAACGACACGCTGAACGGCGAAGACGGCGACGATACCATCGACGGCGGCGACGGTGACGATACCGCCGACGGCGGCGCGGGCAACGACTTGATGTTCGGCGGCGCCGGGCTCGACACGATGAGCGGCGGCGACGGCGATGACACGCTCGAAGGCGGCGCCGACAACGACACCTTGAACGGCGATGCCGGTTTCGACGTCCTGCGCGGCGGCGATGGCGACGACACGCTGAACGGCGGCGACGATGACGATCAGTTGTTCGGTGACGCCGGTAACGACATTCTGAACGGCGACGCCGGCAACGATCTCATCAACGGCGGCGCCGGTGCCGACGTGATCGACGGCGGCGACGGTGACGACGATCTGCGCGGCGGTGCCGGTGCAGATACCATCAATGGCGGCGACGGCGCCGACTTCATCCAGGGTCAGGCCGGCGACGATACGATCAATGGCGGCGCCGGCAATGACCTGATCAACGGCAATGACGGTGCCGATACGATCAACGGCAATGCCGGCGACGACACGATTAACGGCAATGCCGGCAACGATACGCTTTCCGGCAATGGCGGCAACGACACCATCAGCGGCGGGGCCGGTGACGACGTCATCAACGGCAATGCCGGTGCAGATACGCTGAACGGCGATGCCGGAAACGACACGATCAGCGGTGGCGGCGGCGCCGACACGGTGAGCGGCGGCGACGGCAACGACCAGATCAACGGCAATGGCGGTGCCGACGTGCTGAACGGCGATGCCGGCGACGATACGATCAACGGAGGAGCCGGCGACGACACGATCGACGGCGGTGCTGGCGCTGACACCCTCAACGGCAACGGCGGTGCCGACCTCATCAATGGCGGCGACGACAACGATACGATCAGTGGCGGCGCCGGTGCCGACACGATCAATGCCGGTGCGGGCGATGATACGGCGTTCGGCGACAACGGCGCCGACGTCATCAATGGCGAAGACGGCAACGACACGCTGAGCGGCGGTAACGGCGCCGATCAGATCGACGGCGGTGACGGCGACGACGTCGTCAACGGCGATGCCGGGGCCGACCAGTTGCACGGCGGCGACGGCGACGACACGATCAACGGCGGAACAGGCAACGACGAGCTGTGGGGTGACGACGGCGCCGACACGTTCCAGTTCGACGGTGACGGCGTCAATTTCGGCGACGATGTCGTACACGACATGGACATCTTCAACCAGGATGCGGTCGTGGTCGACGTTCCGAACGGGTTCGATCCGAACACGGTCGTGGTGTCCGACGACGGGACCAACACCACGCTCGACTTCGGCTTCGGGACGATCCTGCTCGAGGGCGTGACCTCGGGAGCTCCGCCTCCCTTTGACTTCGACTCGATCGCCGACATCAACGCGTTCTCGCAGGCGGTGGCGGGCTACGACGCCATCACGCTGGTCTGAGCGCAACAACGAGCGGCGGCGAATTCGCCGCCGCTCCCCTTTCGTGTCTTCCCGTATGTTCGTTCGTGTTCTTCCTGTCGCCAAGGAGGAGCAAAGATGCCGGAGCAGTGACCGGCCATGGGCCCGATACGACGCCAGCTGAAAACGGCGCAGGACGGATTGTCCCTGTTGGGGATGATACCGGACGTGGCGGCGCTTTGGTGGGTCGTGTTGTTCAGCGTGGCCATGAACGTCCTGCTCCTGGTCCTGCCGTTCTTCTGGATCCAAATCCTGGATCGGGTCATCACCAGCGGCAGCGTAGAGACCCTGGTCGGTCTCACCGTTCTCGCCGTGCTGGCACTGATTTTTTACGGGCTATTCGATCTGCTTCGGGGGCGGCTGCTGAGCCGCTTCGCCGTCACGTTCGAGCGGGCATTGGCGCCCCTGGTCCTGGAAGCGTCGATCCTCGATCCCGCCCGCCGCGGCGAAGGCGGCACCCACGACCTGGTTCGGGTCCGCGAGCTTCGCAACTTCATCTCCGGCGGCACGGTCGCGACGCTGGTCGACGCGCCGTTCCTGCCGGCCTTTCTCATTATTCTTTATGTGATCCATCCCTGGTTCGGAAATATCGCGCTGGTCGGTGCTATCATCTTGACGGGCCTTGCCGTCGTCAGCGGCCGGATCGCCCGGACGGAAGTGGGCCAGGCCACCGGCGCGGCCATTCGCGCACAATCGCTGGTCGACAGCATCGTGCGGCACGCGAATCTCGTGCGCGCGATGGGTTGGACCCGAGGCGCAGTCGCCGAGTTCCTTCGCGTCAACGACGAAGCGCTGGCGCCGGTCGTCCGCGCCAGCGAGCGGGTTGCGGCGATCGCTTCCGCCGCCCGCGCGGTACGCCTGATCCTGCAAGTGGCGACGATCGCCGCCGGTGCCTGGCTGGTGCTGGAGACGGAGGTGCTCGCCGGCAGCATGATCGCGGCCTCGATCATCATTAGCCGGACGCTGCAGCCGGTCGAAGGCCTATTGTCGGGATGGCGCGCCCTGACCTCGGCGCACCAGGCCTGGGGTCATGTCAACGCCGCAGTCCTTACGGTCCTGAACCGGCGCCGCCGCACCCTGCTGCCGCCGCCGACCGGCGTGCTCGAAGTGAGCGGCGTCGGTTACCGGTTGCCGACGATGAAGCGGCCGGTCCTTGCCGGCATCAGCTTCCGCTGCCCCGCGGGCTCGGTCGTCGTGATCATCGGCCCGACCGGCGCCGGCAAGTCGACCTTGCTGCGCATGATCGCTGCGCTTGAGAAGCCCAGCACCGGCACGATCCGGCTCGATCGTGCCGCACTCGACGACTGGGATCCGGAACAGCTCGGCCGGCATGTCGGTTATCTGCCGCAGGAAATCGATCTGCTCGGCGGGACGGTGGCCGAAGCGATAGCCGGTTTCGACGAAACCGCCACGGACGAGGACATCGTTACCGCTGCGCTGCTCGCCAATGCGCACGACATGATCCTGGCCCTGCCCAACGGTTACGACACCGACATCGGCCGCGACGGCTGCAAGCTGTCCGGCGGCCAGCGGCAACGCATCGGACTCGCCCGCGCGTTCTTTGGTAACCGAACGCTGATACTGCTCGACGAACCGAATGCCAATCTCGACCCGGAGGGCGAGGAGGCGCTGTGTGGCGCCATCCGCCAGGCTCAGGAGCGCGGTGCGACGCTCGTCATCGTCAGCCATCGCCCGCGCCTTCTGACCATCGCCGACTACGTGCTGCTGCTGCGCGACGGCATGCAGGTGATGTACGGAACGCCGTCCGAAGTGCTGCCGCAGAGCATGTCCGGCGCGACGCCAATCAGGCGCCCACCGTTTCAATCCCGCGATGATCGCGGCCGATCGGCAAAGGGGGAGCACTGATGCAGGAGATCGCCGTTCATCGTCCATCACCGCAAAACGCGGTCACGCGCGGCGGCACGCTGCTGAGCGAGCGCGCCGTCGCCCTGCGTCCCGCCACCGCGCTGGAGCGCCCGCGTTCCGACGTCAGGCGCCTGGTGGTGTGGGGATGCGCGTTGTTCGTGCTGACATTCGGGACGTTCGGCGTGTGGGCCGGTGCCGTGCCGCTGCGCAGCGCCGTGATCGCGTCGGGAGTCGTCAAGGTCCTGTCGATGCGGCGTGCCGTGCAGCACTTTGAAGGCGGCATCGTCAAGGAGATCCTGGTGCGCGAGAATCAGCGCGTCGAACGCGACCAGGTGCTGGCGCGGCTCGACACGACGCAGATCGAAGCCGGCCTCGGCGTGCTCGAGACCAGGCTGTTCGCGGATCTGGCGAAGGAGGCGCGGCTCGAAGCGGAACAAAGCCAAGCGAAGACGATTGCCTTCCCGGAGGAGCTTCGGATGAACGCATTGCGGCCCGAGGCGCGGCAGGCGATCCAAAGCCAGGAAGCGGAATTTGCGGCGCGTGCCGCTTCCCTCGAGGGGGAGCGCAATCTGATCGATCAGCGGACCGCGCAGCTCCAGTCTGTGATCCGCGGACTGGAAGCGAGCACCGCCGGCCTTCAGCAGCAGCTCGCGTTTCTTCAGGAGGAGATCAAGGATTCCGATCAGCTGCTGGCCAAGGGCCTCGCGCGCAAGCCGCGCGTGCTGGCGCTCAAGCGCGCCGAGGCCGACGTCGAGGGGCAGATCGCGCGGAACAACGCTTCGATCGCCGAAGCACGCGGCAAGCTTGCAGAACTCGACGACAGACGGCGGCAGTTGGTCTATAATCGCAGCCAAGAGATTGCTGAGCAGCGTCACAAGACGCGCGAAGAGATTGCAGACCTCAGGCACCGGATTGCCGGGCTGCGCGACAAGCTTGCAAGAAGCGAGTTGCGTGCCCCTGAACAAGGTATTGTGGTCGGCCTGAACACACGAAACCTCAACGCGGTGCTCGGACCGCGCGAAACGTTGCTCGAGATTGTCCCGATTCAGGATCGTCTCGTGATCGAGGCTCTGTTGAAGCCGTCGGACCGCGACGAGGTCCATGCGGGGCAGGCCGCGCGGGTTCGGGTTCTCGCCTTCAACATGCGGCGGACGCCGATGTTGACGGGCAAGGTAACGGCGGTATCCGCCGATGCGCTGCTGGATCAGAAGACCGGTGTGACATCTTACAAGACGGAGGTGGTGCTGGATTCCAACGACGAACTCGCTCCCTATTTGTCGACGCTTCAGCCGGGAATGCCGGTCGAAGTCTTTATTGAGACGGGCGAACGAACGTTCGCCGAATACCTATTGCAACCGGTTCTGCTTCGCGTGAACCGGGCTTTTCGAGAGAGTTGATTGGCCAGTCGCACTGGTCGGGGCCACTGATGCGGGAGGTGCTTGTGCATCACGATGGCGATTTTTCAGCGGCCGCCCCACAAGGGTATTCCGCGCTATTGCCAAATGTCGCTTCGCCGGACTTCGGGTCGGCGGTCCTCATTCCCTCCGACCGGCTGGAACTGGATGGGCCTCCGCCGGACCGTGCGGCGGTCGAATACTTTGCTCAGGCGGTGATGCAGGTGTTCGAATGCAGCCGCTGCTTCGCGGCGATGCTGCCGCATTCGCGCGGCACAAGCGATGTCGTGCGCATCGGATGCAGCGCCAGCGTGCCGGTACCGACCGCGGTGCTGTCCGATCTCGGCGCCGATGCCGCGGATCAGGACATCATCCTGCAGCCCCTGCCCGCCTGTAGCATGCTCGGGCGGACATTGATCGGGCACGAGCCGCAGGAAGCACTATACGCGATCCAGGGCACCGTGAGCACACGCAGCGGGCGAACGCTGGTATTCGTCACCGGCTGGCGCCCGGCGCCGTTCGGTCCCGTCGAGATCGACTGCGCCGTGCGCGCGGTGCGGGCCATGTGGGCGCTGGCGGAGGGTTCGGCGCGCGGCGCCCAGGACGATCCGCGGCTCGGGATCCTGCTGCAGGAGCTGGCCTTCCCCGCCTTCCTGGTCGACGAGCGGCTGCGCCTCGACGACATCAACGCCGCCGGCCGGCGGTTGCTGCGCCCGGGCGGGTTGCTGCGCGCGGATCGGGGAACCCTGAGCGGGTTGACCCCTGCCGTCACCGAGCGGCTGAAGCACGCGTTGCACGACACGATGAGCGCGCGCGCGGACCGCACCTGGACCAGCACGACGATCGCGCTGTCGACGGAGCAACAGAACTTCGCCTTCGCCTGGGTCGGCGCGGTGCCGCGCCACTATGAGAGCGGGCAGGCCCTGGTGATCGTGCCCCAGGTCGACGAAGGCGCCGGCGCCCGCCGCATCGCCGCGGCCTTCGGGTTGAGCTGGGCGGAGGAGCGAATCGTGGCGCGCATCCTGCAAAATCAGACGCCGGGACGGATTGGTGCCGATCTCGGCCTGACCGAGGCGACGATCAGGACCTATACGAAGCGGATCATGCTGAAACTCGGCATCAATCGCCAGTCGGAGCTGTTCCTGCTGTATAGTTTGACCCTGTCACCCTTCGGGTCCAGTCAACGCGAGAGCGTCCTGCCATGCGCGCTTCCCTGCACCCGCCTCCCCGGACGCAGGTATCGGGCCTCGAGTCCGCTGGCGCCGGAGCAGGCCGGGTTCGATCTCGGACCGCCGCGCTAGCGGAACGTCTCCCCCTCGGGATGCTGCTGGCGGCGGCGATCGCCGCCGCTTTCGGCGGCCGGGCGCGGGCGGAGGACGGATTCCGCCCGGTGCTTCCGGTCGCGTGCGAGGTCGGCCGCACCTGCTTCATCCAGAACTATGTCGACGCCGACGCGTCCAACGGGGCGAAGGACTATCGCTGCGGGACGCTGACCTACAACGACCACAACGGCACCGATTTCCGCGTGCCGTCCATCGCCGCGCAGCGGCGCGGCGTCAATGTGCTCGCAGCCGCAGACGGCAAGGTGCTGCGGGTCCGCGACGGCGTGCCGGACCGCTCGGTCCGCGAAAAAGGACGCGAGAGCGTGCGCGGCACCGAGTGCGGCAACGGCATGGTGATCGCCCATGGCGACGGCTGGGAAACCCAGTATTGCCACATGGCCGCAGGCAGCATCACGGTGAAGAGCGGCGAGGCTGTGAAGGCCGGGCAACCAGTCGGACGCGTCGGCCTGTCCGGGCTGACGGAATATCCGCATTTGCACTTCATGGTGCGGAAGGAAGGCAAGGTCGTCGATCCTTTCGCCTATGAGGCGGCGCCCGGTTCGTGTGGTGGCGGCCGCTTGCTGTGGGCAGACGCCCTTGCGCACGCGCTCGTCTATCGCGACAGCGCGGTCCTGAATTCCGGCTTCGCCACCGAGGCGGTGACGATGGAGGCGATCGAGGACGGCAGCGCGGACGACGCGGCGCCGGCTCCGGATTCTCCGGCGATCGTCGCCTTCGTGCGCGCGATCGGCCTGAAGGGCGGCGACGTGCAATCGCTGACGCTGCGAGGGCCGGACGGTGCGGTGGTCGCGCGCAACGAGGCCAAGCCGCTCGACCGCGACAAGGCGCAGGTGATGCTGTTCACCGGCAAGAAACGCCCGGCCGCGGGCTGGCCGCGCGGCACCTACACAGCGATCTATACGGTCGAGCGCGACGGGAAGGCGGTTCTCAAGCAGGATTTCGCGTTCACGCTTTGACGGTCACACGGACGCAAGCGGCGGATCGCCGGCCCAGGCGCGGGCGATAAGATCGCGCACGGGTTCGCGCTCCACAGGCCGCGGATTCCAATAGGGATCGCGAACGGCCGCGTCGGCAGCGGCGTCGATGTCCGCTTCCTTCATGCCGAGATCGCGCAGCGCACGCGGCGCACCGAGCCGGCCGGCCAGATCGTACAGGCCGCGCGGTGCCTCGGCGGCATGGAGGGCCGCCGCGATGGCGGCCATGGCATCGGGCGCCGCGGCGCTGTTGTAAGCGATGGCATGAGGCAGCACGATGGTGTGGGTCTCCGCATGCGGCAGGTTCAGCATGCCGCCCAGTACGTGGCACAGCTTGTGGTGCAGCGCCATGCCGGCCGTGGCGAGACACGTCCCGCACAGCCAGGCACCGTAGAGCGCGTCGGCCCGTGCGGCAGCATCGCGGCCGTCGGCAACGATGCGCGGCAGGCTTTGCGCCAGGGTGGCGATGCCCTCCTTAGCCATCATTGCCAGCAGGGGGCTGCGATCGCGGGCATAGAGCGCTTCGGCGGCGTGGGCGATCGCATTCATGCCGGAGGTGACGGACGTGCCTGCAGGCAGTGTCAGGGTGAGATCGGGATCGTAGATGACGGTCTCCGGCAGCACCTTGAGGCTGCGCTGCGTCGTCTTCCGCCGATCGCGTGTCTCGCCGAGGATCGGCGTCATTTCCGAGCCGGCATAGGTGGTCGGGATTGCGACCTGCGGCAGATCGGTGCGCAGCGCCACCGCCTTGGCGAGGCCGATGGTCGAACCGCCCCCGATCGCCACCAGCCCGTCGGCGGAATGTTCGGTGACGGCCGCCAAGGCGCGTTCGGTGACCTCGACCGGCGTATGCATCGTCGCCTCGGTGAAGAGCCCCGCCGCTTTCGCGCCCAGCGCAGCGACGACCGCCTCGCCCCGCCGTCGCTGCGGCGTCGTGAAGACCAGCGCGCGGGTGATGCCGAGCTGCGCGAGTTCGTCGGCGAGGCGGGCAAGCGCGCCGGCGCCGAACACGACGCGGGCAGGCAGCGCGGTATGAATGAAGGAAGGGACCATCGCCAAGCCTCGCGGCGCGTCACGCCGGCGCGGCGGCGAGCACGAAGTCGTAGCGCAAGACGGCCGTGTCCGGATCGAGCGGCGCCGGCGCCATGGTCGCGGCCGAAGCCGGCTGCAGCTTGCGGATCAACGAGTCCTTCACGCCGAAGACGACGTCGGAATCGAGATACGGATCGCCGTCCAGGAAGACATGCGTCACCAGCGTGTCGCATCCCGGCGCGGCGATCATGAAATGGACGTGGGCGGGCCGGTAGGGATGACGGCCCTGCAGCGCGAGCATGTCGCCGACGGGGCCGTCGGCGGGGATCGGATAGAATGACGGCACGATGGTGCGAAACCAGAAACGGCCTTCGCCATCGGTGCGCAGGCGCGCGCGCATTGTCAGATCGCCGGTCTCGCCCTGGACGTCGTAATAGCCGTCCTCGTCCGAATGCCAAGTGTCGACGGTGGCACCGGCGATCGGCTTCCCGTCCGGCCCGCGCACGGTGCCCTCAACGAAC
>Ga0164243_10014324_pt1 | contig 11059 bp, 6 predicted proteins | sample OricompcompostOP_FD_108781 | JGI IMG/M metagenome (GOLD analysis project Ga0164243, IMG submission 108781) | Organic Plus compost microbial communities from Emeryville, California, USA - Original compost - Organic plus compost (OP) | ecosystem: Engineered > Solid waste > Mixed feedstock >...
GCAATTCATTGATAAGTTGACGGCCATGAAAGAAAAGATTCAGAATACGACAACCCTGCAAGAAATGCAGTCACTCGCGAAGGGTGTCGATAGCCAATACCAGTTGGACCAAATGGCGAATGTTCAGGGGGCAGTGACTAAAGCGGTTGAAGGTTTGACCGGAGTGTTCGACAAGCTCAAGACGACAATAAGCGACTTGCAATCTCAGGTCACTAAGCTGAAAGATTGTGCCAAAGATGCAAATGGATCGGGGTGTGCAAACTTAGGCGATGTCTCAGAGGGAGTTGCCTCATCTGCTCAGTCGCAACTAGATAGTACATCAAGCATGATGTCATCGATTGGTTCCATTCTATTGTCCGTTGTCACTATGTTGTTGTCACTTGTGACGTCGTTTAGCGGGCTTTTGGGCGGTCTGGGTAGCCTGTCGAGCCTGGGTGACGTCAGTAACTTGAGTAGTTTGAGCAGTCTCACCGGATTGTTTAGTTCGTTTTCAGCGATTTCATCGCAGTTGGATATTGGCAGTGGCATGGGTGGCAGTGTGTCAAATATTCTCAGTAGTGTGTCCGAGCTAACAGGCGGATTTAATTTCTAGTATACTGAGAATACGTTTAGGACACCAATGTCCTAGATAGGACCTGACAGTGAGGAGGTTTGGTGTGGCGAACCACAAAGAGTCGTCTCGCACCTACCAATGGCTGCATGCGACGCTGGGCCGGTTGATCCGGTGGTATTTCCGCGTGGAGGTGAAAGGGCTCGAAAATGTGCCGGACGGTCCAGCGATTTTTGTTGCCCCACACAAAGCGGTTATTGATTCGTATGTGGTCGTGGCGATGCTTCCGGCCAAACGCTCGGTCAAGTTTTTGGCCAAGGCCGAGTACTTCGAAAATGGCGACTGGAAACAGCGCTTGCTACGGTGGCTGGTCAGTCAAGCGGCAATTCCGGTTGATCGCGACGACAGGACCAGTGGCAAAGCGGCGCTCGAAAACATGGAAGCCGAGTTGCGGTCTGGCGGTTCGTGTGGGCTACATCCAGAAAAAACGCGTGTGCTGGACCCGAATATCTACAAAGCAAAACCTGGGTTCGTCTATGCTGCCTGGGCAACGGGAGCGTCGGTCGTACCGGTACTGCTACGCGGCACGGAAGTCGCCAACAGACCAGGCAGCCGGCGCCTGCGTCGGCACAAGATTGTGGTTGAGTTTCTGGAACCGGTCGAGCTGGGTCCTACGGCTGCACTGCGAGCAGTTGAGAAATTCGGCACCGATAAGCAAGCTGCCCGCTTGCGTCGACGTGTGGTTGAGCATCAAGCACGAGAGTTCATGGAGGTGTTTGCGCGTAAATTGGGCGTGCAATATATCGACGAGGATTATCGTGACCGCCAAAACCGTCTTGACCGGCTTTGATGTGATGCTGTCCGTGGGGGCGTTTGTTGCTCCTGTGGACAGCACGCATCGCCCCTATCCTCCTCCTGTCAGATAGATTTTAGGATTTCACGCACCTCTTGGGTGCTTTTTGTATGCATTAATGTATCACGCAGTTCGCTGGCACCAGCAAAATCACGGACGTAGATCTTAAAAAAGCGCTTGAGCGTATCAAATGGGCGTCCGGTTTGTGGACTATATTGGTCATAGAGATCAAGTTGAAGCTGAAGAAGGCCTAATAGGTCGCTCTTTCGATCATTACCTTCGGAGACACCGTTCCGCTCCGGAAAAGTCTCTGATTCAGTCAGGACTTTCTCGGGCTGCTCTTCGCTTTTAGTGTCTCCTCTGGTAATGATCGAAGCGCTCTTCCCGGGTGCCGCAAAGGCAAACGGATTATGGAAAATACCCCGCCCGATCATAACGCCGTCGACACCGTATTTTTCGACCAATTCCAACCCTTGCTGTCGGTCCTCGATGTCGCCGTTAATTGTCAGAAGTGTCTGCGGCGCTATTTCGTCACGCAACTGTTTGATATCGGCGATTAATTCGTAGTGTGCGGGGACTTTGCTCATTTCCTTTTTGGTGCGGAGGTGGATGGTGAGGTTCACGACATCCTGACGCAAAATATGTGTCAGCCAATCTCGCCACTCATCAATCCGGCTGTAGCCGAGGCGTGTTTTAACGCTCACTGGGAGCCCGCCCTTTTTAGCAGCCGCAATCATCGCAGCGGCGTTTTTGGGGTTTAATATCATGCCTGCTCCCCCGCCGCTTTTGACGGCAGACGCGTCGGGACATCCCATGTTGATATCGATGCCGTCATAGCCGAGCTCTGCACAGTGGATAGCAAGTTTTTCCATGCTTGCTGGATCGGCACCCCATAGCTGTGCCACGATGGGATGTTCGTCGTCTGTTTTGATCAAGCGCCCGCCAATTGCTTTGTCGCCAGCATGTGCCCAACCGGTAGCATTGGTAAATTCGGTAAACCACACGTCTGGTGGTGCGGCGGCGGCCACGACATGACGAAAAACAACGTCGGTCACTGCCTCCATAGGAGCCAGTATAAAAAACGGTCGTGGTAGGTTGTCCCAAAAATTTGTCATCAATATGTCATTATATCGTAAATTGAGTGAGCCCCCGCTGGATGCGAGGGCCCTATGAAATTGTGTTTGTTGAAACGAGGGGGCGGCGGGGCGGCAACTTCGGGCGCGCGACCGTGTGCAACACCCCGCCGCGAGCTTGCTAGCGGCTGACCTCTCTTGTTCCGGCACCTCTACAACCGTTGCAGGTGACTTGGTTGCCCAGGCCGCCATTGACGGTACCGCGTCCGTTACAGACTTTGCACTCTTCCTTGGCCATTTCTGACCAACCTTTCATCTCGTTGGACTCGCCGAACGGGATGAACGGCGAGGAACTAGGATTTCGAGTGGCGGGCGGGGATAGTTCGCTCCGCCCGCCACTCATCGTCAATCAGACAAAATCGTAGGCGTGACAGGAGTCGAACCTGCAACCTCTAAAGCGTGCATACAGCACCTCACTATTCTACTCGGTATAAACTACCCGGTAGAACGCGGCAGGATTTACACCTACACCTCTTTAGCGTGCTTACCACAAGCACTTCACCCCCTGGTCTGGGCCCTGCACATACCGTGATCACTTCAACAAACTTGCAAAGTACGTGCAGGAAAGCGCCCAGCGGAACGACGACGAGCGAGTTTAAGACTCCTCTTCACTCCGCCGGGGCGCATCTGCATCGTAATTATTGTACGCTGTTGTTGATGGCGTGTCAATAAGAGTGTATGGATTTAATGTTATTTTAACAAATCCTCTTCAAACGCCACCATTCCCTTATAATCTTGCGAATATCCACTTGTGTCTGGGAGGTCGAGATTGATGATGTGATCCCAAACTTTGCAGAGGAGTCGCTCGAACTCCTCTACTTCACTATCGGTAAAGGTAGCATCAAGCGCGAGGATATGTCCGCCACGCGTAGGCTCGACGAACTGGATGATGCCGCGCTGCATATGGTAACCAGCAAATTCGCGTGAGCGCTCGGTGAGAAGTTTGTAGAACAATAATTGGTGGCGGTATTTGTGCAGTTTGATCTTTTCGTAATCGGCCTTGCCCGCCCAGCTGCGAGCAGCGGTGCCGGTTTTGTAGTCGGTAACGATGAGTGTCTTTGCCGCCTCATCAACGTCAATTAAATCGATCGCTCCGGTCAAGCGTGCACTGCCAATCGTCACTCCCTGTCCCGAAAAGTCGACTTCGGCGCGTTGAGTGATAGCAAAACTGGCTGCGTGTTCATTCATAAATGTCTGCAGGGCGGCACTGCCCTTTTGGAGATACGTGTTGAGATCGGCTTCGGCGAGTTGTTGGCTGCTGAGTGTGCGTTCAAAATCATGCAAAATATCTTCGAGTGGGCGCTGATGTCCGGTGCTGCTCAGATGTGCATGTGTTCGTTGCAGGACGGCATGAATTGCGCGGCCATAGGCGGCCTGGGGCGTATCAGAAACCGGAAAGCGCAAGAGATTGTCGAGTAGAAATCCATTAGGACCACCGCGTGTAACATCCAAAAAATGATTGATGTGCGTGGCGCTGATACGATAGTGCTGCAATGTTGGTTCGAGCAATTTTTTCATATCACCATGGTCGATTGATGCAAGCGGCTGGTACCAATCGAGTTCGACAACTTTCGTAGCAGTTGCCACCGTATGCTCGGGCGACCAGGTGGTCACCGGCAAGCTATCGCCCACCAGAAAACTGGCGGCTTGCGTGCCTTTGCCACTATCGTCAACCAAACTGTAGCTTATGAATAGTTGGCGCTTGGCACGTGTCATGGCGACAAAGAACAATCGTAGCCGTTCGTCATAGGTGTTGCCTGCTGGCGCAAGTGGCAAATTGGCCGGGTATCCAATCAGGCTCGACGGGTTGCGGACGCGCTCGCCCCAGGTGCTGTCAACCGCCGAGACGATATAGACGATATCAAATTCGAGCCCCTTTGATTTATGTGCGGTCATCAGATTAATAGCATCGTCTGGTTGATCGAGCGCTGGTCGCTGGCTCACGATAGTGCTGTTCAAACGGCGATGAAGGTCGATAAATTCGATGAAATCCGGCAAAAATGCCGTATCCGCCCCCAAATAGTCGTGTAATTTGGTGCGGAGTGTTCGCAGTGCTTCGAGGTACGTCAGATAATCATCTGGTGAACTCTCAAGCTTTTCCTTGCTGAAATAATAGTCGAAAATCGGTGAATGAAACTGACCAACTGGTTGGTCTTTGCCGATGATGATATCGAGCATTTGTTCGAGTGGTAGTTGACTCACCTTCTGCGCCGATTCGATCAGCCATTGGTGTAGCGGCTGACATGCGGCGGTCTCGCTCATGACTTCCATCCATGTTCGGCGCTCTTTGTTTGCCTGAAGTCCCAGACGCCAGATATCAATGGGTGCAATACTCCACATTGGGTGTGCCAGTAGTTCGGGCAGCATCGCATTGGCATGATCATGATGTGACTGGTACAGCTCAATGATAAGCCGTGCCACAAGTTCGATATGACGAATAATGTCGAGTTCAAGTACGTTTTCGCGGCGCTCATAGTTCACGCGGATGCCAGCATCAGCGAACCATGGTAATAACTTGCTTATTTCGCGGTGATGACGTGCCAGAACTGCGATATGGGACGCTTTGGTGCCAGCTGCAAGCTGTTTTTGTATTGATTCAATTAACCATGCTCGTTCGTCGGCTGCAGCGGGAGTTTCGACAAGTGTGACAGTAGTATCGGTGTCATCGCGGTTGGCGTGGAGGTTTTTGTTGAGACTTGGAATACGGTCCTCTAACCTGTCCGTCCCCTGTGTGATAATGTGACGCGACCGGTCGAGGATTAATTGACTGCTGCGGTAATTCTCGGCTAGGCGAATGAGTTTGGTGAGCGGATATAAGTTCTGGAACCCGACAATATTGCCGATATCCGCGCCTTGAAAACTAAAAATTGCTTGGTCGTCATCACCCACCACCAGCACATTTGGCCGGCCTTCATTCACAGGATTATCTGTGAGGGCTGTCAGGATACGTAACTGTGCCAGGTTGGTGTCTTGGAATTCGTCGACCATGATGTATTGATAGCGTTCTTGCAAGTTGAGGCGCAGATCGGGAATGTGTTCGAGTGCATGCACAACTTGCAGGATCATATCGTCAAAATCAAACAGGCTATTTGACTGCATGCGTGCTAGATACTGGTCATAGATGACAGCGACAGCGCGTAATTTTGCCTGGCGCTTGCGTGCGGTCAGGATGAAATTGCCCTCTTCGTCTTTTTCGAACCACTGGTTGCGCCACGCGGTCAGTGGTTTGCTTGAACCACTCTCGGTGGCAGCAATCACTGCCTGCTGCAAACTGTCGGCGAGGATACGCCCAAGCGGCGGCGTGCCTGGCATAGGATTGTCCACTTGGAGCGTACGAATAGGTTCAATATGCGGAGCTATGAGTTCAGCGGTTTTTTTGTTGATACGGTCGGCAAAAATTGGTGCTAGATGCTTTTCGGCAAATTCGATTGCTTGGTCGTTGTGATCAAGGATTTTTAGCAGCTCGGCGCTGGTCAAACCACTGCGTTTGAGCTCGCTGATAGTACGCAATGTGTCGCGGAGATAGCTGTACTCATCGTTCATCATAACTGCCAGCGGGTTGGTATAATCAAGCTCTTCAAATACCGAACGCAAAATCTGATATATCGACAATTCGTCAGCCGGGCGGAACTCGGCACCACGGTAAAAATCTGCCCGATGCTGCCCAATGATATCGGTGCAGAAGCTGTGAAATGTGTGGACGGCGATTTTGTAGGCGTCACGGCCAATGATAGCGGTCAAACGCTCGCGCATGGCGGCTGCACCGCTGTCGGTAAATGTCAGACACAAAATATTTTCGGGCAATACATCGGTACGGCGCAGTATATTAGCCGCGCGCATGCCTAATAGTTCGGTTTTGCCCGTTCCTGGCCCAGCGATGACCATCACCGGCCCATCAATCGTATCAACAGCCTCCCGTTGGTCGTCGTTCAGCTGTTTATAGCGCGCCTCAAAATCCATTATTCCAATTATAGCGCAGAAACGAAGTGAGGCGCCTAGGCGGCGTCTTCGTTTGTGTACTGAGGATAGTGTATTTTGAGGAGTTCAAGCACTTTACGGGCAGCGGTCGTTGGGTCGGATCGCAATTCGGGATGTTCACGAAGGAGTGTGGCATTCGCAATTTCAAAATCACTCCAGTTACTTTGAGATATTTCACTGACGACATCTGCGTGCGAACCGTCTCTGTCTCGTACGATTTTGGCGTTTTGTTTATCCTTTAGATACTTTTTACGCCACCTTCTTGCGCGACTCAGCATGTCTTTGTCTTTCAACTCTACGACAACTGGCACATCATCTGGCAACTGCAGAGCATATTCACCAGACTTACCGCTCAAGAGTGAACGGAGCATTTGTAGTTGAGTGATTGGTGCCCTTCTGGATAGATCGATGGTTGGCATCAATGCCTTTCTCTTTTCTTCATCCATTTGGGCAATACGTTTAAATGCGTTCAGTTCATATGGAAGCTTAGAGACAGTTTCTATCAAATGTCCTGGAATGTGTCGCCAATGCTCTGCTGTAATACCATCCGGGAGACACGGTACAGCAGCATGTGCCGAGACAGTATTAATGCCATGGTCACGCTTTCCGATGACAATAAGGCCAAAAAGGAGCATTGCTGACTGAGAAAGACCGCTCTTTGTGGCTATACGAGGATCGCGATCGCGCTCGAGAGCTTCGTTGATAACAATGGACTCAAAATCATTTACATAATCATCGTAACTAATAAATTTGCCTATATTTTGAGGAATGCCAATGGTCGTACTCTCAACAGCGAGGCTACCGAGCAGCTTTTGACGTTCTACGTACAGTCCTTCGGGACGAGTTGTCCAGCCGACACCTTCAACATGTGCGAGCCCTCTGAGGCCTTCTGGAATATGCCCACCCACATGAGATGACAGCACGGGGTACACAAGTCCATTTTTCATCTCGACATACCGATGCTCAATAAGCAGCCCACCCTCGTCATAGAGGACTCGGGCATCTGATTTTTTGTATGGAGTGACAACAGGATTTGGCTCAGCTTCATGCTGGGCAACCGCAAGTGGGTGCCAAGATGATAAATATTCAACAGGCTGTGCCATTTCGATTATCTCCTATTGATTGTGCTCGCAGTATACTGCTACTGCTCGGATTTGTAAAATAGTTTATAATCTTTCCTTTATTATAGCATAAAAGTTACAATTTGTCTATGATTTCAGACAAGGCTGTGCTATACTGACTCTACTTATGGATACAATCTATGACGATATGGCACTCGAACAGATTGCAAAACAGCAATTTGGGTTGAACGTGGATATCGACAATGTAATCGTACGGCAGATCCCTGTGAGCCGGACTGCGGTTGCAACGGTGTATCTGACCAAGAAAAAGCAGCTCTTTGCGCATATTACTGCGCAGTCCAACCTGACGCTGGCCGATGTCAAGAAGCTTATCGCACGCATGGGGCTAAAGCCCGAACTGTATGTGCCGCCAAAGGGCCGCCCGAACTATTTTGATGAGATCGGTCGCGAGCATGTGCGCGCGGTGTTTCCTGGCAAAACGAACATTACCGATACCGATTTGATTTATTACCGTACGCTTGCGCCATACAATCCTGCCCTAGTGCAGATAAATGAAATTCCCGATGGTGAAATCCGACAGTACGACGCTGATGCCCATGGCGGATGGCGACAAGCAGCGAAATTTGCTTATCGCCGTATCAAAACCAGCTAAAAAGAAGCTTTGTAGAGGTCGGCGTAGCGTCGCTGACCATCGATATTTGGATGCCAGCCACCATACTGCAGTGATCCGTCATTTGTACCGTTCATGTAGCGTTTAAGGCTTGTGGAGCAGCCGTCAAGCATTTGGCCGTCGTCACGCTCGAGGAATGGCGAACCTGGTGCTAATGGATCGACATACTTAATGTCTGAGCCCGTCTCGAGAGCAATTTTTTCGGCAGCGTTTTTAATTACATTATTTGTGCGGATAGTAGCGTCTGCGAAAAACTCTTGCTCCTGCCAAGTTAGCCACGAGGAGCAAGTGCCAGTCGGCTCACCAGGCGCGGCAATGATATACGGATAGCCTGCAGGTCGGATTTTAGCATGAGGGGCTTTCTGAGCGACGGTGCGGAGCACTTTTTCCATCTTTGGTCCAAGTGCCGCAACTTTGGTATTGAACTGGTTGATATAACTGTCAGCCATCCAGTTAGCGCCTTTCCAGCAATTGCCTGATTGCACACATACTGACAGCATGTACATAAGCGCGGTGTCATTACCACCAATCGTCATAGTGACAAGTTTGGTATTTGTCGTCAGGTTGTTTGCCTGGGGCGGCTCACCTTGGTAACTTTCGCTCACGATATGGTTAGTGTTCGCGCCTCCGCAAGCAACGTTCTTCAATGAAAGTTTTAATGCGTTCATGATAAGCACTTGCGCTGCTTTGTCGCTGCGGCCACAGTTATAGCCATATTTGTCGTAAACCGATTTATTGATCGTCAGGTTGGCGGGCGTACGGTCAGCGCCCCATCCGGAACTATAAGAGTCACCCATTGCGACGTATTCTGAACCTTCTGGAAGCGGCGCTGGACTTGGAGAAGGTGTTGGAGTTGGTGTCTGGCTTGGTGTTGGAGTTGGTGCTGGCGCGTTTTCCTTTGTCAGGGTCACCTTATCAATTTGCAGTGCCCGGACACACACGGCTGTAAAGAACCACCAGCTTGTGTATTCATTCGTAAAGCTAATTTGGATCTGTTGCTGTCCGGCGGCGGCATTTACCGGGACGCTATATTCTGTCCAGTTGGTTGCACTGACTGTATGCGTGGCGACGACAGTTCCGTTCAATTTGACCTGCATGATTGGAGCCGCGTTACATTGGTCGCCTTTTGCAGTGATTTTTATATTTGTCAATTTATCGGTGTCGCTAGTGAGAGTACCGGTGTTGTTTTTCGTCAGCTTTACTGCGTTACCACCAGATGCGGTCGTATCATCGACAACCGAACGGCCGCTGGTGGACATCCATGCAAATGCTGATTCCTCGATGACAATTTGTTGGGTATCAGCTTGTGTCTTCGTAACAAAAGCCATTGCCGCAATTACAAACATCGTAATAACTGCAATAATAATACGCGTGCTTTGCTTGAGCCGATTTACTGAATGAGTATGATTCATATTCTCCCTGACGTTAATTCACTGCCCATTAAACCATTAATCAGATTGAATAAACATAGTGAAAGTAACATCATTTTTTCATATCAAGTATCACCAGATGCTCAATGTGCGGCGTGCGAGGAAAGAAATTATAGCCCTGGTGATGGCGAATGCCGTATTTTTCGGCGAGTCGAGCGACGTCGCGGGCTTGGGTGACGGGGTTGCAACTGAGGTAGATAATGCGTTCAGGGGCGGCTTCGAGCAGTTTTTCGACGACTTTTTCGTGTAATCCAGCACGTGGCGGGTCGACGATAATCGTTGCATCACCAGAGATGTACTTAAGAGCGTTTTCGCTGGCAGCGAGGACGGCTTTTGCCTCACCTCCCCTGTTGTGCTCGACAATATTCCGCTCCATTTCACGCACGGCGTGTTCATTAATTTCAACCAAAGTCACGTTGTCGCCGCCAATGGTCAGGCCAATAGTACCCACCCCACTATAGAGGTCAACAACTGGTTTGTGCGGCTCGATCCACTGCTGCATGTCACGAAGAGCTTGTTCGTACACGGGCAGATTGATCTGGAAAAATCCTTCAGTTGCATAGCGGAATGGCACGTCCAAGATTGTGTCTTCGAGGACGATATTGGGGCCACTAAACAAGCGCTTGGTGATGACACTGGCTGGTGATTGTGGATTGGAATAGATGATCTCACCGGTATTTGCTAATTCGCCAAGCGCGTCTACAAGATGTTTGTGATCAAAATCTTCGTCTTTAATGTATAGCTGCCAAGCGACTTGCCCTGCCCGATTGCTCCGGATCAGTAGGGTTTTGAGCGAGCGGCCGTCGATTTGTAATGTGCGCAGTGCATCGAGGATTTTATGGGCTGTTTCATTGATGACGGGCGCAGCCAGACTTGTCCCTTGTACAGTGATTTTGCCATGGCTACCCCGGCGGAAAAACGCTAGATCCAGTGTTTGCTTGTCGGTATCGTACCAAAAACTGAATTCGACTTTGTTGCGGTATTCATATTCGCGGCCGTCGGTCCATACCTCAATCGGTTCAGGCAGCACAATGTCGTGTAGTTCAAACGCTTCTTCGATCAAAGCAGCTTTGTAATGGGATTCGCTGGCAAAATCCATGACTTGCCAGGGGCTGGTACTGAGATAGCTATCGGGGTCACGTGGTGTGATACGTTCTGATGATGCATCATGCACCTCTGTAACGACACCTTCGACGAAGTTGGATTTTTTCTTGGTAATCTGGGCGACTACCCGTTCGCCGGGTAATCCACCCCAGAGTAAGCATTTTTTGCCGGTATTGAGTTTACCGATTGTTTGACCACCGCCAATGATGCGGTCCAGCGTCAGCTCGACAGATGGGAGAGGTTTTTTGGGCATATATAC
>Ga0164243_10014326_pt1 | contig 11058 bp, 5 predicted proteins | sample OricompcompostOP_FD_108781 | JGI IMG/M metagenome (GOLD analysis project Ga0164243, IMG submission 108781) | Organic Plus compost microbial communities from Emeryville, California, USA - Original compost - Organic plus compost (OP) | ecosystem: Engineered > Solid waste > Mixed feedstock >...
ATTAAGTCCGGCGGAGGGGTAGGTATTGATACGTCGGACCCGAATTCATCGTTGCATGTGAATGGGTCGTTTGCTACGAAGATCCGGATTGCTACCACCAACAACGGAGGTAGTGCCACGGTAACGGTGGGAGAAAATGATCACACGATTTTCCTGCAGAATACCGGGATGACTGTAAACCTGCCACCGGCAAGCGCCGATAATGCAGGGAGGGAATACAGGATAAAAATGACTGTAAACGGAACATTTATCATAAAAACGACAAATAACCAGCCATTTGACCTGCCGGGAACCGGAGCGGGGCAAACCTCTTTTACGGTAGCCAACAACCTGAATGCTACTAACGGTAGCCGTGTTGGGGCGCGTTGCACGGTGGTATCAGACGGCAGCAAGTGGTACATTGTAGAGCTTTAATGATATCCAAAAAACCATAACCATTCAATCTTTATTTTGACCAATTTTTTCATGAGAATATCTATACTCATACTGTTTTTACTATCATGCCTCCACCTGCGTTCCTACGCACAGGACGGACTTTTCATCCCGGAAGGGGGGATCGTCTGGCTGTACAACAACACACAGGTAGGCATATTCAACAGCGTGATCAATAATGGTGTTCTCGGTTCTAATCCCGGCAGTACCTTTTACATCCTCGGCAAGCGATGGACCAACGGCGCCAACGCCAAACTGCCGGATGAAAGCGCCGACGGAGTTTCCGGTGTAGGTGGAAACTTTCTTTTTTCCTCATTGAATCCTGTCCTCGGAGATGTAGGGCAGCAAACCATTTTCGGTAATTACAACGTAGCGGCCAAACAGGGAACCAGCTTCCCGAACATGGAAGTCAACAACGGAAAAGGTATCATGCTGGATGACCTGAGCGATCTGAAAATTCGTGGTACCCTGCATTTTACCAGCGGTAAAATTTACCTCAACGGCTGGAACCTGGTGGTGGGAGAGAAGACCCCGGGCGTGATCAGCGGCTATACTGACTCCCGTTATATTGTTACCGGCAACACTTTTGCCGGCGGATACCTGTACCGCAGCGCTATCACCAGTGCCGCCAACAGGGTGGTATTCCCCGTGGGCTCCGCGGACAACGCCTATTCTCCCGCGGCAGTGCTGCTGGATGGCGGCGCGAAGGATAACTTCGGTATTCGCGTGTTCGACAGCGTATATACGGTAGCGATAGGCGGCAGCACTTACCGGGACAGCTTTGTGAACAAAACATGGAACATCGTACGTACGGATAACTCCGGCGGTAAAGCCACCGTTATCCTGCAACATATGAACGCTACTGAAATGCCGGCATACATCGGCGCAAGGGATAGCTCTTATATTACCCGCTTCGGCGTTACGGGCTGGGATAAGCTCACGGTTACGCCTTTCAAACCGCTGCCCGGCACGCTCAGTACCACGACCATGCTCCAGCCGGCGACCATGCATATGCGTGAGTTTACGGACCTGGGCAACACTACCTATTTCGCCAAAACTATCCTGAACGTAAAGATAGCCCCGGCGATATTCATGGTGTTTGAAGCGGTGCGTGTGAGTCCGACGCTCGCGCAGCTGGACTGGACGACTTCCCAGGAGGTGAACAACCTGCAGTTTGAAGTGGAGCGGCGTTACCAAAAGGACGAGGCGTTTACCACCATCGGGGTAGTGCCTACCAAAGCGGTGAACGGTACGAGTACCAACCCGCTGTCCTATACGTTCAACGATCCTAATGACTACGACGATAATACCTACTACCGCATAAAAGCGACGGCCAAAGACGGTACCGTTACTTATTCTGAAATCAAAGTGGTGCCGCCGGTATTCTCCTTCCAGGTGTATCCGAACCCGAACAGAGGCAACTTCCACGTGAAGATCCGCGGCCTGAACACCGATATGCTGCTGAAACTCTACGATACATGGGGCCAGAGCCTGCGTGAATACAAAGTCCGCAAGGATGCTGATATTCAGATCACGCACATGCCGTCCGGTACTTACTTCCTGGTATTGTACAACCAGCAGACGGAACAGAAAGTACAGACAATCAAAGTAGTGGTATTGCCATAAACTGCCTTGTATTTGCTTTTTTCGCAGAATTGCGTCAATTTTGTAGGGTCCTTTTGAAAAAAAGGACCCTTTTTTAGGCCCGCTATGCAAGGCCGCCGGTATTAAAAAATCTAACGACTTTGAGAAAAATAATCATCACGATAGACGGCTACTCTTCCTGTGGCAAAAGCACTGTTGCGAAACAACTGGCCAGGAAACTGGATTATGTGTATATCGACAGCGGGGCTATGTATCGTGCGATTACGCTTTATTTTCTGCAAAATCGGGTTGACTGGGCATCCACGCCGGCGGTAGAGGAAGCGCTGAAAAATATTCACCTGGAATTTGTTTCCAATCCGCATACCGGTACGGCCGATATGTACCTCAACGATGAAAATGTGGAGCACCTGATCCGCGAAATGCTCGTTGCAGAGAAAGTGAGCGAGGTGGCGGCTATTAAAGAAGTTCGCGAATTTGCCGTGGCCCAGCAGGTAAAAATGGGCGCCCGCAAAGGCATTGTGATGGATGGCCGGGACATTGGCACAGTGGTATTCCCACATGCGGAACTGAAGATTTTCATGACGGCGGATATCACCATCCGCGTACAACGCCGCTTTAAAGAACTCTACGAAAAGAATCCCAATATTACCCTTGATGAGGTGAAACAGAACCTCGAACTGAGAGATTATATAGATGCCAACCGGGAGATTAGTCCGCTCAGAAAAGCAGAGGATGCTATTATCCTGGATAACAGCCACTTAACCATGGAAGAGCAGCTGGACCTGGTGATGCAGTGGGTGGAGGACGCGATTATGGCGCATTCCTCATAAAATAATATTTTATATTATTAAAAGTCTTTTATACATTTGCGGGTATTACTTCCTTTGAGGAGTAGTTATCCCGATAATTTTCCTGATCCTTAAGAATTTCCTACCCCCAAACCTTATCCATCCTGAAAAGCACTGCGCGTTTGTGATCGTTGTGTAGTATAATTAATTTATTGAATTGTATCGTATTATATATTCATTACACTGTAGTGTATCCATTACCGTTTGATGAAACAAACTTAATGTGGAATGAAGTGCTATAGGCACATTAGTTCCATATTTTCAGTAGGTGTATTCGGTTAATAGGAAGAAGGGGCGAATTCTTTCGCCCTTTCGCTTTTTGCGGAGGGCGGAGGGTTTCTCGCAAAGGGTTTTAAGGAGCTAAGCGCGCAAAGGTTTCTCGCAAAGGGTTTTAAGGAGCAAAGCACGCGGAGGGTTTCTCGCAGAGATGTATAAGGAGCAAAGCGCGCAAAACCCCTGTAGGTTCATTAGCTACCATTACAACAAAGAGCATATCAAATATTTCAAAATCTCATAACAAAACACAATCCTTTGCGACCCTACCACCCCTTACGCCTCTCTGCGAGAAAAAAATCCGCACGCTAAATAAACGTCCGCGTCCCCGCGAAATTCCTCCTGAACTCCGATGGCGTGCTCCCCTTCTTCTTCTTAAATATCCTGTTGAAATTGGAGAGATTCATAAACCCGCATTGATAACAAATCTCCGACACGGAATGCGTCGTATCAATCAACATGCGGCTCGCATGCCCGATCCGGATTTCATTCAGACTATCAATAAACGTCTTGCCGGTACGCTTTTTAATGAACCGGCTTAATGATACCGGCGTCATATTCACATGCTTCGCCAGTTCGTGCAGCCCGATGTCCTTGTCAAAATGCTGCTGCATATATTCAAAGGCTTTTTCTATACGGCGACTGTTGTAATTATTCAGCGATTCCGCCGGGGCGCTGCTCAATACCCGCATGTTGCGGGATATGCTGAGGTCGTGCAGGATAGAAAGCAGTTCCAATACGGAATCAAATCCCGTTTTATACGGCAAGGCAAGTAACCGTGGTTTCAGCGACTGTACCGTCTCCCTGGAAAAAGAAATGCCCTTGCTCGCATTCTCAAACAACGAACGGATGAAACCCAGCTGGTTCCGCCGCAGGAACTTCGCGTCCAGCAACTGCGCATGAAACTGTATCGTCACCTCCGTAATCTTTTTGGACTTACAGTGATGATCCATCCACACATGCTCCACATTGGGACCTACCAATACCAACTCCATATCGTCTATCTCCTCCACATGATCCCCCACGATCCGCTTGGCCCCCGCTGCGTTCAGGATAAAGTTCAATTCATACTCCTCATGATAATGCAAAGGGAAATTGAAAGTCGATTTTTCACGAATGAAAATCATGAAACAATCATGCTCCGTTAAAGGAGTGATCTCTTTATATGCCTGGGTCTTACGCATAAAGTGTACATAATAATGGTATAAATATAGTATTAATTGGTGTTAAAAGTATTATCACGATAAGTTATATTTCTGAGAGGGTTATTGTGCTATTGGAATTGGATTTTAAGGGTATGATGGCGCCTTGGATGCCGCTGTAAAATGTCAGTTTTGTAAAATATGGGATAAAAAAGTATCGGTGTTGAGTGGTAATATGGGATACTTTTGGTTTTATGTTCTGATGCAGTATCCATCGTTATGAAGCCAACCGGAATGCAAGCTGCTGGAGCTATTAAAATTCAACACAAAATCAGATCAACACCAACAAAAAATTATCAATTCCATTAAACATCGCTCTATGCATTTACAGCACACTATCCCTTCAGTTTTCAGGAAATGGCGGCTGGCAGCTTTAACGCTCGTCCTCCTCATCTCCTTCTCCGGCGCCGCCTGGGCGCAAAAGGTGCAGCTAAGCGGCACAGTGACCAATGAGAAGAACGAACCGCTTCCCGGTGTAACCGTTACCGTTAAAGGTACCGTTACCGGGGTAGTTACCAACGCGGATGGTAAATTCACCATCAACGCCTCCCCAACAGCCACCCTCGTATTTTCCATGATGGGATACGAGTCGCGCCAGGTGCCCGTAGGCAACCAAACCGCCCTGCAGGTGAAACTGCAGGACCAGCTGACCCAACTCAGCGACGTAGTGGTAACCGCCATGGGCATCAAAAAGGAAAATAAAGTATTAGGCTACGCCATCACCCAGGTGAAAGGCGAATCCTTTACCAAAGCCCGCGAAGCTAACGTAATGTGGGGCCTGCAAGGTAAAGTAGCCGGGGTGAACGTAACCAAACCGGTAACGGGAGCGTCAGGCTCCAGCCGCGTGGTAATGCGCGGGGGCGACTTCGGCGCCAGCCAGCCGCTCTACGTGATCGATGGTATCCCCATGGTGTCCGGCAACAAAGGCAGTATTGATAACATGTACGGCGGTAAGGACGCCGGCGATGGCATCGGCAGCATCAACCCCGATGATATCGAATCCATGGAGGTACTGAAAGGTAACACCGCAGCCGCCCTCTACGGCGCAAGAGCCTCCAATGGCGTGATCGTGATCACCACCAAAAAAGGAACGGCGCGCAAAGGCATCGGCGTGGAGCTGAACAGCACCTACAGCATCGAAAACCCGATCGACTACACCGCAAAAGATTACCAGTATGAATACGGTATCGGTACCGGCGGCAAAAAGCCAACCACCGCTGCCGAAGCCCTCGCTGCCGGCAGGTCCAGCTGGGGCGCCAAACTGGACGGCTCCAGCGTGATCCAGGGGGATGGCGTGGAAAGACCTTACGCCGCCCGCAAAAACAATGTGAAACATTTCTACGACGGCGGTAATACTTTCACCAACACCGTGGCCCTCCTCGGCGGTAACGAAAACCTGAACTTCCGCTTCTCCTTCGGCGATATGAATAACCATGATATCATGCCTAACGCCGGCATCCGCAGGAATAACTTCACGCTCAACACCAACGCCAAATTAGGTAAGAACCTCACCGCTACCATCAACGCGCAATATATCCGCGAAAAGGCGGAGAACAGGCCATGGCTTAACGACTACACCATGAACGCCGCCGTGGCAGCCTACCTCATGCCTACCAACTACGATATCCGCGATTGGAGCAACCCGCGTAAGGCGGACCGTTCGGAGAACCTCTGGACTACCAATAACTACTGGGCTAACCCTTACTTCATGGCGTATGAAACGCCGAACTGGGATAAATCCAACCGCTTCATCGGTTCTGCGGATATCAAATACGATTTTGACAGCCACTTCTACGCACGCCTCCTCACCGGTACGGACTTCTCCAACACCCTGGGGCAATTCCTCTGGTCGGACGGTATCGGTTTCTATCCCAAAGGCCAGATCGGTATGTCCAACGCCTACCGCTCTGAGTTCAACGCCCAGCTGATGGCCGGCTATAACAACAGCTTCGGTAAAAACTGGTCCATCAACGCATTCGTAGGCGGCAACACCATGAAGCGCAGCAGCAACAACACTTCTGCCAGCGGCGATATCTTCATCGTGCCCGGCTTTTACGCCATTGGTAATACCACCAACAAATCCGGCGGTTACAACCTGACCGAATCCCAGATCAACTCCGTATTCGGATCTGCTGAACTCGGATTCCATAACTACCTGTACTTAACGCTCACCGGCAGAAACGATTGGTTCTCTACCCTGGACCCGAAAAATAACAACATCTTCTATCCCTCTGTAGGCGCCAGCTTCGTCATCTCCGACGCATGGAAAATGCCGGAGTGGATCAGCTTCGCTAAAGTAAGAGGCTCCTGGGCCCAGACGGGCAGCGATCAGGATATCGCGGCATACCAGCTGAACCTGACCTACTCCCTGCCAAACTCCTTAAACGGCGTGCCGCTGGGCGGTATCGGTACCAGCTCCGTACCTAACGCCAACCTGCACCCGCAGCTCACCACTACCTACGAAGGCGGTCTGGAAGCCCGCTTCTTCAATGGCCGGGTGGGTATCGACCTCGCGCTGTACAGTCGCCAGGTAACGGACGCCATCCTGAATTCACCGATTTCCATCACCTCCGGATTCACCAGCACCTACATGAACGCCGCTAAAATCGGCAACACCGGCGTGGAACTGTTATTAACGGGAACGCCTGTACGTAGTAAGGATTTCAAATGGCAAACCAGCTATAACTTCGCTTACAACAAGAGCGAAGTGAAAGCCCTTATCAACGGCCAGCAATCCATGGTAATCGCGCAGAACCGCTCCGGCCTCTGGGGCGATGGCGGCGTGCCTTCCTACGTATATGCGGAAGTAGGCCAGCCTTACGGCGTACTCTACGGCAGCACCTATACCCGCGATGCGCAGGGCCGCATTGTTTACGGCGATAACGGCCTGCCCATCCCCGGTAAGGTAGCGCGGCTCGGCAACGGTATCCAGCCAATGGTAATGGGCTTCAACAATACCTTCACTTACAGGCAATGGTCGCTCGACTTCCTCATCGATGGTAAGTTTGGCGGTAAAATGTTCTCCGGTACTACCAACCTCGCCTGGTACCAGGGCCTTGCGAAAGAAACCCTCGCCGGCCGCGAAGGCGGTATCATTGGCGAAGGCGTAACCGCAGACGGTAAGCCTAACACGGTGAAAGTAGCAGCGGAAGATTACTATAAGTTCGTTGCCAATAACATCGCGGAGCAATTCGTGTACAGCTCTTCCTTCGTGAAGCTGCGCCAGATCGTGCTGGGCTATTCCCTGCCACAGCGCTGGATCAAAGGCTCCGCCTTCCAGGCGGTAAACCTCTCCTTCGTGGCGCGCAACCTGTTTACCATCTATAAAGATGTGCCTGTAGTAGACCCTGAATCCGGCTATACTACCGGCGGCGGCCAGGGATTTGAAATGCTGGGCATGCCGGCAGTAAGAAGCTTCGGCTTTAACCTCGGTGTTAAATTCTAATCACTGTTAATGAGAAATGTTATGAAAAGAAAATACCTCGTACATATAGGCGCTTCCCTGATGCTGCTGGCTGCCAGCTGCACCAAAGACCTGGAAGAACTGAACAGGAACCCGAACAACCCTACCAGCGTACCCCCGCTCACCATGCTGAGCAACGCGGAGGTAGCCACCGCCACTTTGGGCAGGGGCAGCATCCGCCGCACCAACCTGGCGTTTGATATGATGGCCATGCAACAGCTGGCCTCTACGGAAACGCTGGACGGCGGGGAAGGGGATAAGTACCTGAAAAATGATAACGCCGGCAACCTCTTTGATGATTCCTACGGGTTGCTGGTAAACAACATCGTGCAGCTGATGGAATTCGTGAAGAACGATCCTGCACAGGTCAACCTGCTCAGCGCCGCCAGGATCTGGAAGGTGCTGGTATTCCAGCGCCTGACGGACGCCTACGGGGACGTGCCTTACTTCGATGCCGGCAAAGGCTATGTGAGCGGCAACTTCGCGCCTGACTACAACAAACAGTCCGAGATCTATGCGGACATGCTGAAGGAACTGAGCGAAGCAGTGGCTGCTTTTGACGCTGCCAAAAATCCGCTGGGTACCGCTGATGTGGTGTATAACGGCGACCTCTCCAAATGGAAAAAACTCGCTTACTCCCTCATGCTGAAGCTCGCCCTCCGCATGGAGAAGCAGGACATCGCCAAAGCGAAGGAATGGGCGGCAAAAGCCCTGGCCGGCGGCGTAATGTCCCTCCCGGAAGATGTGTGCGCCATCAGGCATTCCGCGGAAAGAAATGCGGTGGCTAACCCCATCACCTATACGTTTAACAGCTACGACCTGGCCAACGAAAAAATCAAGATCAGCAAATACTTCCTGGATTACCTGACCAACACCGGCGACCCGCGCCGCCGCGTATTCGTCAGCACCGTCAGCGGGGATACCGCCCTCGCCAGCCAGAAAGGCCTGCCTAACGGCCTGGATGCAAACTCTTTCAAAGCGGCTTATCCAACAATCCCGCTGAAAGATTTCTCCACGCTCAACACCAAAACCATCCTGCAGTTGACGGCGCCTACCTTCCTGCTGACGCCGGCGGAAGTGCAGCTTATGCAGGCGGAGCTGATCGTGAAAGGATGGACCACCGGCGATGCCGCCACTATGTACGCCGCCGCCGTTACCAATTCCATGAAGCAGCAGGCCATGTATGGGGACAATGGCGTGATCAGCGCCCAGCAAATACAGGCCTACCTCGCCGCCAATCCGTTCCCGGCTACGGCTGCGGACCAGCTCAAAGCCCTCGGCAACCAATACTGGGTGGCTACCTTCCTGAATGGTTGGGAGTCGCACGCCAACTGGCGCCGCACCGGCTATCCTGCGCTCACGCCGGTGAACTACCCGGGTAATATTACCAACGGGCAAATTCCGCGCAGGCTCACCTATATGCTCAGCGAGCAGGTGAACAATCCGAAAGGTATTCAGTCAGCCATTACCAACCAGGGTAAGGATGAATATATGACGCGTGTTTGGTGGGATAAACAATAGCAGCGTTCCGGGGGATGGTTTCATCTCCTGGAAAACCGCCGGGGCCTTAAATCCCGGCGGTTTCATATCAAACATCCTAAACAGGTCTTGGAAATATGTCCGCGAAGTACAAACACCTCGTAACTTGTGAAGATCAAAAACCAAAACAATGTTGCAACTGATCGATTGGGTAATCATCGGCATTTACCTGGGAATTATTGTTCTGATAGGACTCTTATTAAGAAGAAAAGCAAAGCAAAACAAAACTGCGTATATGCTGGGGGGTAAGTCGCTCCCCTGGTACATGCTGGGCCTTTCCAACGCCGCCGATATGTTTGACATATCCGGCACTATGTGGCTGGTAACGCTGACGTTCGTTTATGGCATGAAAAGCATCTGGATACCGTGGCTATGGCCGATCTTCAACCAGGTGTTCATGATGGTATTTGTGAGTGCGTGGCTGAGGCGCTCTAATGTCAGCACAGGTGCTGAATGGATCATCACCCGTTTTGGCAATGGCCGCGACGCCGCCTTATCGCATACCATCACCGTGGTATTTGCGCTGATCAGCTGCCTGGGCTTTATGGCCTATGGCTTTGTAGGGTTGGGCAAGTTTATGGAGATATTCATACCCTGGCAAAACATTGCGCCGTATGTACCATTTACCGTGCAGCCGGAGTACGTGCCGCATCTCTATGGCGTTGCGTTTGCGCTCTTCGCCGTTTTTTACAGCATACTCGGTGGTATGAGCAGTATTGTGTGGGCAGATGCCGTACAATACGTCATCCGTACCGCCGCGGCCGTGATCATTGCCGTCATCGCCATGCGCGCGCTCGCAGTACATGCGCTGAACGTGCCGGAAGGCTGGTTTAACCCCTTCTTCGGATGGCAGCTGGACCTGGATTGGAGCCGCATCATCCCCGAGGTAAATGAAAAAATTAACAGTGACGGCTATACGCTTTTTGGCGCCTTCTTCATGATGATGGTGTTCAAAGGATTGCTGGTAAGCCTGGCCGGCCCGGCGCCCAACTACGACATGCAGAAGATCCTCAGCACCCGTAGTCCGCAGGAGGCCGCAAAAATGAGCGGCTTTGTATCCATCGTACTGATGCCGGTAAGATACCTGATGATCATCGGCTTCGCCGTACTGGGGCTCATCTACTACAAACAACTCAACCTCAAAACCGGGGATCATATCGATTTCGAAAAAATATTGCCGGCGGCCATCAGCAGCTTTGCGCCGGTAGGCGTCATGGGCTTGCTGGTAGCCGGCATGCTGGCCTCCTTCATCGGTACGTTTGCCGGCACGCTCAACGCGGCGCAGGCGTATATTGTAAACGACGTGTACCTGAAGTACATCGATCCAAAGGCAAGCAACCGTAAGATCAGCAGCATCAACTATCTCTCCGGCATACTCGTAGTGGTCGCCAGTATTATCATCGGGGTGTTTGCCAAAGATGTGAACAGCGTGTTGCAATGGCTGGTATCCGGCCTGTGGGGCGGCTACGTGGCAGCCAACGTGCTCAAGTGGTACTGGTGGCGTTTCAACGGCTACGGCTTCTTCTGGGGCATGCTGGCCGGTATTGCCGCAGCGCTGGTATGCCCTTATATTTTCACGGGGTTAAACCTTTGGTACTTCCCCGTGATCCTGATCATCTCCCTCGCGGGTTGTATTGCCGGCACGCTGGCCACGCCCCCGGTGGAGCAAAAAGTACTCGAACAGTTTTATTATAAC
>Ga0164243_10014327_pt1 | contig 11058 bp, 8 predicted proteins | sample OricompcompostOP_FD_108781 | JGI IMG/M metagenome (GOLD analysis project Ga0164243, IMG submission 108781) | Organic Plus compost microbial communities from Emeryville, California, USA - Original compost - Organic plus compost (OP) | ecosystem: Engineered > Solid waste > Mixed feedstock >...
GAGGGCGAGATGATCGAGACGACGACGATCATCACCACGGAGCCGAACGCGCTGATGGCGACGGTCCACGACCGCATGCCCGTGATCGTCGCGCCGGAGGACCACGACGCATGGCTCGCGCCCGATGCGCCCGCCGATCGGCTCAAGGCACTGCTGCGCCCCTACCCGGCCAAGGCAATGACGGCGCACAAGGTCAGCCGCGCCGTCAACAACGCGCGGAACGACACGTCCGCGCTCATCGAGGCGGTGCTGTGACGGAAGCGCATGATCCCTCTATACGCGATCCAAGTTAGCGATGTTCGCGACGGGCGCGCGCGAACCCGCGTGAGTGAGGTTAGTTGTTGAACTCGATCTCGACGGACGGTGTGATTCCGAGGGTCAGCGATAACGACGAGGCCAAGGCTCGCACGCTATGCCGTCGTTGTCCCGATCATGCTTGAGGTAATATCCCGGCTCGCCCCGTCTCGCGGGCGCGAGGCCGACCGCCCGCGCCGCATCGCAGTTGGGTGCGGCGGCGATGTGCTTGAGCGTCAGCATCGGTGGCCAAGGGCTGAAGATCACCAGCGCCCCGTACAGGACCCAGAACAGGGCGACGCCCCCGATCCCGATAAGCGCGGATACCTCCGCCCATTGGTCCAAGCGGCGGAGCAGTCTCGCACGGCCTTGGCGGCGCGATGCCTTCTGAAAGTTTCGTTTCAGAAGGCGAAGTTCCGCTTCCACCTCGCGGACGGAGTCTTCCGGAAATCGCACCACTGTGGAGCCGTGAACGGCTTCATCCATCTGTCTCGTGCCAGCTTATGGGGGCTGGCGTAAACGGGGCGTAAATCAGCGGCAGCCGCGTATTGACACAAAGTAGGGTGGATCATTTGAGGCCAGGTAATCAAGGTAAGCCTGACGCAGCGCCTCATCCAGCGCCGCGCTTACGGCGCAGCGGATTGTTGGATCTTGAAGACGACGGTCTTGTACGCCGTAATGGGAGAAGAAGCGCCCGATACACCATGTCCGGCATGGGGCCGACCTTCCATCAATAACTGAGCAATCTGGCGCGCTGCAGCACATTCTCTCAAGAGGGGCAACGACGGTTCGACGTCCCGGGCGCTGGGTTTAAGATGAGAGCACAGATGCGAACGCAGGGAACGGTAAGAATGCAACATCGCCGAGTTCTTCGGTTCATGCGTCCCGATTGGCAATTGGACCCCGCCTTCGTCTGGGTGCATGTCGATGTGCGGAAAATCGACCGAGTGTGGCATCGCTCGGCATCGAGGCGGATTGGCCGAATGGGGGTCGGCCAGGATCATGGCCGGTATCAACGCTTCGTCCGATTCCTTGCGCGGGCGGAAACTATTCGCCCCTCGGATCTTGAGTTCCATTGCTGGCGCCGCACGATCGAATTCGGAAACGGCCGCCATCGATTCGCTGTTCTAAGGGACCGGGGCTTACGTGCGATCCCGATCCTTACGTCATCTGTGTGCGCATTTCAGTTGCGACGGCTTTTCGGCGCGCGTAAGCATTTGAGGCATGGCTATCGCGTCATACGGCGCGGTTGGCACCTCACCAAAACCGGCCGGTGGATGGTCGGTTAGGTAAAGCGTTGCCGAGAAGATCGGGCGACGGGAGACTCTGCTTCCAACAGCGGCGGGAAACATGCCCTCAGGGCTGGCTAAAAGGCTCGATGGCCCCGCCGCTTCCTGCCATGGCGTGCTGTGCATACGATCGACCATCGCGCAGTTTGGTGACCGGCAAGCACTGTTGCGCTGGGATGGCCGTACCGGTTTCCTCTGCCGTAGGAAACAACCGCTTCGCCGCTCGGACCGGCTAGGGGTGGTGTTGCTGAAGAATGCGCGCCGTGATGCGGCACTAGGACCACCGACAGAATTGGAAACCAATCCAACCAGTTCAGCGGGATGTGAGCATACTCGGCGTCGCCGGTCAGAAGCGCATGTTTGGTCCGAAGATGTGCGAGCAGCGCGACGCCCGTGTTGTTTCGATCGGCGCCATTACACACAACGAACTTACCTAGCGGCGCGTCGATCCGAGATGCTGTGCGCGGTAAGAGCCAGAGCTTTCCAGCCTTCCAAAGCTTAAGAGCAAATCGGTACGTGTTGGGACCGACGGCTTGAGTTGGGGCAACCCAGTTCAGGTCATGAAAGGCGGCTGTCCGGCGTCCATACTCAAAATGATCCCAATCCCAATGGGACAGGACGACCAGCGCCTTGGGATCCGGGGTTATCTCGAACCGTTTTGGCGCCGTCCGCTCGTTCAACCACATTGGGGCGCCGACGTCGAAGTAGACGATCGGCACACCGCCGTCGTCGAATAAGGCAGAGAAGCTGGCTTGGCCCACATCATAGACGGTCCCAGACGTGGCCTGAGGCAGTCTGCGGAGCAGCGCTCTCGCTCTCCGCCCCCTTCCTCGAAACTGTGCCAAGTCGAAAGTGCGCCGCATCTGACGTGCACTGACTCTGACATGCGGACTTGCTGCTGCACTGAGGGTGCGCGGCGCCTCTTGCGCATCAAGAGGGCGCATGCGCACGACATGTAACCTCTCACCTTCGACGTACAAGCCGCCCTCTAGCGGTCGTGTCCAAATCGGCGGCCCAGTTAAGGAGCGCGACATTTCGACTTCGAACCATTCCCCTTCCCGAGGTAAGCGATTTAGTCCCGTCAGTTCAAATAGCTTGCGCGCTGTTGTCACAATTCTGAGAAGGGCAAAAGGCTTCTCGGACTCGAGGAAATTCCACGCCTCTCGATCGTCGAAAAACGCCGCGTCAATCGAATCGAGCTCAACTGCGATCCGCGCATGAGGGCCAGCCGACATCCGATAGGCGGCTTCTACAAACGCATAAGCCCGAGCGCGATCTCCGTCGATGAAGAAAAAATAGAAGGCAGCCTACTCCCCCGGAAGCCGCGCCGAGCGCATCTTTTGCAGCTCTAAGAGCTGCTGCAACCTTCTAGCTGTGATCGAATCTTGGAGCAACTCTCGGTTGATTGGTGGTCGGAAATAATGTTGGACGAGACCAGGTTGCTGGATACTCCGTTTCCTTGCTTGCTTGGTATCGTGGCCGCTGGCCGTCCTCGCCATTGCGATGGTCGGACGATCGTGGAGGCTCATGCAGAAACGTTACCTAAGAGTACGTTCCTGACCCGACAGCGCCGCGGGTGTCGGTCGTCTGCGCTTCCAAAGCGGACGTCGATATGCCGTCAACCGGATGATTCTACGCATTTATGTCAAGGAAACCGCGACGGCCACATTCCCGGTTACGACACTGTTCTTGATGCCCAAAGCGGACACATAGGGCAGCGCATTACACATTTTTGGATGTCACATTCCGCGTTATTCTAAGACCGCGGGGCCTCCCCGTTTCGGGAAGGATGTGCGTCGTTGGTGCATGTTATGGCACTGCGCGCGAGGAATATGTTGAGCCATGCCAACAGAACTGACCCGCCGTGAACTCTACGACTTAATCTGGGCGCGCCCGACGGTACGGGTCGCGGCCGACCTCGGGATCTCCGACGTCGCTCTGCATAAGATCTGTGAAAGGCACAGAGTGCCGACACCCGGGCGCGGGTACTGGGCGAAGGTGGCCGCCGGAAAGCCCGTGAAGAAAGCGCTCTTCCATGAAATCCGCGAAGGGCGGCCGGACCGAATTCGAATCGAAGAGAGCTGGCACAAATCGATGCCTCCGGCCGTCCTCGAGGCGCGGTCGCGTGCGATGGTCGAGGCGAAGAGAGTGACAAAAGAACTCTCGCCTACGCGATCCATTGACCAGGGGCTGCATCCCATTGCCGATCGATTTAAGCAGAAGATCGACAAGGCCTCACCCGGCTCTGACGGCTTCATTCGCGTCTCGGGGCACGACCTCTTCCCGATCACGATAACACCGGCCGTTGCCCCTCGGGTTCTGACCATTCTGGATCTTGTCGCGCGCCAAGCCGACGCGCGCGGGCACGACTTTGCGTCTGACGGGCACGCTTTATGCCTCAAGGTGGGTGACGAACTCATCCCGCTCGAGCTGACCGAGAAGACCGACAAGGTCGCCCATAAGCCGACCGAGGCCGAGTTGGCGAGTCTCCGGCGCTGGGAAGCCGACCGCGCGCGAAAGCAACTGCGTGCCGAGTGGCTGTCAGAATGGGATAAGCCCCGCATTCTGGAATGGGACATCGTCCCCGACGGACGGCTCGGTCTGACAATCGATGGCGCCGACCGCGGGGATGGGTTGCGACGGACGTTCGCCGACGGGGCACGCCAGCGGATCGAGACGATGCTTGATCATGTCTTCGCGGCTGCCGCCGCCTGTGCGACGGCAAGGCGGGTCCGGCGCGAGGACGCCGAACGTCGGAAGCAGCGGTGGCAAGAAGAAGAGAGTCGGCGCCGCGAAGCCGAGCGTCGGAGAGTCCTCGAAGAGAAACGGTGGGAGTTCCTGGAACGCCAGATGAAGCTTCACGAAGAAGCCGGCCGGATCGAGGCCTTCGTGCGTGAATACACCTCACGGCATGCTGTCGACGACCTGCCGCCATCGTGTCGGAAGCTTATCCATTGGGCTGAGAATCGCGTGCGCGCCATTCGTGCCGCCATCGCGCCGGACCAGCTTGCGATCGTGCTCGATCGTTATTGTCTTATGGACGACATGGCGGAGATCGGCTCCTGGGTGACGGTCCGATAGGGTGGCTGCAAGATGGCGTCTATTGGCTAATTCTTCCTGTGCAAGATCATAGTCCGAAATGATTCAGCAATGTTCGATCTGCGCGGGCGTCCGCGAAGGCCATCAATAGGATGGGGATCGAGCAGTCGGCCGGTGGAATCCGGATTTCGGCCAGAATCGCGATGACGCATTGCGCCCTGCGCGCGCCAAAGGCGTGCACCGAGACGAAATCCTGTCCTCTTCTGCTCGACACGCGGCCTTCGTCTAGGCGAGCGCGCGGGAAACCATGGTAAATCCTTTACACGTGTAGATAGTATCTGGCAACCTCCTCGCTCAACGCACGGTCAATGAAGCGCCGTGCCTGAGGGGGGCAATGCTTCGGCGGCTAACTGACATTGCGGACCAAGCCCGGACCGCGCGAGCGGATGTGGCGACGCGACCTCTGCGCCCCAATCGGCTGGCTCGCTCGACCGCGCCGCCACATTGCCGAAGCGGCAGGCGCATCCACTGAAATCTCTGCGCATGATGGCGGGGCAGGACGGGCGGGGACGGGGATGGCATCGGCCCGGCGATAGTGGCGCCGTTTGAATGCGCAAGCGGATCGATGCGGCAGGGCGCGCAGCGCAAGATCAGTGCGTATCACGGGCTCGTTGGGTTGAGATCCGTGCCATGCTCGGCATTGCGATCTATCTCATGAGCCAAATCTGGAATTTGGATGAAGTCCTTTCACGTATCGCTGAACGCCTGTCGGCCTGAATGTCGTCGCGCAGCCAAGGGGCCGCGCTCCCCCAGCGGGACCCCCAGCGTCCGTCCCCGGCTTGCGTCGGGCTATGTCCGCGTAGAAGACGCGGCGATGCTTCACGATGATGCCGGTTTCCACCCTCGCGCCGAGTAATGCCTCGATGAAGATTTCAACCATCCTCGATAAGATCGATGAGCACCAACTGTTCATCCCAGCTTTCCAACGCGAATACGTTTGGAAGCGTGAGGACGCCAAGCAGCTTCTGGACTCGCTGATCAAGGAGTACCCAACGGGTACGATGTTGACCTGGGAAACCAATGCGCCGCCGGAGCTGAAGGGAAACCACAAGTACGACAAGAAGCAGGGGGCCGTCCGCATCTTGCTGGACGGTCAGCAGCGGATCACCACGCTCTATATGCTCATCCGCGGGGAGATACCGCCTTACTACACCCTGCCGGAGATCACGAACGATACCCGCGGCCTTCACGTCAACGTCGAGACGCTGGAGCTGGAGTACTACAGCAAGCAGAAGATGGAGAGCGATGTCCGGTGGCAGAACATCACCGACGTTTTTAAGCGCAAGGTCAGAGCCAGGGACATCGTTCGGCAGCTCGAAGAGAAGGGGGAATCAGTCACACGGGAGCAGGACAACCGCATCGACGACAACATGCGGCGAATCGAGAACATTCTCGACCGGGACTTTCCCGAGCAGACCATTCCGGTCAAGGCGAATATTCGGGAGGCGATCGACATTTTCTATAAAGTCAATGCCAGCGGCGTTGCCCTGACCGATGCCGAGCTGGCGCTCGCCCAGATCTCCGGCTACTGGCCCCAGGCTCGCGACATCTTCAAGGCGAAGCTTTCCGAGCTGGCCGAGTCGGGCTTTGTATTCAAGCTGGATTTCATCGTCTACGCGCTGCTCGGCTGCCTCTACCATATCGGCTCCGACATGAAGAAGCTGCATGGGGTTGAGAACAACGACAAGATCCGCGAAACATGGGCACAACTCGAGACTCAGACGCTGGACTATGTGGTCGGGGTGATGCGGTCGTATGCCTTCGTCGACCACACCGATGAGATCAACTCGATCTACGCCCTCGTCCCGATCATCGTGTATTGCTTCAACAAGGGCGGCGCCCATCTCACCGATGCGGAAATCCGCAAGATCGTGAAGTGGTTCTATTACGCCCAGGTTCGCGTTCGTTACGTGAGCCAACTTCCACAGAAGCTCGACCGGGACCTTCGCATCGTCGCGACGGCACAGAACCCCTTCGACGAACTGCTTGCTGTCATCGCCGAGGAGCGGCGCCTGGAGATCATGCCGGACGAGTTCGTGGGACGGGCCATATCCCATCCGCTGTTCGGCCTGATGCGCTGGTACTTCAAAAAGCGCGGCGCGATCTGCTTTTCGACAGGTCTGTCAATCCGGCAAGCCAAGGGCAAGATGTATCGGCTGGAGCACGATCACATCTTTCCGTACTCCCGCCTCAAGACGGCGGGCTATGGCAAGGAGAACCGGGTCAAGTACGCTCTTGCCCAGGAGCTGACCAACCGAGCCTTCCTGACGCAAGTGGCAAACCGGACCAAGCTCGACATGGCGGCCGAGGTTTACCTCTCCACCGTTCAGGAGAAGTTCCCTAACGCCCTTGCCTTGCAGAGCATTCCTTCAGACCGCGAGCTTTGGCGCATTGAGAACTACGAAGCCTTCCTCGCGGCCCGACGAGCGATGCTGGCTGCCGAGCTCAATGCCTTCCTGGAAGGGATCACGACCTCGGACCAGGCCACTGCACCCGCCTCCGTCGAGGATCTCATCGCCGAGGGCGAGAGCGACGAGTTGGAGTTCAAGTCGTCGCTCCGCTGGGACTATCAGCAGGGATGCGTGAACAGGAAGCTGGAAGACGTCATCCTCAAGTCTGTCGCCGCATTTGCGAACGGTCAGGGGGGCGCCCTTCTCATCGGCGTCGACGACGAGGGCACCCCGCTGGGGCTCGAACGCGACTATACGGCGCTTGGTGGCGTCGACCGCGACAAGTTCGAGCTGCACCTCAGAAACTTATTTAATCATGCCTTCGGACAATCATTCGTCGCGAACAGGCTGCGGGTGTCGTTTCCATCTGTTGCAGGGACGGAGATTTGCCAGATCGAGATTGCGCAAGCCCAGCGGCCTGTCATCGTGAAGGTGGCAGACAAGAACGGGCAGCAGATCGAGAAGTTTTACGTCCGCAGCGGCAACGCCTCCGTCGAGATGCCGCTGAGCGAGATGCATGGGTACATTGCGGAGCGTTTTTCTTGAGCGCGAGACCGGGCGGGACCAGCGAGATGGAGTTTGAGGCAGCCCCGGCCCTGCGCCGTGTCGAGCCTGCGGGCCGCCCACCCATCGGGGGTGTGGCCGAAAAGCGAGGCGCGAGTCTCCCGGTGCAGCGGGACACCCAGAGGGCTCATTGCACGCAAGACGACGTGATTACGGCCGCGATGTCTCGAGTGGAGGCTGGCGCGATCAGGACGAGCGTGAAAGGGGCAAGGGCGATCAGCCGGGCCATCGGTTGTTCCGATCCGTGGGGCTGGGAAAGGGGCACGTCTAGAGCTTTCGGAGGCGCTCGATGTCTCCGTTCTGGGCGGCCTTATCCGATACCAAGACCTCCCAAAGCCCTTGCGTATCGCGCCAGTAGAGGCGCCCGTCGTCGCTCTGGCCCGTGCTGAAGTGCTTTTCCCACCAGCCGGTGCAGCCGCGCAGCGGTTTACCCCGCAGTTGCACGCCCGGCGCATTGAGAAGCGCAAGATCCTGAAGCAGATCGTGCCAATCGAAGACTTCCGTCGCGATAAAGTCGGCCGATCCGGGGAGCAGCCGCACGCGCGGCAGCAGCACGGCCGCGATGGTTTCGAGCTCTTCGCGCTTTCGCCCCGTGAGTCGAGGCGGTCTTGAGGCCACCCTGGCGGCGCGCGCATCCGATGCGTGCTTCGCCTCAGCCAGCGCGCTCTCCAGTGCCTCGGCCTTCGCGCGCCATCGGGCTACCTGCTCGTCGGCTTCCATCGCCTTGGCGCTCGTCTCGCTCCAAAGCGCCATCGCGACCTCAAGGTCGGTTTGCAGTCGGGCGAGTTCGTCCGCCGCGACCGGTACGCCAGCTTCCGCGAGCCTCGCCTGTGATTGGGCAAGAGTGGTTGCGAGGTCCTGATGTCGCTGTTCCAAAGCGGCCAAGCGATCGCGGGCGGCCGTCAAGGCAGCGTGCAGGAGCTTGCCGTCGTCTTCGAGGTGTCGACGCTGGCGCTCGGCTGCTTCGCCCAGATGCGCCAGGGCCGCGCGCGCCACCGCCAGTTCTTCCTCGCGCATGGCCAGATCCCGCTCGGCCGCCTGGGCGCGATCACGCCAATGCGGATCGGTCGGAAACTCGATCGGCGCGGACGTCCCGGCCGCTTGCTCAAAATCGGCGAGCGCCGTGGCGATCACGGCCCGGGGGAGCGTTGTCGCGGACGCACTCTCCAGACGAACGAAGCTCCTGTAGAAGCGCCCGTTGTCGGCCGGACGAAAGGCAGGTCCGGTTCGCGTTACGGCAAGGCCCGCCGCGCGCAAGACGGCCGCGGCATGCTTCGTCCGCGGCTCGTCAACGTCCACGAACACGTAGGGAAAATGGCCGGACACGTCGAGGTGCCACCAGTCCGCGGCTTGCTCGGCCAGCAGCGTGTCAAGATCGCCCGGCGGCTCGAGCAGAAGGGGGCAATCGTCGGGATAAAACCATGGCCCCGCGAGGTCGACCCGGGGACCCGGCGCCAAGGGCAGAACGACGCCCTCACAAAGCGCGCCCAAACGCCCGTCAGGCGTGCGGCGCAGCGCGCAGGTGCGCCTCTCAAGGCGCCGGTCGTCGTCATGGATCGCGATCGCGAGGGGGATCATGGCCACCGTTTTACGCGAAGCTTGTAGACAAGTTCGCGTTAGAGTGGCAACGAATTCGTTTGGCCGGCAGGTGCCACATTAACCATGGCCACGGCGAGCGGGGCGCCGACGCATGATCGAGGTCTCCTTCAGGTCGGTTTTTTCTTGGTTCTTCGGGGTTCTGATCATCCCGTGGGTGCCGATCGCGCTCGCCACGTTCATCATCGTCTATGCCGTACTGACGTATACCCGATTTCGGCGGCTGACGGCCGGACCTCTCCAGAGCCTCGAAAAGTCCGGGCGGCTCGTCGAGAAGGCGGAGACGCCCGAGGATTTCGCGCGCCAGTACGAAACGGTCAACAAGGCCCTCTCTGAAGACAAGGTGGTTGGACGCCTGTGGCAGGAGTTCGACGAAACCCTGTTGAAGCCCGAGGATGACGACCAGTTCCGCCTTCGCTCGACGCGCCGCCCGCACGATTTCTTTGGGATGGACGGGCTTCTGAGTGGCCGCCTCAATCTTTCGTACTATCAAGCCGTTCCGAACTATCTGGTTGGAGCTGGCCTCTTCTTCACGTTCCTGGGACTGATCGCCGCACTCTTCTTCGCCGGCGAAGGCACGGCGGCGGAGTCGATCGCGGAGGCGCAGCGCGCCCTTCGCCAACTCCTCGAGTCCGCCACGTTCAAGTTCGTGACCTCGATCGTCGGGCTCGGCGCCTCGATCGGATTTTCGATCGCGAAGAAGCGGCGCCTGCACCAGATCGAGGTTGCGCTGGAGCGGTTCTGCGTCGGGCTCGCGGCGCGCATCGACATTGTCACCGCGAGCGCGATCGCCGATCGCAGCCATCGCGAACTCCGCCGCCATACGACGGAGCTCCAGCGATTCAACAGCGAGCTCGCGATGTCCATCGCGCAGGCGCTCGACCAGAAAATCTCGGCCAGCTTCGAGATCGCTCTACAGCCCTTGGCGCAGGCGATGAGCAGCATGGCCGAAAAGATGAGCTCGATGAACGAGCAGGCGATCCGCGACATGATCCGCCAATTCGAGCAGGTCGTTACGCAAGGGACATCCGACCAGGTTCGCGCTCTGGGACAGACATTCGGGAACGTCCAGGACTCGCTGCAAAACTTGGTCTCGGCGGTCGGGGCACTTGGGCCGGAGGTCGGCGGCGTCGTGCGGGCGGCTGGCCAGGAGCTGGCGGAGGCCGCGAAGGTAAGCACTGCATCGTTCCAGACCCAGATGGGCGAAGTTGGCCGCGCGATCGCGACGACGGTCAATACGGCCGGAGCCGAATTGTCGGAGTCCCTCAAGCGCGCCGTAGCGGAGATGGTGGCGGGGCTGCAGCAATCGGCCGGCCAGGTGTCCGAACGACTAGGGCCGCTCGCGGAAACGCTCGGGCGGCTTGAAGGTGGTCTCGGCGCGCTTCAGCAGCAGCTTCAGGCCCAGGACGCGGCTGTCCGCCAACTGCTGCGCGATCTCCACGTCGCCGGTGAGCACCTCCGGAGTACCGCGGCGGACTTGCGCGAGGCGGGCGAGCCGGTGCGCGCAACGGCCGAGAGCCTGGCCAAGGCTGTGGAGCGGTTGGAGGCGCTCGAAACGCAATTCGGCGAAACGCAACGCCGCTTGGGCGCGCTTTCCGAGGCTCTGAGCCAAGCCGCAGGCGTGTTGGACCACTCGTCGAGTTCATTGCGCGAGCGTTTCGAAGGCCTCGACGGCTCGCTCCAGACGACCTTTGCGACGATGGCGGATGGCCTGGAGACCTATCGCCAATCGATCGAGACACTCGTCGTCAATATCGATCAGCACA
>Ga0164243_10014328_pt1 | contig 11058 bp, 8 predicted proteins | sample OricompcompostOP_FD_108781 | JGI IMG/M metagenome (GOLD analysis project Ga0164243, IMG submission 108781) | Organic Plus compost microbial communities from Emeryville, California, USA - Original compost - Organic plus compost (OP) | ecosystem: Engineered > Solid waste > Mixed feedstock >...
GTCGTACAGGTCGTCGAGGATCGCGTCCACCGACACGGTCGCGCCCCTGGAGATCAGCAGGCGGGCCACCAGCAGCCGGGGCCGCGGCCCGCCGAGGTCGACGGGAACGCCGTCGACGTACGCCTCGACCGGGCCGAGCACCCGGAACATGACCGCCATGCCGGGATTGTGCCACGATCATCGGCCGACGCTGAGCCCGCGGACGATGCGCGCCGCTGCGCCTGAACGCATGGCAGGCGTCTCACAGGCGCCCGGCGGCCAGCACCCGGCGGTCAGGCGCCCGCTTACAGCACCCGGCGGCGAGGCGCCGGCACTCTGCCTTGAGCACAGAGCACCGCGCTTTCAAGCACCCAGCACCCCGCTTTCCGGGCGCAAAGCACCCCGCTTTCCGGGCACACGGCGCCCCGCATATGGGGTGCAAAGCACCACGCATATGGGGTGCAAAGCACCACGCGTTCAGGCGCCCAGCACCCCGGGCACGGCCTCGCGGAGGTGGGCGAGGCTCGCGGCGGCGGCCTCCATGGCCCGCCCGACCGGACCGGTGAGGACGCCGTCCCGCTTCACGACCACGCCGTCGCAGACGACCGTACGGACCAGCCCCGGGTGGCCGGCGAGGACGACGGCGGCGTACGGGTCGAGCATCGGGGCCATGGCGGGAGTGCCGGCCTCGACCACGATGAGGTCGGCGCGCTTGCCGGGCGTGAGGCTGCCGGTGACGGCCGACAGCCCGGCCACCGCGGCGCCGTCGGCGGTGACCATCCGCAGCAGGCCGGCGGCCGTCAGCGGCGCCGGGTCCTGCGTGAACCTGTGGTGCGCCAGGACCGCGCGCATCTGCGTGAACATGTCTCCCGAGGTGGCGACCTCGGTGTCGGTGCTGAGACCGGTGACGAGGCCCGCCCGCAGGAGACGGCCGGTCGCGGGCGTGCCGAGCCCGGGCATGGTCATCTCGATGAACGGCGACACGCTCGCGGTCGCGCCCGCGTCCGCGGCGGCCTTCAGCTCGTCGTCGCCGGTGGCGCTCGCGTGCACCAGCGTGATCGTCTCGTCGAGCAGGCCCTCGTCGTGCAGCCACCCGACGCTGCCGGCCTTCTCGGAGGAGCCGACGTGCATGGTGGCCCGCAGGCCGAGCTCCCGCGCGAGCAGCAGGTCGCGCCGGGCGGCGGAGGGGGCCGACATCTCGGGGCCGCGCGCCGCCAGGGCCATCGTCACGCGGGCGGTGTCGTCGCCGAGCACGTCCCTGATCCGGCGGACGTCCGCAGGAAGCTCCGCGTCGCTATGGTCGCCCACCCACGTGAGCGGGTCGATCTGCGGCCAGCCGTAGGCGAAGACGCCCCGGATGCCGCTGTCGCGCAGCGCGGCCACGGCGGCGTCGCCGTGCTCGGGGGTGTTCTGGATGTGGGACCAGTCGACGAGCGTGGTGATCCCGGCCTCCAGCGCGCCGAGCGCGCCGAGCAGGGTGCCCGCGTAGACGTCCTCGGGCCGGAAGTTCGGCCCGAACTGCAGGAACGCGGCCCCCAGGTAGTCCATCAGGCTCCAGTCCAGCCCGATGTGGCGCAGCGAGGACTGCCAGGTGTGGCGGTGGGTGTCGACCAGGCCCGGCATCACCACGCAGCCGGAGGCGTCCACGACCTCCGCCTCGGGGGACGCTTCGGCGGCGGGGCCGACCGACACGATCACGCCGTCGCGGACGACGACGTCGGCGGGGCCGTCCGGCACCGCCGGGTCCATGCCGATCACGTGACCGCCGGTGACGATGAGGTCGTTGCTGAGAGGCATCCTTGGCTCCTTGGTCGTTCGAGGTGATGCCTCTTTGTCCCACCGCATGCTTGTGGCCGGCTCCACGCGGCGCGCGCCGCCGCGTCAAGCCGGCCACAAGTCCGTACGGAGCCCGATCAGGCGGGGCCCCGATCAGGCGCCGGATCAGGAGGTCACGGTCATGCGGGACCTCAGGATGCGGGCGCCGTCGTCTCCAGTTCGTGGACGCGCGGGTCGCCCTGGTCGGCGAAGTAGTCCTCCGGCTTGGTGCCGTCCGGGCCGTCGGCGCTCTTGAGCGCGCGGGCCACGAAGGTCCCGAGCACGGCGACGACCAGGTTGACGATCAGCGCGAGGAACCCGGCGAACACGGTGATCTTGGTGTCGAACCCGAGCTGTGACAGGGGGAAGGCCGAGCTGCCGAAGTGCTCGTGCCCGGTGGCGGGGTTGGAGATGTTGTACAGCATCAGCATCCCGGCCGCCATGCCGGCCGCCCAGCCCGCGATCAGCCCGCCCCGGTGGAACCACCGGGTGTAGAGCCCGAGGGCCACCGACGGCAGCGTCTGCAGGATGATCACGCCGCCGATGAGCTGGAGGTCGATCGAGAACTGCGGTTCGAGGAGCAGGATGCACAGCACCGCGCCGATCTTCACGACCAGCGACGCGATCTTGCTGACCCTGGCCTCCTGGGCCGCGTCGGCGTTCCGGTTGATGTACTCCTTGTAGACGTTACGCGCGAACAGGTTGGCCGCGGCGATCGACATGATCGCGGCGGGCACGAGCGCGCCGATGCCGACGGCGGCGAAGGCGACCCCCGCGAACCAGTCGGGGAAGACCTTGTCGAACAGCTGCGGGACGATCGTGTTGTTGTCCTTGCCGATGGGCGTGACCCCGGCCGCGATCGCCATGTAGCCGAGCAGCGCGATCAGGCCGAGCAGCAGGCTGTAGGCCGGCAGCGCCGACATGTTCCGCTTGATGACGTTGCGGTTCCGCGACGCGAGGATGCCGGTGACGCTATGCGGATAAAGGAACAGCGCCAGCGCCGAGCCGAACGCGAGCGTGATGTACTGGAGCTGGTTGTTGGCGTTCAGCAGGATGCCGCCGGTGCCGGTGGAGTCGAACTTGGCCTTCGCGGCGTCGAAGACCGACCCCCAGCCGCCGAGCTTGGCCGGGATGTAGATGATCGCGACCAGGATGACCAGGTAGATCAGCGAGTCCTTGACGAACGCGATCAGCGCGGGGGCGCGCAGCCCCGACTGATAGGTGTAGGCCGCCAGGACCGCGAACGCGATGATCAGCGGCCAGTCGCCGCTCAGCCCCATCGTCTTCAGCACGGCCTCGATGCCGACGAGCTGCAGCGCGATGTACGGCATGGTCGCGACGATGCCGGTGATCGCCACGAGCAGCGCCAGCGTGGGGGAGCCGAAGCGCACGCGGACGAAGTCGGCCGGGGTGACGAGGTTGTGCACGTGCGACACCGACCACAGCCGGACCAGCACGAGCATCACCATGGGATAGACGACCACCGTGTACGGCACGGCGTAGAAGCCCATGGCGCCCGCGCCGAAGACCAGGGCGGGGACGGCCACGAACGTATAGGCGGTGTAGAGGTCACCGCCCACCAGGAACCAGGTGATCCAGGAGCCGAAGCTGCGGCCGCCGAGGCCCCATTCGTCCAGCGTGGCGAGGTCGTCGGGACGGCGCCACCGGGCGGCGACGAATCCCATGCCGCTGACGATGAGGAACAGGAGCGTGAAGATGACGATCTCGGTGGTCTTCACCGGCTCCTCCTCGTGACGCGGTAGACGAGGGTGGTGGAGGCCACGCCGAGGATGATGAAGGCGAGCTGCAGCCAGTAGAACAGCGGGATGCCGAACAGCCGCGGTTCGTCGGAGTTGAACAGGGCCGGGATGAGCGGGATCACGATCGGCAACAGGAGCAGCCAGTTCAGCGGGCTCTTGTCGGGGTTTCGGCCGTGGTCGGCACGGGGGGTCGTCACACGTACTCCAATCGGACACGGACCAGGCGTGACCGGCAGATCCGCGTGACTGGCCGTCGCGCGGATCAGCGGGACGGTTTTCGGCGGAAGCGTAAGGACGCACAGGTAACAGGGACATCACCGATCGCCGAACGGTCGTGTTGGCGCGCCCAGCGACGACAGAAGCTCCTGACAATCCGATGTCCGACGCTGTCCGACAGGAACGCGCGGCTTCGCGCCAACCTCGACGCGATGGGCGTCAGCCCGCACGCGCCGGCCCGCCGCAGGCGGCCGGTCGTGTTCGCCGACCTCGTCCATCGCGGGTACACCTTCACCCACCTGTACGGGTTCCTGCGCGACTGGATCGACGACGAGCACGAGGCGTGGGACGTGATCCGGCTGAAGCTGTGCTTTCTCGGCATCACCGAACGCGGGAAGACCAGCCCGAAGACATGGCGCTGGTGGCAGGGCTGCGCCTGGACGGCGGACCTGCCGCGCAGCGCGGTCACCAACGTCTCCGCCGACCGCTTCTTCTGGTTCTATCCGGGTGACCACCAGAAGAAGCTGACGCCGTCCTTCCGCCCCACCCGCTGGGCCGACGAGACGGTCGCCCGGCCGCGGCACGACGAGAAGACCCTGAACGCCCTGGCCGAGGCCGTCGCCGTCGCCGGACGCGGGGGGACCCCGGAGGTCCGTGCCGCGCTCGCCCGCGTCATGGCGCGGAAGCCGTCCTTCGCGGAACCGTGGCTGCGCTCGCTCATCCTCGAACTCCGGCACGGCTCCCGGTCGCGACGCCACGCCGTACGGCGGGGCTCACGCGGGACCCAGTAAGGTCGGTGTCCTGATGAGCGCCACTCTTGTCGCGAAGGAGCTCGCCGCCGGGCACGGCGACCGCGTCCTGTTCGCGGATCTCGATCTGGTCGTCGCACCCGGGGACGTCGTGGGGCTGGTGGGGGTGAACGGCGCGGGCAAGTCGACGCTGCTGCGCCTGCTGGCCGGCCTCGCCGCCCCCGAGCACGGCAGCGTACGGCTCAGCCCGCCCACCGCCAACGTCGGGCATCTCCCGCAGGAGCCCGAACGGCGGCCCGGTGAGACCGTCGCCGCCTTCCTCGCCCGCCGCACCGGGGTCGCCGCCGCGCAGCGGGATCTCGACGCGGCCACCGAGGCGCTCGTGAGCGGCGACCCCGGCGACGCGTACGCCGAGGCCCTCGACCGCTGGCTCGCCCTCGGCGGCGCCGACCTGGAGGAGCGGGCCGCGGAGGTGGCCGCCGACCTCGGTCTCGCGGTCGGCCTGGATCAGGAGATGACGTCGCTGTCCGGCGGCCAGGCCGCCCGGGTCGGGCTGGCCTCGCTGCTGCTCAGCCGTTATGACGTGTTCCTGCTCGACGAGCCGACCAACGACCTCGACCTCGACGGCCTGGACCGGCTCGAACGCTTCGTGACGGGGCTGCGCGCCGGCACCGTGGTCGTCAGCCACGACCGCGAGTTCCTCGCCCGTACGGTCAACAGGGTGGTCGAGCTCGACCTGGTCCAGCAGCAGGTCCGCGCGTACGGCGGCGGTTACGACGCCTATCTGGAGGAGCGCGAGGTCGCCCGCAGGCACGCCCGCGAGCAGTACGAGGAGTACGCCGAGACGCGGGCGTCCCTGGAGGCCCGCGCCCGGGCCCAGCGCGCCTGGATGGAGAAGGGCGTCAAGAACGCGCGCCGCAAGGCCACCGACGGCGACAAGCTCGGCCGGAAGTTCCGCACCGAGGCGACCGAGAAGCAGGCGGCCAAGGCCCGGCAGACCGAGCGGCTCATCGAGCGGATGGAGGTCGTCGAGGAGCCGCGCAAGGAGTGGGAGCTGCGGATGGAGATCGCCACCGCGCCCCGCTCGGGAGCGGTGGTCGCGACGCTGCGCGGCGCGGTCGCGCGACGTGGCGGCTTCACGCTCGGGCCCGTCGACCTGCAGATCGATTGGGCGGACCGGGTCGCGATCACCGGTGCGAACGGCTCGGGCAAGAGCACCCTGCTGGGCGTCCTGCTCGGCCGGATCCGCCTCGCCGAGGGGACGGCGGCGCTCGGCCCCAGCGTGGTCGTCGGCGAGGTCGACCAGGCGCGCGCCCTCTTCGAAGGCGGGGAGCCGCTGCTCGACGCGTTCGGGGCGCTCGTCGACCTGCCGCCCGCCGAGGTCCGCACGCTGCTGGCCAAGTTCGGCCTGCGCGCCGGCCACGTGCTCCGTCCGGCGGCCACGTTGTCGCCTGGTGAGCGGACGAGGGCGGCCCTGGCGCTTCTGCAGGCCCGCGGGGTGAACCTGCTCGTCCTGGACGAGCCCACCAACCACCTCGACCTTCCGGCGATCGAACAGCTGGAGTCGGCGCTCGCCTCCTACACCGGCACCCTGCTGCTCGTCACCCACGACCGGCGCATGCTCAAGGCGGTCCACACGACACGGCGCATCGTCGTCGAGGCCGGCCGGATCCACGAAGGCTGAGCGCCCGTCCGGCACGGGTCACGGCGGGACCGGCCAGGCATATTGCTCTCGCCGGATAGATCGCGCGATGTCACCATGTGGGGATGAGGAGCTGGCGCCGCGTCGTGCTGCCCGCCGCAGGGGTGGTCGTGGTCGCCGGGATCGGCTACGGGCTCACCGCGCTCTCCGAGTCGGACGCGGCGGTCAACTGGGCACAACTCGCCAGCGTGGCCCTCGGTGTTTTCACGCTGATCCCTCCCCTGGTCAGCACCTGGCGACGGCGGCAGCCAGGCGGCACGAGCACGATCGAGCAGATCGAGCGTGCCGAGCGGACGCTGCGGGTGCTCGTGCACGAGCAATGGCACGAGGAGATCGCGATGCGCGAACTCGACGAGCCGGCCCGGCTGCCGGTCCGCTGGAGGATCTCCGGTCTCGACGTGATGGACCAGGACGAGCGCGTCGACGGGCTGCGCCTGCTGCGCTCGTGGTTCGGCTTCGGACGGGTGCGCTTCGAGGGGCGCACCGACCGGATGCCGGAGATCGCCGTTCGGTTCCGCAAGCTCGCCCGGCGCCGGCTGGTGATCCTCGGCGAGGCCGGCATGGGGAAGACGACGCTGGCCGTGCTCCTGCTCAGGGAACTGCTGATGGACCCCAAGCCCGGTGATCCGGTTCCCGTGCTGCTGTCGATGTCCGGGTGGGATCCGGCGGCCGAGCCCGTGCACCGGTGGCTGGGCAGGCGGCTGCGGGAGAACTACCCCGCCCTGCGCGCCCCCGAGTTCGGCCCGGACGTTGCTCGCGGACTGGTCTCTCATCGGCGGATCCTCCCGGTCCTGGACGGCCTGGACGAGTTGCCCGACGCGGTGCGCCCGAAGGTGGTCAACGCGCTGAACGCCGCCTCGGCCGTCGAGTCGCTCATCCTCACCTGCCGCACGGGCGAGTACGTGACGGCCGTGAACCTCCGCGACGGCGCCGTGCTCGCCGGCGCTGCCGTCATCGAGCCGAGGCCCGTGAAGAGCTCGGACGTGATTTCGTACCTCCGCGACCGGCTCGCTCCGGGACAACGGGCCGACTGGACCGGGCTGCTGTCGGCGTTGAAGGCCGACCCGGACGGCCCGCTGTCCGAGGCACTCTCCACGCCGCTCGTCGTGTGGCTGCTGCACAAGGTGTACGTCGAGACCCGCGCGGACCCCGCCCCGCTGTACGACACCGAACGCTTCCCGACGGCGGCCGCCGTCACCGACCACCTGCTCGACACCCTCGTCCAGGCGAGCTTCGCGGCCGCGCCGCCCGACGACGATCCCGGTGAACGGCACGAGCACGACCACCCGTTCCGCCCCCGGCGGACGTGGGAGCCGGGCGAGGCCCGCCGGTGGCTGTCGTTCGTCGCCCATCACATGTCGGCGATCGGCACCCGGGACTTCCGCTGGTGGCACCTCCACCGGGCGATCTCACGACGCTGGAGCGTTCTCGTGGGAGGCGTCACCGTCGGACTGTCCGTCGGCGTCACAGTGGGCCTGACCAGCGACGCAGTGGTGGCGCTGCGCAGCCCGCACGAAGGCAGCCTCCGCGACGCGCTCCTGTTCGGTCTCGCGGGGGGACCGGTGGGCGGGCTCGTCGGCGGCCTCACCGGCGGGCTCATCCTGGAGCGCCTGAAGGGCTACACGCTGGAGCCGGCGTACGCCAACCTGCGCTGGCGCGGCAACGCCGGCAGGCTCGCCGGGCAGCTCGCGCTCGGCCTGGTCACGGTGCTCCCGGTCGGCCTGATCGCGGCGCTGGCGCTGTGGCGGGTCGCGGGGATGTCCGCGCGGGTCGACGGACTGATTCCCTATGCGCTCGTCATCGGCGCCATCGGCGGGCTCACTCTCGGTCTCAACAACTGGGTGACGACCCCCCTCACGAACGACCGGCCGCAGGGCCCGCTGATCACGCTGCGGCGGGACCTCCAGCTCGTGTACGGGCGTTCCCTCACCTTCGGGCTGGCGCTCGGCCTCGCGTTCGGCTTCGCCGGGACGCTCGTGAACGGTTTCTCCGGGCTGCTGCGCGGCGCCGAGGCGGGCGTCGCCTTCGGGCTCGCGGGCGGTGTCGTGTTCACGCTCACGTTCGGGTTCACGGGAGCCAGCTCCACCTACCTCGTCGCCGTCACCATGCTCCGCGTCCGCGGACGGATCCCGCTACGGCTGATGAGCCTCCTGGAGGACGCCCGTCGCATCGGGTTGCTCCGCCAGGTGGGGCCCGTCTACCGGTTCCGGCACGAGAAGCTGCAGGACCGGCTCGCCCACCTTCACGTTCACAGCGATCGGCCGGAGCCGAAGTAGCGGGCCACGACCTGCGTGTGCAGCGGGAACGCCAGCTCCTGCGGGCCGTCGATCACCAGCCACTCGCTGGTCTCCGCGGTGGGAACGACCGGCGGCAGGGCGCCGGCGGTCGTGCGCGGCCCGAGGCCGAAGACCAGCAGGGTGCCGTCGGGCGCGCTGACCGTGTCGAACAGCCGCACTCCGGCCGCGTCGACGGCGACGCCCGTCTCCTCGCGGAGCTCCCGGGCGGCGGCCTGCTGCCAGGACTCGCCGACGTCGATGAAGCCGCCGGGGAGGGCGAGCAGGCCGCGGTGCGGCTCGACGTCCCGGCGCACCACGAGCAGGCCGTCGTCCACCGGAAGCACCATGACCGCGACCGGCAGGGGATTGAGATATGCGGTGTCGCCGCACTCCCGGCAGGTCCGCGGCCAGGGCAGGCCGGGCGCGTAGGCCGCTCCGCAGAAGGAGCAGTGGGAGTTCCTGATCGCCATGATCGCGAGGGTAGCAACGGCGGTGGCGGGCCGGCGCCGCGACCTCCCGCCGCGACTTCCCGCCGTGACCTCCCGCAGTGCCGCTCTGCCGCGACGACCGGACGAGACAAGCCGGAGGTCAGGACAGTGCGGGGAGGATCACGGCCGAGGGGTGGCGGGAATCGTGGAGGATCTCCTGGTCGGAGGCGACCATCGGGGTGCCCGCCGTCAGCGGCGCGCCGGTGCCCGGGTTGCGTGCGATGCGCGGATAGGCCCCGCTGGCCACATGCACCCGGATCCGGTGGCCGCGGCGGAACCGGTGGCCCATCGGCCACAGGTCGATCTCCACCCGGCGCACACCGTCCTCGTCGCAGCGGTCGGCCGGGGTCAGGCGGCGCACGCCCTCGCAGACGTTCATCGACGTGCCGTCGGGATGCACGTCGCACACCCGTACGACGAAGTCGGTGTGCTCCCTGCTCGTACGCGCGAACAGTTCGGCGCTCACCGGGCCGATCATGTCGGTGTCGCGGTCGAGCACCTCGGAGGTGTAGACGAGCACGTCGCGCCGGGCCTCAAGCCGCCGGTTGTCCCTCGGCTCGGAGTTGCCGATCAGCACCGGGCCGCCGATCACGGGCGTGGGGTGCGCGGGGTCGTAGCGGTAGCGGTCCGGCTCGCCGCCCGCCGGGTTGTCCCGCGACAGGGCGAAGCCCGGCTGAAGGTGCCAGCGCACGCGCCGCATGCCGGGCGGCGGCCAGTCGGACTCGTCCCGCCACTCGCCCGCGCCGGTCACGTACAGCCGGACGGGAGAGGGGCGCAGCCCCGACGGGTCGCCGAGCAGGTGGGCGCGGAACCAGGCCAGGGCGTCGGCGTTGGCGGCCCACCCGTGGCGGATGTCGGCGTGATACCAGGGCCCGATGGTCAGGTACGGCTGCCGCCCGGCCCTCCGCAGCGCCGCGTAGTCCTTGAGCTGCCAGGGCAGGAACACGTCATACCAGCCGCCGGTCATCGTGATCTCCGCGCCGACCTGCCCCACCGACGCGGAGAAGTCCACCCTGTCCCAGTAAGAGCAGTAGGTCTCGCCGTGGTGGGCCAGCAGCTCGCGGAAGAACGGCAGCGGCCTGCCGGCCGACAGCAGGTCGAGCTCGTGCAGCGGACGGCCCGACAGCACGGCCCGCCGCGTGCGCCGGGGCGCGATGAAGGCGGCCACGCCGCCCAGCCGGCCTTCCAGGTGGGCGGTGAGCGTCGTCCAGATCAGCGTCGACTCCAGCGCGAACGACCCCCCGACGTACGCCGCGTCGCGGAAACAGGAGGCGGTCACCTGGACGGCCATCGCCCGCAGGTCGGGGGTCTCGGCCGCGATGGCCCACTGGGTGTAGCCGAGGTAGGAGGGCCCGTGCATGGCGAAGCCGCCGCCGTACCACGGCTGGGCTCGCATCCACTCGACCGTGGCCAGGCCGTCCTCCTGCTCGTGGACGAGGGGATCGAGCCGCCCGCCGGAGCCGAAGCCGCCCCGGCAGCTCTGCAGCAGCACCTGGAACCCGTGCCGCGCGAAGGTCCAGCCGTACATCCAGCCGACCACCCCGCCCCTGCCGTACGGCGTGCGGATCAGGATCGTCGGCGGTCGTTCGGCGCCCACCGGCATGTAGTGATCGGCCAGGAGCGTCACGCCGTCCGGCATCGGCACGGGCATGTCGCGGCGGACCCGGACGCGGTGGCCCTGGAGGCCGACCGGCCCGGCTGGACCGCGGCGGTGCACCGGCACGCGGACCATGCCCCCTCCTTCCCCGGCGTCGGGCCGATCGACCCACGCCGAGAGTGAGGTTTCCCCACCAGTAACAGAATATCTATCCGCCATTCGCCGTTCCAGTCGCGCCGCGTTGCATGATCGCGCTTCCCGCCGCTACCCTTGGCCCATGCGAACTCAAGCACCCTCGCAGTGGTGGCGCCGCTGACAGGCGGCGTTTTCGCATTCGCGTCGAATTGACCGGCCGCCCCGTGAGTGGCGGCCTTCTGTATGTCCGCCCCGGGGCATACGAAAAAAGGGGCGTGGACAGTGGAGATCAGCGGATATACCACGGCCGGCGGCATCGCGGTCGAGCGCCGGGTGCGCGA
>Ga0164243_10014329_pt1 | contig 11057 bp, 10 predicted proteins | sample OricompcompostOP_FD_108781 | JGI IMG/M metagenome (GOLD analysis project Ga0164243, IMG submission 108781) | Organic Plus compost microbial communities from Emeryville, California, USA - Original compost - Organic plus compost (OP) | ecosystem: Engineered > Solid waste > Mixed feedstock >...
GTGACGCTCGCCAAGATGGTGCTGGAGCGCGCGCCGAAGAACATGTCGAAAGTCTTTTTCGGCCTGGGCGGATCGGATGCGAATGAGACGAACATCAAGCTCGTCTGGTACTACAACAACATTCTCGGCCGGCCCGAGAAGAAGAAGATCATTTCGCGCTGGCGTGGCTATCACGGCTCCGGCCTCATGACGGGTTCGCTGACGGGGCTTGCCAGCTTCCATAACAAGTTCGACCTGCCGCTGGCGCCGATCTTCCACACCGAAGCGCCTTACTACTACCGCCGGCCGGATGCATCGATGAGCGAGGAGGCCTTCACAGCCTATCTCGCAAACGAACTGGAAGCGCTGATCGAGCGCGAAGGTGCGGATACGATCGCCGCCTTCATCGGCGAGCCTGTGCTGGGAACCGGCGGCATCGTCCCGCCGCCGGCAGGATACTGGAAAGAGATCCAGAAGATCCTGAAGAAGCACGATATCCTGCTGATCGCCGATGAGGTTGTCACCGGCTTCGGCCGCCTCGGCTCGATGTTTGGCTCGCATCACTACGACATCGAACCCGACATCATCACCATCGCCAAGGGCCTGACCTCGGCCTATGCGCCGCTCTCCGGCTCCATAGTCTCCAAGAAGGTCTGGGCCGTGCTGGAACGGGGAACGGACGAGAACGGACCAATCGGCCACGGCTGGACCTATTCCGCGCACCCGATCGGAGCGGCGGCTGGCGTTGCCAACCTGAAGCTGGTCGACAGCCTGGGCCTCGTAAAGAACGCGGGCGAAATTGGCTCTTATCTGGTGAATTCGATGAAGGAAGCGGTGGGCGATCACCCCAAGGTGGGCGAAGTGCGCGGTGAAGGCATGCTCTGCGCCATCGAGTTCACGGAGGACAGGGAAACCCGGCGCCCGTTCGATCCGGCCATGAAGATCGGCCCGCAGGTCACCGCCGCGCTGCTCGAAGAGGGCGTCATCGGCCGTGCCATGCCGCAGGGCGACATTCTGGGCTTCGCCCCGCCGCTTTGTCTGACGCGTGAGGAAGCGGACAAGGTGGTCGACGCCACGGCCAAGGCCGTTAAGAAAGTTCTGGGCACCTGAGATAGGCCATTGCCCACATCCCCGGTTCGGCCGATGCTGGACCCGGGAGGTGGCCGCCGATGGGCGAAATTGTTCTGCACAGTTACTTCCGGTCTTCCGCGTCGTTCCGGGTGCGGATCGCACTTGGCCTGAAGGGCATCACCTATAAATACACCGCGCACCACCTGGTGCGCGGCGAACACCGGCAGCAGGGTTATCTGTCGGTCAATCCTCAGGGGCTCGTGCCGGCGCTCGTCTGGAGCGACGGCACCATGGTGGCGCAATCGATGGCCATCATCGAGTTTCTCGACGAGATGGTGCCGGAGCCCCCTCTCCTGCCTCCAGACCCGCACGGGCGGGCGCGCGTGCGGATGATCTCGCAGATGATCGCCTGCGACATCCATCCGCTTAACAACACGCGTGTTCTGAAAGACCTGAGGAACCGCTTCGGTGCGGACGATGCCGTCATATCCGACTGGTACGCACATTGGGTGCACGAGACCTTCAGGCCGCTCGAAAAGATGCTTTCGGAAAGTCCGGCCACAGGCACCTTCTGCCACGGCGAGCAGCCGGGTATGGCTGACATCCTGCTTGCGGCGCAGATGGGAAACAATCTGCGGTTCGGGGTGAATATGGCGCCTTATCCGACGGTCCGCCGCATCCATGAGGCGTGCATGACAATCACCGCCTTTGCACAGGCCGCACCGCAGCACCAGCCGGACGCGGAATAGCACTCAAGCCGGGACGGCAGTCTTCTCTTCGGAAAATGGATTTAACGGTATCAGATCCAGATCCTGAAAGGGCTCCGGGTCGAGCTCGATCACGCCCACCGTCTCACCCTCTTCGAAAGAGAGCTTGGCGTTGAACTTCCGCGCCAAGGCCCGCATCGCGTCGTTGTTGGAATGGGTCGTGACGCGTAGCTGCGTGTAACCCAGTGAACGCGCATGTTCGATAAGCCGCTCGAACAGGCGGCTCCCGAGCCCTCGATGCTGCAATTCCTTCTCCACGCTGAAGGCGATCTCGCCCGTCGGCGGATCGAGTTCGGGCCGTTCATGCAGTTCGGCAGCGCCCAGAACGCGCCCATCTTCCACGTATCCCAGAACCGTCGCCCCGTTGAGAAAGCTGCGCGCCGCATAATCTTCCAGAAAGGCATCGCTGATCGCGCCGTTGAAGCGGTCGCGCCGGCTCGTGCTATCGAGCCTTAGAAGATGTTCGCGGAAAAGATTGAGTTCGGATGGCCTCAACCGGCGGATGACGCCGGCAGGCTTTGTGTTTGGTCTGGTTATCAGGGCCATAAGTCGCACCTCACGGGATCCTCCCCGAGCCGTTCGACTCCACTCCCTATATGTGCGATCTCCCGCGAAATACAACCACCGCAGGCGCATTGCGGCCTTGCGGGCGGCGCATGGCTGCCTATGTTTCTGGAGAGTAGAACTCATATTTTTTTGCGAGTCTCTGGAATTATTCTAAACTATGGTCCATATTGAATCGGACTTCGCAAAGCGAAAAGGCATCTTATGCGGCTTACCCGTCAAACCAATTATGCGATCCGAATCCTCATGTACTGCGCGGCCAATGAGGGCCGGCTCAGCCGCATTCCGGATATCGCCCAGGCCTACTCGCTTTCGGATCTGTTCCTGTTCAAGATCCTGCAGCCGCTGGTGGAGGCCGGTCTCGTGCAGACGGTGCGCGGGCGCAGCGGCGGCGTGAAGCTTGCAAAGCCGGCGGAGGATATCACGCTGTTCGACGTCGTGCGGGTGACGGAGGAAAGCTTCGCCATGGCTGAATGCTTCGAGAGCGACGGTGCGGAATGCCCGCTCATCGACGGGTGCGGCCTTAATGAGGCGCTGCGCAAGGCGCTGGGTGCGTTCTTCGAGGTGCTGGCTTCCTATACGATCCGCGATCTCGTCGAAGCCCGTCCCAACATGCGCGATCTGCTCGGCATAGAAACGCCGGAAATCCGCGTCGCGCTACCCAGCTAGACCGCCGCCTGCGGCAGCACGAAGAGCGTGCTGCCGGGGGGCACCGCCCCCACTTTGAGCGGGCATTCGAAGACCTCGGACAAGAGCTCATCCCGCATTACCTCGGCAGGCTTGCCCTGGGCGACGCTCCTTCCCTTCTCCATCACGAGCACCCGATCGGCGAAGGCGGCCATCAGGTTGAGGTCGTGGAGGACCGCCACCACCCCTCCCCCGCGCTCGGCGAAGTCGCGCGCGATCCTCATGACCAGAAGCTGATGCTTGATATCGAGGCTGGAGACCGGCTCGTCCAGCAGCAGATAGCGCGGGCGGCCTTCCAGCACCGGCGTCCACACCTGGCACAGAACGCGCGCGAGCTGAACGCGCTGCTGTTCTCCGCCGGACAGTTCCTGATAGAAGCGGCCGGCGAAACCGGCGAGATCCACTTTCGCAAGGGCCCGTTCAGGCAAATGCTCATCCTGGCCGTCAAGAGCGCCCGAGCACCCTCTCAAAAGTCCGAGCCGTACGACCTCCCGGACGGTATACGGAAAGGAAAGCGTTATCGATTGCGGCAGCACCGCCCGCATGCCCGCGGCTTCGGCAGGTTGCAGCTTTGCCAATTCCCTGCCGTTGAAGGTGATGCTTCCTTCATAGGATAGATCGCCGCACAAGGCCTTGATCAGCGTCGACTTTCCAGAACCGTTGGGACCGACAATGGCAGTCACCTGGCCGGGCTCGGCGGAAAAGCCGACGGCGGAGAGGATGCGCTTGCGGCCAATATGAACGCTGACGTTTGCGGCTTCGATCATGTTCAAAGATCCAGGATGCCGCGCCGCCGCAACAGCACCCAGAAGAAGAAGGGCGCCCCGAAGACCGCCGTCACGATGCCGATCGGCAGTTCGGCGGGAGCGACGACGGTGCGGCTGACCGCATCGGCCAGAAGCAGGAGGCTTGCGCCAAGGAGCGCGGAGGCCGGAAGGAGATAGCGGTTACCGGGGCCGATGAGGAGCCGCAAAAGATGCGGCACGACGATACCGATGAAGCCGATGCCCCCCGAAACTGCGACGGCAGCGCCCGTCGCCGCGGCGACCGACAGGATGGTGAACATCTTCAAGCGCTGCACAGGCACGCCCAGATGCCGCGCCGAAGGCTCGCCGAGCGCCAGCGAATCGAGCCCGCGGGCAAAGAACGGAGTGGCCGCAAGCGTTGCAAGAATGATCGGACCGGCTGCGAAGATCTTCGCCCAGGTAGCGCCGCCGAGAGAACCGAGTTGCCAGAATGTCAGATCGCGCAACTGCCGATCATCGGCGACATAGATGAGGATGCCGGAGAGCGCGCCCGCCAGAGCGGCAAGCGCGATGCCGGCAAGCAGCATGGTTGCGATGGAGGTCTGCCCTCTCCTCGTTGCCACACGATAGAGGATCAGCGTCGCAGCAAGCCCACCCGCGAATGCGGCGAGCGGCAGTGCATAGATGCCCAAAATGGCCGCCAGCGGCTGCAGCGCCGTACCGCCGAGCACGATCATGGCGATCGCGCCGAGACCCGCGCCTGCCGAGACGCCCACTATGCCCGGATCCGCGAGCGGGTTGCGAAAGAGCCCCTGCATAAGGGCGCCGGACACGGCGAGCCCCGCGCCCACCAGAATGCCCAAGACGATGCGCGGCAGGCGGATATCGTAGACGATGAGTCGGTCGCGATCCGAAAGCGTTGCTTCTCCACTCTGGTGAAACCAGCCTTGGATGACGCCCAGGGCCGATGCGTCCGATGCGCCTGTGGCTATGCTGAGAGCCGCAACAAAGAGGAGTGCGAGTGCCAGCACAGCCAGCACCAGCCGCGCGCGTGCCGAGCGGTCCCCCTCGGGCGCTTTGGCCAGGCTGCGCGGAGACACCATCTGTGCCGAAAACATGGCGCTAGTCGGTCTCGCCGTAGAGCGCTGTGGCGAGGTCGCGCACCGCGCCCGCCGTGCGTGGTCCGAAACCGAGCAGGTATGAGCCATCCATGCGAATGACAGCCTTGTTTTGTCCGGCAGGTGTCGACGCAATCGCCGCATTCGCGAAAAGCTCCGAATCGTCGGCGTCGAGCCCGCCACCCCGCTTCATCATCAAGATGACGTCCGGCTGCGCTTCGATGATGGCTTCCTCCGACAGCTCCTTGTAGCCGGGGAACTCACCGACCGCATTGATGCCGCCCGCCATGCGGATGATGCCGTCGGCTGCAGTCCCGGTGCCCGATGCCAGGACGCGTCCACCCTGCATGCTGAGGATGAAGAGCACCTTCTTGCGCAGGGCGACATCCTTCGTCAGAGCCTCCGCCGCGCCGATCTCCTGCGAGACAGCGGCGGCGAGCTTTTCGGCCTTTTCGTTCTCTCCCAGGACGGCACCCGCAAAGCGGATCTTGCGCAAAATGCCTTCCCGGTCGAAGCTTTCAGGCACCAGTACGAGCGGAATGCTGGCCTTGGCGAGAACATCGATCGTCTCCGGCGGTCCGCTGCCTTCGAGCGCCAATATGGCGGTGGGCGAGACGGAGAGCACACCCTCCGGGGAGAGTTGACGCATATAGCCGATATCCGGAAGCTGCATTGCCTCCGGCGGAAACGTGCTGGTAGAATCGCGTGCGACAAGGCGCTCTTCCTCGCCGAGCGCGAAAACGATCTCCGTGAGCGAGCCGCCGATCGTGACGATTCGCGAGGGATCGTCGAAGGCGGGAGGCAAATCATCCTGGGCGTGGGCTGGCTCCAGGGAAATCATCAACAGGGCGGCGAGCCCCATGACCTTGGCAAATCCCGCTCGGCGGCGCCTGTTGCTCATGGCCGGTTTTCCCCTACGCCGCCGAAGCCTGCGGCAGACGCGGCAATTCTTCCATCAGAGATCGCCAGTCCGCCCGCTCGGTCTCGCCCTCATGCCTTTTGCCGAAGAACTGAATGACGAGGTGGCCAGCCGCATCATAGGCTTCCAGCGAGGTGACGTGCCCGTCCTTGGTCGGCTTCCGCACGGCCCACAGCTCCGCCAGATGGTCGAGCCTCAGATGCAGGTGGAACGTCGGATCCATGACATTGAGCCACGGCCCCATCGGCCGAACATTCATGATCGGCCCCGAATGGATCTGGATGCAGCCGCGGCTGCCGACGAAGCACATGATAGGGATTTGCGCTTCCACGGCCCGTTCCATCATGACCGGAATGGAGGTGCCGTCGAGCCGCCAGGCAAACTCGTCGCCGATCAGATGCACCGCCTGCTGCCGCGAAAGGTTCAGCTTGCGCAGGATGCCAACGAACTGGTGCACATCCTCCATCGCCCGCCAGCGTTCCCGCAGCGTTTGCGAAACCGCCTCATCGCTTTCCTGCCGGCCTTCCCCGGATGCAATCGGGCTCACCTGTACGCCCTCGCGCTGGTCCGGATTGGCAAGCTTTTCAACAAGTTGCCGATAGGCGTTAAGATCCGATTCGGGCCTCAGGTGGACCTTGTGCACGGCATCGCCCGCGCGGTCGAAAAACTGCAGGCTATGGCGGACCTCATCGCCATCCCGCTTCTCGACGGCGAAGGCATGGACCCAATGCGATGGGAAAACCCTGAGATCGATATCCTTGCCGAGCACGATCGCGCTCCTCTCGGAGGCGGACACGTTCTCGTAGACGCCGATCTTCTCGTGCACGGCACTTTCGTTCCGGGTAAGCGCCATGACGGGCCCGACGGCCTCCATTCCCGTGAGGAAATCCGCGACGCGCGGTTCGATCCTTGTCACCCCGTAGCCGCAATGGGCCGCCACCAGTTCCGCTTCGGAAATCGAGAGGATCCGCGCCAGATCGCGCTCGCGCATCTTGGGATTTTCCGCCCGCTTGCGCCGGATATCCTCCGGCAGGAGAGTGTTCTGCACCGTCATCGCCCCGCCCCTACTTGTTCAGGATCAACTTGCCTTGCCGCGTGATCTTCAAGCGGTAATAGGAGCCGCCATGAGCAATGGCGATCTCGCTCGCTCCGCGAAAGAGCTCTTCGCTGCTCACCGTGCGGACAGTTGTCTCGTTGCGGAGCGGTTCGCGCTCGCGCCCTGGTGGAGTCGGGTTGCGATCCAATGGAATCTCAGCGTTCACGTTCTGATGCCCTCTCTTCGCGCCTGGCTCGCAAGGGCTGGCTGGGCGACGTTCACGACTGGGTGATGTGTTTTCTTGACACCAATAATCAACTTAAATAGGAAGCGCAATACCGGATAACTTTAGTCTACATTTAGCCCGCCGGGGGCAAGGCGAGCCAGCAAGCCCTTTTGGGCAAGCCAGCGAAGGCCTCATCGAGAGATCAGGGGATTCGCAATGAAGGGGCTTATGGCTCGACATCGGGCGGCAATGCTTGGCTGCGCAGCCGTTCTGGTGACCATGTCAGCGGGGGCAGCCGCACAGGAAACGGGCGGTCAGGCCGCCCAGGCAGAAGAAGCAAGCCAGGCGAACCTGCCGGGTACGACACTGCTCGACCGGATCACGGTCGTGAGCCGCACCGGTGAAACGCCCATCGAATCGATGGCTTCGGTGAGCCATGTCGGCGAGGAGCGGCTGGAACGGCGCATGGCAACGACGCCGAGCGATCTCCTCTTCGGCGTGCCGGGCATAAACATCTATGCAGATGGGCAGCCCTCGGTCGCGAACGTCAACATCCGCGGTCTGCAGAACGCGGGCCGGGTGTCGGTCATCGTCGATGGCGCGCGCCAGAATTTCCATAAGAACGGCCACGATGTGTCGCGAATGTTCTGGATCGACCCCGAACTCATCAAGCAGGTCGATGTCATCCGCGGTCCGAGCGCCAACACCTTCGGTTCCGGGGCCATTGGCGGCGTTGTCTATTTCGAGACGAAGACGGCCGAGGATTTCCTGCGGGACGACGAGACTTACGCCGCTTCGATGACGGGGCGCTACGAATCGAACGGCTCGGGCTGGACCACGAGCGCCACGGGAGCCTACCGCCTCACCGACAGCTTCACCGTCCTGGGGAACATCGTCTGGCGCGATTACGGCAACTACGACGACGGCGCCGGCAACACGGTGGAGCATTCCGGCTTCGAGGTGCTGAGCGGGCACGCAAAGGCAACGCTGAGGCCAACGGACCTGAGCGAGCTGACGCTTGGCTGGACGGGCTCGCGCGACGAATGGTCCCCGTCGGAGGTGACGGACAACGAACTCGAGGACAACACGTTCACGGGCGAGTTCAAGATCTCCGACGAAGAGGAGAAGTGGCTGAACCTCAACGTGAAGGGCGCCATCAATTCCATGGACCTCACCGAGACGGAGATGGGCTCGCCGACGGAATACGATCTCAGGACATCGAGCTTTGATATTTGGAACACCTCCTACTTCGATACCGGCTCCATCCAGCACGAACTGACCGTTGGCGGCGATTGGGTTTATGACGATTTCACGTCCAGCGAGGCAGGTGGGGGCGCCGACTTCTTCAACCCGGCAGGGAAGCGCACCGTCTGGGGCGCCTACATCCAGGACAAGCTGACCTATGACTGGTTGGAGGTGGTCGGGGGCCTGCGCTACGATGCCTATACGCTGGAGGCTTCGGAGGAAAGCTCTGACGATCGCATCTCCCCGCGCATCAGCGTCGGCGTTTCACCCTTCCGCGAAGGCGTCCTGTCGGGACTTCAGGTCTACGGCTCCTATGCGGAAGGCTATCGCGCACCAAGCACCTCGGAAGCCTTCATCAGCGGCCTTCACCCATTTCCGCCCTTCCCCTTCCTTCCCAATCCCGACCTGAAGCCGGAAACGGGCAAGACCTGGGAAGTCGGAGTGAACTATGCGGCTGAAGGGCTGTTCCGCCCCGACGACGCGCTTCGGCTCAAGGCGGCCTATTTCCGCAACGACGTGGATGATTTCATCACGACCGAAACCATCTTCGTGACGCCCGGCTCTCCCTGTTCGTTCTCTCCGATGGGATTTTGCGTGCAGTATCAGAACGTGCTCGGAGCCGAGATCGACGGTTTCGAACTCGAAGGGTATTACGATGCAGGGCGCTTCTTCGGCGGCTTGAGCGTTTCCGTCATCGACGGTCATGAAATCCAGCGCGACGGGACCCGGACCGAACTCGCCACCATTCCACCGACCACGGTGACTGCCGATCTGGGCATGCGCTTCCTGGAAGAGCGCCTGACGATAGGCGGTGAGGTGCAGTTCAACGAAGCGCCGAAGGGTTCAAGCTTCGCCGAAGACTACACGCTGGTGAACATCTACGCGAACTATCAGGCCACCGAGAACCTGCGCCTGGACTTCCGCGTCGACAATCTCTTCGACGAGAAATACGTGGTTCCGCTTGTCGATACATCCGGCGGCTACGATTACCAGCCGGGCGTAACCGTCAAGGTGGGTGCCACCCTGCGGTTCGGAGGCTGACCATGCGTGCATGGCTGGCACTCTGCTTGATCGTGACATTGCCTGTAGGGGCGGGACACGCGCTGGCTCAGGAGGGTGGCTCGCCGCCACCCTCCCTCTCGCTGGAATTGAATGGCGCGGAAGCCAGCCAGCGTGGCTGCCGGCTCACCTTCGTGGCTGCCAACCGGCTTGGACAGGATATCGCCCGGACAGCCTATGAGGTGGCGCTCTTTGGAAAGGACGGGGTGGTGAAGCGCCTCACCGTGCTCGATTTCAAGGAAATTCCCGACGGGGAGACCAAAGTGCGCCAGTTCGATCTTCCGGATCTGGATTGCACGGAACTCGGGCGCATCCTCCTCAACGGCGCTACTGCCTGTGAAGGGCCGGAGGCTTCGGCCTGCATGGAGCGCCTGGAGACTTCCACCCGCAGCCCCATCACCTTCGGAAAGTAAGGGTATCCGCCGGTGCTCGCGATCGATCTCGACATCGTTCCAAACCGCGACGCTCCGGCGGAAGAAGCCGGGACGGCGAGTTCCGGCGAAACGCCTATCAAGCTCGACATCGTCCCTGCACTTGCAGAAATGGAGGCAGGCGACGCCCCCGTTCCGGTAACCGCTCCCGAGAAGCCCGCTTCCCCGGCCACGGAAACAAGGGCATCCGGTCTCTTCACGCGGCGCAACCTTGCTTTCGGCTTGTCGCTTGCTCTGCACATCGGCGCGGCGGCCGCCCTTCTTACTCTGAGGGGGCAAGACGTGCAGATCGCGGGAGGTGCCGAGGAAGAAGTCATCATCTGGGGAACGGATCTGGTCGAACTCGCCGCCGCAGGCGCGCCTGCAGAAACAATTGAGCCGGTGACCGAACCCACAACATCCGAGCCCGTGCCATTGGAGCCGCTGGAACCGGTGCAGGAAACCCTTCAGCCCGTCGAGACGGCTAATGTGGCGCCGGAGGAGACACCGGCAACCCCGCCGGCGGAAAGCGCGCCTGTCGAGCCACTGCAGCCCGTCGAGCCGGAGCCGTCTCCCCCCGAGCCGATCGAGCAAACGCCCGCCGAGACGCAGCCCGCGCAACCGGAAAAAATTCTCGCCGCACCGGCAACACCGGAACCGAGCGTGACCGAGCCGGTGCCGGTTCCAGCCGAACCCATCGAACCGGTGGAGGAGGCCACGCCGAAAGAAGACATGGCGGCAATTGCCCCGGTTCCTCGCCCAACGCCTCGTCCTGATTACCAACCGCCCGAGGTTGAGCGGAGGGAAGCCCCGGCGGCGGAGGCGAAACAGCGGACAACGCGCCCTGAAGAGCAGCCGGAGCGGAAGACCGAAAAGACATCACCCCAGAAGAAAACCGCGAAGACCGGCGGTTCCGGCGGACGCGATGCGCGGGATGCCAAGCGCGGTTCGTCCGAAGGCAGTCGGGCTGCAGCCGGAGCTGCCAGCCGCGGCGGAGGGCGAGCCTCACAGGCCGGAAACGCCGCCGTTTCCAATTATCCGGGCAAAATCGTCTCCAAGCTTCGCCGTTCGCTGCGCTATCCGCGCGAAGCCCAGCGGCAACGCCTCAAGGGGGAGGTGCGGGTCGCCTTCACGGTATTGAGCAACGGCTCGGTGAGCGGCATCCGCATCGTAAGCAGTTCCGGCTCACCGATCCTCGACAAGGCGGCGGTCGAAACGGTTCAGCGCGCA
>Ga0164243_10014330_pt1 | contig 11057 bp, 9 predicted proteins | sample OricompcompostOP_FD_108781 | JGI IMG/M metagenome (GOLD analysis project Ga0164243, IMG submission 108781) | Organic Plus compost microbial communities from Emeryville, California, USA - Original compost - Organic plus compost (OP) | ecosystem: Engineered > Solid waste > Mixed feedstock >...
CAGCGGCCATGGAGGACGCGGAAGATGTGGACGCACCTGCGTGCTCCACGACGATCCGCTCGGGCCGCGGAGCTCGGGTACGCCGCGCAGGCGCAGGATGAGTCCTCGGTCAGCGCAGCGGCCGTGGAGGACGCGGAAGATCCGAACGCACCGGTGTGCTCCACGACGATCCGCTCGGGCCGCGGAGCTCGGGTACGCCGCGCAGGCGCAGGATGAGTCCTCGGTCTGCGCGCCTGCCGTGGAGGACGCGGAAGATGTGGACGCACCGGCGTGCTCCACGACGATCCGCTCGGGCCGCGCGCAGCGCAGGCGCAGGATGAGTCCTCGGTCTGCGCGCCTGCCGTGGAGGACGCGGAAGATCCGAACGCACCAGTGTGCTCCTGGCGAGCGCGGACCTCGCGCAGCACGAGTCGTGAGTCGATGCAGGCTCCGCCGGGGACGAAGGCGCGCGCTCGTGGCAACGCGGACGCTCGCGGGCTCCGGTTGCGCACCTCGTCGAGAGCTCGGTAAAGACATCTGCTCGTGCGGTGCCGGGCTCATCGAGCACCCCGTCTCCGTCGACGTGGTTCGTGATGACGAACGGGATCGTCGCCGAGCAGGCCACGCGCAGGCCAGGTCGCGCTCGTGCGCGCAACGTGGAGGCTCTCGCGCGACGTCGCAGCGCGTCGAGCGCTCGTTGTCCTTGCTTCGCACGTCGGCGATCGGCTCATCGCGCGCACAGGTGCCGCTGTCAGAATCATGATGGGCCTCGAACTGAGGTAGGGTGAGCGCCGTGCCTCCTCGTCCGCAGTCTCGATCGCGCCAGCGCCGCTCGTTGTCCATGCCGCGTGCGCCGGGGCGGATCTTCTCCGACGGAGATCGCGCGCGCGCCGAGGTGCTCGTCGCGGCGTTGCGCGCGCCCGTCGAGGACCACGAGGTCGCCGATCAGCTGACGCACCCGTTCCACACCTACCCGGCGCGGCTGCATCCCGCGACCGCGCGCGTGCTGATCGAGATGATCGCGAAGGACGCGCGGGCGAAGTCGCTCGTCGTCGATCCGTTCTGTGGCTCCGGTACGACGCTCGTCGAGGCGAGGGCGGCGGGCCTGCGCGCCGTGGGCACCGATCTCAACCCGCTCGCCGTGCTGATCGCGCGCGCGAAGACGTGGACCGCGCCGGCGCGTCGGCGCGCGGAGATGCGCGACACCGGCCACAAGATCGCGGGCCTCGTGCTCGCGGCAGGTAAGGCCGCGCGGAGGTCAGGCGCCGAGCCCGCGCCGATGCGCAAGCCCGCGGGCTTCGATCCCAACGCGCGCAACCGCCGCCTCGCGGCGTGGTTCGCGCCGCACGTACGCCGCGAGCTCGAGCTGATCGCGATGCATCTCGACGAGCTGCGCGAGACCGACGCCGAACTCGCCGACGTGCTCACCGCGTGCCTGTCGGCGATCCTCTACAAGGTCTCGTCGCGCACGTCGGACACCGACGGCACCTGGGTCGATCGCAACGTCCCGCGCGGCGCCCCGGCGCGACACTTCGCCCAGCGCGTCGACCTCCTCTACGCCGGCCTCGCCGACCTCGCCGGCGCCGGTGGTCCGCCCGACATCTTCGAGCTCGACGCCCGCCGGCTCGGCGAGGTCGTGCCCGACGGAAGCGCCGTCGCGATCGTCACCTCGCCTCCGTACGCCGGCACCTACGACTACGCGGAGCACCAGCGCCTGCGCTTCGACTTCCTCGGCCTCCGCCACCGCGAGCTCGACGCCGGCGAGATCGGCTCGCGCCGCAGCTTCCTCGCCTCGAGCCCGCAAGCCGAGCGCCACTGGCGCGGCGCGCTCTCCGACAGCCTCGACGCCATCGCTCGCGCGCTCGCGCCCGGCGGCCGCGCCGCGATCGTCATCGGCGATTCGTTCGCCGGAGGCCGCGCGATGTACGCTCTCGACGACGTCCGCGCGGCCGTGTCCGCCGATCTCGTCTTCGAGGCCTGGGCCTCGCAGCACCGCCCCATGCTCGGCGGCGCCGAGCGCCGCGCCTTCGGCGACCGCCACAAGTCCGAGCACATCATCCTGCTCCGCCGGACCTAGGGACGCTTTCAAGTTAGGCAAGTTACGTCCTGTACCCTCCCGAGATCGTTGAGGGTGCTGGGACGCTTTCAAGTTACGGGGGAGCGCGCACCCGCGTCCGACGCGTACGGAAGGGACGCTTTCAAGTTGGGCACGTTACGTCTCGTACCCTCTCGAGATCATTGGGGGCGCTGGGACGCTTTCAAGTTGCCGGGGGCACGCACCCGTCGTCCGACGCGTACGCTCGAGACGCGCCCACGGACGGAAGGGACGCTTTCAAGTTGGGCACGTTACGTCTCGTACCCTCTCGAGATCATGGAGGGTGCCGGGACGCTTTCAAGTCGCGGGGGAGCACGGGTTCGGCCGAGGTAGGCCCAAGTTGAAAGCGTCCCAGTACGCCCAATAATCTCCAGCGGTTGGCGATCTCAAGTTGCCCAAGTTGAAAGCGTCCCCTCCGTACGTCCTCGCGAATATCGCTTGGCTGGCCTGGGACGCATCACGTGGCGGGGACACGCGCCTGCGGCCAGGTAGGGCCACGCTGGAAGCGTCCCAGTGCGCCCGATAATCTCCAGCGGTTGGCGATCTCGAGTTTCCCACGTTGAAACCGTCCCCTCGTACGTGGCGCTTTCAGGTGCGCGCGGTTTCGGTCCGGTAGGGCCCAGGTTGAAAGCGTCCCAACGCGGCGAATGATTTTCGGCGCTTGGCGATCACAAGTGGCCCAAGTTGAAAGCGTCCCCTGCGGACGGCTGGTGGCGGTGGTGCGGACGGCCGTGGGCAGGAGACCGAGCGTAAGTGACTGCGATCTAGTCGGGAACGGCTGGATCGCAGCTTGCCTCGGAGGCGCGCATGCGTTCGCTCGTGATCTCGGCCGTGCTGGTGGGGATGGTGGCGCCCGCGCTGGCGGCAGACACCTGGACGGATCCGTTTCCGGGGGTCCGGCGCTTGCGCCGCGTGACCTCGAACCAGCACGTCAACGTGCTCGTCGTGGACCTGTGCGCACCCGGCGTGAGCGTGCGCGCGACCAAGAGCAACGAGCGGCAGCGGACCGTCGGAAGCTTCGGTGCCCTGGTCGGTGCGCAGGCCGCGATCAACGGCGACTTCTTCTCGTTCGAGACCTACTCGACGAACGGGCCCGCGGCGTCCGGCGGCGCGGTGTGGGGCGGTCCCGACGACAACGGCGACGCCCCGCTGCAGTTCGGGAACGGCCAGGTCGCGCTCCCTCCACACGAGAGCACGGCGGGCCTCGCGTCGTGGGCGCGCGAGGTGGTGAGCGGTCACCCGACGCTGATGGCGAACGGCGTCGCGCGGAACAACACGAGCACGCTGTGCACGGCGCGGCACCCGCGCACCGCGGTGGGGCTGTCGGCCGACAAGACCAAGCTGTTCCTCGCCGTGATCGATGGCCGCGCGACGAACCGCATCGGCATGACGTGCAACGAGGTCCAGTCGCTGTTGAAGGACCTCGGCGCCGCCGACGCGCTCAACCTCGACGGCGGCGGCAGCTCGACGATGTGGCTCGCCGGCACCGGCGTCGTCAACAACCCGTCCGACGGCAACCAGCGCGTCGTCGCGAATCACCTCGCGATCAAGGCGACCGGCACGGGCCCCGCGCCTCACTGCGTCGCGCGCGAGCCGGCCGCGACGTTCGCCGGGATGGAGGCGCCGCTCGAGCTGACCTCCGGCGAGGAGGCCGTGGTGTGGCTCGAGTTCCAGAACACGGGCAACACCGCGTGGACGATCGCCAACACGCGCGTCGGCACCCAGGACCCGCAGGACCGCGCGAGTGTGTTCTACAAGGAGGAGAACTGGGTCTCGCCGAGCCGCCCGACGCCCCCGGACCACAACTACGATCCCGGCACGCTCGGTCGGTTCACGTGGGCCATGGTCGCGCCCGAGGTCACCGAGACCACGACGTTCGAGGAGACGTTCCAGCTCGTCGAGGAGGGCGTCGGCTGGTTCGGCGAGAAGCAGACGATGACGATCGTCGTCCACCCGGTCACCGGCCCGACCACGCCGACGACGCCACCGGGCGACGCGGGCCCCGACGACGGCGAGCCCAGCGACGGTGACGGCGGAGCGTCGGAGCCCGGCGGCTGCGCGACCGGCTCCCCCGTCTCCCTCGTCGCTGGCCTGGGCGTGCTCGGCCTGGCCTGTCGCCGTCGACGGCGCTCGAGCCCTCGATCCGTGACCTGACGGCGACGCCGGCCGACCACGCCGAGAGCTCGAGCGGACCTTCCTCCTCTCGCGCGATGTCGCTCGCCGCGCTCGAGCACTCCGGCCCAGATCACACCGCACCCGAGCTTCTCGCTTGGAGAGCTCTCCCCGTCGGGTGCACGAAGCGGTCATGGGGAAGCTTCGTGCGCTGGGTTCGGTGCTGATCGCGTGGCTCGTAGCGTGTGGTGATGACGGCGGAAGCGTCCAGCCCGACGCGTCGGCCGTCCATGACGCGGCGCTCGATGCTGCGCCCGACGCGTTCATCCCGGACGCGTTCGCTCCGAGCTACGACTTCAGCTGCCACCAGAACGAGGCACCGACGACCGCGGCGGCCACCGTCGAGGTCAGCGGCACGGCCCAGGAGATCTATCTCGACGGGCTCACGCCGAGCGTTCGCAACGCCGGAGGCGTGCTCGTCCAGGCGTGTCGCGGGGACTGCACCGGACCTGACGACCTCGGCACCACGGGACCGACCGGCCCTGACGGCGTGTACACGACGAACGCGGTCTCGACCGGTGGCGTGCCCCTCGACGGCTACGTGATCGCGTCGAAGGCGGGGAGCTGGTCGACGTATCTGTACCCGCCGTCGCCGCTGACCCAGAACGAGGCCGGTGTGCCGATCCTGATGCTGACCGAGGCGCTGATCCCGTTGCTGGGGTTCGCGGGCATCGAGCGGCAGCCGGGTACCGGGATGCTCGCCGTGATGGTGACCGACTGCTCGGTCCCTCCGGTGGGCATCGTCGACGCGACCGTGACGGTCACCCAGAACGGCGCGCCGGTGGGCGACCCGCCGGTGAGCCCGGGGAGCGCGCTGGGATCGCAGGGCGAGGGCGTGTTCCTGGTGGCCGATGTCCCGCCGGGCGAGGTCGAGGTCAGCGCCACGTACATGGGGATGACGTTCCGCGTTCACACCGTCGGGTCGTTCGCCGACGCGCTGACGACGACGCAGGTCAAGCCGGGCTACTGAGGCCCGTCTCGGGCCAGGCGATGTGGTAGACGACGGTCGGTGCAGACCGTCTACTTCGAGACCTCGGGCGACCGCCACACGTGGCTCGTCGGTGGGCTGACGGCGCTCGAGCGCCGCGTCCGCGAGGTCGCGAAGCAGGGCGCCGGGCGCGCCGTGGTCGCGGGCTCGCGGGTGGACATCGCGCGGCCGTTGCCGATCCCCGTCGAGTTCGTCGCGCCGGGAACGCCTGCGCCCGACGGAGCGCGCCGCGAGCGCGCGGACGTGATCGCGGGGATCGAGCTCGTCGACGAGGCCGCGCGCAAGCAGGCCGAATGGAAGCTGATCCGCGGCATGAACAAGTCGTTCGAGGGCCCGGTCGACGCGCTGATCAACTGGCGGTTCTCGATGCGGATCACGCGCGTGCTGTGCCGGCGCTCGCTCGCGGTGACGCCGAACCACGTCACGATGCTCGCGATCACGCTCGGCATCGTCGCCGGTCTGCTCGCGAGCCGCGGCTCGTACCTCCACGTCGCGCTCGCGGGCGTGCTCCTCGAGGTCAACTCGATCCTCGACTCCGTCGACGGCGAGCTCGCGCGGCTGCGGTTCCAGTACAGCAAGCTCGGCCAGTGGCTCGACAACCTGTCGGACGATCTCGTCGACAACCTGTTCATCGCGATGTGCGGCGTCGGGCTCGGCGGGATCTGGCAGTGGCTCGGCCTCGCCGCCGCCGGTGGTCGCGTCCTCGTCTCGGTGACGACGTACCTCAGCGTGTACCGCCGCACCGGCACCGGCGACGTGTTCGCGTTCCGCTGGTGGTTCGAGGGCGCGGAGACGTCGACCGACGAGGTCTACGACCCGAAGAAGATCACGACGTGGCTGCGCTCGTTCGGCCGCCGCGACACGTTCGTGTTCCTCTGGATGCTCGCGTGCGTCGCCGGGTTCCCGCAGTGGGTCGTCGGCCACGGCCTCGTGATCGCCGCGGTCAACGTCTCGCTCCTCGTCCTCCACTTCACCGTGTTCCGCGGCCGCCGCGCCTGAGCACGCGCTCAGCTGCGTCGGAGGAACCGCTGCTCGAGATCGTCGAGCTGCCGTCGCCGCGCATCCCCATCGGGCGTCATCGGCTCGAGCCAGTGCCGGAGGTACGCGACATCGAGGTCGGGATGTCGCGCGAAGACGTGCTCGAGGTCGACGAGGTCCTTCGCGCGGCCGAAGAGGAGTTCGTGCAGGCAGAGATCCTCGGCGGAGATGAACGAGAGCTTCGCCCCGCTCGGATCTGCAACCCTCGTGCCACCGCTGCTGCATCGCCGCGTACTGCGGATGACCTGCGAGGAACACGTCGAGGTAATGCCGGCCGGCGCGACCCCGGAACAAGCCCAGCCTCTGGACATCGCGGGCAGCTCCCACCCGGTCCAGCATCACCCCGGCGCGCTCGAGTGCGTCCAGTCGCGTGAAAGCTCGTGCTCACCGACGAAGACGGTGAGGTCCACGTCCTTGGTCGCGCGTGGTGCGCCCCATACTCCCAACGCGAGCGCACCGCCGATTCCGTAGGGCAGCCCGTCTTCATCGAGCCGCTCCGCGATCCGGCGCGCGACTGCGAGCGCGTTCAGCGAGCCCGGCGCTGCCATAATGCGGCCAGGAGCTCGAGCGTATCGGCGGGGAGGGGCTCCGGGGTGAGCGCCTGCTCGAGCTCGTCGGGCGGCAGGCGCGAGAGGAAGAACGCGGCCTCGTCGCAGGACTCGTCCATGGCGGCGAGGCACTCCTCGCGGCTGGCGCCGATCCACGCCGCGTCGTGATCGCGGATCGACTCGTCACTCGCGAAGCAGGCGCGCTGGGTCGCTCACGGGCCGGCGGGGAGCTCGCCGCGCCGCTTGAGCTGCCACATGTAGTGGTACGGGTTCTCGCGGATGAAGCCCTTGGTGACCACGTCGAGGTGCTTGCGGATCCGCCTGGTGATCTTGCCGGCGGTGATCGGGAAGCCGAGCTCCCAGTGGTGCTCGGGGATCGGCTTGTGGCGCCACGGCAGCATGAACTTGTGGCCGAGGGTCAGGTGGTGGTCGCCCCACCAGAACGACCACCGGATCCGCAGCCCGCGATACGGCAGCGAGATGAACACGTGCGGGTTGGCGCGACGGGCGAGGTTCTGGAGGCAGGTCTCGAACTCGTCGAGCGGCAGGTGCTCGAGCACCTGGAACGCACACACGGCGTCGAACGCGAGCCCCTGGGGGAGCGTCTCGTCGAGCCGCGTGATGTCCGCGACGTAGTCGACTCCCCGAGACGCATCGATGTCGAGGGTCTTCACCGTGACCCCCGCATGCTCCAGGTACCGACGAAAAACCCCGGAGCCAGGTCCGATCTCGAGCACGGTCCTCGGCCGGACGGAGAGAACCGCACGGATCTGGTACCAGTACGACGTCCAGCGTTCGAGATCGTCGTATCGCTCGAAGTCGTAGTGCTCCGGCGCGACCTGAACCTCGCGCACTGCAGCCATCGTGGGAGGCACGCTAGCACGGCTTCGTGCTATCAGCGAAGGGCCGTGGCAGACGCCCCCGGGACGAGTACCCAGGTGAACCGCGGGGTCGCGTGGGCTGGCGCGGCCCAGGCCGTCATTGCGATCACCGACCTGGTTTCGCACTTGCTCGTGATTGCGTTCTGGGCAAGCCAGGGCGACATCGGGCTCGCGTTCTCGGCGGTCGCGTTCTACGTGCTGCTCGACACGGCCGCCGACTTCGGCGTGACGTCGGCGCTGATCCAGCGCGACGACCACACGCCCGAGCGGGTGTCGACGGTGTTCTGGTTCAACCTGCTGGTGTCGGGCGGACTGTTCGTGGTCCTGCTCGGCGTCGGGCCCCTGTACGGCTACCTGATGGGGGCCCCGGTGGTCGGCTGGCTGCTCATCGCGTACGGCGGCAAGCTCGTGTTCCAGAACGTCTACGCGATCCCGTTCGCGCTGTTACGCAAGGAGATGCGGTTCGACGAGATCGCGAAGGCGCGGATCGTCGCCCACACCGCCGAGAGCGTCGCGCGCATCGTGTTCGCGGCGCTCGGGCTCACGGTGTGGTGCTGGACGCTCGCGGCGCTGACCCGCGCGTTCGTGTTCGGCGTGATCATGCAGGCGCGGCATCCGTTCGTGCCCAAGCTCGTGTTCCGCCCGCGCGAGGTGATCGACTACGTCAAGTTCGGCCTGCGCACCGCGGCGAGCCAGATCCTGTTCCGGCTGTACACGAGCCTCGATCAGCCGATCGTCACGGCGACCTTCGGAAAGGAGCTGGGCGGCATCTACAGCGTCGCCCTCTTCATCGTGCTCGAGCCGGTGAAGACGATCTCGAACGTCGTCATCGACGTGGCGTTCCCCGCGTTCGCGCGCCTGCGCACCGATCGCGCCGGCCTGATCTCGCAGTTCCTCCAGTTCACGCGCCTGAACCTGCTCGCGGTGGTGCCGGTCCTCGTCATCATCTGGCTCGCGATCCCCGAGCTCCTGACCCTGTTCCTCGCGAAGGCCGAGTGGACCGCCGCGGACGTCGCGCTGTGCGTCGACGCGACGCGCATCCTGTGCATCGCCGGCACCCTGCGTGCGCTCGCGTTCGTGTGCCCGCCGCTCCTCGACGGCATCGGCCACCCCGAGCGCACGCTGCGCTACCAGATCGTCGCGACGATCGCGGTCCCGGGCTCGTTCGTGCTCGCGTCGCAGCTGCTCGGCTCGCACGTCGGCATGCTCTCGGTGCCGATCGCATGGGCCGTCGGCTACCCGATCGCCTTCGGCGTGCTCCAGTACCTCGTCGTCCGCAGCATCGACCTGCCGCTCGTCGCTTACGTGCGCGCGAGCTGGGGCATCCTCGGCTGCTGCTTCGCGGGCTTCGCCGTGGGTTACGCGGTGTCGGTGACGTTGCCCGAGGTCTCCGACCTCACGCGCCTCGTCACGATCAGCGGCGCGGCGATCGTGGTCACCTTCCTGCTCGTCGGCTACTGGCAGAAGATCACGCCGCGCTCGGTGATCGCCGCCATCAAGGGCTGACCCGAGCCGGCGCCGAAAACGTCGCGCGGCCCCGGGACCAGGTCCCGCGAGCCGCGCTTGTAAGCCAGGCGATCGAGAAGGGTCGTTACAGCGTCTCGCCGACGAGGCGGAAGCTCGAGCTCGCGTTCGCGTAGCCGCGCACCTGGACGTGGATCGGCGCGGGCTGGGCCAGCTCGACCTCGCAGGTCTCGTTCGAGCCGGTCTTGTACGGGCGGCAGTCGAAGCTCGTCGTCGTCGGCGCGTGGCCGATGCGGACGTACAGGTCCGCGTCGCCGGTGCCCGTGATCGAGAACGCGTAGCGGCCCGCGGCTAGCGTCGGCGTCGCCCAGTCGCGGACCTCGTTCCGTTTCACCGCGCCGCTCTCGTCGAGGCCAGCCCACGCCTCGGGCTGGCCACCGCCGCCGGGCGTGTACTCGTTGTCCTGCTCGCCCGTGACGAGCACGACCTGCGAGCTGTCCACGCTGCGGAACATCTGCTCGTACGTCTTCGGGTCGTCGTGAGAGACGAGGCCGCGGAAGATCGCCATCGTCGCGCCCGACATCGAGTGGAAGAACGCCGGCATCGCGTTGTTGACGATGTCGATGTACTTGTAGCCCGTCGTGTCGTCGGGGTTGATCTGCTGGTGCGCGGTGAACAGCGCGTCGTCGATGTACGCGAACGTGTCGCAGCCGTTCATGTAGACGATCACGTACTGGCCGGGCACCCACTTGCCCGCCGACGCGAGCGCGCGGACGTTGACGCCGAGGCCCGCGTGACCGTTGTAGACGATGTAGTCGGCGCGCGACGACAGCTGCTCGTAGCGCTGGCGGAACGCCGGCTGTGCGAGCCCGTCGCGGACGTTGTCCGTGAGCAGCGCGACGACGCGGATCTGCTTGCCGTCGGGCAGGGTCGCGTGGAATTCGATGTCGGAGGTGCCGACGCCCGGGCTCGACGGCACCGCCTCCGGGATCGTGGTGAGGTTCTTGCCGGCGAGCTCGCGCTTCATCTCGCCGACGAACGTGTTGTACGCGGCGATGCCGGCGTCGCTCGCGGTGGTCGCGCCGTCCTCGTACTTGCCGAAGATCGCGACGACGTTCAGCACGTCGTCCTCCCACACCTTGTGGTACTCGGGGAACTTGCCCGTGGTCTGCGCCGGGCTCGGCGACACGGTCGCGGTCGTGCGCAGGATGTCGGCCTCGTCGAGGCGACACCGGCTCGCCTTCGGCCGGTAGTAGTAGAACATCGAGCCCGCGTCGACGTCGTGCGCGCCCCAGTCGACGCACGTGGTGCCGTACTTCTGCGCGAACGCGGTCTGCCCGGCATACGAGACGTCGAGCGGCAGCTCGAGCTCGTAGGTCGCGGGGACGTCGTCGCGCTTGCCCCACGCGACGGGGAGCTTCGCCTTGTAGTCGATCCGGGTCTTGCCGCCGACGCTGGACGTGCGGACGTCGGTCACGACGAGCTTGTCGACGCGGCCGACCGAGCTCGAGCCGTTGAGCAGGCCGACCGTGTAGAGGAGCTGATCCTGGACGGTCTGCGCGGGGTTCCAGCTCGAGGTCGTGAGCACGGTGCCCTCGAGCTCGAAGTCCACGAACACCGCGAGCGCGCTCGCGTCGGCCTTGCCGTCGTCGGACTTGACGGTCTCGCCGTCGTACAGGTCGTCGTCCACGGCGCACGCGGGGCCCACGAGGACCGCGGCGGCAAGCAAGCTGGCAAGGCGCTTCATGCGCCCGGCGTTCAGCAAGGACGATGCCGCCGCGCGCCCCGGCCAAGTCCCCGAGATCCGGGACCGCCGGTCGCAACGCGACTAGCCAGTGGCAAGCCCGCGAGCCGCGGGATCACTCCCAGGCGATGTCCATCTCGTCGTCGTC
>Ga0164243_10014331_pt1 | contig 11057 bp, 10 predicted proteins | sample OricompcompostOP_FD_108781 | JGI IMG/M metagenome (GOLD analysis project Ga0164243, IMG submission 108781) | Organic Plus compost microbial communities from Emeryville, California, USA - Original compost - Organic plus compost (OP) | ecosystem: Engineered > Solid waste > Mixed feedstock >...
CGCCCGGGACGCGATGTCACGCGGCACGAGATTGCCGAACGACGGATAGAGCCGTTCGAGGAAGTAGTCGCGCTCGTCCTCCGGAATCTCCCGCGCCGCACGACCGTCATGCGGCTGGCGCGGAACCCATACCCGCCCGTCGTTGCGCAGCGACTCGCTCATGAGCGTCAGCTTGGACTGGTGGCCGCCGCTGACCGGAATGCACGTCGGGTGGATCTGCGTGAAGCACGGGTTCGCGAACAACGCGCCCCGCCGGTGTGCCCGCCAGATCGCGGTGGTGTTGCAACCCTTCGCGTTGGTGGACAAGTGGAAAACGTTGCCGTAGCCGCCGGTCGCGAGCACCACGGCATCGGCGAGATAGGTCGAGATCTCGCCGGTCAGCAGGTCACGCATCACCACTCCGCGTGCCCGGCTGTCGGCGACGACCAGGTCGAGCATCTCGGTCCGCGGATGCATCTTCACGCGTCCGGCGTGGATCTGCCGCGCCAGCGCCTGGTATGCGCCGAGCAGGAGCTGCTGCCCGGTCTGCCCGCGTGCGTAGAAGGTCCGCGAAACCTGGGCGCCGCCGAACGATCGCGTGTCGAGCAGCCCACCGTACTCGCGGGCGAACGGCACACCCTGTGCCACGGCCTGATCGATGATCCGCACGCTCAGCTCCGCGAGCCGGTACACATTGGACTCGCGGGCGCGGAAGTCGCCGCCCTTGATGGTGTCGTAGAAGAGCCGGTAGATGCTGTCGCCGTCCCCGGCGTAGTTCTTCGCGGCGTTGATCCCACCCTGGGCCGCGATGCTGTGCGCGCGGCGTGGACTGTCCTGGTAGCAGAACGAGGTCACCTGATAGCCGAGTTCACCGAGCGTCGCGGCGGCGGATGCACCCGCCAGCCCGGTCCCGACGACGATCACACCCAGCTTGCGGCGGTTCGCCGGATTCACCAGCCGCGCGGAGAATCTCCTTTCTTCCCAACGGTTTTCCAGCGGCCCGCCGGGGGTGCGGGTGTCCGCGATCGGTGCTCCTTCGTCGTACAAGGTCCTCACCTCAGCAATCCGGTCAGCACGGCGAACGGGACGGACAGGTAGCCCGCGGTGATGAACACGGCGTAGGCCGTCGCGGTGAGCTGCCAGACGTGACGTGCGGCGGCCGTTGTGCCGAGGCTCTGCAGTGCGCTCCACAGACCGTGGCGGATGTGGAAACCGAGCGATACGACGGCCAGCGTGTAGAACAGCGTCACGTACCAGAGCCGGAAGTCGGCGACGACGTTCTGGTAGACCTCGCCGGGCACGCCGTGCGGGTTGAGGTAGCCGGCGGTCAGGTCGAGCAGGTGGTAGACGACGAACAGCGCCAGGATCACGCCGCCCCACCGCATGGTGCGGGCAGCGTAGTCGCCCTGGACACGCGGCCGATGCCGGTAGCGGACCGGGCGCGCGGCGCGAGCGCGCCGGGCGAGCTGGACGGCGGCCGTCGCGTGCAGCACGACGCACACGACGAGCCCGGCCCGTGCGATCCAGAGGAAGCCGCCGTGCCCGAGCGCGCCGTCGAGCAGCGTGCGCAGCCAGGCGGCGTAGTGGTCGAGGCTCGCGGGCGAGATGAACGCCTTGAGATTGGACAGCATGTGCGCCGTCACGAACAGCAGGAGCAGCAAGCCCGTGACGGCCATGACGGCCTTCTTGCCGACGGTGGACGACCACAGCCGCCGGAGTCCGGGTGGATCGAGTACAGCCACGAAACGACGCTAAGTTCGCCGCCGATCAGGCGTCCAATACATGGAAACGCTCGACTCGATAGCCTGGAACTATGACATTGCAGCAGTTGCTGTATTTCCTGGCCGTGGCGGACACGCGGCACTTCACCCGCGCCGCCGAGCGGGCGTACGTGGCACAGCCCTCACTCAGCAAGCAGATCCGGGCGCTGGAGGACGAGCTGGGCGCGGCGCTGTTCAGCCGGGCGCGCGGAAACATCACGCTGACCGCGGCCGGGGAGGCCCTGCAGCCCATCGCGCGGCGCATCGTGTCCGATGTGGACACCGCGCGGCTGGAAATCGCCGAACTGGTGGGGCTTCGGCGCGGGCGGGTGCGGGTGGGGGCGACGCCGAGTCTGTGCGTGAGCGTGTTCGCGGACGTGCTGCGGCGGTTCCATGCGGAGTATCCGGGCGTGGAGCTGGTCGTGGAGGAGAGCGGTTCGAAGGATCTCGTGCGGCTGCTCACGCACGGGGAGCTCGACCTGGCGGTGCTGACCGCACCGGAGCGTGGCGAGGAGGCGGCCCTGACGACGACGCCCCTGCTGCGGGAGCGGCTCGTGGTGGCTTCGGCAGAGCCGCTCGGGGTGGCCGCGAGATCCGGCGAGCGGTCGACGGAGCCGGTCGGCGCGGCGGTGTCGCTGACCGCGTTGCGGGACCTGCCGCTGGTGATGTTCCGGCAGGGCTACGACCTGCGGGACACGACATTGAATGCCTGCCGCGCCGCCGGTTTCGAGCCGCGGTTCGCGGTGCGGGGCGGGGAGATGGATGCCGTGCTGCGGTTCGTGGAGATCGGGCTGGGGGTGGCGATCGTGCCGAGCATCGTGATCGGCGGGCGCGCCGGCCTGCATGCCACGCCGTTGCGGGACCCGGTGCTCAGCCGCACCATCGCGCTCGCGCACCGGACGGACGTCGCGCCCACCCACGCGGCCCGCGCCTTCCGGGCCACGTTGCTCGCCCATCTGCGCACGGCGACGTTGCCGGAGGGCGTGACGCTCCACGAGTAGCGGGCGGCCCGGCGTGCCGGAGCTAACGGCTCGCGAACCAGCCCGAGGGGGCCGGCCGCAGGTTCTGGTAGATGTGCTTGGCCTCCTGGTACTCCGCCAGGCCGGTGGGCCCGAGTTCCCGCCCGACCCCGGATTGTTTGAACCCGCCCCATTCGGCCTGCGGCAGGTACGGATGGAAGTCGTTGATCCACACGGTGCCGTGGCGCAGGCGGTTCGCGACTCGCTGGGCCCTCGACGCGTCCGAGGTGAACACGCCGCCCGCGAGGCCGTAGTGCGTGTCGTTGGCCAGGCGCACGGCTTCGTCCTCGTCGCGGAACGTCTCGACCGTGAGCACCGGGCCGAACGACTCCTCGGTCACCGCGAAACCGCCCGCCGGCACCTTGTCGAGCACCGTCGGCAGGTAGAAGAATCCGCCGGCCAGCCGCTCGTCCGACGGCCGGCGCCCGCCGCAGCGCAGCTCCGCCCCTTCGGCGAGTGCCCGCGCGACGTAGTTCTCGACCTTCTCCAGGTGCGCGGCCGAGATCAGCGGGCCCGTCTGCGCCTGCGGATCGAACGGGCCGCCGAGACGGATCTCGCCGGCCCGGCGCACGACCTCGTCCACCAGCCGGTCGTGCAGTTCCTCCTGCACGATCAGCCTCGCGCCCGCCGAGCACACCTGCCCGGAATGCAGGAAGACCGCGGTCAGCGCATAGTCGACGGCCGTCTCGAAATCGGCGTCCGCGAAGATCACGTTCGGGTTCTTGCCACCGAGTTCCAGCGCGACCTTCTTCACCGTCCGCGCGGCCTCTGCCGCCACCAGACGACCGGTCACGAGGCCACCGGTGAACGACACCAGATCGACATCCGGGTGGGAGGACAGCGGCGCGCCGGCCTCCGCGCCCGCCCCGAGTACGAGGTTCGCCACACCCGCGGGCAGGCCGGCCTCGGTCAGCGTGCGCATCAGCATCAGCGCCGTATGCGGGGTCAGTTCGCTCGGCTTGAGCACGAACGTGTTGCCGGCGGCCAGTGCGGGGGCGACCTTCCACGCGGTCTGCAGCAGCGGGTAGTTCCACGGCGTGATCAGCCCGCACACACCGACCGGTTCGTACACGATGCGGCTGAACGCGTCGGGACCGCCCGCGTCCACCACCCGCCCGGCGTCCTGCCCGGCCAGCTTCCCGAAGTAGCGGAAGCAGGCGATCACGTCCGCGATGTCGTACTCGCTCTCGACGAGCCGTTTGCCCGTGTCCAGCGATTCGGCCCGCGCGTAGTCCGCCTGATCGCGTTCGAGCAGGTCCCCGACGCGCAGCAGCAGATCACCTCGCGCGAACGCGGCGGTCGAGGGCCACGGGCCCGTGTCGAAGGCGGTGCGGGCGGCCGCGATCGCGGCCTCGGTGTCCTCGCGGGTGGCCTCGGCGACCTCGCCGACGAACGACCCGTCGGCGGGGCAGTGGATCCGCCTCGTCCGGCCGTGTTTGGCGGTCACCCAGTCGCCTCCGATGAACAGCTCAGCCATCTCCACTCTCCGTGACCTCACTCACACGCGAATGCCGTAGTTCGTTACCTCTTCACGTTTCTACCGTGCGCCGGGCGGGGCGCGGGGAGGCGGCGGGCTTTCCCGCGTCCGTAGACTGTGCGGACGGTCTGAGGATCGACAGGGTGAGGTGGAAAGTGACGTTGCTGGAGTCAGTGCACGGACCAGCCGACCTCAAGCGTATGGGGCACGGCCAGCTGGAGAAGCTCGCGGGGGAGATCCGGGACTTCCTCATCGACAAGGTGCGCCGCTCCGGTGGGCACCTCGGACCCAACCTCGGTGTGGTCGAGCTGACGCTCGCGCTGCACAGGGTGTTCGACTCGCCGAAGGACGCCATCGTGTGGGACGTCGGTCATCAGGCTTACGTGCACAAGATCGTCACCGGCCGCCGGGAGGGCTTCGACCTGTTGCGCCAGAGCGGCGGGGTCGCGGGCTACCCGATTCGCGCCGAGAGCGAGCACGACTTCGTGGAGAACAGCCACGCCTCCACCGCATTGTCCTATGTGGACGGCCTGTCGAAGGCGTTCGAGCTGGCCGGCGGCGGCAGGCACACCGTCGCGGTGGTCGGGGACGGCGCGCTGACCGGTGGTATGTGCTGGGAGGCGCTGAACAACATCGCCGCCGAGCCCGGCCGTCCGGTCGTGATCGTGGTCAACGACAACGGACGCTCGTATTCGCCGACCATCGGCGGGTTCGCCGAGCACCTCGCCTCACTGCGCCTGCAGCCCGGCTACGAGCGGATGCTCGACGGTGGCCGTGAGCTGCTGCTGCACACCCCGGTCGTGGGCAAGCCGATCTACGCCGCGCTGCATGCCGCGAAGGCCGGCATCAAGGACGCACTGAGCCCGCAGATGATGTTCTCCGACCTCGGTCTGAAGTACCTCGGCCCGGTCGACGGGCACGACTTCGTGGCGCTGGAGAAGGCGCTGCACGCGGCGAAGGCCTTCGGGGGCCCGGTTGTCGTGCACGCGGTCACCGAGAAGGGCCACGGCTATCCGCCCGCGGTCAACGACGGCAACGACCAGATGCACCAGACCGATCCGATCGATCCCGAGACGGGCCTGCCGAAGCCGAAGGGCCGCAGCTGGACGTCGGTGTTCGGGGACGAACTGGTCAAGATCGGCGGCGAGCGCGAGGATGTCGTCGCGATCACCGCGGCGATGCTGCGCTCGACCGGTCTGGACAAATTCGCCGACCGGTTCCCGGACCGCTGGTACGACGTGGGTATCGCCGAGCAGCACGCGCTGACCTCGGCCGCGGGCCTGGCGATGGGCGGGTTGCATCCGGTCGTCGCGGTGTACTCGACGTTTCTCAACCGGGCGTTCGACCAGCTGCTGATGGACGTCGCGCTGCACCGCCAGCCGGTCACCCTGGTGCTGGACCGCGCCGGTATCACCGGCCCGGACGGGCCGAGCCACCACGGCATGTGGGACCTGTCGCTGCTGGGCCTGGTGCCGGGCATCCGGGTCGCGGCGCCGCGGGACGCGCAGACCCTGCGCGAGGAACTCCGCGAGGCGATCGACGTCTCGGACGGGCCGACTGCGTTGCGGTACTCGAAGGGCAGCGTGGTCGAGTCGGTGCCGGCGATCGAGCGCACCGGCGTGGTCGACGTGCTGCACAAGCCCGCGGAGGGTGCCGGTTCGGATGTGCTGCTGGTCGCGGTCGGTGCGTTCGCGAAGCTCGGTCTGGCCGCGGCGGAGCGGCTGGCGGATCAGGGCATCGGGGTGACGGTCGTGGACCCGCGCTGGGTGCTGCCGGTGCCGGGGGAGCTGGTGCCGCTCGCGGAGCGGCACCGCCTCGTCGTGACGATCGAGGACAGTGGCCGCCACGGTGGTTTCGGTTCGGCCCTGGCAGCGGTCCTGCGCGACGCGGAGTGCGACGTGCCGTTGCGGGATCTGGCGGTGCCGCAGCGGTTCCACGAGCACGGCTCGCGTGAGGAGGTGCTGGCGAGGTTCGGCCTGACAGCACAGGACGTCGCACGGCGCGTGACCGGATGGGCTTCGAGCCTGCTCCCGGATCCCCAGCACGAGGCGGCGGAGTCGCCCCAGGACTGAGGCGTCGGCGCGGGGCGCGGGGCTGGGGCTGACCGGCTGGTGGGGCGGTTGGCCGGCGCGGAAGGCTCGACTCGGGGGCGTGGAGGGCTGGACTCGCGGGCGTGGAGGGTTGGACTCGCGGGCGTGGAGGGTTGGACTCGGGGGCGCGGAGGGCTGGACTCGCGGGCGCGGAGCGCGCGAGTCGCGTGATTCGGCGGCCGCTGCTGGGGTGAGGGTCGCTACCCGAGCCAAGGCGAGCACAAGCCAGACCCCTGCCACCCCGATCCCCAGCCGCACTTCGACGCGGCTGCGCCTGATGTCCGCGGGCCGGTGACCGCGCACGGCATTGAGCAACTCGTCCGTGGGCAGGGATGGCACGTCGGTCATGGGAGGCCTCCCGCGCCCACCGTCATCCACTCTTCCTCACTGAACACGGCTTCCTGTTCCGGGATCGCCGCGACCGGCGTGTACTCCGGCACCGGCAGCGTGCGTTCGAGCTCCTCGGTCCACTTCAGCATCGTGCGCGGTTTGTCCCAGGTGCACGCACCGATGAGCTGCCCGCCCTTCACGAACCCCGTCACACCATCCTCCAACTGCACGGTGTCCTCACCGAGCGCGGGCATGCCGACCATCTGCAGGCGATGCTCGTAGATACTCGACCAGGCCCTCGGCATCGGGGTGAACGGGCGGGCCAGTGCGCGACCTGCCATCAGGTTCTCGGCGGCGGCGCGGCCGGATTCCACGGCGTTGAGCCAATGTTCGACGCGTCGCGGCACCGTGTCGAAACGCAGGTTCGGCCACTTCGCGACATCGCCGACGCACACGATGTCCGCACCGTTCTCGGCGAACAACGTCGGTTCGCACAGGACGCCGTCGTCAATGATGAGCCCCGAACCGCGCAGCCAGTCCGTCGCCGGGACACTGCCGATCGCCAGCACGACGCAGCTGGCGACGACGAGCTGGTTGTTCGTCAGATGGAGCCCGAAGGCGTCCTTCGTGCTGATCCAGTGTCGCACCTCGGAGTTCATCGCGAGGTTCGCCCGGTGCTTGCGGTGCGTCCCGGCCACGGCGTCGGACACCCGCGGCCCGAACCGGTACAGCGGCGCCTTCGCGTGGCCGACCAGCGTCACATCCCGGCCGAGGGTGCGCATGCTGGCCGCGAACTCGCACCCGATGAGCCCACTGCCGATCACCACCGCCGGTTTCGAACTGGCCGTCAGCGCGCGGCGCAGCGACACGGCGTCCTCGACGGTGCGCAGCACGCGCACCCGTGGATCGTGCCGGGGCGAGCCCGGCAGATGCATTGGCACGACACCGGTCGCGATGATCAGGCCGTCGTACCAGAGTTCCTCCTTTCCCGGAAGATGCAGCACCCGCTGCTTGGTGTCCAGGTGCGTGGCACGCGTGCCCAGCCGCCAGTGCGCGTCGAGCTCGGTGTAGGTCTTGAGTTCGGCCTCGTGCGGCCGGACGTTGCCGGTGATCAGTTGCTTGGACACCATGGGCCGGTGGTAGGGCCTGCGGCGCTCGTCGCCGACGATGACGACCTCACCGTCGAAACCCAGCTCCCGCAAGCGTTCCGCGGCGCGGAGTCCACCGACCCCGGCGCCGACGATGACGATTCTGTCTCCATCACTCATCAGTCACACCCCGCAGCACGATGGCCTGCATCGGACACGAGCGGGCCGCGGACGCCGCCTGCTCCAGATGTTCTTCGGTCAGCTGACGCCGGAACCGCAGCCGCCCGTCCTTCTCCAGACGGAACACGCGCGGCGCTTCCCACATGCAGGTGCCGAACAGTTCGCAACGATCGTCGTCCACGCTGACGCGCGGACCACGGAAACGGTCGAGCGTCCTCATACCAGCTCCTCGACGAGGCCGATCCGCTCCAGCACGCGTCCCGGCAGGAAGCGGAGCACGGCCAACGTGATGGTGGGCACGAGCAAGGTGATCCCGGCCAGCCACAGCACCGCGAGATGCCCGTTGGCGATCGCCCCGAAGAACGAGTGGACCGCCAGCAACGGGATCGCGAGGTAGGCCAGCCGATGCAGCCACAGCCAGCGCCGGTAGGTGGTGAACCGGTGCATGACCGAGGTGATCGCGATGGCCATCATCAGCTCGAGCCCGATGATGCCGAACGTGTGCCTGCCAAGGCCGCCGGGCGTCATCGGGACTGTCAGCTGCACCACCGAGAACGCGCCGACGGACAGGAACGCGAACGCCGCCGCGTGCACGACACCGAACGCCAGCGTGAGCATGGCGAGCATCATGTGCCCGCCCCGCAACGCCTTGCGGCCGGTGATGTTGCGCACCCAGCCGGTCGCGGTCAGCACGCCCCAGCACAGGGTGAGGCACATGAACACGTAGGCGAGGCGGGCGGACAACTGCGCGACGCTGCGCAACCCCGCGTCGGCTGACGCGGACTGGGCCAGCGACGGCAACGCCCAGGCCCACGGATACGTAGAGGACATCACGCCGTCCTCCTAAGCGGCCGGTCGTTTCTCCGGCTCACGCGCGGTCGCATCTTTGTCGTCTCCTGATCGGGTTTTCCTACGCAGGTTGTGCCGGATCAGCCACAGCAGCAGGACCGTCGCGGCGCACAGCAGCAGCGCAAGCACGACACTCGTGCCGAGGTCCATCGCGCTGATGTTCAGCGCGGAGGCGGCCGAGGTCGCGGCCGTCGAGGACAGCGCAGGCTGCGGCAGCTGGTTGAAATCGACGAGCCCGGTGCTCTCCAGCAGGGTGATGTGGCGCAGTACGACCTGGTTCGCGGTGGCCGCGAACGCACGGATGTCATCGTTGCGGGTGCCCGCCCGGACACCGGCGATGACCGAGAAGATGACGCCGTGCGCGGCACGAAGCCGGTTGGCGAACACCCGCTCGAAATCCGATGCCGACGGGGCGTTCTGCATTTCCCGCAGCCAGTTCTGCTGGTCGGCGGTCGGCTGGTCGGGCAGCCGCACGTTGAAGCGCGCGGCGATGTCGCGCACCGCGACGTCCAGCCGCCCGTGGTCGACCATGAGCGTCATGCCGACCTCCTTGACGTGCTGGTTGGCCGCGCGGGTGCGCGCCCAGTCGCCCGCCGGCATCTCCCACAAACCGGCTTGCCGCACGCGCACGAGCAGGTCGCGGTCGGAGTCGGTCAGGTTCACGCTTTGTGCGCGGGCGATACCCGGTAGGGCCAACTGGCTCAGCACCAGCAGGACCAACAGGGCGAGGAACCGGTGTGCCCTGCCGTCACAGGCCGAACGCATCGGACTGCCCGGGATCGGCGGCGGTCACTGCTTTTCCGCCTTGGGGTGTAACGGGAAACCAGGTGTCGGCCAGGCCCTGACCCGCGGTTTCGCCGGGCATCTCGTCCTTGAGGTAGCGGTAGAGCGGCCAGCCGTTCAGGGTGACCTGGTCCGTGCCGTCGCTTCTGGTCACGCTGCCGACCAGTTTCGGGTCCACCCCGCCCAGATTCTGCGCGGCCTCGGCGGCGACCGGTTTCCACTGCCTCGCGCAGTTGGCGTCGCAGGCCGATCTCGGTGGTTTCGTGCTGTCCTTGTCGTAGCGGTAGAGCGTGTAACCCTGCCCGTCCACGACGATCTCGCCGAGATCGAAGGCGCGGACGGCGTTCAGCGCGGGCTTCTCGTCCGCCGCCGAATGGCCGGTCGCTACTGGCGAGCCGTTCGACGACGCGGTGGTGCCGGCATAATCACAGCCCGTGGAGGCCGCGACTACCGCGATTCCGGCCGCGGCGAGCGGGATCATGGCTCTCGCATTACGGTGCGTCAACTCGTGTTTCCTTCCCTGTCGGGGGCCAGGGAGCGCCGCCTGCGCGAGGTAAATCGCCTGCACAAGGGCGCGATAGATCCACTGTGGACGGAATTGTCCATAGTGGATGCAGACGCTGTCGGGGGTCAGCGCTCGTCGGGGCCTTCGCCGGTGGATACGGTGACCGTACGGAGCCGGTTCAAAAAAATCCGCGCGCATTTTGGTACTGGACGAACATCCCTTTCCCCGCAAGGATGTCTGCCCGTGGGACGCCACAGCAGATCCTTGAGAACCGTCGTCGGGCCAGCGGCCGACGACGGTCGCGACGACCTGGCCGCCGCGCTCTATCAGGAGTACGGCCGCCCGCTGCTGGCTTTCGTGATCACGCTGACCGCGGGAGACCGGCTGTGGGCCGAGGACGTCGTGCAGGAGACGCTGATCCGGGCCTGGCGCAATGCCGACAAGCTCGACCGCGAACCCGAGATGCTGCGCGCGTGGCTCTATACGGTGGCGCGCCGGATCGTCATCGATGGCTGGCGCAGCCGCAAGGCCAGGCCGCAGGAGGTGGAAGAGGCCGACGCGGACACCGTCGGCGTGCCGGACGAATCGGACCGCACGCTGGCCGCGATGGTGGTCTACGAGGCGCTGCGCGGGTTGTCCCCGGAACAGCGGGAAGCCGTGCTGCAGACCTATATCCGTGACCGAACCGTGAACGAGGTCGCGCAGACGCTGGGCATTCCGCCCGGTACCGTCAAGTCCCGCATTTACCACGCGGTCCGCGCGTTGCGGCGGGCCCTACGAGATCGGGGGTGACGTGCGGTGGGAGGGGTCACGCACACTGACGTCGCCGCCTACGTGCTCGGCGTGCTCGACGAGGCCGACCGGGCCACGTTCGAGGCGCATCTGTCCGACTGCCCGCACTGTCAGCTCGATCTGCTGGAGATGTACGAGATTCCCGAGATTCTGGCCGAAGTTGGGAAGTACTGGCCGGATCCGCCGATCCCGCAGCCCCGCGCGC
>Ga0164243_10014332_pt1 | contig 11056 bp, 8 predicted proteins | sample OricompcompostOP_FD_108781 | JGI IMG/M metagenome (GOLD analysis project Ga0164243, IMG submission 108781) | Organic Plus compost microbial communities from Emeryville, California, USA - Original compost - Organic plus compost (OP) | ecosystem: Engineered > Solid waste > Mixed feedstock >...
AAGAACGACGCATCCGCGACACCGTGTGGCCACCTGATCCGGGTCACAGCGCGATCGGCGAGCTGGGGCAGCAGGACGGGCGCCGCCTGCGCGTAGTAGTTGAGGACCTCACCCTTGGTTGTGCCCGTACGTGGATAGAGAACCTTGTCGAGGTTGCTCAGCGTGAGCGTTCGTCCACCGACATCGACCCGCACCTCGGCTGCCATCCGACCACCCACCGGGCCTCAGCGGCCGACCGCGATGACCGGGTGCAGCCCGGGGCGCAGCCGGGTCATCACCTGCCGGAGGAACCAACGCGGCGCACTCACACAGCCCGCGGTCGCACCCCGACCGTTGACATGCAGGAAGATCCCGGCGCCGCGGTGACGCACTTGGCCGGAGTTGAAGCTGGTCACGATGGCGTACTCGTACTGTCGCGGGTAGTCCTTCAGCCTCTCCGAACCGTTGACGTTGCCGGCCGGCAGCCGCCATCGGAAGCCGCCCTGCCGCTTGTTGCGATAGCGGTTGTAATAGCGCGAGCCGTTGTCCTCGACCCAGTAGTCGCCGTTCTTGATCTTCCAATAGCCGAGCCGCCAGCCCTTCTTCTTCGCGTGGGTGCCGAAGGCGGAGGTGAGGCCGAAGGTGCCCAGCGGCGTCGTACCGCTGCCCTGCTTCCGCTTGGTACGAGCCACCAGGCCGCCGTAGCCGATCCGGCCGTCCTTCGCCGTCGCCACCCGATGCCAAGAGCCGCGCTGCTTGCGCCAGAGCACCACCCGGGCGTGGTAGCCCTTCGTACGGTTGACGGTCACCACCTGCGTGGTGCCCCGATGGAGGTGGACGGCGACGCCGTCGAGCCGCGCGACCCCCGCGGCCTGCGCAGACGAGGGCAACCCGAGCAGGCCGGCGGCGAGGACGAGGGTCAGCAAGGCTCCGAGCTTCTTCACAGCAGGTCCTCCGGTCCGAGATCTGGGCGGGTGCTGATGTAGGCGGGCTGGCGCAGCCGATCGTAGGAGTGCCGACCATGCGTCTCGACCTCGACGACCAACAGTGGCTCGGTCCACGAGGTGCCGAGCGCATCCACGCGCGGTACGCCGCCGGTCGGGTCGTCCTCTGGCCCGAGGAACGGGCTGGTCGCCGCCTCGGTGAGCAAGGCGCGCAACTGCCGGCTCTCCGTCGCCCCGATGCCGCTGCCCACCCGGCCACGGTAGACCAGCCCGCGTGCGGTCGGCTGGCCCACGAGCAGCGCGGCCAGCCGGTCCGTGGTGTCGACCTGGGGCCGCCAGCCGCCGACCACGTAGCTGCCGCGGAAGCGGTGGGGGAACTTCAGCCAATCCCGAGTGCGCTCGCCGGGTCGGTACCGGGAACCGCGCCGCTTGCTGACGATGCCCTCCAGGCCCTGGTCATGGGTGACCTGGTGGAGCATCTCCCCGTCGTCGTACGTCGCCGGCACCTGCCAGCTCCCCAGTGACCCGTCGGACGCGAGCCCATCGAGGATCTCCCGACGCGCCGTCCACGGCAGGTCGAGGAGCATCCGGCCGTCGAGACGCAGCACATCGAAGACCATGTACGTCGCCGGGCGGCTCTCCGCGAACGCGGCTGCCCGGCGAGCGTCCCGCACATGCATCCGGTCGGCAAGGGCGCGGAAGTCGGGGAGGCCGGCGTCGTTGAGAGCGATCACCTCTCCGTCGAGAAGCAGGTCGCGGCTGCCGGCGACACCACCGGGCGCGGCGATCTCCGGCCAGGCGACCGTCGCGACGTTCTCGTTCCTGGTGGTCAGCCGCGACGTCGTACTCCCGGCGGCGAGGTCGGCGAGGAGCCGGATGCCGTCCCACTTGACCTCGTGAACCCAGTCGGGACCGGTCCGCACGTGGTTGCCGGGGGTCGCGAGCATCGGGCGCATGGGCCCATCCTGTCGGATTGAGGGATGCGTGAACGGGAGTGGCAACGGATACTGGTGAGGCTTACGGCACTCCTGAGCTGACGACGAGAGGCTTCCCCATGCGAGCGATCTGGAAGGGCGCGGTGTCGTTCGGGCTGGTCAGCGTGCCGGTTAAGCTCTACGCGGCCACCGAGTCCCACGACGTGTCGTTCCGGCAGGTCCACGTCAAGGACGGCGGCCGGATCCGCTACCAGCGGATCTGCTCGATCGACGGCGAGGAGGTGCCCTACTCCGAGATCGCCAAGGGCTATGAGACCGAGGACGGCGAGATGGTCGTCCTTACCGACGATGACATGGCCAACCTGCCCTCGACCTCGTCGCGGGAGATCTCGGTGGAGAAGTTCGTGCCGAGCGACCAGATCGACCCGATGCTCTTCGAGCGCTCCTACTACCTGGAGCCGGAGAAGACCGGCGCGAAGCCCTACGCGCTGCTCCGCCAGGCGCTCGTCGACGCCGACCGGATGGCCGTGGTGACGGTGGCGCTGCGGCAGCGCACCACGGTCGCGGTGCTCCGGGTGCGCGCGACCGAGGCCGGTGAGGTGATCGTGCTGCAGACGATGATGTGGCCCGATGAGATCCGCACCCCCGACTTCTCGGTGGAGGCGGGCGAGGTCAAGGAGTCCGAGGTCGAGATGGCCCGGATGCTCGTGGAGACCCTCGCCGGCGACTTCGACGCCAGCGAGTTCGAGGACGACTACGCCGAGGCGGTCGAGGCGCTGGTGACGTCGAAGATCGAAGGTGGCGAGGTGTCCCGACAGCCCACCTCCACCAAGACCTCCGGCGAGGTCGTCGACCTGCTCGCTGCCCTCCAGCGCTCGGTCGCGGCGGCGAAGAAGTCGCGGGGCGAGGAGGTGCCCGAGGAGGCCGGGGGCACGAAACCGGCAGCCAAGAAGGCGACCAAGAAGGCAGCGGCGAAGAAGTCGACGAGCAAGAAGGCCGGGTCCCGTTCCACCTCGAAGAAGACCACCGCCAAGAAGGCGAGTTGAGGCTGGCCGCTGGGGCGGTGACCGGTGCTCTCGCCGGACCGCACCGAGCCGGTCCGCCAGCGGCCTAGGGTGTGCTCATGCCCACCTCGCCGATTCGGGACATCAGCCCGGTCGTCAGCCCGACCTCACCCGTCTTCCCCGGCGATCGGCCGGTCACGACCGACTGGACGTTCCGGATCGGCCCGGGCTGCCCGGTGAACGTCGCTGCGCTGACCCTCTCCCCACACACGGGCGCGCATGCCGACGCGCCGCTGCACTTCATCGAGGGCGGTACGCCGGCGGCCGAACTACCCCTCGAGGCCTACCTCGGCCGCTGCCGGGTGATCCACGCCCTCGACGCCGCGCCCGCCGTCGAGTGGGGGCACCTCTCGGACGCGTTGGCCGACCCGCCGCCACGGGTGCTCATCCGTACCTATCGCCACCAGCCGCGGGTGTGGGACGACGACTTCACCGCCCTCGCCGCGGAAACGGTGGAGCGACTGGGCGCCCTCGGCGTACGCCTGGTCGGGACCGACGCCGCCAGCCTCGACGCCGCCGCCAGCAAGACGCTCGACGCGCACCATGCCGCCCGCCGGCATGGTGTCGCCATCTTGGAGAATCTTTGCCTCGACGACGTCCCGGAGGGCGACTACGAGCTGATCGCGCTGCCGTTGCGGATCGCTGGCGCCGACGCCGCACCCGTGCGGGCCGTTCTGCGGGAGCTGCCATGAACCGCGACGACCTGGTGACCCTCGACGCCGAGGACCCGCTGGCGCCGCTCCGTGACCTCTTCACGTTGCCCGAGGGAGTGATCTATCTCGACGGGAACTCGCTCGGCGCGCTCCCGCGCGCCACGGCCGACCGACTGCGCGAGGTGGTCACCAGGGAGTGGGGCGAAGGTCTGATCGGCTCGTGGAACACCCACGACTGGATCGGCCTCCCCAGCCGCGTCGGCGACAAGATCGCCCGGCTGATCGGCGCCGGCCCCGGCGAGGTGGTGGTCGCCGACTCGACCAGCGTCAACCTCTACAAGGTGCTCGCCTCGGCGCTGTCCGTCGCCGCCGCAGACTCGCCGGAGCGGCGCGTGGTGGTCAGCGAGCGGACCAACTTCCCCACCGACACCTACGTCGCCGGCGCACTCTGTCGCGAGCGCGGCTACAAGCTGGTGCTGGTGGACGCGCCCGAGCAGATCCCGGCGCTCCTTCCTCGTGCCGCGGTCGCGATGATCACCCAGGTCAACTACCGCACCGGCCACCTCCACGACCTCGCCGCGCTGACCCGGGCCGCCCGTGCGTCCGGCGCGCTGACCGTCTGGGACCTGTGCCACAGTGCCGGCGCACTCCCGATCGATCTGACCGGAGCAGACGCCGACTACGCCGTCGGCTGCGGCTACAAGTACCTCAACGGAGGTCCCGGCTCGCCGGCGTACCTCTGGGTGCATCCGCGGCTCGCGGACCGGTTCGAGCAGCCGATCGCCGGTTGGATGGGCCATGCGGCGCCGTTCGAGATGAGTCCGGACTACCGGCCGGCGGCCGGGATCGGCCGCTACCTCTCGGGTACGCCGTCGGTCCTCGGCATCGCAGCGCTCGAGTGCGGCGTCGATACCCTGCTCGCCGCCGAGAGCTTCGGCGGTCTCCCCGCTCTTCGCGAGAAGTCGCTCACCCTGACCCGGCTCTTCGCCGAGCTGGTCGAGACCCGCGTGCCGGGATTCTCGATCGAGTCCCCGCGCGAGGACAACCGCCGCGGCAGCCAGGTCTGCCTGGCTCGCGACGAGGGCGGCTATGCCATCGTGCAGGCGTTGATCGCGCGGGGGGTGGTCGGCGACTTCCGGGCGGGCACGCCCGAGATCCTGCGCTTCGGCGTCACGCCGCTCTACACCCGGTACGTCGACATATGGGACGCCGTGGAGCAGCTGCGGCAGGTGATGGGGACCGAGGAATGGCGCCAGGATCGCTTCTGGCAGAGAGGAGCGGTGACATGACGACGCCAGAGCCCGGTACTACCCCCGAGCGGCCGATGGACTACTCCGACTACCTTCACCTCGCCGAGGTGCTCGGCGCGCAGCACCCCCTCTCGGGTCGCCACGACGAGATGCTCTTCATCGTCCAGCACCAGACCATGGAGCTGTGGATGAAGCTCATGCTCCACGAGCTGAGTGCCGCCACCGCCGACGTCGCCGCGGACCGCGTACAGCCGGCGTTCAAGACGCTTGCCCGGGTCTCGCGGATCATGGAGCAGCTGGTCCATGCCTGGGACGTGCTCGCGACGCTGACCCCACCGGAGTACACCGAGTTCCGGCCCTACCTGGCCACCGGGAGCGGCTTCCAGAGCTGGCAGTACCGCTGCATCGAGTTCACTCTCGGCAACAAGGCCGCCCACACTCTCGGCGTCCACGAGGGCCGGCCGCACGAGGAGCAGGTGCTGGCGGCGTACCGCGCACCATCGTTGTACGACGAGTCCCTGCGGCTCCTCGCCCGGCGCGGCATGAGGGTGCCGGCCGACCGGCTCGAGCGGGACTGGACCCAGCCCTACGAGTCCAGCGAGCAGGTCGAGCAGGCCTGGCTCGAGGTCTACCGCGACCCGGCCACGCACTGGGATCTCTACGAGCTCGGGGAGGAGCTGACCGATCTCGAGAGCGCCTTCCGGCTGTGGCGCTTCCGGCATGTCAACACCGTCGAGCGGGTGATCGGCTTCAAGCCCGGCACCGGCGGCACCAGCGGCGTGAACTATCTGCGTCGGATGCTCGACGTGGTGCTCTTCCCCGAGCTGTGGCGGATGCGCACCAACTTCTGAGCCAGCCCGGCGTGGCCTTGTGGAGAGGCGTTTGCCGGGATGCCTGGCACCGGTGAGGCTCGGCGCGTGGCTACCGCGAGGAGAGTGAGGCACCATGAGTGTCATGACGACGCTGCCGCGTGGACGTGGCCTGAGGATCGAGGACCTCGAGGCGATGCCGGATGACGGGCGACGCTACGAGCTCATCGACGGCGTGCTGCTGGTGAGCGCAATGCCGGTGCCGAGGCACCAGCGGATGGCCTTCCTGCTCAACCGACTGTTGGACGACACCGCGCCAGCGGACGTGTGGGTGATCGGCCCGGTGGATGTCGAGCTGAGCGGTGACACGATGGTCGAGCCCGACCTCATCGTCGCGCCCAGGGCGGCGTTCAACGACAAGCGGCTCCCGGTTGCGCCGCTGCTGGCGATCGAGATCCTCTCGCCCAGCACGGCGCTGACGGATCTCAACGTCAAGTTCGCTCGCTACGAGCGAGCCGGCATCCCGGCGTACTGGGTGCTCGACCCCGGGAGGCCGGGTCTGGTCGCCTGGGAGTTGCGCGAGGGGAAGTACGTCGAGGTCGCCGACGTTGCCGGAGACGAGCCGTTCCACGCGACCCAGCCCTTCCCCGTCACCGTCGTGCCGGGTTCCCTGATCGACTGACGCCGAGAGGCCCTCAGTTGAAGCCGCCGCCGGAGTCCTGCTTGAGGGCGGTGTCGACGGCCAGCGCGGCCGCAACCACGAGCGAGCGGAGCGGCTCCTCGAGCGGCCGGTGGATCTGCAGGACGTAGTTGTCGGCAGTGGTGAACATCGCCTTGGCCAGTCCCTCCCAGGTCTTGGTGATCCGCGCGACCTCCGCACCGGCGTGGTCTTGGATGTTGAAGTTCCAGGCGCGCCAGTTCTCGGCGTTGATCGAGCCGTAGGTGTAGCCGCCGGCCTCCAGCGCGAACCGGATTTTTCCCCAGACGTTCTGCTGGACGATCTGGCCGATCTCGACGCCGGTGGCGTCGGTGACGACCACCTTGCTCTTGAGGAACTTCGCCGGCCGGGTCAGGCCCAGGACCACCTGGCCGTTCATGTCGACGATCTGCAGCTTGTGGGTGAGGAACTGGTCATAGCTCGACAGCAGCCGCACCGCCTTCTTCATCGCGCTCTGACCGACCTCCCGGACAGCGCCGAGCTGGCGACCGTTCTGGTCGTAGACGGCGTACTCGTTGGAGACCTCGATGAGCTTCGCCTTCTGGTTGACCACGAGCACCGGCTCGGTGAAGAGGGTCCCACTCCCCTGCTGCGCTCCGGCCTGGACGCCCGCGCGAGCGACGTCGCCCTGGATCTTCTCGGTCGACCGGTTGACGGTCGGGACATGGCTGCTGCCGACCGGCGGGTCCACCGACTGGCGTCCGTGGGAGGAGACGTGCTCGGTCCACTGGGTGCCGTCCCAGTAGCGAAGCTCGTGGCGGCCGAGCGGGTCGGGGTACCAGTTGGCGGCGTACTGCGTCATGCCCGCAGGCTACCCAGGCCCGCGCCGGTCAATCGCGCCCGACCAGGAGATCGCATCAGCGGCGCTGCTCAGAGCAGACTGCGCACCACTCGCAGGCCCACCGAGAGGCGGGCCAGGTCGGCCTTCTCGTCGGCGACGATCCGGCTCAGGGTCGCGGTCGCACGCTCGACGGCCTCGGAGTCGAGCCAACTCGGATCGTGGAGCGCACCCACCGTCAACTCGGCATGGGCAGCATGGAGATCGTCCCGGATCGCGGTCCGCGCGAGCGACTCCCAGCTGTCCTCGCGGGGGAGCGCCTGGATACGGGCCAGGACGGTCGACAGGCCGAGGCGATCCCCCACGGCGAGATGGGTGCGGGTGACCTCGACCGGATCCAGCCCTTCCCGGTGCGCGACGTCGACCACCCCGAAGAGCACGTACGCCGCCGGCAGCTGCGCGATCGCCGCAGCGAGCTCGGCGGGCACACCGTCGGTGGCCAGCGCCTCCCGCCGGGCGTCGTATCGTTGCCGGTCGGCGGCGTCGAGCAGGTCCGGCAGCTGGGCGAGGATGCGGGTGACCGGCTCGGCGTACCGCTCGACCAGAGCATCACCGTCCTGGCCGGTGCGCTGTTCGACCAGCCACCGGGCCGCCCGCTCGACGGCGGTCCGGATCTCGACCCGCAAGCCGGTCTGGGTCTCGGCCGGGACGACGTGGTCGAGGTCTCGCACCTGGTCGAGCAGGGTGGCGGCGCCGAGCACCTCGCGGGCCACCAGGAAGGACCGGACCAGGTCGGGCGCCGCGGCACCGGTCTCGGACGACAGGCGATGCCAGAAGGTCTTGCCGGCGTGGTTGACCACGTCGTTGACCACCTGGGTCACGATGATCTCGCGGCGTAGCGGGTGCTCGTCGATGGCCGCGGCGAACCGGTCCCGCACCAGCGAGGGGAAGTAGGCCGGCAGCCGCCGGGCGACGTACCCCTCGTCGGGAAGACCGGTGTCGATCAGCTCCCGGGCGAGCTCGATCTTCGTCCAGCTCATCAGGACCGCATGCTCGGGTGCGGTCAGTGCTCCCTTGGACTCGATCCGGCGGCGCACCTCCGCGACGGAGGGCAGCCCCTCGACGGCCCGGTCCAGCACCCCGCGCTGCTCAAGATCGGCCATCTGCTCCTCGTGGATGTGGAGCAGCGACCGGGCGTGCGCGGCGGCGTTGGCGAGAGCGAGGTTCTGCTCCTCGTTGTCGGTGAGTACGAGCTCGGCGACCTCCTCGGTCATCTCGCCGAGCAGCTCCCCGCGCTCGACCTCGGTGAGCCGGCCGGCGGCCACCTCCCGATCGAGCAGGATCTTGAGGTTGACCTCGTGGTCGGAGGTGTCGACACCTGCGGAGTTGTCGATGGCGTCGGTGTTGATCCGACCACCGGCCCCCTGCGCGCCGCTGATGGCGTACTCCACGCGGCCGGCCTGGGTCAGGCCGAGATTGCCGCCCTCCCCCACGACCCGGGCGCGGACGTCGCGACCGTCGACACGGACCGCGTCGTTGGTCTTGTCGCCGGCCGCCGAGTGGGGCTCGTGCGAGGCCTTGACGTAGGTGCCGATGCCGCCGTTCCAAAGCAGGTCGACGGGAGCCTTGAGGATCGCGCTGATCAGCTCGGCAGGGGTCAGTGAGACGACCGTGGGGTCGATGCCCAGGGCGCCGCGGATCGCGTCGTTGAGCGAGACCGACTTGAGCGAGCGGGAGAAGACCCCACCGCCCTCGGAGATGAGCCCCTGGTCGTAGTCCTGCCAGCTCGAGCGCGGCAACTCGAAGAGCCGCTTGCGCTCGGCGAAGGCACCGGTCGTGTCCGGAGTCGGGTCGATGAAGATGTCGCGGTGGTCGAAGGCGGCGACCAACCGGATGTGCGGCGAGAGCAGCATGCCGTTGCCGAAGACGTCGCCGGACATGTCGCCGACGCCGACCACGGTGAAGTCCTGGCGCTGGGTGTCGATGCCCAGCTCCTTGAAGTGCCGTTGTACCGAGACCCAGGCGCCCCGGGCGGTGATCCCCATCGCCTTGTGGTCATAGCCGACCGATCCACCCGACGCGAAGGCGTCGCCGAGCCAGAAGCCGTAGCTCTGCGCCACCTCGTTGGCCAGGTCGGAGAAGGTCGCGGTGCCCTTGTCGGCGGCGACCACCAGGTAGGAGTCGTCGCCGTCGTGGCGGACCACGTCCACCGGCGGCACGGTCTCGCCGTCCACGAGGTTGTCGGTGACGTCGAGCAGGCCCCGGATGAAGGTGACGTAGGCCGCCTTCCCCTCGGCGAACCAGGCGTCCCGGTCGACACCGGGCTGTGCTCGATTCTGGGAAGGGAGCCGCTTGGGCACGAACCCACCCTTCGCACCCACCGGCACGATGACAGTGTTCTTGACCATCTGCGCCTTGACCAGGCCGAGGATCTCGGTCCGGAAGTCGTCACGCCGGTCGCTCCACCGCAGCCCGCCTCGCGCGACGGCGCCGAAGCGCAGATGGACGCCCTCGACCCGGGGCGAATAGACGAAGATCTCGTACGCCGGCCGCGGCTGGGGCAGGTCCGGCAGCAGGGTCGGCTCGAGCTTGAGCGAGAGATAGTCCTTGGGGACGCCGCCCGGGGAGGTCCGCTGCCAGTAGTTGGTGCGCAGGGTGGCGCGGATGTGGGCGAGGTAGGAGCGCAGGATGCGGTCCTGGTCGAGACTGGCGACCTCGTCGAGAGCACCGGTGATCTGCTCGGCGAGCGTCTGCTCGCGACTGGCCCGGATCTCCGGGTCGGGACCGGCCGGATCGAAGCGCGCCTCGAAGAGCTCCACCAGCAGCTGGGTGACTCTGACGTGGGCGCGCAGCGCCCCAGCGATCGTAGAGGTACCGAACGGCATCCCGCCCTGCCGCAGATACTTCGCGTAGGCACGCAGCACGGTCACCTGGCGATGGTCCAGGCCGGCGCCGAGGACCAGGGCGTTGAAGCCGTCGACCTCGCTATGGCCAGCCCACAGCGCCACCAGCGCCTCGCGCAGGTCCTCGCGGCGGTCCAGCGGGAACCGCTCGCCGGCGTACCGCAGGCCGAAGTCGTAGATGTAGGTCGGCCGGGCCAGGCCGTCGAGGTCGTAGGGACGCTCGTCGGTCACCTCGACGCCGAGGGAGGCGAGCATGGGCAGCACATGAGAGAGGGAGAGCGGGTCGCCGATGCGGTAGACCTTGAGCCGGGCCTCGTCGTCCGGGCCGCCCGGCGCGGCGTCGACGGAGAAGTCCACGACGCCGGTGGCACCATCGACCAGCTCGCCGGCCGAGGTCGCGAGCTCCTGGAGCCGACCAAGGTCGGTGGCGCCGACGCTGGCCGGGAAGTCCTCCTTGTAAGCGGCCGGGAAGGCGTCGAGAAGAGACGCGAGCCGGGCGGCGCCGTCCTCGCCGTACTCAGCGATGACCGCGCTCACCAGGTCATCGCGCCAGCTTCGGGAGGCGGCCTGAAGCCGTGCCTCGAGGGCGGCGACGTCCAGCGACTCCAGACTGCCGGGGGGTACGTGGACGACGAAGTGGACCCGAGCCGTGGTCAGCTCGCCGATCCGGACGGTGAACTCCACGTCGGTGCCGCCGAGCTCCTCGGTGAGGATCTGCGCGAACCGCTCACGGACCGTGGTGTTGTAGCGATCGCGGGGCAGGGTGACCAGCACGGAGACGTAGCGGCCATAGGTGTCCGGGCGCACCACCACCCGCAGCGTCCGGCGCTCACCGGCACCCATGACGATCTCCGCCATCGGTGCCAACTCCGCGGCCGTGGCGTGGAAGAGCTCCTCACGGGGATAGGTCTCCAAGGTGTCCAGGAGTGCCTTGCCGGTGTGGCTACGGGAGTCGAAGCCAGTGGTGCGCAGGACCTCGGCGACCTTCAGCCGGAGCACCGGGATCCGGGTGATCGACTCCCG
>Ga0164243_10014334_pt1 | contig 11055 bp, 9 predicted proteins | sample OricompcompostOP_FD_108781 | JGI IMG/M metagenome (GOLD analysis project Ga0164243, IMG submission 108781) | Organic Plus compost microbial communities from Emeryville, California, USA - Original compost - Organic plus compost (OP) | ecosystem: Engineered > Solid waste > Mixed feedstock >...
CGGCCTGAAGAGCCGTATTCAATAATTTGAGCTAGCGGAGACACACCATGGTCAACATCGCCAACATGAAAATCGGCACCCGCCTCGGGCTGGGCTTCGGCCTCGTGCTGTTGTGCGCCACGGTCGTGCTCGCATTGGGGCTGTGGCGCATGAGCGGTCTGCATGCCAGTACCGAGCGTATCGTCAATGAGGATGTGGCCAGCATGACGGCCGCGCTTCAGATGCGCGAGGCCGGTTGGTCGCTGGCCCTGGCGTTGCGCAAGATGGCGGCACCCACCGACGCGACGGAAAGCGAGCGCGAGGGCAAGCGGCTGGATGCGATCCTGGCCAGCTATGCCGATGCCGAGGCGCATCTGCAAAAGGCGGCGGTGAACGCCGCCGACAAGCAGGTGCTGGCGCCAGTGCTGGAGCAGCGCAAACGCCTCCTCCCGCTCGTGAACACCATCAAGGAACACGCGCTGGGCGGCAATTTCTTCGATGCTGCGTCGCTGCTGAAAACCGATTTTGCACCGCTCCACGACCAGTGGATCGCGAGCCTGATTGCGCTGGCCGAGTACCAGCAGCGCAACATGGGCACGATTTATGCGGAGTCGCAGGAAAACTATGCGAATACCCGCGTGGGCATGCTGGTGGTCGGCCTGCTGACCATCGCGCTGGGCGCCGTGGTCGCCTGGATCATCACGCGCAGCATCACTGCTCCGCTGCAGGCGGCGGCGCGCATCGCCGACACCATCGCCGGGGGCGACCTGAGCGCCGAGATCGAACCGGGTGGGCGGGACGAGGCGGGGCAACTCGTCAATGCGCTGAGGAGCATGCAGGGCAATCTGGTAAACACGGTCAACCGGATCAAGCAGGGGACCGAAACGATTTCCATTGCGTCGCGCGAAATAGCGGCCGGCAATGCGGATCTGTCGGCGCGCACCGAATCACAGGCAGCTTCGCTGGAGGAAACCGCGTCGTCGATGGAGCAACTGACGGCCACCGTCAAGCAGAATGCCGAGAATGCGCGCCAGGCCAATCAACTGGTGGTGTCTGCGTCGGACCACGCAGTCAAGGGCGGACGCGTGGTGGGCGAGGTAGTGAACACGATGGGATCGATCAAGGAAAGCTCGCGCAAGATCGTGGACATCATCGGCGTCATCGACGGCATCGCCTTCCAGACCAACATTCTGGCATTGAACGCAGCCGTCGAGGCGGCGCGTGCCGGCGAGCAGGGACGTGGTTTTGCCGTGGTGGCAGCCGAAGTGCGCAATCTGGCGCAGCGCTCCGCCGCCGCCGCCAAGGAGATCAAGACGCTGATCGGCGATTCGGTCGAAAAGGTGGATGCCGGCAGCAAGCTGGTCGACGAGGCGGGCAAGACCATGGACGAAATCGTCACCTCGGTCAAGCATGTCGCGGACATCATGGGCGAAATCAGCGCCGCCAGCGAGGAGCAGAGCTCCGGTATCGAAGAGGTGAACCGCGCGGTGACCCAGATGGACGAGATGACGCAGCAGAATGCGGCCCTGGTCGAACAGGCAGCGGCTGCCGCGAGAAGCATGCAAGAGCAGGCAGTCAAGCTGGCGCAGGCGGTCGATGTGTTCAAGCTGAGCTATGCGGCAGCCCAGGCTGCGGCCCAGGCGCAAGTGACGGCTCCGGCCCAGACCCGCTCGCTTCCGCCGAAGGAAGCGGCGGCTACTCGGGCCTCGGTGTCGGCAAAGGCATCGGTGGCGCAGGAAAAAGGTGGCGTAGCGGCGCCGGTCCGGCGTCCGGGGCCGCCTTCCGGGGATGACTGGGAAGAGTTCTGACGGCGGCGCGGGGTAAACGTAGACAGGCGGAGTTGCCGCACGGGCATCGTATGGCGCTACGAATCAATGCAAAAAGAAGCGGGATGAGGCGTGCGCAGCGGCGCATGCGGTGCGGGAATGATCGATAGCGAGCGCAACGACGAAAAACAGGCGGGTGGAGCAGCAGCGGCCAGACCGGCCCGATCGGAATCGGTGAAGGAGTTCGAATTCACTTCACGAGATTTCGATCGCGTGCGTGCGCTGATCCATCGCCGCGCCGGCATCGCGCTGGCTGACAGCAAGCAGGAGATGGTTTACAGTCGGCTCGCGCGGCGCCTCCGCGCCACCGGGCTGCGTTCGTTCCAGGTATATCTCGACAGACTCGATGCGCAGCCGGACAGTCCGGAATGGGAAGCGTTCACGAATGCGCTGACCACCAACCTGACGTCCTTCTTTCGCGAGGCGCATCATTTTCCGATCCTGGCCGAGCATGTGCGGCGAAGCGGCGGACCTGTCAATGTCTGGTGCGCGGCCAGTTCGACCGGCGAGGAACCGTATTCGATCGCGATGACGCTGTGCGAAGCGCTCGGTGCCAGCGCAGCGGCGCAATCGAAGGTAATTGCAACCGATATCGATACCAGCGTGCTCAATACTGCCGCCAGCGGCGTCTATCCGTTCGAGCGGGTCGAGAAGATGGCGCCGGAGCAGATCCGCCGATTCTTCCTGCGTGGCAAGGGGGAGAATGCGGGGATGGTGCGGGTCCGTCCCGAGCTGCGCCAGATGGTCACGTTCAAGCAGCTCAACCTGCTGGCGGAGGACTGGCCCGTGAGCGGTCCGTTCGATGCGATTTTCTGCCGCAATGTGATGATCTATTTCGACAAGGCGACGCAGGGCCGCATCCTGTCGCGGTTCGCGCCGTTGATGAAACCGGATGCGCTGCTGTTCGCCGGACATTCCGAAAATTTCCTGTATGTCTCCGACGCGTACAAGTTGCGTGGCAAGACGGTTTATGAACTTGACCCGCTGCGCAGCGGCGCGCGGCAGGCGCCCGCAGCCCTGAAGAAGCAATCATGAATCCCGGCATCGAAGAGCATTTCGCGACCAACGTTTACTACGACCGCACCTTCGACTGCGATGCGGCGAAGATCCTGCCCGGCGAGTACTACTACACCTGCAAGGACATGATGATCGTGACGGTGCTCGGGTCCTGCGTATCGGCCTGCATACGCGATCGGATCACCGGAATCGGCGGCATGAATCATTTCATGCTGCCCGACGGCGGCGGCGATATCGACAGTCCGGTCTCGGCGTCCATGCGCTACGGCACCTACGCGATGGAAGTCCTGATCAATGAACTGCTGAAGGCCGGCGCCCGGCGCGAGAACCTCGAGGCCAAGGTATTCGGCGGCGGCAACGTGCTGCGCGGTTTCGTCGCGATGAACGTCGGCGAGCGCAATGCGCAGTTCGTGCGCAACTATCTGCGCAACGAGAACATCAAGCTGCTGGCGGAAGATCTCAACGACATCTATCCGCGCAAGGTCTATTTTTTCCCGCGCTCCGGCAAGGTGCTCGTGAAGAAGCTGCGGCAATTGAACAACAACACCCTGGTCAACCGAGAACAGGATTACGCGCAGCGCCTGCAGACGGCGCGCGTGGCCGGCGACGTCGAACTGTTCGGCTGATGGAGGTCCGGATTCGGACGCTATTGGAACGCCAAGTGCTCCGGCAGGAGCCAGAAAACGGAAGCGAGCATCATGAAAATCAAGGTCCTGATCGTCGACGACTCGGCATTGATCCGCAGCGTCATGAACGAAATCGTCCGCAGCCAGCCGGACATGGAAGTGGTGGGCGTGGCTCCCGACCCGATCGTGGCGCGGGAACTGATCAAGAAAACGAATCCGGACGTACTGACACTGGACGTCGAAATGCCGCGCATGGATGGCCTGGATTTCCTGGAAAAACTGATGCGCCTGCGTCCGATGCCGGTGGTGATGGTTTCGTCGCTGACCGAGCGCGGTTCGGAAATCACGCTGCGGGCGCTCGAACTCGGCGCGGTCGACTTCGTGACCAAGCCGAAGCTGTCGATCCAGAGCGGCATGCTGGAATACGCCGAAACGATCGCCGACAAGATCCGTGCCGCGGCCAAGGCGCGGGTCACGGCGCGTACTATCGCGCAGACCACGGCCGGCGCAGGAACGGCGCAAGGTTTGCCGCTGCTGCGCAATCCGCTTACCAGTAGCGAAAAGCTGATCATCGTCGGCGCCTCGAGCGGCGGCACCGAGGCGATCGAGGAATTCCTGTTGCAGATGCCCTCCGACTGCCCGGGCATCCTGATTACCCAGCACATGCCGGAAGGTTTTACACGCTCCTTTGCCAAGCGTCTCGACAACCTGTGCAAAATCACCGTGCGCGAAGCGGAGGGCGGCGAGCGCGTGCTGCCCGGCCATGCTTTCATCGCTCCCGGCCATTCGCACCTGAAGTTGGTGCGCAGCGGCGCAAACTACATGACCCAGCTCGACCAGGGGCCTCCAGTCAACCGTCATCGCCCGTCGGTCGACGTACTGTTCGAGTCGGCCGCCCAGTGCGCCGGCAAGAATGCGGTCGGGGTGATCCTGACCGGAATGGGCAAGGACGGCGCCGCCGGGATGCTGACCATGCGCCGCGCCGGAGCCTACAACTTCGCGCAGGACGAAGCGAGTTGCGTGGTGTTCGGCATGCCGCGCGAAGCGGTGGCGATTGGCGCCGTGCACGAGGTCGGAGCGTTGAACGCCTTGCCCGGCATGGTGCTGAACTATTTGGCAGTCCATGGCAGCCGTGCCTTGCGCGTGTGATTTCCCGAATGCACAACTCAGGGGCGAGGCATTATACTTAGGGCGCCGCAGCCCTTGATGGCAGCGGCTCTTGACAACGTGGCAAAGAATTGACGGAGTATCCATGGCGGGTCCGAATACGAAGTTCCTGATCGTCGACGATTTCTCGACCATGCGTCGTATCGTCCGCAATCTGCTCAAGGAGTTGGGCTATACCAACGTCGATGAGGCGGAAGACGGAGCCATGGCGCTGTCAAAGCTGCGCAGCGAGCAGTTTGATTTCGTCATCTCCGACTGGAACATGACGGTGATGGACGGCCTGACGATGCTGCAGCAGATCCGTGCCGACGCCGCGCTGTCCAAGCTTCCGGTCCTGATGGTGACGGCCGAGGCGAAAAAGGAAAACATCATCGCCGCCGCCCAGGCCGGCGCCAGCGGCTACGTGGTCAAGCCATTTACCGCGGCGACGCTGGACGAAAAACTGACCAAGATCTTCGAAAAGCTCGGAGTCTGAGGTGGGCGAGGCCGCCTTGGATCCGCAAGCGCCTCCGGCCCCCGGTACGATGCAGGACGAGGTGCTGGCGCGCGTCGGGCAGATGACGCGCCTGCTGCACGAAAACCTGCGCGGGCTCGGATTCGACAAGCTGCTGGCCAAGGCCGCGCATGATATTCCCGATGCGCGCGACCGTCTCGACTATGTCGCCCGCATGACGGAACAGGCCGCGCAGCGTGTGCTGACGGCCACGGAGACAGCGAGCCCGATGCAGATGCGCATCGAATCCGGCGCCGCTGCCTTGAGTGCCGACTGGCAGAGCCTGATGCAGCAACCGTTCGCGGAGGCGCAGGTGCGCGAACTGGCTGCGCGCACGATCGCCTTTCTCGACAGTTCGCGTGCCGATGCCGTCGCTACCAGGCAGCAACTGCTGGACATCGTGATGGCCCAGGATTTCCAGGATCTGACCGGGCAGGTCATCAAGCGCGTGACCGAACTCGCGCATGGCATCGAGCAGCAGTTGCTGCAATTGCTGGTCGATTACGCACCGCCCGAAATCCGGCGCGAAGCCTCGCCCGGCCTGCTCAATGGCCCGCAGATCAACCCCGGCCGGAGCGCCGACGTGGTCGCAGACCAGAGACAGGTCGATGACTTGCTGGACAGCCTGGGCTTCTGATTCCCTTTCCGCAACGACCCTCTCCTTATTCGCATCACCGAAATGCAGGATACGCACTTCATCGTCCGCGAACCGCTGCTGAACAATCAGGAGCGCGTGTTCGGCTATGAACTGGGGTGGCAGGACATCATCGCGTCCGGCCGCAAGCCGACCGAGGACGAGGCGCTGGCGCTCGTGCAGTTCGTCGCCGAACATCTCGGCGCCGATGGTTCGACATCGCTGCTGGGCGAGCAGAGTATCCTGCTGGAGGTGGCGCCTCGGCTGCTCGCCGGGGATGCGCTCGCGCTGTTGCCGCCGCGCGGCACCGTGCTGGCGGTGCGTGCCGACGATGTGCGGGACGATGCGGCTATCGCCGCCGTGATTGCTGCGCATGCGCGCGGTTATTCGGTTTCGCTGCGCGACGCACGCCCGGAAGCGCTCGACGAACGCCTGCTGAAGGCGGTTTCGTATCTGGAACTGAATGTCCGTGCTCCGGATTTTGTCGCTTCAGTTCAGCAGTATCACCGACTGAACCGCCCCTCCGTGCACCTGGTCGCGCGCGGTGTCGATTCCTGGAAGATCTACGATGCCTGTGCCTCGCACGGCATGTTCGTCGCAGGCGGCCACCTGCCTCTGACGCCGCGTCACGGGCCGGGCCGGGGGATGAATCCGGCTCAGGCGCTGATCCTGCAACTGATGGAAATGGTGCGCAAGAACGCCGATATCAAGCAGCTTGAGGATGTGTTGAAGCGCGATGCCGCGCTGTCCTACAAGCTGCTGCGCTACATCAATTCCGCCGGTTTCGGGCTCGGCTGCGAAATCCAGTCGCTCAGGCATGCCGTCACCATGCTCGGCTATGCGCCGTTGCAGCGTTGGCTGGCATTGCTGCTGACGACGGCTACCGGCGCCGCCTTCTCCCCGGTGCTGATGCAGACGGCGGTCATACGCGGCCGTTTTTCCGAACTGCTCGGCGCCGGATTCCTGCCGAGGCACGAAGCGGAGAACCTGTTCGTGGCCGGCATGTTCTCCCTGCTCGACAAACTGCTCGGCGTGCCCATGGAACAGGTGCTCGAACAAATCCAGTTGTCGGAATCGGTGACACGCGCGCTGCTGGCGCGCGAAGGCATCTACGGACCGTTTGTCGCACTGGCCGAGGCATGCGAATCGAATGTTTCCGATCTCGATGCCATGGCCACCTCGCTTTGCATAGGCGCTGCCCAGGTCAATCAGGCCCAAATGGCAGCCCTGGCCTGGACCCAGGCATTGCGCCTGTAGATCGCGCTCCCGGTCGAGACCGAATAAAGCCGGGATTCTGCGCCTATTCCCGCGATCGTCACGCTGACAATTCGCCAATAATCCTTGCCATGGCTCCCCAGAGCGCGTTGATTTTGCGCGGGGACGCAACAGGAGCCGGCGATGGCCGAGGAAAGCGATCTCGAAAAAACAGAACCAGCGTCACCCAGAAAACTGGAACAGGCGCGCGAGGAAGGTGATGTTCCCCGTTCAAGGGAACTGGCCACCTGCACGGTTCTGCTGGGCGGGGGCATCGCTTTCTGGATGACCGGCGAAGGCCTGGTCCGGCGCATCAATCACATGCTGGCTTCCGGTTTGTCGTTCGAGCGCGCGCATGCGTTCGATTTCAATCTCCTGCTGCAGCACCTCGGTGCCGGACTGTTCGAAGTCGCGATCGGCCTGGCGCCGATCGGCGCCGTCCTGATCCTGGTTGCGCTTGCGTCGCCTCTGTTGATCGGCGGCTGGCTGTTTTCCGGCAAGGCGTTGCAGCCGAAGTTTTCGCGCATGAATCCGGTCCGGGGTATTTCGAACATGTTCTCGGTTCGTTCCCTGGTCGAATTGGGAAAGGCGGTCGGCAAGGCTGCGCTCGTCGGCCTGATCGCCTGGCTGGTGATCTCGCAGCAGATCGAGGCGATGCTCGGGCTGGCGGTCGAGCCACTGCAATCGGCCAGTTCCCACCTCGGTACGCTGCTGTTGCACGGATTTGTCGCGATCGTCTGCGCACTGGTTGTGATCGCGTTGATCGATGCGCCGTACCAGATGATCCATTACGCGAACAAGCTGAAGATGACGCGCGAAGAAGTGCGCAAGGAGTCCAAGGAAACCGACGGCGATCCGCAGGTCAAGGCGCGCATCCGCCAGACCCAGCGCGAGATGGCGCGCCGGCGGATGATGTCGGAGGTGCCGACCGCCGACGTCGTGGTGACCAACCCGACGCATTACGCGGTGGCGCTGAAGTACACCGAAGGCAAGATGAAGGCGCCGAAGGTCGTGGCCAAGGGCGTCGACGAGGTCGCGGCGAAGATCAGGGAACTGGCGCAGGAAAACAAGGTGCCGTTGCTGGAAGCGCCGCCGCTGGCCCGTGCCTTGTATCGGCACACCGAGCTCGGCGACGAGATTCCCGGCGCACTCTATACGGCGGTGGCCGAGGTGCTGGCCTATGTATTCCAGTTGCGCCTGTACGCCGAGCGCGGAGGCATGCGCCCGCAGGTCCCGGGCAACATCGAGGTGCCGCCGCAGCTCGATCCCCTCAATCCGGCTGCCGCAGCAGCCCGCGCTAGCCGGACGATGCAATGAACAGCCTGCGCCTGCCTGCCTGGATAAACGGCGATGCCAGCCGTGCGATGGCCGCGCCGATCCTGATCGTCATGATGCTGGCGATGATGGTGCTGCCGCTGCCATCCTTCGTGCTCGACATCCTGTTCAGCTTCAACATTGCGCTTTCCATCATCGTGCTGCTGACCTCGCTGTATACGGTCAAGCCGCTCGATTTCATGGTGTTCCCGACCGTGCTGCTGGTCACCACGATGTTGCGCCTGTCGCTCAACGTCGCCTCGACCCGCGTGGTGCTGACTGACGGCCATACCGGTCCTGATGCGGCGGGCAAGGTCATCGAAGCGTTCGGGCACTTCCTGATCGGGGGGAACTACACGGTCGGCATCGTCGTCTTCATCATCCTCACCATCATCAATTTCGTCGTCGTCACCAAGGGCGCCGGGCGCATCGCCGAGGTCGGCGCGCGCTTCGCGCTGGACGCGATGCCCGGCAAGCAGATGGCGATCGACGCCGACCTGAATGCCGGCATGATCGGCGAGCAGGAGGCGCGCGCGCGGCGCAAGGAAGTGGCGCAGGAAGCCGAGTTCTACGGGGCGATGGACGGCGCCTCCAAGTACGTGCGCGGCGATGCGATCGCCGGCATCCTGGTCACTGTGATCAATATCTTCGGCGGCCTGGTCGTCGGCATGCTGCAGCACGATCTGAGCTTCGACGCGGCGATGCGCAACTACACGATGCTGGCCATCGGCGACGGCTTGGTGGCGCAGATTCCGTCGCTGATCATCTCGACTGCCGCCGGCGTGGTGGTTTCGCGCGTGGCGAGCGAACACGATATCGGCGGCCAGTTGATCGGCCAGTTGTTCGCGCGGCCCGAGGTGTTGTACATCACGGCGGCCATCCTGGGCGGCATGGGGCTGATCCCCGGCATGCCCAATCTGCCGTTTCTGCTGCTCGGCGGAGCCATTGCCGCTTGCGCCTATCTGTTGAAGAGGCGCGCGCAACGTCCGCAGCAAGAGGCATTGCCGGCATCCGATCCGGCAGCGGCATTGGCCGCGCCGGAGAGCGAGGAAGCAAGCTGGTCCGACATCGTTCCCGTCGATACGCTCGGTCTGGAAGTCGGCTATCGGTTGATTCCGCTGGTGGACAAGGGGCAGAACGGCGAGTTGCTGCGTCGGATCAAGGGCATTCGCAAGAAGTTCGCGCAGGAAGTCGGCTTCCTGTCGCCGCCTGTACATATCCGCGACAACCTGGAGCTGCGTCCGACTGCCTATCGCATCACACTCAAAGGCGTGGAAGTCGGTGCCGGCGAAGCCTATGTCGGGCAGTTCCTGGCGATCAATCCGGGCATGGTCAGCGGCGCCTTGCCCGGCAACCAGACCACCGACCCGGCCTTCGGTCTGCCGGCGACCTGGATCGACGCCGCGCTGCGTGACCAGGCGCAGGTGATGGGCTATACCGTGGTCGATGCCGGCACCGTCGTCGCCACTCACCTGAACCACCTGATCACCACGCATGCCGCCGAGCTGCTGGGACGCCAGGAAGTGCAGGCGCTGCTCGACCATCTCGGCAAGGAAGCGCCGAAACTGGTGGAAGACCTGGTGCCGAAGCTGATTCCGCTGGCCACGCTGCAGAAGGTGCTGCAGAACCTGCTGGCCGAAGGCGTGCATATCCGCGACATGCGCACCATCATCGAGACGCTGTCCGAGTACGCGGCGCAGGTACAGGACCCGAACGAATTGAGCGCGCTGGTGCGCGTAGCCCTCGGCCGGGCGATCGTGCAGCAGATTTTCCCGTCCACCAATGAACTATCCGTGATTGCGCTCGATTCCCGCCTGGAGCGCATCCTGATGCAGGCGCTGCAATCGGGCGGGCCGGACGGCGCGGGTATCGAGCCTGGCCTGGCCGATACCATTGCAAGCCAGGCCGAGCAGGCCGCGCGCCAGCAGGAGCAGATGGGCCTGCCGCCGGTGCTGCTGGTGCCCGGGCCGCTGCGTGCGTTGCTGGCGCGCTTCCTGCGCCGCGCGCTGCCGCAGCTCAAGGTGTTGTCGCACCAGGAAATCCCGGATTCCAAGACGATTAAAGTTACCAGCCTTGTTGGAGGCCAAGCATGAACGTCAAAAAATTCACCGCCCACACCTCGCGCGAGGCCTGGCGCCAGGTGCGCGAAGCGCTCGGCCCGGACGCCGTGATCCTGTCCAACCGCACCGTCAACGGCATGGTGGAAATCCTGGCGCTGGCGCCGGAAGACATGTCGGCGCTGGCCGAGCCGGTCGTCGAAAAGCCGGCATCCTCCGCAGCGGCTCCTGCAATGCGGAACGCCGGACATGTCGCCATGCCGCAGTCACCGCAGGCTGTCAGCCCTGCGGTGAAGCCGACGGCCGCCGAATCGGACCAGGCAGCCGGGCTTGCCGGCGCGCTGGCTGCCAGCCGCGACAGTGCGCCGCGCGAGCCGGAGCCGGCCGCCGGACTGGCGGTCGTGATGAACGAGATCCGTTCGATGCGCGGAATGCTGGAATCGCAGTTGGCCGAGATCGCCTGGAGCACTCAGCAAAAGCGCGAGCCGATGAAGGCCATGGTGATGCGCGAGATGCTGTCGGCAGGATTTTCGGCCAGTCTCGCGCGCTACCTGACGCAGAACATGCCGCGCAACGAGAAGGACGGCATCGCCTGGGTCAAGTCGGTGCTGGCGCGCAACCTGTCGGTCGTCAGCAACGAGAACGAAATCCTGGACAAGGGCGGCGTGTATGCGCTGGTCGGCCCGAC
>Ga0164243_10014335_pt1 | contig 11054 bp, 8 predicted proteins | sample OricompcompostOP_FD_108781 | JGI IMG/M metagenome (GOLD analysis project Ga0164243, IMG submission 108781) | Organic Plus compost microbial communities from Emeryville, California, USA - Original compost - Organic plus compost (OP) | ecosystem: Engineered > Solid waste > Mixed feedstock >...
ATCGCCTACAACATCGGCAAGTTCCCGTTCACCGCCAACGGTCGCGCCAAGGTCAACCGCACGACCGACGGCTTCATCAAGGTGCTGGCCGATGCCGCGACCGACCGAATTCTCGGCGTTCACATGATCGGTCCGCACGTCGGCGAGATCATCGCCGAGGCCGCCGTCATAATGGAGTTCGGCGGCTCGGCCGAGGATCTGGCGCGCACCTGCCACGCGCACCCGACGCTGACCGAGGCCGTCAAGGAAGCCGCGCTCGCCGTCGGCAAGCGCGCCATCCATATGTGAGGCTGTGGGGTGGAGTCTTACTCAACCGCCTCGACCTTGTAGCCCGCGTCGCGGAACATCTTGACCAGGCCCTCTTCGCCGACGAGGTGCAGCGCGCCCACCGCGACGAAGGCTCCGCCTTCCGCGAGCAGCGGCAGCGCCCGCGTCCGCATCACCCGGTTGCGCTTGGTGATGAGCTCTTCGCGGAAGCCGTCGAGATCGCCGGTCACCTCGCCGGACTTCGCCGCCACCAGCATCTGCAGCGGCATCACCGCGCCGATCTGGCGCTTGAGGTAGAGCCCGAGCACGGTCTCGCGCAGATCGTCGGCACGGCCAGCGTGTACCAGGCTCGCGCGCAGGATCTGCACCTGCTCGTCCATCGGCACGGAGGCCGCGGCCTCGAGCTGCGACTGCAGCGTCTCCAGCCCGATCACCGGAATCTTCTTCTTCTGCGCTTCCTCGGCGATGACCATGTCGAGGACCTGCTGGCCGGCGGCCACGCGCTCGCGCTCGCACGGGTCCACAGCCAGGATCATGCTGACCACCCACGGCTTATAGAGGTGCGCCATGGCAGCCGGGAGCTTGGCTTCCTCGAGCTTCTTTGCAACCTCGGCGAAGGACTCCGCCGGGACCAGTCGGTCGAGCCGCTGGCCGTCCTGGAAAAGGACGAGGTTCGAGGCCGAGCCGATCGCCTGCGCCGTCGCCACCGGAGAGCTGTCCGCCACCTCGAGCGCCACCACGCGCGAGCTTTCGATGGCGTTCTTAACCGCCTTGGACAGCCGCGTCACGCGTTCGTCGGTGAGGTGCACCGTGCCGAACAGGTAGGATGCCGGCTTACCGTCGCGCTCGATGCGCCACAGAACGGCCCCGTCGTTCTCCGTCGTCTTTGCTGCCGCCGTGATCTTTTCGAAGCTCGTGGGATCCTTCTCCTCGAGCTCCAGCATGAGGTCCTGGCCGGAGCAGGCGCGCGCCTCGTCCTTCTTTGCGAGCGCCGGCGCGGCGCCGGACGTCAGGGCCCCGCCCGCGAACGCGGCGATGGCGATGGCTGCGGCGGCGCCACGCGCGAAGCGCCGCGCGAGGGACGAGCCGCAAACGGAGTTCCACATGGAGCCGAGATCGAGGGTTGCCGGCATGACCGTTTCTCCCATTGAAATTTCTGGGTTCGGGCGCATGCGCGCCCCGCGGACCTGAAGGCGCCTAAGCAGCGCCAAAGGCTCGAGCCTGGTGTGTCGGCCCGCGCGGGTTTCGCATGCAACGAGAAAGCGCACGCTTTAAGGCAGCCTAGTGCCTGCGTGCGCGATGGTCGCAGTGTCGGCTAGGAGAAAGGCCGCGATCAGGCCCGCGGATGGGCTGCGTCGTAGACCTTAAGCAGCCGCTCGCGGTCGACTTCGGTATAGATCTGCGTCGTCGACAGAGACGCGTGCCCGAGCAGCTCCTGGATCTGGCGGAGGTCGGCGCCGGCCGACAAGAGATGCGTCGCAAACGAGTGCCGCAGCGCGTGCGGTGTCGCGGTCTCCGGCAGGCCGAGGCGATCCCGCAGCCGCTGCATCGCGAGCTGAATGATGCGCGGCGACAGCGGTCCGCCCTTAGCCCCGACGAATAGGGGCCCATCAGGCTTCAGCTCATACGGCACCAGCCGCAGGTAGCGTTCCACCGCCTCCTGGATCGCCTCGAGGATTGGCACGAGCCGCTCCTTGCTGCCCTTGCCGATGATGCGCAGCGTGTCGCGCCCTTTGACCGGAGCCTCGTGTCGCCGCAGCGACAGCGCCTCGCTGATGCGCAGGCCGGCGCCGTAGAGCAGCATCAGCACGGCGGCATCGCGCGCCACGATCCAGTCGAGCTCGGCGCCCTTGCCGGCATCGACCACCGCGCCCGCCTTCTCGACCGTCAGCGGTTTCGGCACGCCGTGCCCGACCTTCGGCATCGCGACCTGCAAAATCGCCCGATTCTTCGCGATCTCGCGGCCCTCAAGCCAGCGGAAGAACGATCTCAATGCCGACATCGTCCGCGACAGGGAGCGCGATTCGAGCCCCTGCCGGCGCCGCGCCGCCATGAAGCCGCGCACCGTCTGCGCCGTTAGTGTGCTGACGTCATCGAGTCCGGGCGCCCGCCCGAGCCGTCCCGCAAGGTAGCGCTCAAACTGTTCGAGATCGCGGCCGTAGGCTGCGAGCGTGTGCGCCGAGACGCCTCGCTCCTCGGCGAGACGTTCAAGGAAATCCGCGGCCAGCCGCGACAGCTCCAGGTCCCCCGACACAACCAAAAGCCTCCAAATTGCGTTTAGGCGAGAGCAACACGAGGACGGCTACCGCCTTCTGCGGCGAGCCAGAATCGCCCCACAGTAGCCGGAATCGGCAGCCCGCATAAGTTGAGCAATGAAAGCCCCGGCCACCCACCTGAAATTGCCACCTCGAAAACTGGACCACATGGGGCGCGCGCGCCGGATCGGGGTCGAGCTGGAGTTTGCAGCCGTCACGGTTTCCCGCGCCGCCGACCGCATCGCCGGTCTCTACGGCGGCGCCGTCGAGTGTGATGATGCCCACCGATACCGCGTTGAGGGCACAAAGTTCGGCCGCTTCGTCGTCGAGCTCGACAGCCATTATGCGCACCGGCAGCCCGGGGAGCCGCCGGCCCAGGGTACGACCGGACTTGCCGCCATCATGGCCGGCTTCCGCTCGTCGATGCGCTCCCTCTACGGCGACATCAGCTCCATTGTTGTCCCTTACGAGGTCGTCTGCCCGCCGATCCCGATGGAAAGCCTGCCCGAGCTCGAGGCCTTGGTGAAGGTGCTGCGTGAGGAGGGCGCGCAGGGCACCGGCGACAACCCGCTCCATGCCTTCGGCGCGCAGTTCAATCCCGAGATCGCCACCCGCGACCCGCGCTGGATCATGGGAATTCTCAAGGCCGATATCCTCATGTCCGATTGGATGCGCCGCATCATGTCGATCGATATCGCTCGCCGGATCCTGGCGTTCGTCGATCCATTCCCCGCGGCCTACGCGCGTAAGGTCCTGGACCCCGATTACTGGCCCGACACCGCCACCATGATCGATGACTACATCGACTACAACCCGACCCGGAACCGCGAGCTGGACATGCTGCCGCTGTTCACGTGGCTGGACGAGAAGCGCGTGCGCTCGCGGCTGGCGCCGGGGCTCGTCCGCCCGCGCCCGACATTCCACTGCCGGCTGCCCAACGCCAACATCGGAGAGCCGGACTGGAGCCTCACTCTGGAATGGAACCGCTGGGTCGTGATCGAGCGGCTCGCCGAACGTCCCGATCTCCTGGCGGACATGGGCCCAGCCTACATCGAGAACGCCGACAGCTTCCTTCCGGAGGACTGGGCGCTCAAATCGACCGAATGGCTGATCGTAGGAGCGCTCGACAGCCCGGTGCCGCCCCGCCCGCTCAAATGATGCTCAGAGGATTTTCTGGCCCGTCGACTTCCAGTCGGCGACGAACTGTTCGAGGCCCTTGTCCGTCAGAGGATGCTTGACCAGCGCCTTCAGCACCGCCGGCGGCACCGTCGCGACGTCGGCGCCGATCAGCGCCGCATCCTTGACGTGGTTCACCGTACGAATCGAGGCCGCGAGGATGTCCGTCGAGAGGTTCTGATAGTTGTCGTAGATCTGGCGGATCTCGCGGATGACCTGCATGCCGTCATAGCCGATGTCGTCGAGCCGGCCGATGAACGGCGACACGAACGTCGCTCCGGCCTTGGCCGCCAGCAGCGCCTGGTTGGCCGAGAAGCACAAGGTCACGTTGACCAGCGTCCCCTCTGACGTCAGCGCCCGGCACGCTTTGAGACCGTCCCACGTCAGCGGCACCTTCACCGTGACGTTCTTGGCGAGCTTTGCCAGCTCCCGGCCTTCGGCGATCATGGTCTCCGCGTCGGTCGCGGCGACCTCCGCCGAGACCGGGCCGGAGACGATCGCGCAGATCTCACGGATCGTTTCCTTGAAGTCGCGACCTGATTTGGCGATCAACGTCGGGTTGGTCGTGACGCCGTCGAGCAGGCCGGTCTCTGCCAGCTCCTTGATCTCTTTGATTTCCGCGGTATCCACGAAGAACTTCATGATCTTCCCCCTGCCGGTGGCTCGCCCGAGGGCCGAGCCCAGGCTAGTTGTCGTGTTTGAATACTCTCTAGCTCAAATTGCGGCGGAGCGCCAAAGTCGAGTAACGGGGAGGGCTAACAAGCCGCTTCGCCCGCCCTCCCGCCGTAAACAGCGCATATGCGCATTCTAGAATGCGTAGCTCGGGTATGTGAGTGCTCCCGAGCCCGACATCAACACGGGGCCCAGTCTTAAGATTTGACCGACCTGCTCGATCCCAAGCTCGAAACGCCGACTCGCGCGGCGGGCAGCCTGCCCGTCCTGCTGCCGGTCGCGCTCGACCAGACCTACGATTATCTGGCGCCCGCCGAGGGTCCCGCTCCGGCCCCCGGCAGCTTTGTTCTGGTCCCCTTCGGCCCGCAGTCGCGCATCGGCATCATCTGGGATGAGCCCCGCGGCCCCGAAAAGCCCGTCGATCCGGCCAAGCTGAAGACCATCATTGGCGTTCTCGACGCCCCGCCGCTGCCTGAGCTGTCGCTGCGCTTTGCGGAGTGGATCGCCAGCTACACCCTCGCCCCCCTCGGCATGGTCGTGCGCATGATGATGAGCGCCCGCGAGGTCTTCGAGCCGCAAAAGCCCCGCTTCGGCGTCGCCATTGTCGAGGGCGCGCCCGAGCCACCGCGCCTGACGCCCGCCCGCAAGCGTGTCCTCGAGGTCGCCGCCGACGGTCTCATCCGCGCCAAATCGGTCCTCGCACACGAGGCCGCCTGCACAGCCAGCGTCGTCGATGGTCTCATCGCCGCGGGGTGCCTCGTCGAAGCCGCCATCCCCGAGAAGCGCTGCCCCGTCCCGGACCCTCATCACCGCCGCATCGAGTTCACCGAAGACCAGGAGCGCGCGGTGATGTCGCTGCGCGCCGCCGTCGACGGCGGTACCTTCTCCGTCACGCTGCTCGACGGCGTCACCGGCTCAGGCAAGACCGAGGTCTACTACGAGGCGGTGGCCCGCGCCCTAGAGAAGGGCCGCCAGGCGCTCATTATGCTGCCCGAGATCGCGCTCACCAGCCAGTTCATGGGTCGCTTCGCCGACCGCTTCGGCTGCCCGCCCGTCGAGTGGCATTCCGCTCTCTCGAGTCCCGAACGCGCGCGCATCTGGCGGGCGGTGGCGAGCGGCGAAGCCCGCGTCGTCGTCGGCGCCCGCTCGGCGTTGTTCCTGCCCTACGATGACCTCGGCCTCATCGTCGTCGACGAGGAGCACGACCCCGGCTTCAAGCAGGACGACCGCGTCCACTATCAAGCCCGCGACATGGGCGTCGTGCGCGCCAGCCTCGGCCGCTTCCCCGTCGTGCTCGCCTCCGCCACGCCCTCGATCGAGAGCCACGTCAACGCCCGCACCGGCCGCTACGCTCACCTCGTGCTGCCCGGCCGCTTCTCCGGCACCGAGCTACCGGAGATCGAGGCCATCGACCTGCGCCGCGAGCCGCCGGACAAAGGCCGTTGGCTGGCGCCTTCGCTGGTCACCGCCATTGCAGAGACGATGAGCCGCGGGCAGCAGTCGCTTCTGTTTCTCAACCGCCGCGGCTACGCCCCGCTCACCCTTTGCCGCAAGTGCGGCCACCGCTTCGAATGCCCGCAGTGCACCGCCTGGCTGGTCGAGCACCGCTTCCGCCGCAAGCTCAACTGCCACCACTGCGGCTTCTCGCTGCCGATCCCCGAAAAATGCCCGAGCTGCGGCAGCCCGGAAACCCTGGCCGCCTGCGGTCCCGGCGTCGAGCGCGTCGCTGAGGAGGTCGCCGAGCGCTTCCCCGAGGCGCGTATCGCCTTGCTCTCCTCAGACCTCATTCCAGGTCTTAACGAGATGAGGCAAGTCATTGAGACAATTGAGCGCAAAGAAGTTGACATCATCATCGGCACGCAGATCGTCGCCAAGGGCCACCACTTCCCCGACCTCAATCTCGTCGGCATTGTCGACGGCGACCTCGGCCTAGCACAGGGCGCCGATCCGCGCGCCGGTGAGCGCACCTTCCAGCTCCTGCATCAGGTGACGGGCCGCGCTGGGCGCGCCTTCGTGCGCGGCCGCGGCCTCATCCAGACCCATCTGCCCGAGCACCCGGTGATGGCCGCCATCATTGAGGGTGACCGCGAAACGTTTCTCGAACGCGAGATCATGCAACGTCAGGCGGGTCTCTTGCCGCCCTACGGCCGCCTCGCGGCGCTCATCGTCTCGAGCGCCGACAAGGACGCCGCCGCCTTGATCGCGCGCGACATCGCCCATCGCGCCCCGCCCGCCGAGCAGGTGCGCATCCTGGGGCCGGCCGAAGCCCCGATCTCGGTGATTCGCGGCCGCCACCGTTGGCGGCTGCTGGCCAAGGCGCCTCGCGAAATCGACCTGCAGAACTACCTGCGCGCGTGGCTGTCGCGCCTGCCGCCGTTCAAGGGCGACATCCGCCTGAGCGTCGATATCGACCCTTACAGTTTCCTTTGAAGGTGCGGCGCGGCGCCCACAGAAGGATAGCGCCGAGGTGGCTCCGGGCCCCTCGGCGGACTTACTGCGCCAACATGCGCCAAAATAACTCAAAAAACGCGCCAGACTGCGGCATTCGAGCCTTCAACTCCCGTTGATGAGCGGCGAAGTGCGTGTTAGACAGCGCTCCGACGCCCGAACGGGGCCGCCGGCTGAGGTCGGCTGAGAACCTTTGTTGTGGCGGCAAATAATCCCACCGTAATGGGCCGAACCGGTACGGGCCGATCGCGCCTTAAACTCGCCCTCTTAGAGCGAACGAGAGCAATCGACGTGGCAACAGACCAGATCAACACGGCCAGCATGCCCGGTCGTTACGCCAGCGCCTTATTCGAGCTGGCTAAGGAGCAGGGGGCTATTGCTCAGGTTGAGACTGACCTGACCCTCTTTGCGGCGCTGCTGGACGAGAGTGAAGATCTGCGCCGTTTGGTGGCGAGCCCGGTGTTCTCGGCTGAGGATCAGGGCCGCGCGCTGGCGGCGGTGCTCGACAAGGCCGGTATCGGCGGCCTCACGGCCAACTTCCTGCAGCTGATCACCAAGAACCGCCGGCTGTTCGCCGTTCGGCAGATGGTCAAGGCGTTCAAGGCGCTCGCCGCCGAGAGTCGCGGCGAGGTCACCGCTGAGGTCACCTCCGCGCAGGCGCTCAGCGCCGAGCAGATCGCCGAGCTGAAGCAGACGCTCAAGAATTCGGTCGGCAAGGATGTGCAACTGGATGCCAAGGTCGACCCGTCCATCCTGGGCGGCCTCATCGTCAAGATTGGCAGCCGCATGATCGACTCCTCGCTGAGGACCAGGCTCAACGCCATGAAGCTCGGTCTCAAGGCGGCAAGCTGAACGAAATGAACCACGCGTGACCGGTCCCATGGGCCGGCCGCGTGACCACATAAGATTAGAAGAGCTCCGCACCAGCTTCCGGTGCGCAACCGAAACACACAAAGACAAGAGGTCTATCGATGGAAATCCGGGCCGCAGAGATCTCCTCGATCCTGAAAGAGCAGATCAAGAACTTCGGTAAGGAGGCTGAGGTCTCTGAGATTGGCCAGGTTCTCTCGGTCGGCGACGGTATCGCCCGCGTTTACGGCCTTGACCAGGTCCAGGCTGGCGAAATGGTCGAGTTCCAGGACGGAACGAAGGGCATGGCGCTGAACCTCGAGGCCGACAACGTCGGCGTCGTGATCTTCGGCGACGACCGCAACATTAAGGAAGGCCAGACGGTCAAGCGCACGCAGTCGATCGTCGAGGTTCCGGTCGGCAAGGGCCTGCTCGGCCGCGTGGTCGACGCTCTCGGCAACCCGATCGACGGCAAGGGCCCGATCCAGGCGACCGAACGGCGCCGCGTCGACGTCAAGGCCCCGGGCATCCTGCCGCGCAAGTCGGTGCACGAGCCGATGGCCACCGGCCTCAAGGCCGTCGACGCTCTCATCCCGATCGGCCGCGGCCAGCGCGAGCTCATCATCGGCGACCGCCAGACCGGCAAGACCGCCATCATCCTCGACACCTTCCTCAACCAGAAGCCGCTCAACGCCGGCAACGACGAGTTCGCCAAGCTCTACTGCGTCTACGTCGCCGTCGGTCAGAAGCGCTCCACCGTCGCCCAGTTCGTGAAGGTCCTGGAAGAGCGCGGCGCCCTCGAGTACTCGATCGTCGTTGCCGCCACCGCCTCCGATCCGGCCCCGATGCAGTACCTCGCTCCGTTCACCGGCTGCGCCATGGGCGAGTACTTCCGCGATAACGCGATGCACGCAGTGATCGCCTACGACGACCTCTCCAAGCAGGCCGTCGCCTACCGCCAGATGTCGCTCCTGCTGCGCCGCCCGCCGGGCCGCGAAGCCTACCCGGGCGACGTTTTCTACCTCCACTCGCGCCTGCTCGAGCGCGCCGCCAAGATGGGCGATGCCCACGGCGCCGGTTCGCTGACGGCTCTCCCCGTCATCGAGACCCAGGCCAACGACGTGTCGGCTTACATTCCGACGAACGTGATTTCGATCACCGACGGCCAGATCTTCCTTGAGACCGACCTCTTCTATCAGGGCATCCGTCCGGCCGTGAACGTCGGTCTGTCGGTGTCGCGCGTCGGCTCCGCCGCGCAGACCAAGGCGATGAAGCAGGTCGCCGGTAAGATCAAGGGCGAGCTCGCCCAGTACCGCGAAATGGCGGCCTTCGCTCAGTTCGGCTCCGACCTCGACGCCGCCACGCAGAAGTTGCTGGCCCGCGGCGCGCGCTTGACCGAGCTTCTGAAGCAGCCGCAGTTCTCGCCGCTGAAGATGGAAGAGCAGGTCTGCGTGATCTTCGCTGGTACCCGCGGCTATCTCGACGGCCTGCCGGTCAGCGCTGTCGGCAAGTTCGAGGAGCAGCTCCTGACAACGCTGCGGACCGACCACGCCGCTCTGCTCGAGACGATCCGCGCCGAGAAGGCGGTCTCCGAGGCCAGCGAGAAGACGCTCGTCGGCGTCCTCGACAGCTTCGCGAAGAACTTCTCCGCCTGAGGCGAGTCCATCAGGAGCCCCGCGGCCCGGCCGCGGGGTGATCGGAAAGCTTTCTCCCGGCGCCCGCCGGGACCGGAACGGGAAGAACGTCTGAATGGCGAGCTTAAAAGACCTCAGAAATCGCATCAACTCGGTGAAGGCCACGCGCAAGATCACCAAGGCGATGCAGATGGTCGCCGCGGCTAAGCTGCGTCGCGCGCAGGAGGCCGCCGAGTCAGCGCGCCCCTACGCCGAGCGCATGGACGCCGTGCTGGCGAACCTTGCTGGCGCCGTGACCGATCCGAAGGGCGCTTCCCCGCTGCTCGTCGGCACCGGCAAGAGCGACGTCCACCTCCTCATCATGATGACTGCCGGGCGCGGCCTCTGCGGCGGTTTCAACACCAACATTGCCAAGCTGGTCCGCGCTCACGCCTACAAGCTTCTGCGCGACGGCAAGACGGTCAAGATCATCGCCGTCGGCCGCAAGGGCGCCGAGAACCTGCGCCGCGACCTCGGCAAGAACATCATCGAGCGCATCGACCTGCGCGGCGTGAAGTCGGTGGGCTTCGCGGACGCCGCCGAGATCGCCGATAAGGTGATGGCGATGTTTGAGGCCGGCGAGTTCGACGTCGCCACCATGTTCTTCTCCGAGTTCAAGTCGGTCATCTCGCAGCAGCCGACCGCGCTCCAGCTCATTCCCGCCCGCCTGCCTGAGAAGGAGGACGGCGCCGCCGCCACTTCGGACAACGCGGCGTACGAGTACGAGCCCGAAGAAGACGTCATTCTCGACTATCTCTTGAAGCGCAACATTTCGACCCAGATCTTCCGCGGCCTCCTCGAGAACGCGGCCTCCGAGCAGGGCGCACGCATGTCGGCAATGGACAGCGCCACGCGTAACGCCACGGAGATGATCGACCGCCTGACCATCACCTACAACCGTCAGCGCCAGGCCCAGATCACCAAAGAGCTGATCGAAATCATTTCGGGCGCCGAGGCGCTCTAAACCGAACAAGCACACGAGGAACGGTTTCATGGCTGAAATTTCTGTTGGTCGCATCAGGCAGGTTACGGGCGCCGTCGTCGACGTGCAGTTCGATGGTAACCTGCCTGCAATTCTCAACGCGCTCGAGACCGAGAACCAGGGCAACCGCCTGGTTCTCGAGGTCGCTCAGCACCTCGGCGAGAACACTGTGCGCACCATCGCCATGGACGCGACCGAAGGCCTCGTCCGCGGGCAGGAAGTGCGCGACACGGGCCGCCCGATCGCGGTTCCGGTCGGCGAGGCAACCCTCGGCCGCATCATGAATGTCGTCGGCGAGCCGGTTGACGAGGCCGGCCCCCTCACCGGCACCGAGCTGCGTCCGATCCACGCTCCCGCTCCCGAGTATGTCGAGCAGTCGACCGAGTCGGAGATCCTCGAGACCGGCATCAAGGTCGTCGACCTGCTGGCTCCCTACGCCAAGGGCGGTAAGATCGGCCTGTTCGGCGGCGCCGGCGTCGGCAAGACCGTGCTCATCATGGAGCTCATCAACAACATCGCCCGTGCTCACGGCGGCTACTCGGTGTTCGCCGGCGTCGGCGAGCGCACGCGTGAGGGCAACGACCTCTATCACGAGATGATCGAGTCGGGCGTCAACAAGGACCCGAAGAAGGCAGGCTCCGCCGCCGGCTCCAAGTGCGCGCTGGTCTACGGCCAGATGAACGAGCCGCCGGGCGCCCGCGCCCGCGTCGCGCTCTCCGGCCTGACCGTCGC
>Ga0164243_10014336_pt1 | contig 11054 bp, 17 predicted proteins | sample OricompcompostOP_FD_108781 | JGI IMG/M metagenome (GOLD analysis project Ga0164243, IMG submission 108781) | Organic Plus compost microbial communities from Emeryville, California, USA - Original compost - Organic plus compost (OP) | ecosystem: Engineered > Solid waste > Mixed feedstock >...
CCTGTGATGCACGAACCGGGTCATTCAGATTCCTCTTCATCACCTCAGCTACGTGAGCTGCAGAGACTCCTTCGAGAGGAATATCACGATCCTTTATTCGCCCCCAGCGAGGAGAAACCTCATAGAAATGACGATACATCTCAGTCAGAGTCTCGACCGTCGGATAATCCAGATGCTCGATCAAATCCATTCGTCCAGCCCTGGTCAATGCCGGATCCAGAATATCGAATCGGTTGGTGGTCATGACCGTGATCAACCCGTGAGGGGTTGCTACTCCATCCAGAGTATTCAGCAAGGAACTCATGCTGATCTCGCCGGGCTTTGTGTCGTCTCGATTGTGAGTGATCTTTACGGTATCAATATCCTCGAGAAGAAGAAGGCTTCGTGGTCCCACATCCGCCATCAGACTGATCAAAGAAGACTCCGCCTTGAGATCCGAGAGCGAAATATACCACAGATCCAGTTTGAATTCACTGGCGAGAGCCTTGACCAACGAGGTCTTACCCGTTCCCGGAGGGCCGTAGAACATGTACCCTCGGTGCCAGGGAATACCCAAGCGATTGTATCGCTCCTCGGCATCCAAGAAGTTCTGCAGATCTTGAACAATGCGAGACTTCTGAGTTTGTGGAATAGACACCGATTCCATGGAGCGAAGAGGTAAGTCCGCCCGAGTCTTCCAGGAGCCCCAGGTGTTGATCATTCGCAGGACGGGATTCCGATCCTGAGCCCTGTTCTGGTTGATCTCCTCCAGCTTTCGCAATACAGCATCTTGGGCCTTCCTGCTTCGGGTACGGAAAGAGATTTTCGTGGGTTCGATATATGATGTATTAAACGAATTTGTTGCTTCTTTAGTATCGGAGGGTGCTTCCGGCTTAAGTATCGAGAAAGTTACGGGGTATCCTTCAATAGTCAGGTTTTTGGTTCTGCCTGTATCGAAGCGTACAACGATCGGACTGATCTTCGACGCACTTTCTGAAGTCGAGTCCCAATCGACATTAGGTCTCCGTGAAGAAGTGACGACGACAGCTCTCGGCCGGTCTTCCCCCGCAACCGAGACTACCCAATCCAAAATATCGTAGTAGAGAGGATCTCTCTCGGTAATAACGATGCTGTAGGAGAAATGATCGTGCCAGAAATCTTTAGAGGTCTTATAGAGATTCACTCCTCCCTCGATCAGAGATCTGGCAGTCGTAGCTTGATTCGCGAGCGTGCTAGCGTCCTTCTTCATTACTCTCCTTATCTACGTGTTTTGCGTCCTCAGTAATATCAATCATCACAGAAGTCCCATGATGACTTAACGCATGTTTGTCAATGGCAGTATAGCGCATCTCTTGTTTACATAATTTACACCGATAAATATAATCATCGGGATCCGTCTCATCGTCGAGAGGGATGCGTTTGAATTTTATGGTGGGCATAAGAGCTTCTTATGAGAAATACACCTTCGGAATATAGGTGAAGAGCAGCCACGTCGCAACCATGAAATTAACAGTGATGAACAGATACGTCACCATTCTCGCCCAAAAACCGTACTCCATTTTGTTGAGATTATGAGCAAAAATGATCAATCCGCCTAATCCGATAACGAGGTTCAGAAGTCCAATAAAAACGTTAAACACATATAAAACAATCATCTATTACTCCTTATCAAGAATGTGGGTGGCGGGGAGTAGGAATGCCGGCCTACTCCCCGCCTATTGAGTTGTTATTCAGTTATAAGTTTCTGAGATCTCAGACGTCGATTCTCTTCTTGTCTTCCTTAGGAGACTGAGAACCATGGGTCATCGCTCCCATGACGAACCCGATGAATATGCTTACCAGCACGATAACCGCGCCAGCGATCAGGCTTCCGAGATCCATCTCACTCATCCCCCATCACGTCAAGAAGCACTGTGGATTTCTTCATGCGTTCACGCTCGATCTCCTCAAGCTCTGCTTTCAGCTTGTCTTGATCCTCGGGAGAGATGCCTGCTGCCTGAGCAGCTCTCATGATCTCCTGCATCAGATCGTCACGTACTTGGCGAAGTCCTCCGCCTTGATGACGGTATAATCGTCCTTATCCCACTTGACGATCACGTCATCCACGCGAGCGACGCGCCAGCCCTTCTTAGTGCGGATCTTCACGCGAGGATCCCCGATGCCATCGTTAGCCTTCGTGTCGATGCGCCAGAGAGCCTCGCCTCCACTCCATGAAGCGGCCTTCTCGAAATTGCGACGACTGATCTTGACGCCGCGACCCACACGACCGTCGACGCCGACGACCTTACGAGTCTTGATAATCGTTGTCATGTTTTCTTCCTTAGATTTTGTTGATGGTATAGTGAGCGAGGTCTGTGCATCCACAGGCGATGAAGTTTCCTTCGTCATCCATGTCCGCGTTGCCATTACAGTTGGAATGCTTCCCAGCGAAGCATTCAGGACATATAGGAGCCATGGGAGATGCCTCTTAGAAGGGCGTATCATTGTCGTAGGCGTTCCCTTCAACCGGGGCGACATCCTCATACTCCACATAAATCGTGTCGTCCTCGCCGTCAGTGATCTCCTTAGTATAGGTGAGAGCACTCTTGGCACTGTCGATCTCAGGAACATCAGCGTATTTACGCTCCAGCTCGTCCTCCTGGATGGTGATCCAGATGGACTTGAGATATGCCTTTACGCCCGTCTTTCCTGCCGCAGCCCACTGATACGGGTTGACAATCAGATCGACATTGGCAATATCCACCCAGTCCAGGATCTCCAGCATCTCTTCCGGAATATCCGTGCGACCGCGGCTATTGATCAGAACCACGCGCGGCGGACGCGTCGGCTGACCCATGCGGTTGCGATACTTCAGCGATACCTGAACGTACGGCTGAGGTTCGTCTCCCTCCTCACGAGGCTTGAGATACTTGATGTTCCAGCCCTGCTCAAGCAGTCCGTCAGCTTCTTGAGGACTCAGGAGAAGACAGAAATTGCGATCTCCTTCGTTGTTGTATTGACCTTCCTTACCGGCGAAGTTCCGGAAAAGGATGGTCGCGTTCTCGAACATGAAGCTCCGATTGTCCTCTGCTGGACGTGATACCGCAGCCTCCACCTTGCGCCGAGCGACCTCGTTACTTGGTGCCATCAGTTTCTTCTCCTTTGTTTCTTGGTGTATGAATGCGTTTAGTTTTGTCTCGACGATGCCGAATAGGCCACTTAGATGTGTCTTTACTATTTGTCGCGACGTTGCTGTCCCAGATCTCCAGGTCGAACTCGACAGATCGACGATAGATCTCACGCAACTTTAACATGTGGTAGTGATAATCCAGCCCTGCGCTATTGAAGAATGTGCCCGGCCGAGGTCGAAACCCCAGCCGGTACACAAACTTCCTAATTCGTTTCATCATTGCAGATATCGCTTCACAGGAATTCCTGCTTTTTCCGCAAGATCTGCAGTCATCGTTGCGCCTTTGGATTCATTCTTGATAAAAGCAAGGCAAATATCCGCTCCGAGATTCACCATCTCAGAATTGCGGATAAATCCGGCGCTCTTACCGTGTTTCTTCCAGTCAGCAGGATGCCTCTCGACAGTCCCTCCGAAAAACTCCCAAATAGTCTCACATATTGCGTCAGCACCTGTCGGACAGGCTCCAGAGACGAGAACAACGTCTGAGTCATTACCATACTCCATGACCATGAATGCGAGTTGCGTAGTGATGATATCCTGATTATCCCAGTCCCGAGATCCCGTAACTAAGATACGAACCATTCGAAATCTCCATACTGAGAAATCTTAGCCACAGCATCGTCGACGAGCTTCTGGAAATATGACATATCAATATCCTTTTCTCGCCCGAGAGTCTTCACCATCTCTGATTCCATCCAGAAATATCCTTTGGTTCCGGTTACAGCAGAGAAGTTTCCATCCTTCTCCCGAAGAAGGGTTCCGCCGCCCTTCCCTTTCTGAATGGGCGTAAAGAGACCCGTCTTACCGACGAAGACCTTCCCGCGCTTTTGCAGAGCCATCGCCTCTTCATCATCTCCGAAGTCCAGATACATGACTCCGGACATGACGTTCTTAGCCTCGCAGTAGTCCTTGAATTGGATCTTCTCCTTGGAAAAGAGCGTCTTGAATACGAAGGGATGCTGAAACTGAGCCCCGACTGCTTCCCAATGCTCGGGCTTCTTACCGGCCTTGACCTTGGCAATGTAGACTGCGTCGTTGACCAGAGCCATCTTCTCGAACGTAGCCTCATGTTCGAACTCGTAACCGTACTCCAGACCATACTCCATCACCGCATCGATGATGGCCTTGTCGGCGTTGGGGATCTTGATCGAGTCAGTCTTGATGTGGATGACCTGGTAGCCCAGCTCTTGCACCATCAGTTTGAGGTTGATCATGAAGAGAGCACCACGCTTAGCAACGATGTTGTCGATATTGCGTGGATCCTTGAAGGAGTTATCGAATCGCGCAGCGGTCAAGCCATAGACGATGTTGATGACAATCTTCAAGGCGTAGGAGAGAGCATCTGCTTCATCGTCGTTCGCTTCAACACCTTCTGCAGGAAGGAACTTAGCGAGCTTTCCATCCAGAAGATGCCGAGCAACTTCGTAATCACGACGCTTGATCGCGATACGAGCCTGCTTCAAAGCGGTGAAGTTCTTCGTGTACTCACCGAAAAGGTTCAACTCCTCAATCGAGGTGGGGTGCATAGACGCTACGTCAAGGACGGCAACGTTCTCGTAGATGCCGGGTTCGGCGTAGACGTATCCTCCCTCACCGGTTATTTCGCCCTTATAGGTGGATTTCCCCTTGTCGAACTGATAACCCGGGAACATCTCCTCGAGCTTGGTGTAAACGAACTTCTCCTGGGGCCGACGATCATTACCGAAGACGATCTTCGATGCGTGCTGCTGCGTCGTCGCATTCAGTGATAAACCGGAAAGCTCACTGAGGATCTGACGGGCAATGAAGTCTTCTTTACGAGCCTCAAAGACCGCTTCGGTCGCCACAACGTCGTTTGCACAGTAGTCTGCAACGCGCTCCCACATCTCCTCCGGAACTGGCTGATCCCAGGGAAGGCCGAGTTCGTCGTGCTTGAGGCCAAGATCGATCTCGAATTGCTTGAGGCCCTGCTTAACACTGGAGAAATCGTAAATATCCGTGTACGAGATATTGTACGCCTCCCCGAACATCGCGTTGGGAGAGCCCGAAATCATCTTCTGAGAGAGCTTATAAAGCTGCTCATTAGAATATCCCATGTATCGACCGTACAGAATATGGTTATCGTACCGACGGTTGTTGAAGCCGACAAGCTTCAAAGGAAGGATCTCCTCAATCTGCTGAGGAGTCGGGTTGATCATCTTGACTACGGTTTTGGCGCCTTGCCCCTTCCAGCAGACCACGAAGAGGTTCGGGAAGACCTCAACGTCAAAGAACACAAGGCTTTCGGACGAACTGGTGTCTGGGTCTTTCCCCTTAGCCGGGGGGTCGCCGATATCGTCGGACTTGAACTTCATCTTCTGTGTAAGACCGAGGCAATACAGTGCCTGATGCGAACTACCATTCGCAAATGAGATAATACTGTTGCGCATATCCGAGACGTCATAAGACATTCCCGACTTATACGCTTGCTCTAGAATATGATGAATGAAGTCAATCGACGGCTTGGTCGCCGGATGGATCTCCTTCCTCAGATTCCGGGCAATGAGATCGCGAAGCCCTCGCTCCGACTTGATCTCGTGGTTGCCATCATCCAATTTCTTCTCCTTCTTCGGTAACCCAGACGAAATCTTGGCTACCGGAATGTTGTTGCATTTGGTGAGCTTACGGCGAAGCGAGGTATCTCCAGTGAAGACCTTGATCTCGATACCGGGCTCGTACAGACGACTGAGTTCCTCGACGTCTCCTTCGTAATCGTAGTGAAGATGAATTCCTAAGCCGCTTTTGCTAATTTCAGCGTAGGTCGGAGGCCACTGCGAAGCTGCTTCCAGATTCTTTTGAAGGGATTTCTCTCCGTTTTCGTCCTCGAGGTCGAAGTCGACGACAATATGATTCTCGGGCACCTTGACATAGTGCTCTTTCTTCGTATCGATATCAGCGAGAGTTGTGGAGACGACTTGGTCGTCGGTCGGCATGAATTCCTTGCCGTCCTTATCCGTCTTCATCGTTTTCTGCCAATAGAGCCTAGGCTGTGTATTACCTGTTGCTCGATTCAGCTTAGAATATTGAGCTGGTCGGTCCATCATCTCTCGATCAAAGAGAGACTCTGTCTCATCCAGCGAAAGAGAGAACACCATCTCGTCCTTTACCTGCACCTTGAATTTTCCGGCATTGAACCCCGTGTACCAACTACGAACTCGCGTTCCGTCGTCCAGCTCCGCCCGGTCCTCGAAATGATCGAAGTAGTTGCGAAGCTCTTCTCGGAACTTATACTGCGGGATCTTGTATTCGATACCAGTCTCATCGCACCACTGCTTGAACATCTCGTATGCCTGCTTGAGCGTAACACCTTCCTGAGTAGAGAAGACGTCAAAGCTAGCCTCAATGAAGTTGTAGAATATGTCTGTCTGCAACATCATCTCGGTCGGCACATAGGTGTCGTAGTAATGTTTTCCCATGCTCAAATATACGTTCAAGCAATGCTGAGCAATTGCGCCCAGCTCGAAGTCGATCTGAGTCATGAGCGTGCTGTAACGACGTGCGGGAATGAGATTCCCCGTGGGGTGAATATCAATGAGACGGCGGATCAGACCCGACTTAGCGTCGGTGATCTTGACCGCTTTGTTGGAACCGATAATGATCATGGCGTTGAAGCGCATGTCATACTGCGGCTTGTTCTTCTCATTGATGGTCATGATCTCATGAGCAGTGATGGAGTTCAACTTCGAGTTGTCCTCGATCTTGCTGAGATCTCCATCATGCTCGATCGCGACCAGTGGATTGTGCTTGAAGACCTCTGTGGCGAACTGGTTGTTATTGCCGGTCAAAGCCTTAGCATTAAAGGTGCTGATATATCCCTGGAAGAGCTTCTCGATGATGTTGATGATGGTCGACTTACCCGTTCCGGCCTTTCCATAGAAGACCAGGAACTTCTGAATCGTCTTACTATCACCAGAGACGATCGCACCGATCGCCCATTCGATCTTCGCTCTCTCTTCGGGAGAATATAGCGTACTTACCAGCTCGTTCCACGCAGTAGGCTCGGCATCCGTGAGAGAATATGGCAGACGCTTACTGACATAATCCTCCTTCTTGACCTCGGTATTGGCAAAGGTGAGATTCTCATCCAGCTGTACGTTGGTGTCGGAAATATGACTAACGTAGTTGCGGAACTGAAGCCAGGAGTTGGTGCTGAAGTTACCCAGGTATTTGCGCTTGACGGTGAGATACTTACTCTCATCTGTCGGCTTGTATGCCTGAATATCCGCATCAATGATCCTCTGGACGTCATACTCATCTGTCGACCAGAGACCCTTTTCCTCATCCCAAATCGCGTAGAATGACTTAGCCTTGACCATCAGATCCTTAGACCTGATAACCTGATAATCTGGATATACTTCCAGCTCGCCCTTCTTGGCGTTGCCTTCACGCTCCTTGATCTTGTAGAAATCCATTCAGGTCCCCCTTTCCGTAGGAGCGTTAAAACTCGTTGTTCTCAAGAATATAACTAGCAAGCTGATACCAAATTTCGACTTCGGTTTGATCTTGCTCAGCGTGCTTCAGAGGGAAGAGCCCTCCTTGACCGCTGGGTAAATAGGTTCTATCTATGATGGTCTGCAGAACCTCGTCAATCACCACCTGAGCATATCCGTCGTAGTTCTTATCGACGAACGACCCAAGATTCAGATTATCGAGGATGCGACGGAACCACCAATATGTATCATGAATTGACTCGAACTCCGCCCGACGGCAGAGCGCGACCAGCATCTCCAGGAAAGAGCATCCAATCTCCATGAAGTCGCGGTCGCGCTCTGCGCCAGTTGCCATCACGAACTCCTCACGGAGAGCGATACCATCGGCAATGCGATTGTGATCGTTCGGAACGGACCAGAAGAATTCCTTATGGAACATCTGTTCTGCTACTTTCCAGAACGACCTGGCCGGATTTAAGTTCCGGGTGGGCGCGATTTGACTATACAGCCAATCTAAATATCGTGAGTCAAGTGGCTCATCAGTCGTCATCATCCCTCATCCGAAGGGCGCGCTTGTCGTCCTTCTGTGGCTTGACTCCGAGAACCACCTCCGCATAGGAGCGAGTGTCTCGGATGATTTCGAAATATGTGTCCAGCTTCTCGTTGCGGACATACAGGGCATTTCGATCCCGAGAGCCGAGACCGAAGTGATGCAGATTCTCCAGGCCGACGAGCTCTTCCACGTTGTTGATGACGGTCTCACGCTCATCGCAGAGAGTCTCATCTTCCTCGAAGAAGAGCAGGCTGATCTTGTCGGCTTCGTCAGTTCCGCTATCGTGCATGAACTCATCAACCGTGATAATATACGGACGATCGGGATCGCGCGCGGGCATACTGTCGAAATCAGGGTTCGCGGTAACATCGGTCTCGTCTTCCTCGTAGCCCAAATATGCGGACTCCGGAAGATGAATGTTCGGATCATCGAAGAGGTTCTTGCTGGTGGCCTCCTCAACCCGAGTCATCGCATCCTGGATCTCTTCTGCAGTCGGATAGGGAGTATCCTCAGGAGTTCGATCTTCTCGAATCTCCATCTCGTCCGGAATATGATCGTCATCCAGAGAATATCCGTTATCCTCAAGAATTCGCTTAACCTCATGCTTCGGGACGAGAGCCTCCACTGCTCCCCCCGGTGTTGCAAAAGGTCCGGTCTTCGCCATGCGGTCATAGGCGTCCTTAACAGACTGTACCTCCTGATCCGCGAGCTTCTGGTAGCGCCCCTTCGCCACCAAATATCCGATGCCGAAACCGACGCCGGCTCCTGCGACTGTCAGCAGGATGTTACCTACTGCCTTGTTCATCTAGTTCTTCTCCTTGTTCTTGAGGTAGATACGCTTCTTACTGGAACGCTTCTTCACGTTGTTGTTCTTGTACTTCAGAGGCTTCTCGTCCACACTCAGCTGATCACGCAGAGCCTGCAGATCGGCATTGTTCCGGAGAGGTCGGTCCAACAGATGTTCTGTACGCACGTACGGAGTCTTCTTCTCTGTCGTGATCGTCCACCCCTTCTTGACGAGCGCCTGCGCCTTCTCAGGATCCTTGACCGAGATCACTTGATCGCTGTTCGGGGATTTGAGGTTGAGCGGAGGAAGCTCCGAGTCGCTCTTCATATTGTCGATATGACGAATGGCATTCGACTGCTCGGAATCCTTCTTCTCAATCGGACGTGGACGATTGATTTTCTCTCGAAATCGTCCAATCTCCTCGCTGTTTTTCCCAGCGTCCTGCGGGAGGATCCGAGGCTTAGGCGGTGCCGGCTTCGGTCGAGGGGTGGGTGTCTCCATCTTTGTTCTCCTTTGTAGGCCAGTAGCCGTATCTTTCTTGGAACTGCTGTTTTGCTTCTTGTAGTGAGGTGGCTGAGATGAGTACGGTTCGAGTGTTGGTCTCGAACGCATAGATCTTCTCAGCCACCCTCGTGTTATTGTGCTTCTTTCTCTTACGAAGTCTGGACTTAGCAGTCATGTCAGATCAGATCGATGATAACGCCGTCGACATTGAAGTCCAGAAGGACATTACGCTCTTCGCCATTGACGAAGTCACGGTTGGACGCATCAAAGATGTTGAAGTCCAGGTGCAGATCTCCACCGTTCTTCGGGTCCATGACCCAGCCGACTACCTGAGCCTGCGGCGAAGGGTCGAAGCCGAGTGCGTCATAGACCTCACTCAGAAACACGAACCCTCGAATCTGCAGGAGATCGTTCAGATAGTTCTGCTGGCTCTTCAGGAATGCCATGTTGTAGTCCGGGTCCGGCTTCCAGTTGGGGTTTCCCTCATCGAACCAACGAGCATAGAGGGAGACGTGATTCGGATCGAACGTTGCAACGGTCTTCTTCTTACCCGTCTCGTCCTCGATCTTCTCCCGTCGGATTCCCAGCTGGTAGTCCCGGTCCTTCTCCTCACCGAATTCCTCGATGACGCGCTGACGATACGCCATGAAGGCGCCCTCGACTGCCTTGTAAGCGCCCGTCATCACAACGAGACGACGCTTCATGATGCCGTGAGCCGCCAGAATGGAGATCAGCGACCCCACACTCAGCGATACCGCCGGTCCATACAGCTTGATCAGTTCGATACTGGTGTGCGCATACACCTTCACGACATCACGCTTGACCTCCTTGTCGGAGAAGGCCTTATTACCGTCGCTATCGACCAGTTCTGCTGCGCTCTTGTTCTGGGCGAGAGCCACCTCATGCTTGTCGAGGATGGGCTCAAGCTTGGTAGAGGCTCGAGCAATGAGGATGGTGGACGCTACCACGCCGGTCACACCGATTCCCGTCAGGATCTCAGGAGCATACTTGCTGGCCTTGAGAAATGCCTTCTGCACGGTGGGCCCACCAATGCGTGAAAGGAAATTGAGATTCATCTCGTGTATTCTCCTAAATATAGTTATGACGCGGCCAGTTGTGGGAGAGTTTCTCCCATTTCTTCCAGAGTCTTCATACGAATTCGGAATTCCTGACTGACCTTCAGGATTGTTTCTTTAGCGGGATGGTTTTCTATTTGAGTGATGACAACGGGATACTCTTCCAGAACGAGGTATCTCAGGAAAACATCTAAAGGAAGCCCGGACGACTCAAACAAGTCATTCAGCATTGTTTCCTTATCGAAATCCAGAGATGCGAGAATATCCAGTGTCACCTCTTTGATCGCAAAATCACTCACGCTTCACTCTTTCCGTTATGGACGAAGCGACCGCCCTGATCGATCTCGAGCTGTGTCCCTTTAGTGGGAGTAAGTGTGGTTCCGTTCTTAAACGTCAGCTCGATACCGTCACCCATGTCCTTCACGGAAGCGACCGTTCCGTATTCGGCGCTATAGTCACCGACGGCGATCTCTTCCACTTCCAGAAGTACTGACATCAGATTCTCCTTAGTCGAGAGGACGTGCCGGAGGAAGGATCA
>Ga0164243_10014337_pt1 | contig 11054 bp, 8 predicted proteins | sample OricompcompostOP_FD_108781 | JGI IMG/M metagenome (GOLD analysis project Ga0164243, IMG submission 108781) | Organic Plus compost microbial communities from Emeryville, California, USA - Original compost - Organic plus compost (OP) | ecosystem: Engineered > Solid waste > Mixed feedstock >...
AGCGGATGCTGATGTTCCGCCACAACGTCGAGGACATGCGAGACATGGTCGAGGGTGACGTCCGGTTCACCCGGCCGTTCGGGATGGAGATCTGATGCGGGTCCCGCTTTCTTGGCTGCGGGAGTACGTCGACCTGCCGGCCACCGAGACCGGCCGCGACGTGCAGGCCAAGCTGATTTCGGCCGGCCTCGAGGTCGAGACCGTCGAGCACCTCGGCGCCGACCTCAAGGGCCCCCTGGTCGTCGGCCAGGTGCTGACCATCGAGGAGCTGGAGGGCTTCAAGAAGCCGATCCGCTTCTGCACGGTCGACGTCGGCCAGGCCAACGGCACCGGCGAGCCCCAGGAGATCGTCTGCGGTGCCCGCAACTTCTCCGTCGGCGACAAGGTCGTCGTGGTCCTGCCCGGCGCCACCCTGCCCGGAGGCTTCTCGATCAGTGCCCGCAAGACCTACGGCAAGGTCTCGCACGGCATGATCTGCTCCAGCGACGAGCTGGGCATGGGCGACGACGGCAGCCACGGCATCATCGTGCTGCCGCCGGAGACCGAGGTCGGCAAGGACGCCATCGAGCTGCTCGAACTGGTCGACGAGGTCCTGGACATCGCCGTCACCGCCAACCGCGGCGACTGCCTGTCCATCCGCGGCGTCGCCCGCGAGACCGCCATCGCCTACGGTCTGCCGCTGCGCGACCCGGCGCTGATCGACGTGCCCGGACCGAACGAGTTCGGCTACCCGGTGAAGGTCTCCGACCCCATGGGCTGCGACCGCTTCACCGCCCGCACGGTGACCGGCCTCAGCCCCGAGGCGCGCTCCCCGATCTGGCTCCAGCGCCGGCTGCAGAAGGTCGGCATGCGCCCGATCTCCCTCGCCGTCGACGTCACCAACTACGTGATGATGGAGCTCGGCCAGCCGCTGCACGCCTACGACCGCAACCAGGTCCAGGGCGCCATCGGCGTGCGCCGCGCGCAGGAGGGCGAGAAGATCGTCACCCTCGACGGCGTCGAGCGGAAGCTGCACGCCGAGGACCTCGTCATCACCGACGACCGCGGTCCGATCGGCCTGGCCGGCGTCATGGGCGGCGCCGACACCGAGATCGCCGACCACGACCCCTCCGAAGAGGGCGCCGGGGCGACGACCGACGTGATCATCGAGGCGGCCCACTTCGACCAGGTGTCGGTGGCCCGCACGGCCCGCCGCCACAAGCTGTCCTCGGAGGCGTCCCGCCGCTTCGAGCGCGGTGTGGACCCGCAGGCCGCGTCCGCCGCCGCGCAGCGCACCGTCGACCTGCTGGTGCTGCTCGCCGGAGGAACCGCCGAGGCCGGCGTCACCGAGGTGATCACCCCGAGCGCGCCGCACACCATCACCATGGCCGTCGACCACCCGGACAAGGTCGCCGGTGTGACTTACGGCCGGGAGACCGTCGTACGCCGCCTTCAGGAGGTCGGCTGCGACGTCTACGGAAATGCTGCCGCGCGCAGCGCGTCCGTGGGGGGTGGTGGTCGGGCGACGGGCGGGCAGGACGAGCTGATCGTCACCGCCCCGTCCTGGCGGCCCGACCTCACCGACCCGAACGACCTCGCCGAGGAGGTCATCCGGCTGGAGGGCTACGAGAACCTGCCCTCCACCCTGCCCAGGCCGCCCGCCGGGCGGGGCCTGACCGGCCGCCAGCGGCTGCACCGCCGCGTCGGCCGGGCGCTCGCCGGCGCCGGGTACGTGGAGGCGCCGAACTACCCGTTCGTCAGTGAGCAGGTCTTCGACCAGCTCGGTCTGGAGGCCGACGACCCGGCGCGCCGCGTCGTCAAGCTGGTGAACCCGCTCAGCGACGAGGAGCCCGCGCTGCGGACCTCCCTGCTGCCCGGGCTGCTCGCAGCCCTGCGCCGCAACGACGGCCGCGGCTCGCACGACCTGGCGCTGTTCGAGACCGGCCTGGTCTTCCAGCCGCGCGACGCCGCCAAGGTCGCCGCGAACCTCCCCGTCGACCGGCGCCCGAGCCCCGACGAGATCGCCGCGCTGAACGCCGCGCTGCCCGACCAGCCCCGGCACGTCGCCGTGGTCCTGGCCGGCGCCCGCGAGCAGGCCGGCTGGTGGGGCAAGGGCCGCCCGGCCGACTGGGCCGACGCGGTCGAGGCCGCCCGGACCGTCGCCCGCGAGGCCGGCGCCGAACTGGGCGTCCGCAAGGGGCAGTACGGGCCCTGGCACCCCGGTCGCTGCGCCGAGCTGACCGTCACCGTCGACGGCGCCGAGCGCGTCGTCGGCCACGCCGGTGAGCTGCACCCGCGCGTCCTGAAGACGCTGGGCCTGCCCGCGCGCGCCTGCGCGATGGAGCTGGACCTGGACGTTCTGCAGCAGGTGGGCAACACGGTCCCGCAGGCGCCGTCCATCTCCACCTTCCCGGTCGCCACGCAGGACGTCGCGCTCGTCGTCGACGCCTACGTGCCCGCCGCGGACGTGGAGGCGGCGCTCCGCGAGGGCGCGGGCGAACTCCTGGAGTCCATCCGCCTGTTCGACGTCTATGAGAACGCCGAGCAGCTGGGCGAGGGCCGCAAGTCCCTGGCCTACGCCCTGCGCTTCCGCGCGGACGACCGCACCCTGACGGTTGACGAGGCGTCGGCGGCGCGGGAAGCGGCGGTCGCCCTGGCGGCGGACCGCACGGGCGCGGTACTCCGCGGCTGACACCGCACGCTGTTCCCTACACGGGCCGGTACCGAGGCAGGACGCCTTGGGACCGGCCCGTGGTGCGTCGGGGGACGGGGCTCGCGGTAGGGGCCAGGGTGCGTCAGACGCGTGCACGATGTGGTGGGCGCGGCGCCGAGGGCTGCCGCCGAGGCGCTTCGTCCAGCCCGCGGGCGCAGGCGGGGGAGGGTCGTTCAGGAGGTCGGGGCCTCGGGGGCGCCCGGCTTCGCGGTGCGGTGAGCTGCGGTGCCGTCGGGCCCCGGCCCACGAGGCGGCGGGCGACGAGGGCCGGACGCCGGCGGGGGCGTGCGTCCTTCGGGCGACCGGCTGAGGGGGTGCGCCTGCGCCCGCCCTCCCCCACTCCCGGCTTCGCTCGAGCGGGAGGTACCCCCATCGCCCTGCGGGCACCTCCCAGGCCCTTGAGGCACTGGGGGAGGCACGACTCCCGCAGGCGGCGGTGGGCGGCGCCTCGTGGGGCCGGGGAGAGGCCGCTGCGAGCTTTGCACCGCGACGGTGAAGGCGGGGCGGGGTCCCCGGAGGTCACCTCCGGGTCAGCGCGGCCGTGGACGCCGCCCGACGCGCGCGGCGGACGGTGAAGGCGCGGGCGGGGTCCCCGGAGGTCACCTTTGGGTCAGCGCGGCCGGCGCCGCATTGCCCGACGCGCGCGGCGCGGCATGCGCCGAGGGGCACGGCTCCTGCGGTGTCGGGGGAGTGCCGGCCCGTCGCCGTTTCCGCCGGAGCAGCGACAGGGCCGGCGCCCGCACGCGCCACCTCGCGGCCCCGATGGGGCCCCAATGGGGCCGCGAGGTGGGACAGAGGAGCCCCTGAGGGGCGGAGGGTGGATTCCGGTTCGGGCATATGCGGGGGTGGGCGCGGGCATGTCAGGGCTGGTCAGTGAGCGGAACTGCGGCGTCCCGCCGGTTACTCACTCATTCGGGTGACTGAGTCGGGTGATGCGGCCGGAACCGGGGTCGCGGTCGACAGAATCGGACCGGCCTCTTGAGGCCGGTCTGCGCTGTCCGGGCCTATTTGGGGGGCCATCGGCATGATCCGCTTCATCCCTGGGGCTCCCCGCGGCGTCCCGCCCCGGTTCCTGTCACGACTGCGCTCCCTCGCGGTGCCCACGGCGTGGGGCGCCGTCGCGGTGGCCTACCGGATGACCTGCCCGCTGGCCCGGGACGACGCCATCGGCGCGCGCCTGGTCAGCAGCGCCGTGCTGTGCGCGGTCGGCACCGGCATCGTCCTGCACATCCGGCGCCGCATGCTCAGCGAGGTCCGGCACGCCCGCCGGATCGCCGAGGCCGCCCAGAGCGTGCTGCTACGGCCCCCGCCGCCGCGCGTCGAGGGTCTGGCCGTCGCCGCCGTCCACCTCTCCGCCGACCTGGGCGCCCGCATCGGCGGCGACCTGTACGAGGTGACGGCCACCGAGCACGGCGTACGGGCCGTCATCGGCGACGTCCGCGGCCACGGCCTCGGCGCCGTCCGTACCGGCGCCACCGTCCTCGGCAGCTTCCGCGAGGCCGCCCACGACGAGAAGACCCTCGACGGGGTGCTGCGCCGCCTGGAGCGCGCCATGGACCGGCATCTGAGTGAGCGGGGGCATGACGACCACCCCGTCCAGGACGCCGCACCCGCCGCCGAGGAGTTCGTCACCGTCCTGCTGCTCGAGATCCTCGCGGACGGCGAGGTGCACGCCCTCAACTGCGGCCACCCCTGGCCGTACCGGCTGACCGGCGCGGGCGCCGAGCCGCTGGCCCGCGCCGATCCCCTCCCGCCGCTCGGCCTGTTCCCGCTCCCGGGCGAGCTGCCCGCCACCGCGTGCGGCCGGCTGCTCCCCGGCGACATCCTCGTCCTGCACACCGACGGCGCGGAGGAGGCCCGCGACGCCGACGGCCGCTTCTTCCCGCTCCCCGACGTCCTCACCGAGGCGGCCCGCGACCGCCCGCAGACGCCCCAGGCCGTCCTGCGGACGGTCCTCACCGCCCTGCTCGACCACAGCGTCGGCCCGCCGAAGGACGACGTGGCCCTGCTGATCCTCAGGAACGAGCGCTGCTCCCCGCCCTCACGGCCGACCAGCAGCGTCCCGCGCTCGGCCACCGCCGACCGGTGACGGAGTACGCCCGCACCGTGAGAGGCCGGCGGCCGTCCGCCCCGCCACGGAGTGTCGGGCAGGCGGCCGGGCGGACGGCGAACATACGGGCCGCCGCTGTACGAGGGGGAGCCGGCGGCCCGGCCGGCCTCTTTCGAGGCAATTCAGTCAACCGGCCGGGCACTTTCCGCGACAGTGCGTGCACACTGCGGATGCGGGCACTCCGTTCACACCCCGTGTGAACGCGCAGCCACTACCCTGTCCGCACCGAGCCACCGGGGGGCCCGACATGCAGCCCAACACTCTGCTGGACGCGATCCTCGACGAGGCCGGCGTCTCCCACGCGGGGCTGGCCGCACACGTCAACCAGGCGGGCCGGGCGCGCGGGCTGACGCTGCGCTACGAACACACCGCCGTGGCCCGGTGGCTGAAAGGGCAGCGCCCCCGGGGCCAGGTGCCCGACCTGATCTGCGAGGTGCTCGCCGCCCGCCTCCGCCGCCCCGTCACCCTCGACGACATCGGCCTGGGCGTCCCCGGCGAACCGGCCGTCCCGCACGCCGGTTCGCTCTCCGGGTTCGTCGAGCGGGCCACCGCCCTGTGGCGCTCCGACCAGCAGGGCCGACCGCACCTCCTCGGCGCCCCCGCCGTCACCGGCACCCCGGCCGTGATCCCCGTATGGGAGTGGGAGAACCCGCCGGAGGACGTGGACGTCTCCCGCGGCGGACCGCACCGGGTCACCCCCGGCGACCTGGAGATGCTGCGCGCCGCCCGCGCCCACTACGAGCAGATGTACCGCAAGGCCGGCGGCATGGCGACCCGCGCCCGCATCGTCGGCTTCCTCAACGCCGAGGCGGCCCCGCTGCTGCGCGGCAGCTACACCGACGAGACCGGCCGCCAGCTCCACCGCGCCACGGGCGGGCTGGTGGCGATCGCCGGCATCTGCGCCTACGACTCCGACGCCCACGGCCTCGCCCAGCGCTACTTCCACCAGGCGCTGCGGCTCGCCAAGGCCAGCGGCGACCGGGGCCTCGGCGCGTACGTCATCGCCCTGCTCGTCAACCAGTCCCTCTGCATGCGGGAGTTCAGACAGGCCGTCGCCTTCGCCGAGGCCGCGCTGCGCGCCGCGGGGCACCGGATCACCCCCGCGCTCGCCTCGGACCTGTACGCGATGCAGGCGAAGGCGTACGCCCATCTCGGAGACGCCGCAGGCGCGTTGACCTGCATCCGGCGGGCCGAGGAGTCCGCCGAGCGCATCCACCGCGGCCATGAGCCGGACGAGACCGGCTATGTCCAGCCGGGACTGGTCAACGTACAAGTGGCGGAGGCGCTGTTGAGCCTCGGCGAGCTGGCGGCGGCGGGGGAGCACGCGGCGGCGGCCGTGGACACCCCGGCGCACGACCGGGGCCGGGTGCACCGGCTGGCCATGCTGTGCACCGTCGAACTGCGCCAGGGCAACGCCGACCGGGCGGTGGCCGTCGCCGTGCAGATGGCCGAGCAGGCGCGCGGCATGGAGTCGCAGCGGCTGCGCGACCGGCTGCGTGAGGTGCGCGAGCATCTGATCCGCAGCGGGTGCGCGGGCACCGCCGAGGCGGCCGAACTCATCGACGGGGCGCTGCGGGTGCCGCTGTAGACGGCGGAGGGCCGCCTCCGGCGTACGAGGGGCGGCCATGACCTCGCCGCGCCCGGCGCGCGCCTCACCGCGCCGCCCCATGCGTCACGGGCGGCCCTCCGTGCGCCTGCTGTACGACCGCCGCTGCTGCGATATTGCCCCTTACCCATCGGAAGGCGGCAGAACCATGCAGTGGACGAAACAAAACGAACAGCCTGTGTACTCAAACCGCTGGTTCAGCGTCAATCTCGCGGATGTCGAACTCCCGGACGGCCGACACCTCGACCACTTCCTCATACGGCTGAGGCCCGTCGCCGTGGCCACGGTCGTCAACGACGCCAACGAGGTCCTGCTGCTGTGGCGGCACCGCTTCATCACCGACAGCTGGGGCTGGGAACTCGCCGCGGGCGTGGTGGAGGACGGCGAGGACGTCGTCGCCGCGGCGGCCCGGGAACTGGAGGAGGAGACCGGCTGGCGCCCGGGCCCCCTGCACCATCTGATGAGCGTCGAGCCGTCCAACGGCCTCACCGACGCCCGCCACCACATCTACTGGTCCCACGAGGGCGAGTACGTCGGCGACCCGGTGGACGCCTTCGAGTCGGACCGCCGCGAGTGGGTCCCGCTCAAGGTCGTCCCGGACCTGATCACCCGGGGCGAGGTCCCGGCGGCGAACATGGCAGCCGCCTTACTCCTCCTGCACCACCTGCGCCTCTAGGAAGCGGGCCGTACGAACTCCGGCTGGTCCAGCACCCGCAGCCAGCTCCCGTCGGGCTGCCGCCGGACCACCTGGGCCCGCGCGCCCGCCCCGTCCCTCGGCGGCGTCGACGTCAGCGCGATGTCCCCGCTGACCAGCGTCGGCAGGGGCGGCTCCGGATCGAACCGGGGGGAGTTCGCCAGCACCTTCTCCCACAGCGCGCGGATCGCCTCCCGCCCGACCGTCAGCTCGCCGGGCGGACAGGCCAGCACCGCGTCCTCCTCGTAGAGCGCGGCGACCCCGGCGGCGTCGCCGGCCTCGCCGCCCGCGGCCTGGGCGTCGCCGTCCTCAGCGAGTCGATGGCGGCCGCCTACCGCGACCGCCTCACCGCCCACGTCATCGCCGACGCGCACGTCCCGGCCCTGCTCGCCCTGGTCTGGCGCCCCGCCCGCACCCCGGCGCTGCGCGCCCTGCTCACGCACTGCCGGCGGGCGTTCGGCACGAACACGACGGGCCCCGGGCCGGACGACCGGCCAGGGACCCGCGGATGAGCCGACGTCCGGACCGTCAGTCGTAGCTGTAGAAGCCCGACCCCGTCTTCCGGCCGAGACGGCCCGCGTCGACCATGCGCTGGAGCAGCGGCGGCGCGGCGTACAGGGGCTCCTTGTACTCCTCGTACATCGAGTACGCGACCGAGGCGACCGTGTCCAGGCCGATCAGGTCGGAGAGCTTGAGCGGGCCCATCGGATGGGCGCAGCCCATCTCCATGCCGTTGTCGATGTCCTCGCGGCTGGCGATGCCCGACTCGAACATCCGGATGGCGGACAGCAGGTACGGGATCAGCAGCGCGTTGACGACGAAGCCGGAGCGGTCCTGGGCGCGGATCGCGTGCTTGCCCAGCACCTTCTCGGTGAAGACCTGCGCGCGGCTCAGGGTGCCCTCGGAGGTGGTGAGCGCCGGGATCAGCTCGACCAGCTTCTGCACCGGGGCCGGGTTGAAGAAGTGGATGCCGATGACGTGGTCCGGGCGGGACGTGGCGACGGCCAGCTTCACCAGCGGGATGGAGGAGGTGTTCGACGCCAGGATCGCGTCGGGGCGGGTCACGACCTGGTCGAGGACCTGGAAGATCTCCGTCTTCACCTGCTCGTTCTCGACGACGGCCTCGATCACCAGGTCACGGTCGGCGAACTCGCCGAGGTCCGTGGTGAAGGTCAGCCGGGCCTGGGTGGCCTCCAGCTCCTCGTCGCTGATCTTGCCGCGCTCCGCCGCCTTCGACAGGGAGTTGAACAGCCGGGTGCGGCCGATCTCCAGGGCTTCGCCGGTGGTCTCGGCGACCTTCACGTCCAGCCCGGAACGGGCGCACACCTCGGCGATACCCGCGCCCATCTGACCGCAGCCCACCACTCCGACGCGTTCGATGTCGGTCACATCGTCCCTTTCGCTACTGCTTACGGCTGTGGCAGGGTGCCGGGTCCCGGCGCCTGCTCCGTTCGTGCACGTTACTCCGAAGTATCGATGATCGATCGCGGGGGTGGGGCATCCTGGCCGGGTGACCCGCCCTGACCAGGCGGTTCCGGGACGATCGGGACGGATGTCGCCGCAGAGGGGCGTCAGGGGAGAGGCAGGGGCGAGGGTGCGGGTGTCACGCAGGGGCTTCGCGGCGGCGGCGCTGGCCGCGCTGACGGCCATGACGCAGGGGTCCGCCGCGCCACGGCCGGAACCCGGCACGGGCACGGCGGGCGGGCCCGGACGGGGAGGAGCGGCGACCGGCGAGATGCGGGGCATGTGGGTGGCCACCGTCACCAACCGGGACTGGCCGTCCCGGCCCGGCCTGAGCGCCGGCCGGCAGCGCGCCGAACTGCTCGCCCACCTCGACGCAGCCGTCCGCGCCCGCCTCAACACCGTGATGCTCCAGGTGCGGCCCACGGCCGACGCGCTGTGGCCGTCGCCGCACGAGCCGTGGTCGCAGTACCTCACCGGCACGCAGGGCGCCGACCCCGGCTGGGACCCGCTCGGCACGGCGGTCGCCGAGGCGCACGCCCGCGGGCTGCACCTGCACGCCTGGTTCAACCCGTACCGGGTCGCCCTGCACGCCGACCCCACGCGGCTCGCCGCCTCCCACCCGGCGCGCCGCAACCCCGGCTGGGTGATCCCGTACGGCGGGAAGCTGTACTACGACCCGGGGCTGCCCGAGGTCCGGGCGTTCGTGCGGGAGGCCATGCTGGACGCGGTGCGGCGCTACCCGGTCGACGGGGTCCACTTCGACGACTACTTCTACCCGTACCCGGTGGCCGGGCAGACCTTCGACGACGACGCCACGTACGACCGGTACGGCGCCGACTTCCCCGACCGCGCGGCCTGGCGGCGGGACAACGTCGACCGGCTGGTCCACGAGACGGCCGAGGCGATCCGGACGATCCGCCCCGGCACCCGCTTCGGCATCAGCCCCTTCGGGGTGTGGCGCAACGCCGACGTCGACCCGCGCGGCTCCGCCACCCGCGCGGGCGTGCAGTCGTACGACGACCTGCACGCGGACACGCGGAAGTGGGCGCGGGAGAACTGGATCGACTACATCTGTCCGCAGCTGTACTGGAACATCGGCTTCGCCGCCGCGGACTACGCGAAGCTGGTTCCTTGGTGGGCCGACGTCGTACGCGGCTCGGGCACGCGGCTGTACGCGGGGGAGGCGTTGTACAAGGCGGGGGACCCGGCGCAGCCCGCTGCCTGGCAGGACCCCGCCGAACTGTCCCGTCACCTCACGCTGGCGAAGCGGTACCCCGAGGTGCGGGGGCACGTGTTTTTCGCGGCGCGCGAGGTGACGGCGGATCCGGCCGGGGCGATGGCACGGGTGGTGGCCGACCACTACGGCCGGCCCGCCGGGCCCCCGTCCTGATCAGTGCCGGGTCACGACCTCCCGGTGCCGGATCTCGGTGTCGGGGCCGGGGGAGCAGATGCCCTCGTGCCCGTCCTCGAACCGGACCCGGTACGGCGGGTCGCCGTTCCGGCCGAGCACTTCGACGATCTCGCCGACCTTGTCGTACTGGCCGACCACCCTGCCGTGCTGGACAAGCTGGTCACCCACGGTTGCGCGCATCGTCGCCTCCTCACCTGAAGGGAGCAGCGGTCCATGCTCCTTCGAGTCTACGGCGGGGGGCGGAACGCGGCAGCGGGTCGGCCGCGTTGCTGGGGCACGCGGCCGGAGGGGATTCCCCCCGGCGGGGGCGTGGCCGGCCGGAGGTGCCAAGTCCCGGCAGTTCCCGGCCGGCGGGGGCGTGTGCGACGGGGTTACGGACCAGAGGCGGGAGACGCACGTGGGTGGGTGCGCGCCCGCTGGGGCATACGCACTCCGGCGCCCCTGAGGCCGGCGCGCCCAGCCTGAGGAGCCGTCCCGGCGGTCAGGCAGGCCTCGCCGTCGGTGCCGTCGGTGCCGTCGGTGCCGCCGGGAGTCCGGCGCCGCAGGACGGCCGGATGCGCGCCGGCGGACACGACCGCGCTCGGCCGTCACGGCCCGCGTGCAGCGCGTCCGCGCGATCCCCGGGCGAGACGTCACCCGGCCCGACGGGCTTTCGAGCCGCCTGCGTCTGCCCGCACCGCCGAGGGCCGGGCCACCTGCCCGGGGGTACGCACGGCCACGCTTCAGCCCCAGGCCTCCTGCTCCGTCGGCGGCGCCTGCTGTGCCCGCCCCGCCCGCGCCAGGCCGGCCGCCCCCGGGGTACGCATGGCCACGCTTGTGCCCGCGGCGTCCTGCGGCATCCCGAAGGCGAGCTCCGTCGGCGGCGCCTGCTGTGCCCGCCCCGCCCGCGCCAGGCCGGCCGCCCCCGGGTACGCATGGCTACGCCTCCGCCCGCGGCGTCCTGCTCAGTCGACTGCGCTCGGCCCCGCCTCCGTGCCCGCCGACGGCGTTCTGTTCGGTCGGCCGCGCGTGCGGCCTGGCTCCGTGCCGGACCGTGGCGTCCTGCTCCGTCGGCTGCGCTCGGCCCCGCCTCCGTGC
>Ga0164243_10014338_pt1 | contig 11054 bp, 8 predicted proteins | sample OricompcompostOP_FD_108781 | JGI IMG/M metagenome (GOLD analysis project Ga0164243, IMG submission 108781) | Organic Plus compost microbial communities from Emeryville, California, USA - Original compost - Organic plus compost (OP) | ecosystem: Engineered > Solid waste > Mixed feedstock >...
ACTCCTGCTCGGCGTGGATCGCGTCGATCCGCCACGGGATCGACGTCGCGCGCGCGACCGGCCAGCCGCACGCGATCGCCGCGACCGGCGACACCTCCGAGCGGACCGCCCAGCGCCTCTACGACCTCCCCGGCAGCGCCCTGCTCGACATGGGCGACTTCGCCGGCGCGACGCTCAAGCACCTCGCCCGCAACCCGGTCCCGCGGCTCACGCTCGCGGGCGGCTTCGCGAAGCTCTCCAAGCTCGCCGCCGGCCACCTCGACCTCCACTCGGCCCGCTCGCAGGTCGACCTCGACCGGCTCGCGGGCTGGGCGCGCGAGGCCGGCGGCGACGAGGCGCTGGCTGCCGAGATCCGCGCCGGCAACACCGCGCTGCACGCGCTGGAGCTCGCCCGCGCCGCGGGGGTCCCGCTGGCGCAGAGGGTGGCGGAGGAGTCGCTGCGGGTCGTGCGGGACGTGCTGCGCGGCGCCCCGGTCGAGGCCGAGGTGCTCGTCGTCGACCGCGCGGGCGAGATCGTCGCTCATGCGGGAAGGCTGTCGCCCGTGCCCGCGCCCGCGCCGCCGGACGCCGCCGCGGCGGATTCGCCGCCCGCACCGGGTCGCGCGCGTCCCTTCGAGTAGAGGAAGCTCTCGCCGCCGGCGCCGGCCAGGACCGGGCCGATGACGATCGTCGCCGTCCGCCTGATGCCCGCCGCCGCGACCTGCGCGGCGATCGTCGCCAGCGTCCCGCGCACGATCGTCTCGTCGGGCCAGCTCGCGCGCGCGACGACCGCGACCGGGCAGTCGGCGCCGTAGTGCGGCTCGACCACCGCCACCAGCTCCTCCATCGCCTGCACGCCGAGGTGGAGGACGAGCGTCGCGCCGTGCGCGGCGAGGCCGGCCAGCTCCTCGCCGCTGGGCATCGCCGACGCCTGCCTGCGGTAGCGGGTGAGGATCACCGACTGGGCGACGCCGGGAAGCGTCAGCTCGCGTCTGAGCGCGGCCGAGGTGGCGGCGAAGGCGGGCACGCCGGGCGTCATCTCCCAGTCGATCCCGAGCGCGTCGAGGCGGCGGGTCTGCTCGCCGAGCGCCGAGTAGATCGACAGGTCGCCCGAATGCAGCCGCGCGACGTCCTCCCCGCGCTCGTGCGCGCGCACGAGCTCCGCCACGATCTCGTCCAGCTCCATGTGCTGGGTGTCGATCACGCGCGCGTCCGCCGGCGCGTGGGCGACGATCTCCGGCGGCACGAGCGCGCCCGCGTAGAGGCAGACGGGACAGCTGGCGATCAGCCGCTGCGCGCGGATCGTGAGCAGGTCGGGCGCGCCGGGGCCGGCGCCGATGAAGTGGACGGTCATGGGATGGTCTGGCCCTCCGGCTTGCGGGCCTCCCACTGGACGACGGGCAGCGCCGCGCGCAACGCGGTGAAGCCGCCGACCGGGTCGGCGTGGGAGATCGCGATCTGCGTGAGCGTGCCGCCGTGCTCGGCGCGCGCCTGCAGCAGCCGCGCCTGGCTCTCCAGCGTGACGGCGTTGACGACGATCCGGCCGCCCGGCCTCAGCGCGTGCCACGCGCCTTCGAGCAGGCCCGGCACGGTCACGCCGCCGCCGACGAAGATCGCATCGGGCGCGCCGTGCCGAACGAGCGGGTCGGCGAAGGCCGCCGGCGCGCTGCCGTCGACCGTCCGCAGATCCGGGACGCCGAGCGCGCGGGCGTTCCGGACGATCCTCGCCGCGCGGTCCGGGTCGCGCTCGAAGGCGATCGCACGGGCGGGCGCCGCCGCGAGCGACGCGGTCGCCCGCAGCCACTCGATCGCGATCGACCCGCTCCCGGCGCCGACGTCCCACAGCAGCTCGCCCGGCATCGGCGCCAGCGCCGCGACCGTGACGGCGCGGACGTGGCGCTTGGTCAGCTGGCCGTCGTGGTCGTAGGCGTGGTCGGGGAGGCCGGGCGTCGTGGGCGGGAGCGGCACGCCGGCGGCGGGACGCGGTGCGGACGAGGGCGGCGCGGGGGCGGCAGGCGTCGTGGGCGCTGCGGCGGCGGGCCCGAGGCGCACCTCGATCCCGATCGCGTGGAGCGGGTCGGCCTCGCGGTCGCCCCAGCTCGCCGCCGTCGCCTCGTGCAGCCGCTCCCGCTCCGGATCGCCGAGCCGCTCGAGCACGACGAGGCGGCTGGCGCCGAAGCCGCGCTCCGCGACGACCTGCGAGGTCAGCGCAGCGCCGTCGCTCCCGGTCGCGTAGACGACGAGCCGCCGGCCGGGCTGGAGGGCGCGCGCGACGTGGCTGGCCTCGCGCGCGACGGTCGAGATCAGCTCGGTCTCGGCCGCCGCCCACCCCAGCCGCGCGCAGGCGAGCGCGAACGCCGAGGTGTGCGGGATCGCGTGGAGGGTCGCGCGCGGATGCCCGGTCGTTCTTCCCCCTCTGAGGGGGAAAAGCGACCGCGCATCCCCAGGGGTCGCCACGCCCCGGCGCGCGAGGCTGGCGCCGATGCCGTGGAGCATCGGGTCGCCGCTGGCGAGGATCGTCGCGTCGCCGTGCTCCCCGGCGGCGAGCGCGTCGAGCAGCGGCTCCAGCGGCGACGGCCACGGCAGCCGCGTCGCGCCCGGCGCGGTCGCGTCGGGCGGAAGGAGGTCCAGCTGTCGCGCCGAGCCGACGACCAGCGGCGCGGCGGCGATCGCCGCGCGGGCCGCCTCGCCGAGCCCGGGCCAGCCGTCGGCGCCGATGCCGACGACGGTCAGCCGCGCGGTCGCGCTCACGCCGGCTCCCCCTCGCGGTGGTAGGCGTCGTAGAGCGGGCCGAAGTCGGCGCGGTCGGCGAGGGCGCCGGCGAGCACGGCGGCGTGGACGGCGTGGGCGACGTCGGCGCCGACCGGGGTGATCGGCCCGGCGTACGGGACGCCGCCGCCCGGCAGCGCGGCGATGCAGAAGCTGTCGGTCGCGGTGCCGGTCGCGTGGCAGTCGGCGTTGCGGGCGCGGATCCCCGCGGCGGCGATCGCCTGCACCTTCGCCTCGACCGCGGTCTGCGCCGCGCCCGCGAGCGCGGCGTCGTCGAGCGGCTCGTCGACGACGACGAGCAGGTTGATCGTGCCGACCCGCTCGATCGCCAGCGGACGGCTGCCGGCCGCCGCGAGCGGATGGCCGATGCCGACCGTCGCGAACGCCGTCGCGACGCCGCAGCGCGCCCGCTCGACGCGTGCGACGTCGACCGCCGTCAGCATCCCGACGAGCGGCCGCGCGTAGCCGAGCTGCGCCGCGCGCTCGACCAGCTCCTGCGCCGGGTCGTCGCGGTCGTAGTTGCGCGGGACGGTCAGGTTCAGCCAGCCGCACGCCTCGCCGATCCCGCCCCCGAGCAGCGCCGAGGAGAGCACCCGCCGCGGTGCGCCGAAGTCGACCAGCAGCGTCCCCGGCTGGGTCGTGACGACGAGCCCGCTCATCGCCGCGCCTCCGCCGCGCCCGCCTGGCCGGCCGGAGCCGCGCCGCCGGAGCCGCGGTCCGCCGGCTCGCCGGCCGCGGCCGGGCCGCGCAGCGCCTCCGCCAGCGCCGCGCACAGGCGCGCGTTCTCCTCCGGCGTGCGGACGGTGAGGCGCAGGTGGCGAGCGTCGAGGCCGGGGAAGCTCGCCGCCTCGCGCACCGCGATCCGCCGCGCGCGCAGCGCGGCCGCGACCGCCGCGCCGTCGGCGACCTCGACGAGGCAGTAGTTGGCGGCGCTCGGCCAGGTCCGCAGACCCTCGATCTGCGCAAGCCGGCGCGCGAGGTCGTCGCGTTCGACGCGCGTCCGCTCGGCCCGCTCGGCCAGGACCGCGGGCCGCCGCGCGACCGCCTCCAGCGCCGCCAGCGCGAGCGCGTTGACCGACCACGGCGGCCGCACGGCGCGCAGCCGCGCGGCGAGCGGCGGGGCGGCGAGCGCGTAGCCGGCGCGCAGGCCGGGGATCGCGAGCGACTTCGTCAGGCTGCGCACGACGATCGCGTCCGGCAGCGACGCGCGCGCCAGCGAGCCCGGCTCGCCCGGCACGAGGTCGATGAACGCCTCGTCGACGACGACGGTCCGTCCCGGCCGCCGCAGCGCCAGCAGCGCCGCGGCCGGATCGAGCGTCCCGCTCGGCGAGGCGGGGTTGCCGACGATCACGAGATCGGCCGCCTCCGGGACGGCCTCCGGATCGAGCGCGAAGCCGCGCGCCGGGTCGCGCAGCACCCGCACGACCTCCACCCCGTGCGCGTGCAGCGCGGCCTCCGACTCGGTGAAGCCGGGATGGACGACCGCCGCCAGCCGCGGTCTCAGCGCCGCCGGCAGCAGCCACAGCGCCTGCGCGGCTCCGTTGGCCGGCACGACCTCCTCGGGCGCGCGGCCGTGGAGCTCGGCGAGCGCCGCGCAGGCGGCGGTCTCGGACGGGTAGCGGGTCGCGTCGTCCTCCAGCGCCCGTCGCAGCGCGGCCCGCAGCCACCCCGGCGGGCCCTCGGCACGGACGTTGACGGCGTGGTCGGCGTCGCCGGGGCGGACCGCGGTGTCGCCATGGGTGCGGAGCGCGGCGAGGTCGGCGTCGTGCCGGCCGTCCGCCCCGCCGGCACCGGCGCGCGCTCGTGCGGTGCCGTCGTCCGTGTCCATGGACGGGACCCCGGCGACGGCACCGCGTCGGTCCAGCGCGAGCGACCGACCGGCGACGACCAGCTCGGCGCGGTCGGCGATCTCGCCGAGGCGCTGGGTCGCGTCGCCGAGCAGGTCGAGCCAGGCGCGCGACGCGCGGTCGGCCGGCAGGACGCCCTCCCCCGCCTGCTCGGCGACGACGATCGCGGCACCGCCGGCGGCGGCGAGCGCGCGGGCGGCGCGGCACAGGCGTGCGACCTGCGCCTCGATCTCGGCGCCGGCCTGCGCGAGGCGCGCGTCGGAGGGATCGTCGAAGGCGCCCCCGCGATGGAGGACGGTCGCGATCCACGGGCCGAGCCCGTCGACGAGGACGCACGGCGCTTCCCCCACCGCCCGCTCGACCGCCCCCGCCAGGTCCTCTCCGGCCTCGACCGTCGTCCACGACGCGGGCCGGCGCGCGACGTGGCCGGCGATGCGGTCGGCGAAGGCGGGGTCGCCGCCGTCGGCGGTCGCGACGTAGACGACCGGCAGCCGGCTCGCGGCGGCGAGCGCCTCGGCGCGGGCGCTCTTGCCCGAGCGGGTGCCGCCGACGATCAGCGAGACGGTCACGCCGCGGCCTCCGGGCGCGCGGGCTCGCCGCCGCCGTCCGCCGCGCCGCCGCCCGCGCCCGCCGCACCGCCGCCCGCCGCACCGCCGCCGCCCGCGCCCGCCGCGCCGCCGCCCGCCGCACCGCCGCCGCCCGCGCCGCCGCGCGACGTGCGCGCCGCCGCCACGAAGTCGCGTGCGAGCTGCGGAAGGCGGCCCAGTGGACGTGCAGGTAGCTGGCCTGGACGGCGCCGCTCACGAATCCCTCGGTCCTCGTTCTGCCCTGCGCCGACAGGCTCCACGCCGGCGGCGCGCTCGGCGACGGCTCGACCTGCGTGTAGTGGAACTCGTGGCCGCGCAGGCGCGTGCCGGCCGCCAGCCACGGCGTCGCGGTCGCCGCGACGGCCTCGCGGTAGCCGAGCGTCAGCCGTCTTCCCATCGCCGCGCTCACCGGCAGCACGCCGCACATCGCGTGGCCGTCGAGCTGCTCGGCGAGGTAGAGCAGCCCGCCGCACTCGGCCAGGATCGGCCGCCCGGCGGCGGCGTGCGCGGCGACGGCGGAGCGCAGCGGCCCGTTCGCCGACAGCTCCGCGCCGTAGACCTCCGGGAACCCGCCCGCGAGCACGAGCGCGTCGGCGCCGGCGGGCAGCGCCGGGTCGGTCAGCGGGTCGAACGGCAGCAGCTCGGCCCCGGCCGCCTCCAGCAGCTCGAGGTTCTCGCGGTAGTGGAAGGAGAAGGCCGGTCCGGCGGCGAGCGCGATCCGGACGGGCGGGCCGGCCGGAGCGGCCCCCGGCTCCCACGCCTCCCCCGGCAGCTCCGGCGCCCGCCGCGCGAGCGCGAGCACGGCGTCGAGGTCGACCCGTTCGGCGACCGCGCCGGCCAGCACCGCGAGCGCGTCGCGCGTGCGCGGCTCGCGCTCGGAGACCGGCACGAGGCCGAGGTGGCGCTCGGGCGCGGCGATCCGCTCGTCGCGTCGCAGCGCGCCGAGCACCGGCACGCCGAGCGGCTCGACGGCGTCGCGGAGGATCTGCTCGTGGACGTCGGAGCCGATCCGGTTGAAGATCACGCCCGCGACCTCCAGCTCGGGGTCGAAGCTGCGGAAGCCGTGGACGATCGCGGCCGCCGAGCGTGCCATCGCCGAGCCGTCGACGACCAGCACGACCGGCGCCCGCAGCAGCTTCGCGACCTGCGCGGTCGAGGCCAGCTCGCCGCGGCCGGTGGCGCCGTCGAACAGCCCCATCACGCCCTCGATCACGGCGACGTCGGCGTCGGCGGCGCCGTGGCGGAAGAGCGGCGCGATCAGCTCGGCGCCGGCGAGGAACGCGTCGAGGTTGCGCCCTGGCCGGCCGGACGCGAGCGCGTGGTAGGACGGGTCGATGTAGTCGGGCCCGACCTTGAAGCCCTGCACGCGCAGCCCGCGCGCCCGCAGCGCGCCGATCAGCCCGGAGGCGACGGTCGTCTTCCCCGCGCCCGAGCCCGTCCCAGCGATCACGATCCGCGCGGTCATGCGGCCGCCCCGACCGTCGCCGCCGGCAGCTCGGTCGCCGGCAGCCCGCCGACGGCGCGCTCCGTCAGCCGGCCCGGGGCGCCGCCGCGCGGCGCGTCGCCATCCGCCCGCCATCCCAGGCACGGCACCGGCTCCGCCCCGTGGCGCCCGTCGCGCGGGTCGCAGCCGTGGTCGGGGCAGACGCGCAGGGTCGCGCCCGCGGAGCGCACCGCGTCCGCGAGCGGTCCGATCACGTCGCGGTCGGCGGCCTCGATCGCGGCGACCTTCGCCGCGGCGTCCAGCTCGTGGGCGGCCTCGTCCGGTCCGCCGACGTGGACGACGACCCGCGCCGCGCCGTCGCCGAGCGCCGCGACCGCCGCCCGCGCCTTCGCCGCGAGGTCGCTCCCGGGCCGGCCGGTCGTGCCCGCCGGCACGACGACCCGCGCCCCCATCAGCCGCCCGATCCCGGCCGCCGCCCCGCGCGCCGCGACGACGACCGTCCGCCCGTCGAGCAGGCGCGGCGGCACGACGCCCTCCGGCCAGACGTGGAGCGCGGGGCCGGCCGGCGCAGGCAGCGACGGCAGCGGCGCGGGACCGACGACGAGCAGGCGGTGACCGGCGAGCGGCGCGACGCGGTGGTGCGGCAGCGCGGCTGCGAGCCGCCCGGCGGCCCGCGCGACGGCGCCGGCGTCCGCGCGGGAGCCGTCTCCCGCGCGCACGTCGACCCGCCACGCGCGCTCGCCGGACGCGCGATCGACCGCCACCTCCCACGCCTCCGCCTCGACGGCGCCGCGGTCGACCGCAGACGGCGGCACCCAACCGAGGAGGGCCGGGATCGCGGACTCCGAGCCGGGCGCGAGCCACGGCGCGACGGTGCGCAGGCGCGTCAGCACGCCGCCCGCGCGGCAGACGGCATCGAGCGCGGGCGTCGCCGCGCGCTCGAGGCTGGTCGGCGCGCCGGCGCGCGACGGCTCGCTCGCGCCGTCGAGGATGACGAGGACCTCCCGCGCCGCGCCGCGCGACCGCACGGCCGCGCCGGCCCGCTCGATCGCGGCCGCGCTCACCACTCGATCCCCTGCTGGGCGCGGATGCCCTCGTCCATCGGGTGCTTCACCTTGACGACCTCGCTCACCAGGTCGGCCAGCGCGACCAGCTTCGGGTCGGCGTCGCGGCCGGTGACGATCACGTGCTGGAAGCCGGGGCGGTCACGGAGCGTCGCGACGACGTCGTCCACGTCGATCCACCCCCATGTGATCGGGTACGTGATCTCGTCCAGCAGCAGGAACTCGTAGCGCTCCTCGGCGATCGCCCGCTTGACGCCCTCCCAGCCGGCGCGCGCGAGGTCGGCCGACTCGCCGAGGTCTCTGGAGAGCCACGACCAGCCGTCGCCCATCTTCTCCCAGTCGATCCCGCCGAGCGCGGCGGCAGCTCTCGCCTCGCCGACCTTCCACTTGCCCGACTTCACGAACTGGAAGACCCCGCATCTGTACCCGCGCGCCCATGAGCGCATCAGCATCCCGAACGCGGCGGTCGACTTCCCCTTCCCCGTCCCGGTGTAGACCGCGACGAGCGGTCTGTCGCGCGGCTTGCGCCGCTTCGGCTCGGCGCTGCCCCGGTCCCCGGGCCGGTGCGGGACGTCGATCTCGTCGCCGCCGTGCTTGGCGAGCGGGCTCGTGCTCGGGTCGGTCATGCGGCGCTCCTGCGGTTCTCGGGTTGGTCGGTGCGGGTCGCGGGCGGGCCGGCGGCGCGGCGGCCGGCCGGCGGCTCCGCCAGCCGGTGCAGCCGCCCGCCGGCGGCGAGCGCGACGCGGGCGGCGAGGCCGAGCCGGACCGGCCCCTCCTCGCTGTCGACGACGTGGACGGCGTCGGCGGCCGCGCCGAGCGCGCGGGCCGCGGCCGGCACCGCGCCGCCCGGGTCCTGCACGCGCCCGTCGGTGAGGACGATCGCGACCGGGCGCCGGTCGGGCTCGCGGACCCCTTCGCGGCGGATGACGGCGGCGGCCTCGCGCAGCCCGGCGGCAAGCGGCGTGCGCCCGCCGGTGGGCAGCCCGCGGATCGCCTCGGCCGCGGTCGCGAGCGGGGCGCCCGGTCTGACGATCGTCTCCGCCCGCGCGTCGCGGAAGGCGATCACGGCGACCCGGTCACGGCGTGCGTAGGCATCGCGCAGCAGCTCCAACAGCGCGCCCTTGACTCTCGCGAGCCGCCGCCGCGCCCCCATCGAGCCGGAGGCGTCGACGACGAGGCAGAGCAGCACCGCCTCCCGCCCCGCGCGCACGTGCTCGTGGAGCGGGACCCGCGCCGCGCCGACCGTCGCCGGCCGCGCTCCTGGCGTCGCTCGGCCGATCACTGCGGATCTGGGTGCGGTATGCGTGCTCATCTCCGCAGTGATCCCAGCCTTGCCGCCCTCCGCAGCGGTGGCGAGCAGCCGCGCGCGGAGGGTGGCGACGACGGCGAGGTCGGCGGCGCCCGGACCGGCCGGACGGCTGTCGATCGCGCCGAGGCCCGGCCCGTTGCCGCGCGCCCGGCGGCCGAGCGGCCCGGAGCCACGCCCGTCGAGCGTCAGCGCCGCCGCGGGCAGCCGCGCGGGCGCCGGCGGATCGCGCCGCTCGCGGGCCGCGGCGGTCGGTGAGACGTGCGCGGATGCCGCGGTGTCAAGCGAGCGGGCGCCGCCGTCGCGCCCGCCGCCGTCCCCGGAGCCGCGCCGGCCCGCGGGCCCGCCCGACGGTTCGCCCGACGCACCCCCCTCCCCGGCCAGGCCGCTCGGCGAGCCGCCCGCGCCGGAGGCCGATCCCGCGCTCGACGCCGCGCCGCTCGCTCCAGCCGACGCGGTCGCGCCGCCGCCGTCGGAGCCCGCCGGGTCGGAGCCGTCGCCCGGCCCGGAGCCGCCGCCCGGCCCGGCCCCGTCCGGGCCGTCGTCCGGGTCCGGCAGCCCCTCGCCGTCCAGCGCCCGCTGCAGCTCGTCGCTCGCCGACGAGCCGCCGGCCGCGAGCGGGTCGCGGTGGCGGCGGTGGGCGAGCGCCAGCTCGGCGGCGCGTCGGACGTGCGGCTCGGCCACGGCGTCCGCTCCGTCCAGCGCCGCCAGCGCCGCCGCGGCGCGCGCGCAAACGATGTCGCCGCGGACGCCGTCGATCTCCAGCTCGGCGCAGGCGCCGGTGATCCGCAGCAGCTCGCGCTCGGGCAGGCGGACCGCCGGCAGCGCCGCGCGCGCAGCGGCGATCCGCTCCGCCAGCGCGCGCTCCTCGGCCGCGAACCGCGCCGCGAACGCAGCCGGGTCGCGCTCGAAGGCGAGCCGCCGGCGCACGATCTCCGCGCGGACGGCGCGGTCGCGCGGCGCGCGCACCTCGACGCCGAGTCCGAAGCGGTCGAGCAGCTGCGGGCGCAGCTCGCCCTCCTCGACGTTCATCGTCCCGACGAGCAGGAACCGCGCCGCGTGGGAGACCGAGACCGCCTCGCGCTCGACCCGGGCGACCCCCGAGGCCGCCGCGTCGAGCAGCGCGTCGACCAGGTGGTCGGGGAGGAGGTTGACCTCGTCGACGTAGAGGATCCCCCGGTGGGCGCGGGCGAGCAGGCCGGCCTCGAACGCCTGCTCGCCGGCGAGCGCGCGACCGAGGTCGAGCGACCCGACGAGCCGGTCGAGCGTCGCGCCGACCGGCAGCTCGACCAGCGGCGCCGGCCGCGCGACGACCGCCGCGTCGGCGGGAACCGGCCCGTCGGGCGCCGCCTCTCCGGGCCCGAAGCACCACGCCTGGCCGGCCGCCGCGCTCACTGCCGGCAGCAGCGGGGCCAGCGCACGCACCGCCGTCGACTTCGCCGTCCCGCGCTCGCCCCGTACGAGCACCCCGCCGACGTCCGGCGCGACCGCGTTGACCAGCAGCGCCTCGACCAGCGCCTCCTGCCCGACGATCGCCGAGAGCGGGAACGAAGCGGTCACGACGCCCCGGCCTCCTCCAGCTCGCCCTCCAACGCCAGGAAGCGATCCTTCACGGCGTCGAGCAGCTCCGGCGCCGGCTCCGACCACAGCCCCCGGTCGGCCGCCTCCAGCAGCCGCTCGGCGATCGCGCGGCCGGCCCACGGGTTCGACTGCGCGACGAAGCTCGCGACGTCCTCGTCGAGCAGGTACCGCTGCGCGACCTGCTCGTACATCCAGTCGTCGGCGACGCCGGCGGTCGCGTCGTAGCCGAACAGGTAGTCGACGGTCGCCGACAGCTCGGCGGCGCCCTTGTAGCCGTGACGGATCATCGACGCGATCCAGCGCGGGTTCGCGACGCGGGCGCGGAAGACCCGCCGCGTCTCCTCCTCCAACGTGCGCGCGACGGCGCGCGACGGGTCGGAGGAGTCGCCGAGGTAGGCGGCCGGCGCGCGGCCGGTCAGCGCCCGCACGGTCGCGATCATGCCGCCGTGGTACTGGTAGTAGTCGTCGGAGTCGAGG
>Ga0164243_10014339_pt1 | contig 11053 bp, 14 predicted proteins | sample OricompcompostOP_FD_108781 | JGI IMG/M metagenome (GOLD analysis project Ga0164243, IMG submission 108781) | Organic Plus compost microbial communities from Emeryville, California, USA - Original compost - Organic plus compost (OP) | ecosystem: Engineered > Solid waste > Mixed feedstock >...
CAGGACGACGTCAACATGCTTCCCGTGATGTGGTCCGTGGAGTTTTTTCCACAGCCATTCCGTCGCGGACGGCTGAACGATGACTGCATACGCCGACTGAACAATCGTTTGAGGTGGAATCCGATCACCGCCATCGGCGCGGCCCTAAAGTGAAAAAAGCCCCGGCCTTTCGACCGGGGCTCGAGTCTAACATGGAGGCTGGACGGCCAGAGAAACCGTGCCGCCCATGAATCAGAAAGCCGCCACGATGGCGGATCGTGACGGCTTTCCTTCTTCCGCCGTAGCTTCAACTCTCGGCAGAATAGCTGGCCTCTCGGCCGCGCGCCGCGATCGAGACCGCGGCGGGGATATTCAGTTCGGCCCCTGCCCTCCCAACCTGCGCTGATCCTTCAGGCTGTCGACCTGCTGATCGTTGATTCTGATGCGACGATCGAGATCGGCAATGGCCTGCTCCATCTCGGAAGCGATATCCGGCGGCAGGTCTTTCGCCTGGCGCAGCCGCAGCGACAATTCCCTCCGCTTCTCCACCAGGAATTCCCGGTGCTGCTCCTTGCTCTCGATGCGCACTGTGTATTGCGAGCGCTCGACCCGATCCATCTTGTTCAGGATCGGCGTGATCTGCTCGTCGATCTTCTTGTCGACATGCGCCTGCGTCGCGACCTTCGGCAGCCCGATCGTGTCCCACGCAGCCCAAGCTGTTCCCAGCATTCCGAACAGACTCAAGACGACCGCCAGCGACTTCAGCCAGGGCGGCATGCGTGTATAGATGTCCTTGATCGGGTCAGTCATCCTCGCGTCCTCTCAGGCAAGGTGGTGGGGAGAAACGCCACGCTTACTTGATCGGTGTCGGGAAGGGCTGCGCGCAGCCCGACCCCTTCTTTTCGTGCGCACCGGCCGGAACGCCCATCATGCGGTCGCGCGTCTGTCGCCAGTCCTGATGCGCGCAGCCGATGATCTTGTTTGCCTGCCGCAGGGCGCCGCGCACCGCGCGGGCATCGACGACCGGCGATTGCGTCTCATAGGATTTCGGCTCTGGCACCGGCTGCAGATAGGCTGGCGGCGGCCCGATATCGTGACTCTGCTGAACCGTCGGGCCGCCGTTACTCGCGCACGCGGCGAGCGCCACGGGCAGTATAGCGGCACTGATCGTCGAGAAAGGCATTCGCATCGGTCTTGGCTCCGGGGGCGGTGGATTGCAGTTTCGCGCTGGCGACTTCAAGCTGAAGCTGCGTGATCGCCTCGGCATCGCTGGCGCGCAGCGCGTTCAGGATTGCCGTCGCGCGCTCGGCATGCTCGGCGCGGCCATTGGCGTTCTTCAGGTCGGTTTGCAGCGTGGCGATGCGCGCTTCCCTTTCAGCGATCTGCTGTCGGTGCTCAGCCCTGTTGTCCGCCTGCTGATAGCCGATCAGGTAGACGGACCAGATGAGGAAGCCCCAGGCGGAGAGCCGCCACAGCCGGAAGAGACCGCCGACCTTGAGCCATGACGCGACGAACCCAACGCCGGCGCCGAAGATCAGCGTGTAGATCGTGAATTCCTGCGTCATGATCAGATGGACGATGCGTTCGGTCATGGCAGCCCCTCGATGCAGATCTGGCGTTCCTTCTGCCGGCGCAGCGTGAGCCCCCTCACCTGCTTGCCGCCGGCGCGGTCCCACATCAGGATGGCGTCGCAGGCACCTTGGAGGTCGCCGGCATTGGCGCGCCGCGCGACGCTCGATCGGCAGAACGCCGCAACGCCGATGTTGTAGGTGAGCGAGACGAAGGCGATGTATGGCTTGACCGGGATGGCATCGGGATCGTCCAGGCAATCGCGCATGCCGGTCTCGTGCACCACCAGACTGTCGACGAGCTTGGCGTCGCATTCCGGCTTGGTGAACACCATCCCCGGCCGGATGCCCTTGGTCTCGCCGTAGCAGGCCGTCCACACCCCGACGATGTCGGGATAGGATTTCAGGCGCAGGCCTTCGAACGGCCCGACCACGGCCACCGTTGCCGTCCCCACCGCGGTCAGCACCGCGGCGCCGGCGACCATGTTGCGCAGGCGGCTCACGGATGCACCTCAGCCGGATGCCGGCGCGTGAATTGCATCGGCACGAAGATGCAGCGCGTGTTCGCGCCCTGGTGCTTCACCCAGGTCTTGCTGGCCCCGTCATAGTCGCAGGCGCAGCGATAGTATTTTCCGTCCGGGGACCAGTCCGTCCGCTTCCTGATCTGCCCGGTCGAGACGATCAGCCATTCGTCGCCGGGCCGCGGCTGCACCTCGCTCGCATGGATTTCCCAGCAGCAATCGTTGGTGACGCAGCAGGTCGCGGGAATCCACGACTTCAGCCACGGATTGGAGTGATAGTCTTCCGCCCGCGTCTTGGGCGCCGACAGCACCGCCATGAGCGCGCAGAAGATCAGCGCGACAAAGATCGCGAGAACGAGACGGCCGGCGACGTCCGTCACTGCCGTCATCCGGGTTCTGAACACCGGGCGAAAGAAGGTGGTCATTGTGCGGCCGCCACGCGGTGCGCACGGCGCTTCGTGCCGTAATGGGCAAAGCGCAGCCCCCACTCCGATCCGCCCGGACTGTAGGAGACATGCACATGAGGGCAGCGCGAGCGCCCGCAACGGACGCTGTGATAGTCGGTCGAAACCCCGCCCGGCCAATTCTTCAGGTGCGCATAGATGCAGGAAGGATTGCCGGCGAGATCGACCGCCCGTCCGGAGGCATGCAGCGACAGCCGGCCAGAGCCGCGCACCCGCGTGCGCCGCACTGCGCTGATGACCCTGGAGCCGCAGGCCGCAACGATCTCGCGGGCCTTGGCGGCGAGCGGCGGCACCACACCGGTCAGCGACACAGACCGCCCGGGCACCGGCAGCTTCACCCCGAAGGCCTGCCCGAACCAGTGACTGGCCTTCGGGTAATTGTCGGAGAAGGTTTGCGCCTGGGCAGAGCCAAAAAAGAAGAATGCAAGCAAAAGGATAGCGGCTGCGCGGAGTCGCATGCGGGAGACCTCTTGTTGTGTTGAGAGCGACTGGCGCGTCAGGGCGTGGTAAAACTTGACGGCCAATTCATCACGAGGTTGAATCAACTGATGGGATTTTTGGAATTCATCGCCCGCAAGTTGCAGCGGCGCCTTCAGCTTCAGAAAATGACAGAATTCAAGCGGCGCGTTTCCCTGGGCGACCTGGTCACCGACCGATGGGAAAACGCCCGCGAATATGGATTCGGCGAAGGCACCAGCATGTATGACAACGTGCTGGTGATAGGCGACGTGAAGGTCGGCAAGAACACATGGATCGGCCCGAACGTCGTCCTGGATGGATCAGCCGGACTCACAATTGGTGACAACTGCACGATTTGTGCTGGCGTGCAGATTTATTCACATGACAGCGTGAAATGGGCGCTGTCGGGCGGCGAAGCGCCCTATGAAAGAACGCCTACACACATCGGATCGAACGTCTTCATTGGCCCGAATGCAGTCATCGCGCGGGGCGTCACGATCGGTGATGGCGCCGCAATTGGAGCTCTCACCTTCGTAAACAAATCCGTTCCTGAGAATGGAAAGCTCGCCGGGTCAGCCGATCCCCGGCTCGCAATCGCACATAACCTCATGTGAGGGAGAGGATCTGCTCCCAAGTCCACGGCTGGGGAAGATCACAAATCCGAATCTCGCGCCAATGAGCGGGTATGGTGACGTCCTCGATCGTCACTTCGTCTCGCCAATAGAGGAGCGCTGGCAGAGCTGAAATCGAGGCATTCAGCTCGGCAAGTTTCACGTTCCTCGCCGCCTCAGCCTCCGCCGTAGGCCCCCAAGGAACGCATTCAACGCCGTCCGGAGCCGACACTATGAGTTCGGCTGCATCTCCATAGATGTTGTGGAATAGGTACATCATAGCGAGAGCTTCCGAGCCGTGCCCGCTCCACCGTTGCCGCCTGTCCCGCCTCCGCCGCTACCAGCACCGCCTGCACCGCCATTCGCGGCTGGCGTTATCGTGCTCGCGTCAACTCCATAGAGAATCGTAACTGATCCTCCTCCAGAGCCTGCGCCGCCGCCGCCGGTGCCACCCGAGAGGCTGCCTCCGTTTGCGCCATTTGCTGCAATGGTGCCGGCACCAGACAACTGCCCCACAACGATGATGACCAGAGCGCCGCCCGTCCCGCTCGATCCAGAGACACCCGTTCCGCTCCCAGCCCCACCCGGGTTGCCGGCGCCGCCACCGGCGCCTTGTCCACCTTGGTTGTTCGCGCCATCACCGCCAGCGCCGCCGTTTGCATCACCATTATCTGCGGCCAGACTGGCTCCGCTGGCGCGGATACCGCCGCCCGCCGGCCCGCCGGAGAAGGAGGTTCCAGCCGCACCCGCCCCAGACGTTCCAGTCCCGCCGTTGCCGGCGGAAACGCCACCTGATCCGCCGCCGCCTGTGCCACCAGCCGTTCCGGCCGTGCCGGTAGTTCCTGGCACCTGCACCGTTGAAGACACGGCCGGGGCTCCGGCACCTCCCAGCGCCGGAATTTGTGGATTTAGTACGGCACTGAATGTGCCTGTCGCAATTCGAATTGCAGCCGCAGCTATATTGGAGCCTGCGGCTGAATGGTTGGCCCCCCGCTGCGACATCGAGATCGAGCCAGCGACGCTTAAGTTGCCAGTGACATAGATCGCGACAAACAGCTTGCGATTCGCTGGCCGAAGAGTCTGACCTGCACTGATCGTGAGGTCACCCTTTACGACGACGAATGCCGAGCGGCTATCGGCGGTGGACGTGAACCATTCCGCTTCAACAAAGCTTGAGACTGTGATTGGTCCCTCTTTTATGACGTAGTCATAGGAACCAACGGCCGCGCCGTTTAGCGTGAGTGTGCCACCTGCCTGCGGCCCAATCGTCGGCGCGTACTTTGCGAGTTCCTGACAAAATTCCAGAACAGACCCGAACGACTGATTGCCGCCGGGGAATACACGCACCCCGCGCGCCTTGAGCGCAGAGCCCATGCCGGGAATCGCCATCGCATGCTTCACGCGCGGCGTGTGGAACGGACAATCCGCCGGCAGCGCGACCGGCGGCAAACCGATGCCGACAGACGGAAGATAGTGATCAAACATCAGAGGCCGTTTCCGTAGCCCTGACCAGCGACGTGCACCAGGAACCGCGGTCCAGTCGCAACCTTGATGACGATCAGCGTCTCGCCCGAAATATCGGGTAGAGCGTCATCAGGACCTTCATATGCAGCCGTATCGAAGGTGAGCGAGTTGCCATTCGGATTGAGCAGGACTTCAATCGTCGACCCCACCGGAGCATTGGCTATCGCCTGCAGCTCCGCATTTGCCGCGAGCGTGTGCTCGAAATACGTCTGCGCCCCATTCTGTGCATCGAACATCAGATCGCCTGCAGCTTCCGAACCCGGCTCAGGATCGACCGTGGCGAACAAACTCGACAGGGTCAGATCGCCATCGACGCCATCATTCCCTTTGTCTCCGACCCGCTCCGCCTGCAGGCTGACGGCAACACCGTCGACGAACCCGGTGGCGCCATCATGTCCGCCGACCGAAAAGACGATATGATCGCCTCCATCGCTCGCCGCGGTCAGTTCAAAGAAGGCCTGCGCGTTGCCGCCCGACGACGTGATCGTCAGGTCCGCCTTGACGCCGGGATTGGTCGAACTCGCCAGCGCCAGCAGACGCGCATCGATGGCATCGCCTGCACGGTTGACCTTGGAGATATAGAGTTCCGTCGCCAGGCTGAGATCGTCATCATCCGCCCTGATCTCGCCGTCGCCGATCCCGGCGCCGGCATTGCCGTCATCCCAGGTCAGCAGAATGCCGGGATCGGTGCCGTCGGCGCCGTCGGCACCATCGTTGCCATCCGCACCGTCCGCGCCGGCAAACTCAAGCGCAAGCTGCAGATCGGTCGCATCGTCGAACGCGGTTTCTCCGGCATGCCCCGCGATCGCGATGTCGACATACGTCGACTGATCGGTCACCGCATTGACGTTGAACGACACCTGTTTGAGATTGGCGAGGTTCGTGAGGGTGACGGAATCCTTGATGGTCTTTGCTGGATCTCCGAGCGCGAGCAGCCGGGCGCCAATGTTGCTTCCGCCTCTCGTCGTCTTGTGCACGCGCATGACGGCCGCGGCCGAAAGGTCCGGATTGTCGAACTCGATCCCGCCCGATGCCGGCGGCGCCACCGTGTTCGTCGAATAGGTGTAGGGGTATCCGCCCCCGTCCCTGCCGGGTTCGCCCTTCTGGCCGTCCACCTTCACGCCCTGGAAGTAGGTCGTGAAGACGGTGCCCTGGACGGTCTTGTCGCCGACCCCCTCGGCGTAGCCGTAGACCTCGATCTCGTCTCCATCCTCGCATGCAAGGAGGACGGCGATTTCGATACTGACGCTGGCGGCGCCGGATTGCGGCTCGATCCGCTGATGCACCAGCGTTCCGTTCCGCCGGATTTCGGCGATGTAGCGCGACTGATCCGAAAGCCCTGTCGAGAAATTCAGGCTTGAGATGAAGACATAGGTGCCCTCCTCCGCCACGAACCTGCTGTTCGCGGCGTCATAGAGGCCGCCATTGTCGAACACCTCATTCGCGAACGTGATCTTGGTGAATGTCGCCGAGGAGATCGTCTGGTTGACGCCGTTCTTGTTGGCCGCGAAACTGATCCGCTGCGCCATGTCGCTGATCTCGGCGATCCTGACGAAGGGGCGGCCTTCCGAATCCCATACGACGGTCTCGCCGTCTTCCGCATCGACGTTGTTCAGGTCCTGCCGGTAAATCGCGACCGAAGCGGACGACCGGATCAGGACCAGCTGCGTGCGCTCGAGGTCCCGCGTCGTGATGTCGTTCACCGACGCAAAAGTCGTGACGAAATAGCCCTCGCCCGCGTTCGGAATGTCCTCCGCCGCAGCCTCCTCTGTCGGCGTCGAGCCACAGCCCCACGCTTCCTGGATCGGATGTTTCATGATTGATCAGCTTCGCTTGAGGGCCTTGAGACGCCGTCGCGCAACGGTCAGCGTTCCGCTCGACGGGTTGCCCGAACCGGGTTGAATGAAGAAGATGATCTTGACGCTATGCGGGTTCGTGTCGCCAAGAGTAATCTTGAACGACGCATTGATGCTGTCGAGCCGATCGGCAAGGTTGGATTGCAGTGAATTCGTGTTGTCCTGCGACCCGCGCAGAATCTGACACCAGTCCTGGGCTGCGGCAACCGAGTCAATGAACACAGCCGCCGTCATGATGACGCTCGCGAAGGCGCCGGTACCATTCAGTGAAATCCCGGTCACCGACGCATCATAGTGGATGTCGAACACCTGCCCCGCAAAATCAGCCTGCACCGGAAGCTCTATCGTTTCGGTGTAGCGGCCATTCGACGTCTGCTGCGGGGGCGACGTAGGATTGAACGTGTAACCCGACCCGGAACTCGCGAGACTCAGGGCGGCGGACGACTCGGCGAAGTTTTCAAGAACCTCTGCATAGCCGGAAGATTCCGAGTCCCAGACCCCCTCGCGGAAGATGCGCTTGATCTGCAAATCGAGGTCATAGACCGACGCACCCTCATAGGGCGGATAGAACGCCCACAGCGTCTCGCCCGGATTCTGCGGGTCTTCGCCCTGCGACTCCGCAATGTCGGTGTCGTGATCGTCCCATGGGCCGGTCGCGTTCACGCCGACAATATAGAGCGCCCCCTCCGCGATGACGCCGGCCGGCGGCGTCGCCGTTTCCTCGACGACCGTCTGTCCCCAGGGCTTTGTCAGCTCGTTCGGCCCGACGCTGCCGGCTTCGAATTCTGCGATCTCCCATGTGCCGGAAGCCGCAAGCTGAATGTCGCGGGCCACCGCGCGCGAGTACGTCCGGAAGCCCTCGTCGACGGGCACAAAGTACCATGCACCATCTGCGTAGACGGTGAGTTCGTTCGGATGATCGGCCCAGGCTCCCGCCGGCGCCGCAGGAATGGCATAACGGTCACCGTTCGCCGGCGAGCCGGGCGGCGTGTCGAGCGTGTGATCGATGACGTTGACGAAGATCTCCGGGACGAACGCCGCGATGAAGCGCTTGTCGTCGAGCGACTTCAGCGACACCGGCGGATTGTGGTCCGCGGAAGACAGCGGATTGTAGACGAACGGGATGCCGGGATAGTCCCGGCAGAAGATCATCTCCGGCTGCACCGTCGCGTTGACCGCCGAGAAATCCATGCCGGCGACGTCATCGGCCGCGGGTACCGTCAGCGGAAAGGCCCGCGCCAAGTTCTGCTGCACGCCGTCCCATGTCGCGGTGCCGTCGGTGTCGCGCGGGAAGGCCTGGGCGACAGGATGAACCGTGTCAACCATCACGCCGCCTCCGCTTCAAGAACGTCTTCATCGAGTTCGAAATCCTGCTGATCCGTGGGGGCGTAGTAGTCGAAGCGATCATTCGACCAGCGCGTCGCCGAGATCTGCACCGAGGTCAGCGTCTCGTCGCGCCGCGCTTCCCGGATCTGGTAGATGCCGTCGATGCCGGGGAAGTCGATCGAGTCCCAATCGGCGAAGCGGACGATGTCGCCGGCGACATAGCGCGCGCAATCGATGGTCAGAAGCCCGCTGAAGCTGCCGGCCGTCCGGCTCTCCTTCAGCTTGCGATGCGCGAAACGCTGCGCCCGCGCGTCACCGCGCGTATATGGCAGCGACAACGTCAATTCGTGCGGCGCACCATCAGCGGCGATCAGGTCGTCGCGGCGGTAGGTCGGACCGACGACAACGTTGTATTCGCGGTCCGGCGCGATGAATTCCGTCTTGATGATGTTGACGAGATCGCGGTCCGACACCTGCGGCGCGACGTCGAAGCCGCCCGCCAGCATGCGCGGGGTGATGGTGCCGATCGGCTCGCGCCGCGTGCCGGGCTTTGTGTAATAGCTGCCGCCATCGTTGATCAGGAGGCCGTCCAGCGCAGTCAGCAATTCCTTCAGCTTCTGCGTCCGGTCTTCGGTCGACAGGATCACGCCGTCGATCGTGTGATTGCGCTCGACCGTGTCATCCTTCTTGCCGGCCCAGCGATCGTCGATGTTCGCAGCCTCCGCAACCTTGTCCCAATCGATGTCGTCGACCGACACCGCCGGAACGTTCGGCCAGGGATGGATGAGATAGCGGATGATATTCAGCGTGGCATTCGACGACTGCACCCAGGTGGATGAATCCTCCGGGTTGAAGTTCGGGACCCGCGGATCCGGCACCTTCGCCCCGCGATAGCGGAACAGCGGATTGAAGGCGGAGTCGTCGCCATAGACCTGCTTGTGCACCGTGTCGTTGGCGCCGTAATGGGCCTTCAGCGTGATGCAGGCGCCGAGCCGCTGGCGGAAGGTCGCCGGCGGCGCCGGATTTGTGATGTCACGCGCGACGATCGGGCACATGCCCTGTCCGGCCGCACCGTTCCGATAGGCGAGCTCGATGTAGCGGGTTGCTCCGTCAAAGAAAGGTGCGGAATTCGCGCGCAGGATTCCCGTTCCCGGGTCTTCCAGCGGCACCTGCTGACCGTTGATGATGAGCCCGAGGAAATCCCCACATTCATGCTCGCCGAGCTCGTACATCAGCCAGATGTAGGGCCGCTTGTCCCGGCCCCAGAGAACCTTTCCGGACGTGACGACCTCGCCCAGGACCAGCCATTGCGGCGGCGTTGGCTGCCTGATGGGCAGCCGCAGGCCCTGATCGCCGAACGACACACCCTGGCCACCGCCGAGCGTCGATTGCCGGTTCGCACTCGACAGCGCCCCGCTCGCCGCCGAGACCGCAAACGAGGCACCGAGCGTCACCGTCGCCGCGGTGATCGCCGTCACTGCGGCGAAGGCTTCCGCGGTCAGGATGATGCCGGTGGCATTGGTGAATGCGGCCGCGACCGCGACCGAGATCGACAGCGGATCGCGCGGCGCCGGCTGCATTCCGCCGAACGTGCCGCTGCGCCAGATGTGCGGCGCGCCATTCGGAAATGCGCGCGGGGCCGCGAGCCGCCGCGCTTTCAGCCGCGCCCGCGCGTCCGAGGGGCCAAGCACGGGCCCGCCACGAAATCCGGATTCGAGTTTCATGATGCCCAGATCAGACGCATCGCCAGGCCGCGACCACGACATTGACGGGAAGGCACGCATAGCCGTTCATCGAACGGCACACCCACAGACCTGACGGATGACGGATGACGCAGGTCGGGACATCGGCGACCATCGCAAGGCCGAAGTCGCCGCTCTCCGCCTCGTGCGGATCGATGCGCGGCCATCCCAGATCCTTCGCGATATCTTCACAGGCTTCCAGCACCGAGCGGTAGCCCATGCGCAGGAGGACACGCAGCGCCCCGCGCTTGGTCTTCCAGCGCCCGCGGAACCGCGCCACAGGATCGATGCCGAGCCCGTCGACGATGGGCGCCGCCGCAAAATCCTTGCAGTCGTCGCCATTCCAGTCCGGCGCGCCGGACGTCTTCGCCATCTTCGCGACAAGAGCGTCACAGACGCGCTTGCGCCGGATATCCGCAATCTCGATCACGCCGGCGGCAGCCATGGCAATTGCAGATCCTGCTGCAGGTGGATTTCGTCGTAGCCGGTCTCGTCCGGATAGATCGCCTTTGCCTCTTCCGGAGAGACCTTCGCGCTCGACGCATTCAGAAGCTGATACATGCCGGCATGGCCGATCACCGCGTAATCGACTTTGCCGTTGTCCGAGACGGAATATTCCGGCCGATCGAGCAATGCCCTGATCAGACGCTTGCGGTAGGCGACCCGATAATGTTCATCGAGATAGGCCTCATAGAAATCGGCATAGCGCCCCTTCACCGACGCATGCAGATCGCCCAGAAGCTCGCGATCGACCCCGGACAGCCCGAAGCGGACTTCGACCACCTCGATGCTGTCGGTCGACCGAACCGGCGTCACCGATCCGAGCAAGGCAAAGCCGTAATATTCCTCGCCCTCGTAATCGAGCATCCCGACACCGTTCCAGGCGCGGATGAACCTTGTCGGATGATCGATCTCGGCCATCCCGACGACCCGCACCGCGCCCTTGCGCAGCAGCGATTGCAGCCTTGCCGGTGTCGTCATGCCGCGTAAGGGACCTCGACGA
>Ga0164243_10014341_pt1 | contig 11053 bp, 10 predicted proteins | sample OricompcompostOP_FD_108781 | JGI IMG/M metagenome (GOLD analysis project Ga0164243, IMG submission 108781) | Organic Plus compost microbial communities from Emeryville, California, USA - Original compost - Organic plus compost (OP) | ecosystem: Engineered > Solid waste > Mixed feedstock >...
GAAGATCCTCGCGCTGGCGATGACCGAGCCCGGCACCGGCTCCGACCTCGCCGGCATCGCGACGCGCGCCAAGCGGGACGGCGACGGCTGGGTCATCAACGGCGGCAAGACGTTCATCTCCAACGGGATCAACGCCGACCTCGTCGTCACGGCCGTGCGCACCAGCGACGATCCCCACCGCGGCCTGTCGATGTTCGTGATCGAGCGGGGGATGGAGGGCTTCGAGCGCGGCCAGCAGATCCACAAGCGCGGCCAGCACGCCAACGACACCGCCGAGCTGTTCTTCAACGACTGCCAGGTCCCGGCCGAGAACATGCTCGGGGAGGAGGGGACGGGCTTCGGGCAGCTGATGGCCCACCTGATCCCGGAGCGGCTCGGCCTCGCCGTCAGCTCGATGGCCGCCGCCGAGGCCGCGCTCGACCTGACGCTCGAGTACGTCAAGGAGCGCAGAGCGTTCGGCCGCCCGATCGGCTCCTTCCAGAACTCCCGCTTCGTGCTCGCCGAGCTGCAGACGAAGGTCGAGCTGTCGCGCTGCTGGATGGACCGCACGATCGGCAGATTCGTCGAGGGCACCTGCACGGTGCCCGAGGCGGCGATGGCGAAGTACTGGACCACCGACCTGCTGTGCGAGGTCGCCGACGCCGGCGTCCAGCTGTTCGGCGGCTACGGCTACACGACCGAGTACAAGATCAGCGAGCTGTGGGCCGACGCCCGCGTCAACCGCATCTACGCCGGCACCAACGAGATCATGAAGGAGCTGATCGGCCGCTCGATGGGGCTGTGACGCGTCGCGGCGCCGCGACGGTGCGCGGCGCCGCTTCGGCGGCCGTGGATCGCGGCTCGCCGAGGGAGGGCGCGCGGCGACCGACGCCGTGCGCACGCTGACGGCTCGGTCGGTCGCCTCTGGGGCTCGCGCAACCGGTTCACCGGGAGGCGCGCGCCCTGCGCTGCGCGGCCTGCCACGGCGAGCGGTTGCCGGCGACGTCGGTGACGCGGACCCACGCGGTCCGCGTCCCCGCGGGCAGCCGCACCGCCGTCTTGGCCGTCGTGCGGCCGAGCCGGCCGGCTCTGGCGAGGCGCTTGGCGGCGATCGTCCTGCCGCCGCGCCGCTTCGCGACGGTGACCTGGCGGATCCCGCTGTTGTCGTCGCGCAAGGTGATCGTGAGCGTCACCGGCCGTCGTCTCGCGGCGGCGCCGCGCGCGCGGTCGCCGTCGCTCGGCGCGGCGCCGGCGAGGCGGGCCGCGACGACCCGCGGCGGACGCTGGTCGAGGACGATGTCGTCGGTGTGCGTTTCGAGGCCGGCGCTGCCGCCGCGGTAGCGCACGTAGACGATCCGCGGCATCCGTGCCGAGCCGGTCACCGAGAGCCGCCACGGCACGCGCGTCGTCAGCGCGAACGTGCGCGTCCCGCCGACGGGGCCGAATCCGCCGTCGTTGGAGATCAGCGCACCGTCGGCGAGCGCCGGCCAGACGAGGGAGAGCGTCACGTTCGGGTCGTTGGTCGCGAGCGCGCCGTCGTTGATCGAGATCCCGGGCTCGCCGGCCGGCGGCGCCGGCGTGACGCGGACGGTCGCGAACGCCTCGCTCGTGCTGCCGCCGGCGTCGGTGACGCGCACGCCGAGGCGGCGCTCGCCCGGGGTCTCGAAGCTCGCCGTCCGCTGCGGGAGGCCGAGTCGCTCTCGAAGCTGCCGTCGCCGTCGAGATCGAAGGCGAAGCGGACGATGTCGCCGTTGACGTCGCGCGAGTCGCTCGCGTCGAGCCGGAGCGGCGCGCCGGTGTGCAGCGCCGGAGCCGACAGCGCCAGCCGCGCGGTCGGCGGGGCGACGACCGTCAGCGACACGCTCGGCGTGCGGCGCGTCCGGCCGTCGCGCGCCGTGGCCTCGACGTGCCAGCGGTGCGGTCCGTCGGCGAGCGCCGCCGGGACGGTCAGCGAGCAGGTCGCAGCCCCGCACGCGTCCGCGGGGACGGTGGCGAGCACCGTGCCGTCGAGCACGACCGAGTAGGCGCCGACCGGCTCGCTGTCGTCGAGCGCGGAGGCGCGCTGCCAGACGAGGGTCGGCAGCTCGCCGACGACCGCGCCGTCGCCGGGCGCCGTCGTCGCGTAGGCGTCGCCGTCGATCCGCAGCGAGATCGCTCTGCTGGTGGTGCCGAGACGGTCGGTCGCCTCGACGGTGTAGACGGCGGCTGGGGTCGCCTGCGCCGGCGTACCGGAGATCGTGCCGGTCGCGGGGTCGAGGTGGAGGCCCGCGGGAAGCGCCGGGGAGACGGTGAAGGCGAGCGGCGAGGCGCGCCGCACGTCGGTCGGCTCGATCGGCTCGATCGCGCCGCCTGCGACGTAGGCGCGCGCGGTCGGCAGCGCGAAGTGGGGCGGCGGCGGCGCGACGAGACGGACGCTGCCGGCCTCTCTGCGCCCGAGAGGATCGTCGTACGGGAAGCTGAGGGCGATCCGCGGACCGGCTCCGAAGGTGGTGGTGGAGGTGGCGCCCTCGGCCCAGGTCGATGCCAGCAGGAAGCCGTCGTCGAGCAGCGCCGCTGGATCGAGCGGCGACGGATCGGACTTCCCGAAGAGGACCGCCGTCGCGCCCCCGCCGCCGCCTGCGCTGTACGAGAGCGCGACGTCGTCTCGACCGTCGCCGTCGACGTCGCCGACGCCTTCGAGCGGGTAGCCGCCGCCTCTGATCGCGAAGCCGCCGTCTCCGAGCGCGTAGAGGTCGAGCGCGCTCGTCGCCGCACGGCCGAAGACGATGTACGAGTCGTCGAAGTACTCGCCTCTGGGCCCGGTGTACGAGGAGCGCACGCCGATGTCGTCTCGGCCGTCGCCGTCGACGTCGCCGACGTACGACGGCCACGCGTTGTGTCTGAATCTGATCAGGAAGCCGCCCGCGCCGAGCTGCGTGACGTCGACCGCGGCGTTCGTCGCCTTGCCGAACACGATCGCGACGTCGTGGTCGACGCACGGCCACTCGCAGTGCCGGACGATCGCCACGTCGCCGCGTCCGTCGCCGTTGACGTCGCCGAGGCTCGCGGGATACCGGAGGTACTCGCTGCCGACGATGTGGTACCCGTTCGCGCCGAGCGACGCCAGGTTGACGGCGGTCGTGGTCGTCTTGCCGAAGACGATCGAATAGCGGTCCGGGTACGCCTCCTCGACGAACAGCTCGTCGCGGCCGTCGCCGTTGACGTCCGGAACGGACGCCACGTGGTTGGCCAAGCGGCCGCTGCCACTGCCCCGGATCTCGAACCCGCCGCTGCCGAGCGCCGTCAGGTCGATCGGGGCCGTTCCGCTCCGACCGAAGATGACGAAGATGCGCCCCGCCTCGCTCTGCCCGGACACGTCCGCACGAGAGGCCGAGACCGCCACGTCGCCGCGTCCGTCGCCGTTGACGTCGCCTGCGGCGGTCGCCGTCGACGACTCCCAACCGGCCGGGAAGCGGATCGCGATGCCGCGCTGCCCGAGCGGCGCCGCGAGATCGACCGGCTCGTCGTCTCCGCGGCCGAGCACGATGTACGCCGTTCCCTGCTCGTAGCTGCTGAACTCGCCGTAGTAGCCGTGCTGGGTCGTCAGCAGGTCGTCGAGTCCGTCGCCGTCGAAGTCACCGAGGTCGGCGGCGGTTCCGAGGCGGTCGCCGGGCTCCGCGCCGGCGATCAGCGACGGCGAGGTGACGGCGGAGACGACGCTCGGCTCGGCGGCGAGCGCCGACGGCGCGGCCGGGAGCGCGGACAGCGCTGCAAGCAACGAAACGAGAAGTGGATGGCGCACCGGCGTCATGGTAGGGAGTCTCGACGCCTCGGATCGCCGTAGCGTCGAGTCGTGCGTCTGCCGGCCGCGCCTTCACCTTCTACGCTCGATAATCGATCTTATGTGAACCAACAGGCGAGAGAAGGGCCCGTGCGGTCCAGAACTCTGTGACGTGCCACTGATTTGCGCAGAACTGCGCCAGTGATCTGCGCGAGCGCGGTGCTTGCCTCGCCGTCTGCGAACGGATCGGGCCCCTGCGTGGCCGCCGGCCACGTTGGCGTCGATCGACGAGCGCTCCCCGGCATGCAGCCGGCGAGAAGTGGTGCGAACGGAGTGGCCCGCTCGCCGCCGGAGCACGGCAGCCGGCGCCGACCGGTGTTCTAGCCGCGCGCGCCTCGTGGGCGGCGCAGCTGCGTGCGCGAAATGGTCGCTGTTGGCGCTGGCACGTCGTACGTCGCCAGGAGTCGCTGCATTCCCGTGACAACGTCTGGGAGGTGGTTCCGCGTCCAGCGACTCAGGAAAACGCTCAGGGCGGTCGGACCTACGATCGGCTCGATGCGCTCTCCGCCGTAGCCACGGGTCTTCCAACACGCGAACGTGCCGTCCGACAGCACGAAGACCCGGTAGGTCGCCTCGTAGTCGCCACCGCCACGCTCGAACTCGTCGAACGCGCAAACCTCCCAGCCGGCCCGCTCCTCCTCGTGAACGGTCACGCGGCGTCGCTGCTTCTTCTCGAATTGGACCCTGAGCAGCTCGCCGTCCGGCCAGTCCAGCGCCTGAAGCCGATCGATCAGACGCTTCGCATCGGCGAACGCACCCTGAATCTGTGCGGCGCGGAGCCGAGCGGCGTACTCTGCTTCTGCTTGCTCGGCAGCCGCGCGCTCGAGCTGCCGTCTCCGCGCAATCTCCTCGGCTCGCCCCATAGCGTCCGTCACTCTAGAAGACAGCAGCCGACCGGTCCAGCTCGCACGCGACGCTCTCTATCGACGCCCGCGAGACCGTTATCGTCGACGACGAGCTGAACAAGGCGGCGCTGCGCGGATGGGAGACGCGCACCGGAACAGCACGTTCCACCGACGGTCGGCAGCTATGCCTGCGCACTCCGGCGCGCGTTTGCGCAGATCACTGGCGCACGTCTGAGCATTTCACTGGCGCGTCACAAAGCGGCGCAGCTGGCGCCGGTCGGCGACTAGGGTGCGGCGCCATGGAGACGAGCGACGAGGAGCTGCGCGACGTCGTCGACGCGCTGATCGGCATGCTCCGCCAGCTCGATGCCGCGTTGGAGGAGCGGGGCGTCGGCCGCATCGGCTACTCGGTCGAGGGCGACGTCGACGCGGTGCGCGCGATGCGGCGGCTGGGGATCTTCACCGACGACGATCTCGCGCGAGAGATCGATCGCCACCGCGACACCGCCAGAGTCCACCGGCGGAGCGCGATGGAGGCGGGACTGGTCGAGAAGGCCGCGCCCAGCCGCCCGCAGCGCTGGCGCTGGGCCGCGGACTGGCCCGCTCGTTCGATCCACCTGCTCGACAAGACCTGAACCGCGGGATCGCGAGCCGGCCGGGCGAGCGCACGACGGGCATGGCGTGGGCCGGGTGCGCGCCGACGACGTCGAGCGCGCCGGCGTCGGGGCGGTGCGGCGTGATCCGGCTCGCGCGACCAACACGTTGTGTCGCACCAGCGGCCGGCTCCGCGTCTCGGCGGCCGCGCCCGCGCTCGCCGCGGTGAGCGCGATCGCAGCCGGTCTGCTCTACAGCGGGTCGCCGTCGACGTAGGCCTCGGCGGCGTCGCGCACGCGCGCGTAGTCGGTTGCGATCAGTCCAAGCGGTCGCTCGCCGCCGAGCATGCGGCTGCGCGCCTTGAGCCAGCGGCCGGTCTGCTCGCCGGGCAGCGTGCCGGCGAGGATCGTGACGATGTCGCGCAGGTCATCGAGCAGCTCGACGAAGTGGTCTCTCGGTCTGCTGTCGGGGTCTCTGGCCCAGCGGCTGACCGAGACCTCGGTGGTCTGAAGGGCCTGCGCGATCTCTCTCTGCGTGAGGCGCAGCTGGTCGAGCAGGTGGCGCACGATCTGATGCGGGGTGCTGAGTTCGGTGAGGCGCGCCGCGGTCGGCGGCGTCGACACGGAGGTGTAGGTGGTCATCGGGCGCTCACATGGTCGCGACGCCCAGCGCGGGCGTCGTCTGGGCGTCTGAAGAGCCGGACGGGTCGTCCGGCAGAGGCGCCGCCACAAAGATCGTGGCAAGCGGGCTCGGGTACAGCTGAACAATATAGTGGGCGCAGTAAGGGGTGTAAAGGGGGGTGGTAGGGAGAGTTGTACGAAAGGTCCAAAATGGGTCGTTGCGTCGGGTACGATGTTGGCGCTTATGTACCCGACGTGGAGGATCTCTCCCCCGTGACGTTCACCGACGACATGCGCGCGACCGCCGCCCGCCTCCCGCTCCGCAGCCTCAGCGGCGTGTTCTTCCGCCACACCGCGCCGGAGCGCCAGCCGCTCGAACTGCCCGCGACCGCCGTCCGGCCGGGGCGCTGGCATCGGGCCGGCGACCCATGGCCGGCGTACTCGGCGAGCACCGAAATGGCCGAGATGCTGCGGTTCGTCATCCCCGACCCGCACGAGGAGCCGCCGCTCCCGGTGCGCCGGGTCTCGGAGCTGGTCGTCGAGGAGTTCGCCGTGGTCGACTACGCCAACCCGCTCGCGCACGAGATGCTCGGCATCAGAGCGAGCGACCTCACGACCGGCTCCGACGGCGACCCCGGCGCCGAGCTTTGTCGTCATCTCGCCGACGTCGCACGCGAACGACCATCCGTGCTCGGACTACTGGAACCCAGCGCCGCACGCCCCGGCGCGCAGGTGCTCGTCATCTTCCGGGCCGGGTTCGCCCACGTCACCGTCGGCGACCAGCGCCTCCTGAGACTGGCGCTGCTGCCCGAAGCAGAGCCCGAGCAGGAGAGCGCGACCGAGTAGGCAGCCCGGCCGGCGCGCGCCTCAAGGGCGCGCGCGACGGGCGAGCGGCGGGCCGGGGTCGATCGCGGTGATCGCGTCGTCGAGGCGGGTGTCGTTGGTGCGCGTGTAGATGGTGGTGGTGCGGATGTCTTCGTGGCCGGCGAGCTGGCGGATGACGTCGAGCGGCTGCCCGAGTCGAGCACGATTGCTCCGCCGCTCCGGTCGCGTGGGGCGACCGGAGCGGCGCAGTTGGCTAACGAGCCGCGGCGCTCCGCTGCAGCTCGCTCTTGGTGATCGCTGCGAGGTCGGGCAGGAGCACCGGGAACTCTCTGGTCCCGTCGGCCGTGTGATAGACGATCGTCCTGGGCTGATCGGCGGTCGTGAAGCGGCCGAGGTAGGCGTTGTTGATCGGCTTCAGCTCCTTGACGGAGCCGTCGCCGAGGGCAACGCTCACGGCGGTCACGTCGTCGGGGACGATGCCGGTCACCGTGACCACGTCACCTTCGACGGACGTCCCCGCCCCGACGTCGCCGCGCGCGGTCGCGTCGGCCTCTCTGCATCCGGTCGCTGCGGTCTGGTCCGTGCGGACGAGCGCGGCGCAGATCTTCCCGTCTGCCGGCACGAGGTAGAGCGTCTCGTTGCCGTCGCTCAGGGCGCGGCGCGACAGTTCGGTGTTGACGCCGGTCACGTTGCGCTTGGAGAAGTCCGCGGCGACCGCGTGCGGCAGCGCGTCACCGGCCTCCCGCTCGCGCTGGAAGACGCCGAGCTGGCGGTTCAGGTCTGTGGCGACGGCCGCGGTCGGCTCCTTCGGAACGAAGGGATCGGGGGCGCCCTCCTGCGCGACTGCGGTGACCGTCGCTGCACCGAGCGCGGCCGCGACGGCGGCGCCGGCGAGGATCTGAAGCGTTCGTTTCTTCATGCTCGCTCTCCTCAGTCGGTCCACGTGCGGGCCGAGATCAGGATGTTCCGATCGTCGTGCCAGTTGTGGCCCTTGGCGTTGTACCAGGCGTCACTGGTCGGGCCCCACGTTCTTCTTGCTTCAAGCCACTCGCAATTGACGTAATCGCCGCGGATCTTTTGGTTGTGCGCGTTCCACATCCACTGACAGACCGCTTGCGAGGATGAGGTCGTCATGACCTCGTTGTATCGGAGGCTGTGCAGCCCGCTTGACGCGCAATGCAGCGGCAACGGCCCGACCACGGTCAGGTAGCAGTAGGTCTCGTACCACGCCTGCGCAGGCGGCGCGGCGGCCGCCGACAGCGCGAACGAGGCGGCGAGCGCGATCAAGCCGCTTCTCAGCAGCATCAGGCCCCTCCGCCGCTCGCGGGTGACCGCCACCCACAATCCGGATTTCGCTTTCACGGTATCCCTCCCTGCTCCGGCTCGGCAGGGCGTGCCGCATCCCAACGGGCCGCCCCACCCGAACGTTGATAACCGACGAGGACGTCTCGTCGCACCGCTCCCCTGCGGAACGACACCCTACATAGCGGCATGCCGCTGAGCAACCGAGAACCGGCCGCCCGATAGAGCAGGAGAGCGACGGGGCCGCGATCAGTGGTCGCGGGCGTCAGCGTCTGCGTCGTCGTGGGCGTGGGCGCGCGCGTTGAGCGCGACGAGGCTCCTGTCAGTAGCGGTCGAGCAGGTCCGCCATGCCGTCGACGATCGCGTCGGCGTTGGCGGCGGTCGTCGCGGCGAAGTAGGCGACGAAGTCGGGGAAGCGGGCGACGCCGCGGCCGCGGCCCCAGGTCGACTCGTAGGGCTCGGCGAGCGTGCCGTCGGAGAGGACGTACAGCGGTTGCGTCGAGAGGTAGCTTCCGTCCTTGTGGAAGACCTCGATCTCGACGGTGCACAGGGTCCACGCAGCGATCTCGGTCGGCGGCCGCTCGCGCCACTGGCGCCGGAAGAAGGAGGGCGGTCGGTAGGGCGGCGGCGTCGCGAACAGCGGCATCAGGCGGCCGCCGGCGTAGTCGCGGTCGGCGAAGCGACTCGCGACGTCTCTGGCGTCGTTGATGACTCTGTGCGCGAGCGGGATACGGGCGCGCCGATGCGCCTCCGCGGCGTCCTCGGCGACGCGCATGGACGCTGCCGCTCGCCGTCGCAGCACGTCCTCGGCGCGTCCCATGGTCCTCAGGCGCAGCACGGGCCGGGGCTGATCAGGCTGCGTCGTGGTGACCTTGCGGCCGCGGGCTGCGTCGCCGAGGCGAGCGAGGCCGCGGGGGTCGACTCGTGCAACGGCTCGGCGGAAGGAGCGGTCTCCATCATTCCGGTGCAACACTAACGGCGACGACCGCCCGTGCGCGCCGGTGCGCGCCGGTTCGCGGGCAGCTGTCGCGCGCGGCCGCCGGCGCAGCGGCCCGTCCGCGCGGAGCTACTCGGCCAGGCGGTCGAGTTCCGCCAGGCGCCAGGCGCGCCCGTCAGCGTCGAGCTGTCGGAGGCGCTCGCGCTCGACGGGCTCGACGCTCGCCTCAGTGTCCTTCGCCGAGCGATCCGCGGCGGCTGAGCTGCTGGCGGACGGTCGCGGCGAGCGGGCCGAGCGGTACGCCTCTGTCGGCGGCGAACTCGTCGAGTCTCCGCAGCCGGGCGGTCGCCCACGCCTCGATGTCGGCGGGCTGGTCGGCGAGGAGGTCGCGCAGCAGGATCAGCATGCCGGTCGCGACCCCGCTGTCGTGTGTGAAGGTGAAGGCCGCGTGGTGGTCGAGCACTGCATCGAGGTCGGCGCCGGCCGCGATGGCGGCCGCGAGGCGCTCGGCCCGGGCGGCGTCCGTCGAGGCCATCCCGACGTACGCGGCCCAGGACATCGGGGAGCTATCCGCCGGTGTCACCGCCGCCTTGACACGATCGCGCTCGGTTCGCTCCTCCGACATCCAGAGCGAACCGTAGGGCAGCGCGCCGACGGCACGTCGCAGCGATGCCGGCGGCGCCACCGCGCTGCGGCGCAGCGGCGCCGGTCGGTGGCTAGGGTCGGGCGTCATGGAGACGAGCGACGAGGAGCTATGCGCATGACAGACCGCTCGATTGCAGCGATTGTCGGGCGCGGACCGACGTCGACCAAGAGCGTGGTGATGGCCTCGTGCGTCAGCAGACCGATCGCAGTCCCATCGATGGAGCGCCGCGGACGCCGGCTCCACTCACGCCGGCCTCGCGCGACCGCCATCAACGACTGGCTCCCGCTGAGCGACTCCAAGGGAAAAGCAGCGCAGAACCGCCCGGCAGAACCGTTCGATACGCGTGGTCGAGCAGCATCTCCTTCCACGCATATCGCGTCTGCTACTCACCCGCCAGTCACAACACAGGCGGTCGCGAGGCCGAGCCGCAACCAACCCTCAAGATAGATCTAGGGAAAGGCTCAAGTTTGCATCGAGAGCGGCAGAAGATTCGCTGCAGGTCTTCGTCCTGCTCTGCGGAGCTTGTGAACGATCTCCTCGGGCAGTCCCTCGTCGATCGGCCGGCGCGGGTCTCCCCAGACGTCGAGACGGTCATACGCGCCGCCTCTTCTTGACCGAGCGGGATAGGCCACCGCTACGAATCCGTTGTGCTTGGCGTAAGCGTTGATACTTGCAGCGACCTTTGAAGGCGCAGCATGGAAGTCCTTCCCGACGCGCAAGCTGACGACCTGCGATCCCCCAAGCAGCCAGAGCTCGTATGGATACCTCGTCGCACGCTGCGCGGGAGTGAACTCGTCAACGAGTTCCACTCAACCACTCCTAGCAAGACCAGTCTGCACGCTGCCTATCGTAATACCCATTCAATCTCTTGTGCTGATCTTGAGAAGATCTTGAGTAGCTCTGAGCCGGGCATTTGGCGCATTGGAGCTACGGCATCGATCCTGTCACGGAGCTTCGCGCGACCAGCCATCGCAATTCCGTAACGGGCATTACGGACCACGGGCAGGAGCAGCCTCGACCGGCGGCGAACCACGCCTGTGATGACCGTGATCGAGCACGTCGACGACGGCGACCAGCCGCTCGAGGTCGCCGAGGCGCTCGCCGCCGCCGGCGACCCCGAGACGGTGCGGCGTGAGCTGGCCTCCCTCCTGCTGCTCCGCGCGGCGCGCCCTGAGCCGCCGCACGCGCCGCGTTTGCCGGGCGAGGTGGCCGAGGCGTTCCTGCGCGGCTACGCCGCCGGCGGCGAGACTCAGGCCGCGTATGCGCGCGACCTCGCGCGGTGGTTCGTCTGGCTCGACCAGCACGGCCGGCGACCGTTCGATGCGACGCGCGTCGCCGTCGACACGTTCACGAACGAGCCCCTCGCGGACGGCACGAAGCCCAAGCCCTCGACGATCGCCCGCCGCCTCGCGGCCGTCTCCGGCTTCTACGCGTACGCCGTCGACGAGGGTCTGATCGACAAGAACCCCGTCGCGCGCGTCAAGC
>Ga0164243_10014342_pt1 | contig 11053 bp, 6 predicted proteins | sample OricompcompostOP_FD_108781 | JGI IMG/M metagenome (GOLD analysis project Ga0164243, IMG submission 108781) | Organic Plus compost microbial communities from Emeryville, California, USA - Original compost - Organic plus compost (OP) | ecosystem: Engineered > Solid waste > Mixed feedstock >...
AGCCATTCGTCCTCCGTCAGAATCTTTATGCCAAGCTCGGTCGCCTGCTTGAGCTTGGAGCCCGCGCCCGGCCCGGCGACGACGATATCCGTCTTCTTCGAGACCGAGCCCGAGACCTTCGCGCCGAGCTGCTCGGCGCGGGCCTTGGCCTCCTCGCGCGTCATCCTTTCCAGCGTGCCGGTGAAGACCACCGTCTTGCCGGCGATCGGGCTGTCCTGGGCGGCCTCCTCCATGGGCTCGGGCTCGACCTCCTCCAGAAGCGCATCGAGCGCCTTTTCATTGCGCGGCTCCTGGAAAAATTCGACCACGGCGCTCGCGACGATGGAGCCGATGCCCGGCACATCGACCAGTTCCTGCCAGGCCTCGTTGCCCTTGTCGGAACGGTTGCCGTCCTCCGGCGGGCGGGCGGCCAAAGCTGCCGCGCGCAGCGCCTCGAACGTCTTGTAATGACGCATCAGGCGCTTGGCATTGACGTCGCCGACATGGCGTATGCCGAGCGCGAACAGGAAGCGGTGCACCGGCCGCCGGCGCGCGGCCTCGATGGCGGCGAAGAGATTCCTCGCCGACTGCTCGCCCCAGCCTTCGCGGTTCTTCAGGCGCGTGAGCGAGTTCTTCTCCTCCCGCTCGATGCGGAAGATATCGGACGGCTCCTTGACGAGCCCCCAGTCGTAGAACGCGCGGATCTGCTTTTCGCCGAGGCCCTCGATGTCCATCGCATTGCGCGAGACGAAATGGCGAAGCCGCTCGACCGCCTGCGCCGGGCAGATGAGGCCGCCGGTGCAACGGCGGTCGGATTCGCCTTCCTCGCGCACCGCATGGCTTCCGCAGGCCGGGCAGACATGGGGAAATTCGTAGGGCTTCGCATGCTTCGGGCGCTTTTCGATGACGACGCGCACGATCTGCGGAATGACGTCGCCTGCGCGCTGCACGACCACCGTGTCGCCGATGCGGATGTCGTTGCCGTCGCGCACGGGATTGCCGTGTGAATCCACGCCCCGGATGAAATCCTCGTTGTGCAGCGTCGCATTCGCGACGACGACGCCGCCGACGGTCACCGGTTCGAGCTTCGCGACCGGCGTCAGCTTGCCGGTTCGGCCGACCTGGATCTCGATGTCATTGAGGATCGTGAAGGCCTGCTCGGCGGCGAATTTGTGCGCGATGGCCCAGCGCGGCGAGCGCGAGACGAAGCCGAGGCGGCGTTGCAGGTCGATCCGGTCGACCTTGTAAACCACGCCGTCGATGTCGTAGCCGAGCGTGGCGCGGATTTCGGCGATCTCGCGGTGATAGGCGAGCATCTCCTCGACCGTATGGACACGGCGCATCAGCGGATTGACCGGAAATCCCCAGTGGGCGAACGCCTTGACGACGCCTTCCTGCGTCTTTGCCGGCAGGTCCGACGCCTCCCCCCAGGCATAGGCGAAGAAATGCAGATTGCGTTCCCTCGTGATGGCGGGATCGAGCTGGCGGAGCGAGCCGCCCGCCGCGTTTCTCGGATTGGCGTAGATCGGCTTTCCCGCCTTTTCCTGCCGGGCGTTCAGCGCGCGGAAATCCTCGTGCGCCATATAGACTTCGCCGCGGATCTCGATGACATCCGGGATGTTCCCGCCGTTCAGGGCCTGCGGGATTTCGGAGATCGTGCGGATATTGGCGGTCACGTCCTCGCCCGTCTCGCCGTCGCCGCGCGTTGCGCCGAGAACGAGCTTGCCTTTCTCGTAGCGCAGATTGGCCGACAGGCCGTCGATCTTCGGCTCGCCGGTGAAGGCGATCTCCTCGTCTCTGAGGTTCAGGAAGCGGCGCACGCGTCCGACGAAATCCCGCACATCCTCCTCGTCGAACGCGTTGTCGAGCGAGAGCATGGGTACGCCGTGGCGCGCTTTGGCGAATTTTTCGGAGATGCCGCCCGAGACCTTCTGCGTCGGGCTTTCGGCGGTGACGAGGTCCGGGAATTTGGCCTCGATCGCGATCAGGCGCTGGCGGAGCGCGTCATATTGCGCGTCGGAAATGGTCGGCGCGTCTTCCTGATAATAGCGCTCGTCATGGGCGCGGATTTCCTCGACAAGCCGCGCATGTTCGGCCTGCGCCTCGAGCGGTGTGTCGGGGATGGGTCGGGAATCGGGCATGGCGGCGATTTAGCACAGAACACGCGCCCCGCGCCCCTGTCCCCGGACAGCCGCACCCTTCATCAGAAATGCCCGGTCCCCCCGCACATCCCATGTCCCGGGGTTGCGAAGCAGAGCCCGGGCCCCATTCCCAGTCTTTCGATTCGCACCGCCACCCCAGCGTTACCGCCAGCTTCAACGTTTATGGCTCCCGGACAGATGCTGCGCATTTTCCGGGACACGCCCAAGGTCATGCCGCGCCTTTCATCAGGCGCTCGGCGGCGGCGCGCGCCTCGTCGGTGATGGCGGCGCCGGCGAGCATGCGGGCGATTTCCTCGCGGCGGTGGCCGGGTTCGAGCGGCGTCACGCGCGTCGCCACCCTCTCCTCGCCCTTCACATCGTCCTTGGCGATGAGAAGATGGGCGTCCGCGCGCGCCGCGACCTGCGGAGCATGGGTGACGGCGAGCACTTGAACCCGCCTTCCGAGCCGCGACAGCCGCGCCCCGATCGCGTCGGCCACCGCGCCGCCGACGCCGGTGTCGATCTCGTCGAAGATCAGCGTCGGCGCCGAGCCGCGATCGGCCAGCGCAACCTTCAGGGCGAGGAGGAAACGGGCAAGCTCGCCGCCCGAGGCGACTTTCAGGATCGGCCCGGCTTTCGTGCCGGGATTGGTCTGCACCCAGAATTCGACGCGATCCACGCCTTCGGGGCCGGGCGCACCGTCCGAAGTGATCTCGGCCGAAAAACGCGCGCGTTCGAGCTTGAGATCCGGCAGTTCGGCCATCACCGCCTTGGCGAGCGCATCGGCGGCCTTCCGGCGTTTCTTCGACAGCGCCTCGGCGGCCTTGCGGTACGCCGCTTCGGCGGCGGCGGTCTCGGCGTGAAGGCGCTTCAGCAGGTCCTCGCCGTTTTCGAGCGCGTTCAGTTCCTCGGCGAAGCGCGCGGCGGTCTGCGGCAGATTGGCGACGCTGGTGTTGTATTTGCGCGCGGCGGCGCGCAGCGCGAACAGCCGCTCCTCCGAGCGTTCCAGTTCCTTGGGATCGAAGGCCGCCGTCTCGATGGCGCGTTCCAGATGCTCCCGCGCCTCCTCAAGCTGGACAAGCGCGGCATCGAGCGCCTTGACGGCCGGCTCGACAAAGGCCGGCAGCGCGCCCGCGCGGCGCTCCAGCCGGCGGATCGCGCTGGCAAGCGCCGGAACCGGCGAACCGGCGCCCGCCACGACCTGATGGACCTCCTCAAGATCGCCCGCGATCTTTTCGGACTGCATCATCCGCGCGCGTTTTTCCGCGAGCGCTTCCTCCTCGCCCTCCTCGGGCGCGAGCGCGGAAAGCTCCTGATGGGCATGCTTCAGATAGTCCGCCTCGGCGCGCGCACGCGCGACCAGCGCCTCCTGCTCCTCGCGGGCGCGCTCCTTCTGGCGCCAGGCCGTCCACAGCCGGGAAACCGTCCTTACATCGCCCTCAAGCCCGCCGAAGGCGTCGAGCAGCGCGCGGTGCTCGGCCGGATCGACCAGCGCCCGGTCATCGTGCTGGCCATGAATCTCGACCAGCGCCGCGCCGAGCGCGCGCAGAATATGCACGCCGACCGGCTGATCGTTGACGAAGGCGCGCGTGCGGCCGTCGGCCAGCTGCACGCGCCGCAGAATGAGGTCCTCGCCCTCGTCGGCCAGGTCGTTCTCGGCGAGAACCGCGCGGGCCGGGTGCCCCGCCGGAACGTCGAACACGGCCGTGACCTGTCCCTGGCCCGCGCCGCTGCGCACGAGGCCCGCATCGCCGCGCGCGCCGAGCGCCAGCGCGAGCGAATCGAGAAGGATGCTCTTGCCCGCGCCGGTCTCCCCGGTCAGGACCGTAAGTCCCCCCGCCGTGGAAAGATCGAGCCGTTCGATGAGAACGATGTCGCGGATCGAAAGCTGAACGAGCATAAATCCGCAGTCTATATCAGGACGTGATTCCCTTGAACGCCTTCGAAATCCAGGAGGCGTTGTCCTCGCGCGGTGAAAGGCCCTTCGACGTGATGAGGGTGAAGGTGTCCTTGTACCAGGGGCTTTGCGGGAAATTGTGGCCCAGCACGGCGGCCGCCGTCTGCGCCTCGTGCACGATGCCCATGGCCATGTAGACCTCGGCCACGCGCGCCAGCGCCTCCTCGACATGGCGCGTCGTCTGATACTGCGTGATGACCGTTTTGAAGCGGTTCACCGCCGCGATGTAGTTCTGGTCCTTCAGATAGAAGCGTCCGATCTCCATCTCCTTGCCGGCCAGCTGGTCGCGGGCGATCTGCACGCGCTTCTGCGCCTGGTCGGCATATTCGGAGTTCGGATATTTGCGGACGACCTCTTCGAGTTCCTGCAGCGCCTGTTCGGTGATCTTCTGATCGCGGGAGACGTCGGCGATCTGATTGTAATAGGACATGCCGACAAGGAATTGCGCATAGGCCGCATCCTGGCTTGCGGGGTGAAGCGCAATATAGCGTTTTCCTTCAGTCGCGGCTTCCGTGTACTTCCCCTGCTTATACTTCGAATAGACGGCCATCATATTGGCCTTGCGTGCCCATTCCGTATAGGGATGCTGCTGATCAAGCTCCTTGAACTTGTCATCGGCCTTTTTGTATTCGCCCTGTTCGAGGTGATACAGGCCTTCGTTGTAAAGCTTGTCGGCCGGATCGGTGTTGTAGAGGATCTCGTCGTCTTTCTTCTTCTTGCCGAAGCCGAACAGGGCCGCCGCCGGCGGCGCCGATGAGGTCAGCGCGAAGATCGCGAGCACGCAGGTGCTCAGCAGGGGCAAGGAACCCTTGATCCACGAAATCATGCGAACCCTCTGAACGAAGCTAACGGCCGAACGGGCCTTCTACATCAAATGCGGATTAACCGCCATGATGTGGCAAAGTCGAGGCTATCGGCCGCGTCTCAGGTCATATCCGGCGAAAAAGCCGGCTGCAGCGCGGCCACGAACTCGCCTCCCGCGACGGCCGGGACCGGGGTCTCGACGGTCCAGGCCGTCGGGTCGGCATACAGCGCGCGCACCATCGCGATGTTCAGCTTATGGCCTCCGCAATACGAGCGGTAGAGGCCCTGGATGGGCAGGCCCGCAAGAGCGAGATCGCCCACGGCATCGAGCGTCTTGTGACGCACGAATTCGTCATGACCGCGCGATCCCTCCGGATTGACCACACGCGCGTCGTCGAGAACCACCGTATTGTCGAGCGCCGAGCCTCTGGCGAGGCCGAGCTTCGACAGTTTCTCGAAATCCTTCATGAAACCGAAAGTGCGCGCGAAAGCGAGTTCGCGGCGGAAGGCGCGCGGCGTCAGATCGAGCGCCAGCGACTGGCGGCCGATGGCGGCATGCGCGAAATCGATCTCCACTTCGAGGCGGAAGCCCTTCGCATAGGGAAGAAGCTCGCCCCAGGCGCGGTCGTGTTCGACCCGCACCGGCTTCAGGACCTTGAGGACGCTCCTCGGCGCCGAAAGCTTAACCACGCCGACCGCGTCGATGGCTTCCACAAACTGCAGCGCGCTGCCGTCCATGATCGGCATTTCATCGCTGTCGACCGAGACGACCGCGTTGTCGACGCCGAGGCCGCGCAGCGCCGCCATCAGGTGCTCGACGGTCGCCACCTGTCCCCGTTCGGCGTCGCCCAGAACGGTGCACAGTTCGGTCTGTCCGACATGATCGACATGGGCGCGGTAGGTGCGCGCCGCGCCGTTTGGCAGATTGGTGCGGCGGAACTGGATGCCGTTTCCGGCGGGGGCCGGGAAAAGCGTGATACGGACGGGGGAGCCGCTGTGGACACCGATGCCGGCGATCGAGATCGATCCGCCGAGAGTTGTCTGCTCAAACCCCATATCCTGTACCCCTCACCATCCGTCCTGGCGGATGTTCCTTCGAAAGACGCGGGGTCCCCGTCCGCGTTTCTGGCCGGGAGAGTAGGATTCGGTTCTCGGTCGGACAAATCACGCTTGATGACGGACTGTTACACTTCGAAAGAAACTTAACATTCCGATCCTTTTCCGATTTTCCATATTTCATTGTTTTTCAAAAAGATACGGGCGGTTTTTCAACCGCCCGTCCAAGTGTTGCAAAAGCATCACCCTACGTCTTTTGTCCACCTCAATTTGCCTGGCGGCGCAGGAAGGCCGGAATTTCCAGCTCGTCCTCCATGGTGCGGGCCGGTTGCTGGCGGCCATGCGAATCGAGATGGCCCCGGGCCCCGCGCTGGTCGCGCGGCGCGCGGCGGTACTCGACCGGCGGCTCGGCGGGCGCTTTCATCGCCGGTTCGTGGCTGTGGTCCTGCGTTTCCTCGTCCCGGCGGCCGAGGCCCACCGCGGCGAGGCGCTGGAGCAGCGTGGCGCGCTTCTTCTCCGGATGATTCTCCGACACGGGGAAGGAGCCGTCGCGCTGGAGAATCTGATTTTGCGCCGGAATCGGCAGCTCATCGAGGCGCGGCATACGTGGCGCGCGCACCGCACGCTCGGGCGCCGGGGGGATGAAGGCCGCCGGCTCTTCCACCGGCTCATCGATCCGCGGCTCGTCCTGCGCCGGTTCCTCATAATAGGCCTGGCGGGGCGCGAGCGGACGGATGGTAACGTCCTCGGCCACCGTCTCCTCGATCGCAGGCTCCTCATAGGCCGGCTCTTCCTCCTCGAGGATCGGGCGGAAGGGCGGCAGAGCCGCCGTCGCGGCCGCGGCGGAGGTCTCGATGGAGACCGGACGGCCCTGCGGCTTCAGGCGCTCGGCGAGTTCGGCGAGGCGCTCCTCCGAATAGACCGGGGCGACCATGCCCGTATTGTCGATGCCGGTGGCGACGACCGAGACCCGGATCGTGCCTTCAAGCTTGGCGTCGAAGGTGGCGCCGAGGATGATGTTGGCCTCCGGATCGACCTCCTCGCGGATGCGGGTCGCCGCTTCGTCGACCTCGTACAGCGTCAGATCGTTGCCGCCGGTGATCGAGATGAGAAGGCCGCGCGCGCCTTTCATCGACACGTCGTCGAGGAGCGGATTGGCGATGGCGGCCTCGGCAGCGGTAATGGCGCGCTTGTCGCCCTGCGCCTCCCCGGTGCCCATCATCGCCTTGCCCATCTCGCGCATCACGGCGCGCACGTCGGCGAAGTCGAGATTGATGAGGCCTTCCTTGACCATCAGATCGGTGATGCAGGCGACACCCGAATACAGAACCTGGTCGGCCATCGCGAAGGCGTCCGCGAAGGTCGTCCGCTCATTGGCGATGCGGAACAGGTTCTGGTTCGGAATGACGAGCAGCGTGTCGACATGCTTGGTCAGTTCGGTGATGCCCGCCTCGGCCATGCGCATGCGGCGGTGGCCCTCGAAGTGGAACGGCTTCGTCACCACGCCGACGGTTAGGATGCCGAGTTCCTTGGCCGTACGGGCAACGACCGCCGCAGCGCCCGTGCCGGTGCCGCCGCCCATGCCCGCCGTGATGAAGGCCATATGCGCGCCGGACAGGTGATCGCGGATCTCGTCGATCACTTCTTCCGCCGCCGCGCGGCCGACTTCCGGCTGGGATCCTGCGCCGAGGCCCTCGGTGACCTGCAGGCCCATCTGGATGATGCGCTCGGCCTTGGACTGTGTCAGCGCCTGCGCGTCGGTATTGCCGACCACGAAATCGACACCCTGGAGGCCCGCATCGATCATGTTGTTGACGGCATTGCCGCCGGCACCGCCGACGCCGAACACCGTGATGCGCGGGCGCAGCTCCCGAATATCGGGCAGTTTGAGATTAATGGACATGTCTTGCCTCTCGGGTTTCGTACGCGCGCGGGTCGCGTTCTTCGATGCCTGTTCCGCGGCAGGTTTCTTGCCGGCCATCAGAAACTCTCCTTCAGCCATTGCCCCATGCGGGACAGATAGCCATGGGTGCCAGTGGCACGCAGCGGGGTGCGCGCCGTTTCAAAGTGTTCCTCGCCCGCGCGCTGCGGGTAGACCAGCAGCCCGACCGAAGCCGCGAAGCTCGGTCCCTTCGCGTAGTCGGGCATGCCGCGCATGCCGAGGGGGCGGCCGATTCGCACCTGGCGCCCGAGAATCTTCGCCGCAAGATCCGCAAGACCGGTAAGCTGACAGGCGCCGCCTGTCAATACAACACGCTTGCCGGCCTCCATCGCATGCCCGCAGGCGCGCAAACGGTCGCGCACGAGTTCGAGCGTCTCCTCGACGCGCGGCTTGACGATGCGCACAAGCTGCGATTTCGGCACATGATGCGGCACGGCGGTATCCTCGCCTCCGACCGGCGTGATTCCGATCATCTCGTGATCGTCGGTGATGCCGGTGAAGACCGAAGCATGCAGGGTTTTCACCCGCTCCGCATCATCCAGCTTGATGGAAAGTCCGCGCGCGATGTCGAGCGTGACATGATGGCCGCCGAGCGCGATCGAATCGGTATGCACGAAACGGCCGGACGAGAACACTCCGACGCTCGTCGTGCCCGCGCCCATGTCGACGACGGTGACACCGATCTCGGCCTCGTCGTCCGCAAGCGACGAAAGACCCGACGCGTAGGGCGCCGCGACCACCGTTTTCACCGACAGATGGCAGCGCTCGACGCACAGGATGAGATTGCGCACCGGCGCGGCATCGGCCGTCACGACGTGCATATCGAGACCGAGTTCCTCCCCGACCATGCCGCGCGGATCGTGCACGCCGCGCGTCGCATCGAGCGAGAAGCCCAGAGGCATGGAATGGATGACGCTGCGGTCCGAGCGCACCGAATGCTCGGAGCCGACGCGCAGGACGCGCTGGATGTCGCCGTCGTGCACCGGGCGTCCCGACACCGGAACCGTGGCGTTGTAGTGTTCGCTCGCGAGCCGGCCCGCCGACACCGAAACGATGACGCTCTCGATCCGGGCCTCGGCCATGCGCTCGGCGGCATCGACCGCAAGACGGATCGAATGCTCGGCGGCTTCCATGTCCACCACCGTGCCGGCCTTGATGCCGCGCGCGCGCTGATGGCCGATGCCGAGAATCTCGATGCGGTGCGAGCGACCCGGCAGATAGTTCCCGGACTCGACGGGCTTGAGGCGGCCGATCAGGCACACCACCTTGCTGGTACCGACATCGAGCACCGAAAAATCGAGCGCCCGCTTGGGCGGAAGCGGCTTCAGGCGCGGCGTGACGGCGAAGGACAGATGCTTCATGTGCCGGCCGCCTTGCTTTTCGTCTTCGCCTGTTCGGCGAGCTTGGCGGCGGCCTCGTCCGACAGACGCACCGTGGCGCGGCCCGGCAGACGCAGATCGACTTCGGTGATGTCGCGGTCCCCGATCCGGCCCTCCGTGTCCAGCCTGACGAAGGCCGCGAGCGCCTTCTCCATCCCAGTTTCGGGAAGCTTGACGTCCATGCCGTTCGTCAGGCGCAGGTTCCAGCGGCGATCGCCGACCCGCACCATGGCGTAGATGTTCTTGCGCAGATCCGGATAGGGTTCGAGCGCCGCGAGAATGGCCTTGGCGGAGGTCTCGGCGCCCGCGCCGACCAGCAGCGGCAGGTCCGAGAAGCGTCCGCTTTCGGCGCCCTCGATCACGGTTCCGTCCTGGGCGATGACCGACATCTTCTCGCCGCGCTGCCAGAGCGCGTAGGGCTCGCGCTCCTTGACCGTCACGGCGACGCGGTCCGGATACAGCTTGCGCACGCTCGCCTCGATCACGAGCGGGTTCTGCATCAGGCGCTCGCGGGCCGCATTCACGTCGAGAAAGACAAGGGACTGGCCGGGACCTGTGCCGAGCGCCTCGAGAATTTCGTCGTCGGTCAGGATCTTCCGGCCCTCGACATCGACGCCGGCGATGGCGAAGCCCGAGCCGAACGCCCCCGGAAGTGCCGAGGTGACGGCGCCGAGATCCTGCCAGCGGTGGCCGATCGTCGCGCCATAGACGCCCGTACATACAAAGAGAAGAGCCACGCCCGCCCAGCCCATTCCGGGCCGCGTCAGGCGCGCGACGAAAGAGGAGATCCTGCCCGCCCTGCGGGGCTGGGCGGCGGGCCGCGGCGCGCGTTCCGGGGCGGGCGCCACCGCAACATCGCGATAGCCGGGCGATTCGGCGCGCGGCGGACGGGTTCTGACAGGACGGCTGGAATAGACGACGCGCGTCCGCCCGGCAGCAAAGCCGCCGGTTTCGCCAACGGCCCGGAGCGGTCCGTCTAGCGATCTAAGCTTGCGTCTTCCACCATCCATCGAACGAGCTCATCAAACGCATAACCGGCGTGCGCCGCCAATTCGGGCACCAGGCTCGTCTGTGTCATTCCGGGTTGCGTGTTGACCTCGAGGCAGACGACCTCGCCGGAACCGCCCGGCCGGTCGTCGTATCGGAAGTCCGCACGGCTGACCCCGCGGCAGCCGAGCGCCTGATGCGCCTTGAGCGTCGATGATTGAATGAATTGGTAAACAGAGGGTGAAATTTCGGCCGGAAGGATGTGTTTTGAACCGCCCTTCGCATACTTGGCGTGATAGTCGTACCAGCCCTCGGCCGCGACGATGTCAATGACCCCGGTGGGCGCGCCGTCGACCACCGCGCAGGTCAGCTCCCGGCCCGCTATGTATTTCTCAGCCAACAGGAATTCTCCGTGCGGCCAGTCCGGCCGGGTCAGTTCCTGCGGCGGATGCTCCTGGTCTTCCCGGACGATGAAAATGCCGACCGAGGAGCCTTCGGCGACCGGTTTCAAAACATAAGGAGGTGTTAACGTGTGCTTTAAAGATGCCTGTTGCCTGTTAACCACTCTCCCCTCGGCGACCGGCACGCCTGCGGCGGCCAGCACGCATTTCGCGCGCTCCTTGTGCATGGCCAGGGCCGAGGCGAGCACGCCCGAATGAGTGTAGGGAATCTGCAGCAGTTCGAGCACGCCCTGCATGGTGCCATCCTCGCCGAATTTGCCATGCAGCGCGTTGAAGGCGACATCGGGCCTCAGCTTCGTCAGCACTTCGGCGATGTCGCGGCCGACATCGACCTCGGTGACGCGGTA
>Ga0164243_10014343_pt1 | contig 11052 bp, 9 predicted proteins | sample OricompcompostOP_FD_108781 | JGI IMG/M metagenome (GOLD analysis project Ga0164243, IMG submission 108781) | Organic Plus compost microbial communities from Emeryville, California, USA - Original compost - Organic plus compost (OP) | ecosystem: Engineered > Solid waste > Mixed feedstock >...
CCCGCCCCGGGGGCGCGGGTCGCGGATCGCTGGGCTCGCCCCTGCTTGCCGAGCCCGAGCCCGTGCCGGTGCCCGTGCCTGGGCCCGTGCCCGCGCCCGAGCCCGCGCCTGGGCCCGCGCCCGTGCCTGGGCCTGTGCCCTGCGCCTGGGCCTGGGGTGGGGGTCGGCACGGGCACGCTCGCGGGGTCCGGTCTCGTGCTGGCGGGCCCCGGAGCAGGGGTGATGCCTTCGGTGGAGAGGTGCGGCCCCATGCCTCGGCGGAATACCCCCCGGGGTACATCTGTTAGCGTGGGAAGTGGCGATCGATACCCCGGGGGGTACGCAGATCAGGGAGGAGTCATCGTGTTCTTCGTCGACACGCTGAAGTTCGAGGGACTGGGCAACCGCAGCTATCTGGCGGGAGGCCCCGGCACGGCGGTGGTGGTGGATCCGCCCCGGGACATCGACCAGGTCCTCACGGCCGCGGCGCGGCGCGGGGTACGCCTCGCGTACGTGGTCGAGACCCACCTGCACAACGACTACGTCAGCGGGGGTCTCCAGCTCGCCCGCCTCACCGGCGCCGAGTACCTCGTCCCGGCGGGGGCACCGGTCGCCTTCCGCCGTACCGCGATCGCCGACGGGGACACCGTCGCGGTGGACGAGGGCTTGGTACTGCGGGCTGTGGCCACCCCGGGTCACACCCCTCACCACACCTCCTACGTGCTGGAGGAGCAGGGCCGGGCGGTGGCGGCGTTCACCGGCGGTTCGCTGCTGATCGGCACGGTCGGCCGGCCGGACCTGGTGGAGCCGCGGCTGACCGAGCAGTTGGCCCGCGCCCAGCACGCCTCCGCACACCGCCTCGCCGACGAACTGGACGACGAGGTACGGGTACTGCCCACGCACGGGTTCGGCAGCTTCTGCGCCTCCACCCAGGCCGCGGGCGAAACGACGACCATCGGCGCGGAACGCGAACAGAACGACGCGCTGACCAAGGACGTGGACACCTTCGTCGCCGAGGTGCTGGCGGGGCTGGACGACATACCCGCGTACTACGCCCACATGGGGCCCGCCAACGCCGCCGGACCCGCCCCCGTCGACCTCACCGAGCCCGAGCCGGCCGACGCCGCACAGATCGCCGACCGGCTGGCGGCCGGTGAGTGGGTGGTGGACCTGCGCAACCGGGTCGCCTTCGCGGAGGGCCACGTGGCCGGGTCGTTCAACTTCGAGGCCGAGGGGCAGCTCGCGACGTACCTGGCGTGGCTGATCCCGTGGGGCAAGCCCGTCACGCTGCTGGGGGAGACGCCCGAGCAGATCGCCTCGGCGCAGCGTGAGCTGGCCCGGGTGGGTATCGACCGTCCCGCTGCCGCAGCCAGCGGTGATCCGGCCGCCTGGGTCCGTGAGGGCGAACAGCTCGCTGCCTTCCCGCGCGCTCGCTTCGCCGACCTGGCCGCGGAACGCCACAGCGGTGCGCAGGTGGTGGTGCTGGATGTACGGCGCACCTCCGAACGCCGCGCCGGTTACGTCGAGGGTTCGGTGCACATACCGCTCCACGAGCTGCCCGGACGCCTCCGTGAGGTGCCGGACGGGGTGGTGTGGGTGCACTGCGCCGGCGGCATGCGCGCGGCGATCGCGGCGTCGATGCTGGACGCCGCCGGCCGCGAGGTGGTCGCGGTCGACGACGGCTTCGGCTCCGCCACCGATGCCGGCCTCACCCTCATACGCCCCGACGGAACCGAGGGCGGGGGAGCGTCCACCCGCACCACGACGTGACGGCTCCGGCCGGCCATGTGAAGACCCCGCCCGGCAACTGCCCGCCCGGCGACTGCGGGTCAGGCAGGGCGAAGCACAACCGGTGCCGCGCCGAACACAATTCGAGCCGAACACATTCGAGTCGAACGGAACCCGAGTCGAACGGAACCCGAGCCGAACGGCATCGAGCTGAACCGCAATCCGAGCCGAACGCGATTCGGGCTGCGCCGCACGCAACGGGTGGCGTGCCACGCACGGTCCGCGCCGTGCCAAGCGCGATCCGCGCCGTGTCACGCACGACACTCGCCGTGCCACATGAGCCGGTGCCATGCCCTGTGCGGCGCGCCCGCGCCACGTACGAGCCGAGCCGCATAACGGGCGCCCCGCGCTGTACCGACCGCACCACGACCAGAGGAGACCGCACCATGTTTCCGCCGTCCCCACCGACCCTACCGACACCGCCGACCCCGCCCCCTCCGCCGACGCCACCGTCCTCGCGCTCCCTTCGTGGTGCCGATCGGCTCGGTCCCGCCCAGGCCCACCGGAGGACAGCCGACGGCCAGGCCGTCCTGCTCGATGTGAGGGAGGAGGACGAGTGGGACGCCGGTCACGCGCCCGGGGCGCTGCATTTGCCGCTCAGCCGTCTGAAGGCGGGAGCCGCTCTGCCGGCGGCTGCGCGGGGCAAGCCGGTGGTGGCTGTCTGCCGCTCCGGTCACCGTTCCCAGGAGGCGGCGGAGCTGCTGGCGGGCCGGGGGATCGAGGCCACGGATGTCGCCGGCGGTATGACCGCGTGGGCTCGTGAGGGCTTGCCGGTCACCGGGGGGAGCGGCGGCAGCGGTGTCATAGCGTGAGCGCGCTGGTCCTCGCGCTGGTCGCCGGAGGCGTGGTCGGGCTGGCGCTCGGGGCTCTCGGCGGGGGCGGCAGTGTCCTGGCGGTGCCCGCGCTGATCTACCTGCTCGGCTTCACCCCGGCCGCGGCCACCACCGCCAGCCTGATCGTCGTCACCGCCACCTCGCTCACGGCCCTGTACGCCCATGCCCGGGCCGGCAAGGTGCGCTGGAAAGCGGGTGCCCTCTTCGCGGCGGCGGGTCTCCTGCCCGCCGCCGCGGCCGGAGCTGTCGCGGCCCGCCTTCCTCAGCCGGTGCTGACCTGTGCGTTCGCCGTCGTCGCCGGGTTCGCCGCGGTCAGGATGCTGCGTTCCGGGCGGGCCGGTGACGGCGCCGGCGAGGAGCCGGGGGCGGCGGTGGTGCGGCCGGTCAAGGCGGCCGGTACCGGGGCGGGGCTGGGGGCGCTGACCGGGCTGCTCGGGGTCGGTGGGGGCTTCCTCGTCGTTCCCGCGCTGGTCACGGTGCTGGCGTTCGAGATGCAGGCCGCCGTGGGCACGAGTCTGCTGGTGGTCTCGGCGAACTCCCTCGCCTCCCTGGCCACTCGTGGTGCGACCGCGCACGGCCTGGACTGGGCGCTGATCGCACCGTTCGCCGGGGCCGCGATCCTCGGCGGCTGGGACGGCAGACGCCTGGCCGCCAAGGTCACCGGCACGCTGCTGCGGCGGATCTTCGCCGTCCTGCTGCTGGCCGTGGCCGCCTTCATGCTCGTGGACGCTCTCATATGAGCCGGACAACGGGCCGCAGGGCCCCCGGCCCGTGGCCGCTGCCCCGCCGCGGGCGCGGCGGCCATCACCCGGAGCGTTCTGGTCGAGTCCCAAGCCAGAGACTGGTCGAGTCCCAAGCCAGAGACTGGTCGAGTCTCAAGCCAGAGAAAGGAAGAGCTTCTCCAGACGGGCGCGCATCTGCTCCCGGTCCTCGGAAGCCGCCATGTCCGTATCGGTCAGGCAGTGCTGGAGGCCCGTCGCGATGATCGCGAACCCTGCCCTGTCCAGGGCGCGGGACGCCGCTGCGAGCTGGGTGACCACGTCCTCGCAGTCCCGCCCCTCCTCGATCATCTTGATCACCCCGGCGATCTGGCCCTGCGCCCTGCGCAGCCGGTTGACCGCCGTCTTCAGTTCCTCAGCCGCCATCGACAGTTCCACAGCCCACACTCCTTCGTAGATACCCCCACGGGTATCCTACCGAAGCGGTGAACCGACCGATCCAAGGAAGCATTCCCGTGACCCCCACCACTCCTTCCCCCGCCCCCACCCCTCCCGGCACGGCCCTCACCGCCGACGAGGCGCACGCGCGTCTCGGCGAACTGACCGTCGTCGACGTGCGCACTCCCGGCGAGTACGCCTCCGGTCATCTGCCGGGTGCGCACAACATCCCGCTCGGCCGGCTGGACGAGGCGCTGCCCGCCCTGCGAACAGCGGCCGGACGCGGCGCCCTCCTGGTCGTCTGCGCCTCCGGTGCGCGCTCCGCGCAGGCCGTCGAACGCCTGGCGGCGCAGGGTGTCCCCGCCGCCACCCTCACTGGCGGCACCACCGCCTGGAGCGGGCTCGGCCACGAACTCGACCGCACCACCGGGGGCCGTACGCCCTGGCCCATGGAGCGCCAGGTCCGTCTCGCGGCCGGCTCCCTCGTGCTGTCCGGGCTGCTCCTGGGGCGGCGCCGGGCGCGGGCGCGGTGGATATCGGCGGGTGTCGCCGGCGGGCTGGTCTTCTCCGCACTCACCGGCACCTGCGGCATGGCCAAGGTGCTCGCCAGGCTCCCCCACAACCAGCCCCGGGCCACTGATCTGGAGGCCACCATCGCCGCCCTCAACGGCTGACGGCACCGGCCGCGTGCTCCCGTCCGGAACGGGCCGGTCGATGCGCCGGTCGATGTGCCGGACGGGAGCGACCCAGGTCAACGCGGTGCGTCGTGATCGTCCCGGTCCGCCGGATTCGCTGATAACGATTGCGAGTCGGAATGTGTGACGACGGTGAATCATGGGGACCGCACGCTGTTGATCTTCTTACGATCCCACGCGTACTGACCGGGGGGTACGAGCTTTGCGGCAGACCGGCGGACGCGGGCGACGCGGGCCCGCGCGCGCTGCCAAGAGGGGAAGACCATGACTTCTGTACGCGCGCGGGCGGCCCGCCGTCTCACGGTCGTCGCGGCGGCCACCGGGCTGTGCGCGGTGAGTGCGGCGATGAGCGCGCCGCACGCGACCGCACGGCCGCATGCGGGCGGTCCCACGCACCTGGGCGCGCCCGCCGGCGGGCTGCCCGAGGAGCGCAGCGGGGCCACCGCCACCCTCAACGGGCTGACCACCCACGACGAGGCGGTCGTCACCGTGGACGGCGAGCGGCAGAAGATCGGCGCGGGACTCTTCGAGATGACCGTCGAGGGCGGCGGCACGCTCCAGACCTACGGGATCGACGCGCTCAACCCGGCGCAGGCGCAGTCGCGTTACGCGGAAGGGGAGTGGAAGTCCTCACCGCTGTCCGGCAATCCCAACGCGGGGAAGATCCGCTGGGTCGTGGAGCACTCCTATCCGCGCCGGAACGACCTGGAGGCGCTGGCCGAAGCCGCCGGGGCCAAACGCCTCACGCCGGAGACGGCCGCGGCCGGCACGCAGGTCGCCATCTGGCGGTTCGCCGAGAAGGGGGCGCGGGGAGACGGGCGCGGCGAGGCCCGGGGCACGGCGCCACGCAAGCGCCCCGTCATCACCGCCACCGACCCGGCCGCGCAGAAGCTGGCCGCCTACCTGGTGAAGAAGGCACGCTCCGTCGCCGAACCGCGGGCGTCCCTCGCGTTCGACCGGGCGGAGGTGTCGGGCCGCAGCGGTGAGCGCACCGCCCCGGTCACGGTCCGCACCACCGCCTCCGAGGTCACCGTCGCTCCGGGGCCGCGTGCCGGATCCGCCGGGGTGAAGGTCGTCGACGCGAAGGGCAAGCAGGTCCGCTCCGCCCGTAACGGGACCAAACTGTTCTTCGACGTGCCCAAGGAGGCGGACTTCGGCGCCGCCTCGCTGACGGCGCAGGCGGCGGCCAAGGTGCCGGTGGGCCGGGTCCTCACCGGGCTCGGCGAACGGGGCCGCAGCCAGGCGCAGATCCTGGCCGGCTCCAGCCAGTCGACGGTCTCGGCCACGGCCGTCGTCAACTGGGCCGAGCGCGGCCCGGTGCCCGCGGCGACCGCGCGTGAGAACTGCGCGGGCCACGGGGTCGACGTCACCGTCACCAACGGCGCCGACGCCGTATTCCCGCTGCGGGTCGGCAAACAGCGCCAGGTGATCGCCGAGGGGGAGCGCGGCACGGTGACCGTGCCGGTCGAGGAGGACCAGCCGTACCGCATACCCGTGCACGGGCCGCACGGGTACGTCAAGACCTTCAGCGGGGTCCTCGACTGCACCACGACGGCGTCGCTGGGGACCGTCACCCAGCAGAGCGCGCCGCTGACCGCCGAGCGTCCCGCGACGGTCGGCGGCGGTACCGCCGCCGCGGCCGAGGGCGACCTGGCCCAGACGGGCAGCGGCAACACGCGGCTGATCGCGGCGCTGGCCATCGGGTTCGTCGCCGTCGGCGTCACAACGCTGCGGGCGCTGCGCCGCCGCAGCTGAGACCGGCGCCGGTGGTGCCCCCTGGTGCGGGTGGTGCCTCCTGGTGCCCCCTGGCGTCGTCCGGTGCCGGTGTGCCGGTGGTGCCGTTTGGTCCCGGTGGTGCCTCCTGGTGCCGGCGATGCCGCCGATGTCGGTGGTGCCAGCGGTGCCGGCGATGCCAGCGATGCAGGCGGCACCGGGTCTCCGCGACGCGATGGTGCCGCGTCGCGGTGGCTCTGCGTCCGCCGACCCCTTCCCCGTTCTCCGCCCGTGCCTTGTATGTCCGGCCGCGCCCTGCACGTCCGCCCGTTCCCCGTCCCTGTCGGTTCGCCGTCCGCGCCGCCCCCTGCCCGTCGGGTGCGGTTCCGTCAAGCGCGGTTCCGTCCGGTGCGAGTCCGTCCGGTCCGAGTCCGTCCGGTCCGAGTCCGATCGGTTCGAGTCCGATCGGTTCGAGTCCGATCGGTTCGAGTCCGTCCGGTCGGAATGCCTCCGGCCCTGTTGCCGTTGCGGCATGTGTGTCGCCTGCGGCACATGTGGCGTCCGTCGCTGCTCATGTCGTGCCGTCCGGCGCCGTGACCGTCGCCCTGCGCGGTCCCGGCGGGGCGGCTTCCGCGGGTGGGGCGGGGCGGGTGGCGGTCGGGTGCGGCGGATCCCGTTTCCGGGGCGGGGGCCGGGTGCGGCAAGATGGGGTGCGTATGCCTGACGTGGTAGGGCCGCAGCACACTCCGCGGCGCGCTGCCGCATGACGTAACGACCCGCGCGGCCTGGCCGCGCACGACTACCTACAGATTGCCGGACGGTTCCTCTTGGCTGAGTACATCTACACCATGCGCAAGGCGCGCAAGGCGCACGGCGACAAGGTGATCCTCGACGACGTCACCTTGAGCTTCCTGCCCGGCGCCAAGATCGGTGTCGTGGGCCCCAACGGCGCGGGCAAGTCCACCGTTCTCAAGATCATGGCGGGGCTCGAGCAGCCCTCCAACGGTGACGCCATGCTCTCGCCCGGCTACAGCGTGGGCATCCTGCTCCAGGAGCCCCCGCTCGACGAGTCGAAGACGGTGCTGGAGAACGTCCAGGACGGTGTCGCGGAGACGAAGCAGAAGCTCGACCGGTTCAACGAGATCGCCGAGCAGATGGCGACCGAGTACACCGACGAGCTGATGGAGGAGATGGGCAAGCTCCAGGAGCAGCTCGACCACTCGGGCGCCTGGGACCTGGACGCACAGCTGGAGCAGGCCATGGACGCGCTGGGCTGCCCGCCCGGCGACTGGCCGGTCACCAACCTCTCCGGTGGCGAGAAGCGCCGGGTGGCGCTGTGCAAGCTGCTGCTGGAGCAGCCGGACCTGCTGCTGCTGGACGAGCCCACCAACCACCTGGACGCCGAGTCGGTGCAGTGGCTGGAGCAGCACCTGGCCAAGTACCCGGGCACCGTCGTGGCGATCACCCACGACCGGTACTTCCTCGACAACGTGGCCGGCTGGATCCTGGAGCTGGACCGGGGCCGTGCCATCGGCTACGAGGGCAACTACTCCACCTACCTGGAGAAGAAGCAGTCCCGGCTCAAGGTCGAGGGCCAGAAGGACGCCAAGCGCGCCAAGCGCCTCAAGGACGAGCTGGAGTGGGTCCGCTCCAACGCCAAGGGGCGGCAGGCCAAGTCGAAGGCGCGTCTGGCCCGGTACGAGGAGATGGCCGCCGAGGCGGAGAAGACCCGCAAGCTGGACTTCGAGGAGATCCAGATCCCGCCGGGGCCGCGGCTGGGCAATGTCGTGGTGGAGGTGGAGAACCTCTCCAAGGCGTTCGGCGACAAGGTGCTCATCGAGGACCTGTCCTTCACCCTGCCGCGCAACGGCATCGTCGGCGTCATCGGCCCCAACGGCGCGGGCAAGACCACGCTGTTCAAGATGATCCAGGGCCTGGAGCAGCCGGACTCGGGCTCCATCAAGGTCGGCGACACGGTCAAGATCTCCTACGTGGACCAGACCCGCGCCAACATCGACCCGAACAAGACGCTGTGGGCGGTCGTCTCGGACGAGCTGGACTACATCAACGTGGGCCAGGTCGAGATGCCCTCGCGCGCCTACGTCTCGGCGTTCGGCTTCAAGGGCCCGGACCAGCAGAAGCCGGCGGGCGTGCTCTCCGGCGGTGAGCGCAACCGGCTGAACCTGGCGCTGACCCTCAAGCAGGGCGGCAACCTGCTGCTGCTCGACGAGCCGACCAACGACCTGGACGTGGAGACCCTCTCCTCGCTGGAGAACGCGCTGCTGGACTTCCCCGGCTGCGCCGTGGTCGTCTCCCACGACCGCTGGTTCCTGGACCGCGTGGCCACGCACATCCTCGCCTACGAGGGTGACAGCAAGTGGTTCTGGTTCGAGGGCAACTTCGAGTCGTACGAGAAGAACAAGATCGAGCGGCTGGGTCCGGACGCGGCGCGCCCGCACCGCGCCACGCACAAGAAGCTGACCCGGAGCTGATCGCGTGCGCCACAGCTACCGGTGTCCGCTGCGCTGGTCGGACATGGACGCCAACGGGCACGTCAACAACACCGTCTACCTCCGCTATCTGGAGGAGGCCAGGATCGACTTCCTGACCGTGGCGGCGAGGGCGAGCGACCCGGAGGCGTTCACCGGCAGCACTGTCGTGGCGCGGCACGAGATCGACTACCTGCGGCAGCTGGTGCACCGTGCCGATCCGGTGACGGTCGAGCTGTGGGTGGAGAAGCTGACGGCGGCGTCGGTGACGTTCGGGTACGAGATCAAGGACGCCGACGCCGTCCCGGTTGCCGCCGGGCCGGGGGCCGCCAAGTCCCGGGGCCCGTACGTGCGGGCGCGGACGGTCGTGGTGCCGTACAACATCGAGGAGGGCTTCCCCCGGCGGCTGTCGGCCGCCGAACGGGCCTTCCTGGAGGACTATTTCGATGACAGCCACCGTGGCTGACCGGCTCGTCTTCGCCGACCCCGGGGAGGCGGCGGGACTCGCCGCCTTCCTGGAGCGGCTGCTGCGCTGGGAGAAGAACGCCGCCGTGCGCATCCGTGCGGGCGGCGGCGTGGCCGGGGTGTTCGCCAAACCGGCCCGGTTCGAGGTGCTGGCCGTCCGTACGGGACGGCTGCTGGAACCGGTCGAGCTGGACGTGACCGTGGCCGCCGGCGAGCTGCTGGAGCGGGTCGAGGAGGAACGGGAGTCCGTCGGCGTGCCGTCGGCGGTCACCGGCCCCTCCTGGGCCGGAGTGCTGCCCCCGCGCGGCGGCTGGCAGGAGTTCGCCCGGGTGCCGGTGGACGCGGTCGGCTCGGTCGCGGCGGCAGCCGTGGGCGAGTTCCGGCAGCGGGCGGAGAAGCTGCCGCCCGAGCGGCGTGGCAGGCAGACGCTGGACGCGCTCGCCGAGGAGATCTGGTCCCGCCCGCTGGGGCGTACGGGCCTGCCGCTGCGCGCCGCGCACGCGGCGCACGCGCTGGGGTTTCTGCGCGGCAGTGAGCCTGTCGTGCTGCTGGAGGCCGGTGCGTGGCTGCGGCTGCGCACCGTCTACGGCTCCGTGGCGGTCCGCCGCCGCGCCGCGCCGGGCACCGGCCCGGGCGGTGGATTGAGCGTCACCCCGGTCTGAACCCTCGCCGGTCTGTGTCCTTGGCGGTCTGAGCCCTGGCCTGGTTTGCGCCCTGGCCTGGTCTGGGCCCTCGGTGGTCTGGGCCCCCGCCTGGTGTGGGTCCTGGGCGGTTGGGGTCCTCGGCGGTCTGGGCCCTTGCCTGTCCGAGTTCCTGGGGGCGTGAGCCTTCGCCTGTCCGAGTCCTCGCCGTTCCGAGTCCCCTTCGAGTCCCGCGGGTCCGAGCCTCTGCCTCCCCGAGTCCATGCCTGGCCGAGCCTTGCCTGTCCGGGTTTCCGCCGGCCCCGAGCCCGTGCCTGGCCTCCGGGGGAGACCCGGGGCGCGTCCCCCGGGGCGGGGGCCGGTCGTCCGTGCCGTCAGGGTCCGGGCCGGCCGGCCGTGCGGGCTCGCCCGGATTATGCGGGCCGGGGCCCCTCCCGGGTGTCGTCGGTGGCGCCGTCAGCGGTGTCGTCGGCCGTGTCGTCGGCGCGGACCTGGATGTGGTCGGGGCGCAGCTCCAGCAGCACCCGGTCGCGGAGGGACAGCGGCTCGGTGAACTCCGGCGGGAGCTGGAGGCGTCCCGCGCGGTCGAGGGTGGCGTACTCCCGGCTGACCGTACGGGTGCGGCCCTGTCCGTCGGCGGTGACACTGCGCAGCGTCTCGGTGCTGGTACGGCCGTCGCGGATGGCGACGGTGCGGCGCACCTGGGTGGAGACGCCCGCGTCGTGGGTGACGACGAGGATTGTGGTGCCCAGCTCGGCGTTGGCGCGGCGCAGGGCGGCGAACACCTCAGCCGCTGTCGCCGTGTCCAGTTCGCCGGTGGGCTCGTCCGCGAGGACCACCGCTGGGTCGTTGGCCAGCGCCACGGCGACGGCGACCCGCTGCTGCTGACCGCCCGACAACTGCGCGGGGCGGCGGTCGGCGTGGTCGGCGACGCCCAGCAGGTCCAGGAGTTCCCGGGCCCGCCGCTCCCGGTCCGGTCGCCGAAGCCGGCCGCGGCGGGCGGTGAGTTCCATGGGGAGGGCCACGTTCTGCGCGGCCGTCAGGTACGGCAGCAGATTGCGTGCCGTGCGCTGCCAGACGAAGCCGACGACCTGTCGGCGGTAGCGCAGTCTGGTGCGGGCGTCCATGGCCAGCAGGTCGTACCCGGCGACGTGGGCGCTGCCCGCCGAGGGCACGTCCAAGCCCGCCAGGATGTTCAGCAGCGTGGACTTGCCGCTTCCGGAGGCGCCGACGAGCGCCGTCAGTTCGCCCTCGCGCACCAGCAGGTCCAGGCCCTGCAACGCCTGCACCTC
>Ga0164243_10014344_pt1 | contig 11052 bp, 6 predicted proteins | sample OricompcompostOP_FD_108781 | JGI IMG/M metagenome (GOLD analysis project Ga0164243, IMG submission 108781) | Organic Plus compost microbial communities from Emeryville, California, USA - Original compost - Organic plus compost (OP) | ecosystem: Engineered > Solid waste > Mixed feedstock >...
CAAGCGCCGTAGGGAGCGCCTGACGCGGCAGGGCGGCCGGCCACCGCTCCGGTGGCCGGGGTCGTGCATGCGCGCAGGCCCGCTTCCAGCTCCGCGCGGTCGAGACCGCGGCCGATGAGGACGAGCCGGCTGCGGCGCGGCTCGCCCCTCTGCCAGGGCGCACCCTCGCTCAGTTCGTGGAGCCGGTGCAGTCCTTGCAGGACGCAGCGCCTGTCCTCGCCGGCCAGCGCGAGGATGCCCTTGATGCGGTACAGGTCGGGGCCGCGGGCGGCGCCCAGCCGGGCCAGCCACTCCTCCAGCGCCGTCCGGTCCAGGTCCCCGGCGAGTTCGACGCTGACCGAGGTGATGTCCGGATCGTGCCAGTGCCCGCTGTCCTCCTCCAGCCACCGCCGGTCGGCCGTCGAGGCGCGGGCCAGGTCGAAGGCGGCGACGCCGAGGACGGTGTCGAGATCGACGGCCGCGTGCCGGGACGTGCTGATGCCCGCCGTGGCGTTGATGCGGCGCAGCCGTCCGGTGAGCGCCTCGGTCTCCTCCGGGGTGACGAGGTCGGTCTTGTTGACGACGATGCGGTCGGCGAAGGCGATCTGGTCGACCACCTGGTGCGCCGGCCCCGCGTGGCCGAGTCCCGCCTCGTAGGCGTCCAGGTGCACGCCGGCGTGCCGGGCGTCGACCAGGGTGACGACGGCGTCGAGCGCGTAGTGGGCGGCGACCTCGTCGTCCACGAAGAACGTCTGGGCGATGGGGTTGGGGTCGGCCATGCCACTGGTCTCGATCAGGACCCGGTCGAGCCGGTCGCGGGTGCGCAGCCGGCGCAGGATGTCGATGAGGTCGCTGCGCGCCGTGCAGCACAGACAGCAGCCGTTGGCCATCTCGAAGATCTCCTCGTCGGAGGAGATCACGAGGGCGTTGTCCACGGGGATGTCGCCGAACTCGTTCTCGATGACGGCGATGCGCCTGCCGTGCTGCGCGGTGAGGATGTGATTGACGAGCGTCGTCTTGCCGGCTCCCAGGAAGCCGGTCAGGACGGTCACCGGGATCTTTCCGTGCGCGGTGTCGCTGTGTGTCATCGGCTCTCTCCCGAACTCGGGTCGGCGGACCGGGCGGAGGGGACTGGGCGGGCTGGGTGGGCGGCGGTTCGGACGGGGGAACGGGCGAGGACGGCGATCCCTGCGCGGCGCAGCAGCCCTGCGGCGCGCTCCTCCGCCTCCCGGGCGGCCTCCTCCGCGTCGATGCGCAGGCAGTGCCCGTCCTGGTGGACGATCTCGCCGCCGACCATGGTGGTGACGACATCGCAGGCGCGTGCCGCGTACACGAGGGTGCTGATCACGTCGTGCACCGGCCGCAGGTGCGGGGCACCGAGATCGACCACCGCCAGATCGGCGAGCCGCCCCGGCGCCAGGACCCCGGCATCGACGCCGGCGTAGCGGGCGCCCTCGCGGGTGGCCAGCGCCAGCACCTCCCGGGCGGCGAGCACTTCGGGGTCGAGGGTGCGCAGCCGCTGGGCGAGCACGGCCTGTTTCATGCACTCGAACATGTCCTGCCGGTGCCCGCAGCTCGGCCCGTCGGTGCCCAGCGACAGCCGGGCGCCCGCCGCGCGCAGCCGGGGCAGCGGAAGGGTGCCGGAGGCCAGATAGGCGTTGGAGACGGGGTTGTGAGCGACGGCGGCGCCCGAATCGGCGACCCGGCCGGCCTCCTCCTCGTCCAGCCACACGGCGTGGGCGAGCGTGGCCCGCGCGTCCAGCAGTCCCTCACGGGCGAGCCACTGGACGGGCCGCACCCCGTACGCCTCCAGATAGCCGCGCGGATCGGCGCTGCTCTCACAGCAGTGGGTGTGCCAACGGGTGCCCAGTTCGCGGGCGAGCCGCACGGAGGAGCGCACCAGCTCCTGGCCGACATAGGTGAGGTTGAGCGGTGCGGGCCACACCTCGACGCGCGACCCGGGTGGGTGGGCGCTCACCGCGTCACGGGTGAGGGCGAGTTCGTCGGCCGCGGAGTACCGGAAGAGGGCGTCCGGCTGGCCGCGGCGGGCGGCGACGGCGGTGCGCTCCCCGACGATGCCGCGGGCCACCGCCCCCCGCAGCCCCGCTTCCTCGACGGTACGGGCGACGGCGAGCGTCGTCTCCAGGTCGGTGGGCGCGTAGTGGTGGTCGACGACCGTGGTGATCCCGCCGCGCAGTGCCTCGGCCGCGGCGAGGCGGACGCCGGCGACGGCGTCGGGGCCGGTCACGGCGATCGAGTACGGCCACATGAAGGTGCACAGCCAGGGCACGATCGACATGCCTTCGCCGAGGCCCCGCACCAGGGCCTGGTAGAGGTGCGTGTGGCCGTCCACGAAGCCCGGCAGCACGGCGCGTCCCCGGCAGTCGAGGACGGTGCGTGCGCGCCAGTGGGACAGCTCGTCGGCGCGGCCGACGGCGGTGATGCGGTCACCGGTGACGGCCACCGCCCCCGGGTCGTGGACGGTGTGCCCTTCATCGACGGTGACGACTGTGCCGCCGGTGAGCAGGATGTCGCAGTCACCGGGTGGGGCGGGGGCGGTCGGCATGGCGTCTCCCTCCCCTTCCGCCCGAGTGACGGAAGGACGAGCGGGTCCGGCTCGCCGAACGGTTGACCCGCTGTACGGGAGGTCACCGGCGGATGGTCGCACACCCTTCCTGAAGCGGTGCGCCCGCAACATGTAATGTGCCGCGACCGAGCGGTGTCAAGGGTGTTGCGGTGCTCCGTGGCCACAACTGGGCTGGTACGCACGTGAATTCGTCGGTCCAGGGGCGGACCCGGTGAATGCACGGTCCCGGTGGATCGTGCCCCGACGCCTTGACAGCGCGGCACCCGGCTCTACGTTCCCCTGTATTGCATGCAACACGCGGCATGCACCGCCGGTCCGTCCACCGGCCTGCCCGACCCGCGGCCCCGGCATCCGCCGCCCGGCCGCGGCCGAGGAACCCGCCGCACCCGGCGGCGGAGGAGGGAGCGAGGGCATGGTCACCGTCCGCAGCGTCAGGGACCGGTTCCGGCGCCGCAACCACGAAGCGGCCGAAGAAAGCGGGAACTTCGACATCACCGCAGCCACCACCGCCGGCACCACCGCCGGCCCCGCACCCGGCAAGGCGGCCGGCGGCCCCCGCCGCGCCGCTGTGGACGCCGTACCGCCCGTCTGGCGGCTGGCCGTCTACGGCACCCAGCACGTACTCGCCTTCTACGCGGGCGCCATGGTGATGCCGCTGCTGGCCGCCCAGGGACTGGGACTGAGCGGCCCCGACCAGGCGATGGTGGTCAACGCCTCGCTGCTGGCGTGCGGGCTCGCCACCGTTCTCCAGTCGGCGGGGCTGCCCGGCGTGGGCATCCGGCTGCCCGTCGTCCAGGGCCCGGCCACCAGCGCCGTACCGACCCTGATCTCGGCGGGCCTGGCGGCCGGCGGCGCCCACGCGGGGCTGCCGACGGTGTTCGGAGCGGTCATCGCGGCCGGACTCGCGCTGTTCCTCGTCGCCCCGGTGTTCAGCAAACTGGTGCGGTTCTTCCCGCCGTTGGTGACCGGCACCATCGTCACCGTCGTCGGGGTGACGCTGCTGGCGGTGGCCGCCAGACAGGTGGGCGGCGGCGACCCGCAGGCACGTTCCTTCGGCAGCCCGGAACATCTGGGGCTGGCCGGAGCGACGCTGCTGGTCGTGGTGCTGGTGTCCCGTTTCTCACGGGGCTTCGCCGCCACGGTCGCCGTCCTGGTGGGGCTGGCGGCGGGGACGGTGCTGGCGGTGACCACCGGACACGCCGACTTCTCGGGCACCGGCCGGTCGCAGTGGTTCGGGATGACGGAACCCCTGCACTTCGGGGCGCCGCGCTGGGACACCGCCGCCGTGCTGTCGCTCTCCCTGGTGATGGTGGTGATCGCGGTGGAGTCCATCGGCCAGTTCTTCGCGGTGGGGCGCATCGTCGGCCGCGACGTCGGTGAACGCGACGTGGTGCGGGCCCTGCGTGCGGACGGTCTGGGCACCGTCTTCGCCGGGCTGCTCAACTCCTTCCCCAGCACCGTGTTCTCCCAGAACGTGGGGCTCATCCAGCTGACCCGGGTGCGCAGCCGGTGGGTCGTGGTGGCTTCCGGGGTGCTGATGGTCGCGCTCGGGCTGATGCCGCGGGTCGGCGCGGTCATCGCCGCCATGCCCACGTCCGTGCTCGGCGGGGCGACCATCGTGCTGTTCGGGACGATCGCGGTGGTCGGTGTGCAGATCCTGGCCCAGGCGGACCTGGGCGACCGGCACAGCACGCTCGTGGTGGCGGTCAGCCTCGGGGTGGGCTTCCTGCCGACCGTCTATCCGCAGTTCGCCGAACGGCTGCCGGGTGCGCATCTGCATGTAATTTTCGAGAGCGGCATCATCCTCGGCTCGATCACGGCCGTCCTGCTCAACCTGCTCTTTCACCATCTGCGGCTGCCCTGGCAGCAGGAGACGCCAACGCGCGTCCCTGCGCCGCCCGTTGACGGTGCCGCACATCGCATGCAACATGAAGTCGCCGGCCCGACCGGCCCGAACGCCGACCCCGGGGCGGACACCGGGGAGGAAGGTGCCTCACCTGTTCCCGGAGTGGCCGACGAGACGGCCGCACCGGCAGGCGGCCCGGCGACCGCGGCAGGGGTCCCGCCACCCGCCCGGCCCCCGGCCTGACACCCACCCGCCCGGCGACGCCCACCAGGGCACGCCCCGTCCCGCAGCCGCACCGCGCCGGCACGGCGTGGGCCCGGCACCTGCCACATGTCCACGGCCCGCACACGACGGGCCCGCACAGGGGGGAACCGTCCGACAATGCCGATCGAGTCAGCGGTCAGCAGACTGGCCGGGGGCAGCCTGCTGGCCGACCAGGCGTACCGGGAGCTGAAGAGCGCCGTTCTGGCCAACCGGCTGCGCCCCGGCGACGCGCTCTCCGTCCCCGCGCTGGCGGCCCGGATGGGCATCAGCCGCAGCCCCGTCCGCGAGGCCGTCCAGCGCCTCATCCACGACGGACTCGCCACCCACGAACCCCACCGGGGCGCGGTGGTGGCCCGCGTGGACGTGGCGGACGTACGCCAGTTGTACCTGCTGCGCGAGGTGATGGAAGGGCTCGCGGCCCGGCTGGCCACCGAACGGCTCGACGCGGCGAAGGTCGCCGAACTGCGCACCCTGCTGGAGGAGCACGAGCAGGTGGTGACCTGCGGGGACGACGAGGAACGGCACACCCAGATGGACATGGACTACCACCGGCTCATCCGCGAGGTGGCCGGCAACGATCACCTCACCGCCGCCCTCGACACCATCCAGGGCAAGGCGCATCTTGCCCTGCACTCGCTGTGGCGCAGCCCGGAGGCGCAGCGGCTCGCGGTGGCCGAGCACCGGCGCATCTTCGAGGCGATGACCTCCGGCGACCCCCAGGCCGCGGAGGAGGCGGCACGCGAGCACATCCGCCGGCTGCGGATCCGCCTCGCGCAGATGCTGCCCGGCGAGGGCTCATCCGGTGCGCGGATGCCGTCGCACCACGCGGAACGGCGCACGGGCGACGCGGGGTGACCGGGCCGGCCCGGGCGCCCCCTTGCCGCCCCACCGGTGCCGGCACCGCCGGGCCACGCACCACTGCCGGCCGCACCACCATGAGCGGCTGCCCCGGCCACACCGCCCGCCCCAATACCACCGGCCACACCGGAAGTACCGACCGCACCACCGTGATCGGCCGCACCACCAGCACTCAGCGCACCCCAGCACCCACCGCACCACCAAGAACGACCGAACGACCCCCCCGGCCACACCACACCGCCCGCCCCAACACCACCGGCTGCACCAGCAACACCGACCGCACCAGAAGCACCACCAGGACCACCAGAGCACCGACGATCCCGGCAGCCGCGCTCCATGGCGGTCCCCGGTCACCGGCGCGCGGCATCCGCACATGGCGCGCCCGGTGGTGTTCCGTACCCGGCGAGAGGGAGGCAGCACCGTGAGCGGCACCAGAGTGAGCGGCCCAGCCCGTACCGAGGAGCTTCCCGACCGCCTCGGCGAGGCGGGGGGCGGCGTCGGCACCTCGGCCCCGCGTCCGGACGGCAGGCTGAAGGTGACGGGCGCGTTCGCCTACGCCTCGGACCTGCACCGGGACGACGCGGTGTGGGGTGCCACCCTGCGCAGTCCGTATCCGTCGGCGCGTGTGCTGCGCGTGGACACGGCGCGGGCCCGCGCGCTGTCGGGGGTGTTCGCGGTGCTGACCCACCAGGACGTGCCGGGCAGCAGGACGTACGGGATGAAGGTCGCCGACCAGCCGGTGCTGGCGGGTGACCGTGTGCGGTACGAGGGCGAGCCGGTGGCGCTGGTGGCCGCCGACCATCCCGACACGGCACGCCGGGCGCTGCGTCTGATCGACGTGGAGTATCTGGAGCTGCCCGCGCTCACCGACCCGGAGGCCGCGTTGCGCGGCGAGGGCCCGCTGGTGCACGAGCGGCACCCGGCGGGCGGACCGGCCGCACCCGCCGGGGCGACCGGGACGGCGGCCGGCAATCTGGTGCGGCACGTACGCATCCGGCACGGTGACCTGGCCTCGGCGCGGGCCCGCGCGGACGTCGTGGTCGCCGGCGAGTACGAGACGGGTATGCAGGACCAGGCGTTCCTGGGCCCGGAGTCGGTGCTGGCGGTCCCGTCGGAGGACGGCGGCGTGGAGGCGTACGTCTCCTCCCAGTGGATCCACGACGACCAGCGCCAGATGGCGGCCTGCCTCGGGCTGCCCCTGGAGAAGGTGCGGGTCCGGCTGGCCGGGGTGGGCGGCGCCTTCGGCGGGCGGGAGGATGTCTCGTGCCAGATCCACGCCGCGATGCTGGCCCTGCGCACCGGCCGCCCGGTTCGGATGAGTTACGGGCGCCGCGAGTCGTTCCTGGGCCACGTCCACCGGCACCCGGCCCGGATGCGTTTCGAGCACGGCGCGACCCGGGACGGGCGGCTGGTGTACCTGACGGCACGGCTGCTGCTGGACGGCGGGGCCTACACCTCCACCTCGCAGGTGGTGGTGGCCAACGCCGCCTACTTCGCGGCCGGGGCCTACCGGGTGCCGCACGCGGAGATCGACGGATACGCCGTCTACACCAACAATCCGCCGTGCGGGGCGATGCGCGGCTTCGGCGCGGTGCAGGCCTGCTACGGCGTCGAGTCCAACATGGACCGGCTCGCGCGGCGGCTGGGCGTGGACCCGGTCGAACTGCGGCTGCGGAACGCGATGACGACGGGCACGGTGCTGCCCACCGGACAGTCCGTGGACGGCCCGGCCCCGGTCGCGCGGCTGCTGCGGCGGCTGCGGGACCGGCCCCTGCCGCCGCCCGCCCCCGCGGGGAGCCGCACCGCCTCTCCCGGGCTGCCGGGCGGGCTGTCCAACACCACGCACGGCGAGGGGGTGCGGCGCGGCGTCGGGTACGCGGTCGGGGTCAAGGCCATCGGTTTCTCCGGCGGAGTGGACGACCGGTCGACGGCGCGGGTGACGCTGTCGCTGGCGGGTGGTGAACCGGTCGCCGAGGTGCGGTCGGCCGCCGCCGAGTGCGGGCAGGGCATCGTCACCGTGCAGGAGCAGATCGCCCGCACGGAGCTGGGTGTGTCGCGGGTGGTGGTGCTGCCGGCGGACACCGCCTCGGGCGACGCGGGTTCCTCGTCCGCCTCCCGTCAGACGTGGATGACCGGCGGCGCGGTGCGCGGCGCGTGCCGCACGGTGCTGCGCAGGCTGGCCGCCCGGGGTTCCGGTCCGGTGGCGAAGCTGCTGGAAGAGGGGCCCGTGGAGGCCGAGTTCACGTTCGCGCACCGGCGCACCGAGCCCGTGGACCCGGAACGCGGCCAGGGGGACGCGCACATCGCCTTCGCGTTCGCCGCACACCGGGCGGTGGTGGACGTGGACACCGGGCTGGGGCTGGTGAAGGTGGTGGAGCTGGCCTGCGCCCAGGACGTGGGCAAGGCCCTCAACCCGACGGCCGTCCTCGGGCAGATCGAGGGCGGCACGGCGCAGGGGCTGGGCCTGGCCGTCATGGAGGAGCTGCGGGTCGAGGGCGGGACGGTGCGCAACGCCTCCTTCACCGACTATCTGATCCCGACGATCGCCGACATGCCGCCGGTCCCCGTCGAGCTGCTGGAGCTGCCGCATCCCGACGCGCCGTACGGCCTCAACGGGGTGGGCGAGCCGCCCACGCTCTCCGCCACTCCGGCCGTCGCCAACGCGCTGCGGGACGCGACGGGGCTGGCACTGGCGAGGGTGCCGGTGCGTCCCGACGACATCACCGGGAGGGGGTGAGGCGGGCCCTTCGGGTTCCCACACGGTCCGGGCAACGACAGGCGCCACCGAGGGAAAGGACAGCACACGTGATCATCGACACCCATATGCACCCGACCAACAAGCCGGACAAGGCGTGGCGGCACGACGGCGATCCGTTCACGGGCGAGCGGACGCTGAAGATGATGGATGGGCCGTACACGATCAACGGCAAACCGCGCCGGATCGACTACGGCTGCATCATGCCGCCGCCCGGCAACACCGTCTGGCAGGACGGGATGCGCACCGGCCGTGAGGGCATCCGCGACTACATGGCGTACATCACCGAACTGGTGGTGGCGCACCCGGACCGGTTGATCGGGAACTTCCTCTACAACCCGCGCTTCGGGCCGGAGAACGGCGCGAAGGAGCTGGAGTTCCACGTCAAGGAGTACGGCTACAAGATGATGAAGCTGCATGCCAACATGCACGCTTACCGTCCCGACCGTGCCCTCGACTGGCTCCGCCCGGTGCTGCGGGTCTGCGACGAGCTGGGGATCGTCGTCCTCATCCACACCGGGGACGGACCGTACTCGATCCCGACGCAGTTCTACCCGATCATCCGGGAGTTCCCGAACGTCAACTTCATCCTGGCGCACTTCGGGGTGCAGACGGGCGGCGTCTACTGCTTCGAGGCGCTGTACATGATCCTCGACTCGCCCAACGTGTACGGGGAGTCCGGGTGGCTGTTGCAGTCCCGGATCGTGGAGTTCGCACAGCAGATGGAGAAGCACCAACTGGTCTTCGGCACCGACTCGCCACCGAACGAACCGGGCATGTGGGCGCGTGAGCTGGAGGTCCTGTGCGGACCGCCGCCGCAGGGCATGAACCTGTCGGAGGAGGACCTGGAGGGCTACCTCGGCAACAACATGGCCAGGCTGCTCGGGCTCGATCCCACTCCCCCGCCGCGCGATCTGAAGGAGGCCGAGCTGCGGCTGACGGACACCTACGCCTCGCCGGCCGCGGACCGCGCCGGGGTCTGACCCGGCGGGCATCACCCGGTGTGCCCGTACCCCGCAGGGTCGGGGCACGGGCACACCGGCGCCCCACTGGACGCGTGGACGGTACGGCACGAGCGGAGGAGGGACGCGGTGCGGAGGGTGACGCCCGGGGCCGGAGAGCGGCCGGAGGCAGGGCACGGGAGCGGGGACGCCGGGCCGGAGCCGCCGTCGGTGCCGGGGCCGGAAGCGGGACGGCGGTCCCAGGATCTGCGGGACTTCCTCGCCGCCTATCCGGCACGCCATCCGGAGGACGTGCTGACCGTCGGCGAGGAGATCGGCGGCGAGGACGTGGCCGCGCTCGTCATGGAGCTGGCCGCGCGGGGGCGCGCACCGCTGCTGGACTGTCCACGTGTGCGGGGGCTGGGCGGCACCCGGCTGGTCACCAACGTCTTCGCCTCCCGCCACCGTGTCGCCCGGCTGCTGGGTGCGGAGCCGCACGAGCTGCACCGCGCCTACCAGGCCGGCGCGGCCCGTCGCCGCCCGCCGCGCGTGGTCGCGCAGGGCCCGGTGACGGAGTGCGTGGCCACCGGAGGGGACATCGACCTGTACCGGCTGCCGCTCATCCGGCACTTCGCCACGGACCGCGCACCGTACATCACCAGCGGTGTCGTCGCAGCCGAGGCCCCTCCCGGCATCCCCGGACGCGCGGGCAACCTCAGTTACCACCGCGCCATGGTGGACTCCCGCGACCGGCTCGCCACCAGCCTCCATTCGCGCGGCCACCTGTGGCAGCTGCTGCGGCTGGCGGCCGAACGCGGCCGTCCGCTGCCGGTCGCCATGGTGCTGGGCGGTCACCCGCTGTTCCTGCTCGCCGCCTCGGCACGGGTGGGTGCGGGCGTGGACGAACGGGACCTCGCCGGCGGCCTGTTCGGCGCGCCGCTGGAAGTGGTGCGTACCCCCCCCCGGTACGGCATCCGGGTGCCGGCGAGCGCGGAGCTGGTGCTGGAGGGCACCATCGACCCGGAACAGCGGGCGGAGGAGGGGCCGTTCGGGGAGTTCTCCGGGTACTCCTCCAGCCGCTCCACCCACAACGTGCTGACGGTGGAGACGGTGCTGCACCGCCGCGACCCGGTGCTGCTGGACATCGTGGGCGGCAACACCGCCGACCACCTCAATCTGGCCCGCATCCCCCGCGAGGCGGAGATGGCGCAGAAACTCGTCGAGCGGTTCCCCGAGGTGACGCGGCTGCACTATCCGACCTCGGGTACGCACTTCCACGCGTACGTGGCGCTGCGCCGTACCCGGCCGGGCCAGGCGCGGCAGGTGATGCTGGGGCTGCTCGGCTGGGACCCGTACCTCAAGACGGTGGTCGCCGTCGACGAGGACGTGGATGTGACCCGGGACGAGGAGGTGCTGTGGGCGATGGCGGCCCATCTCCAGCCCCACCAGGATGTCTTCGTGGTGGACGGGCTGCCGGGAAGCCCGCTCGACCCGTCGTCCACGGCGGACGGCACCACCTCCCGGATGGGACTGGACGCCACCCGCGCGGCGGACTTCGACGGGGTGCGCATCGGCATCGCCGAGGAGAGTGTGCGCACCGCACGCCGGCTGTTGGACGCGCACACCGCCGACTGAGCGGCAACGACTGCCGGTACAGCGGTAAACCCTTGGCCAACAATCGCGTCGACCAGGCCGTCTCCCCTGGTCGCCCAGGGTTACCACCTTGTAGCGTCTGCCCGCACCGACCGAACCGACCGACTGGAGAGGACCGTTCGTGGGCGCGGACCAGCAGTGGGACATCACTTCCGGCGTGGGCGTGACG
>Ga0164243_10014346_pt1 | contig 11051 bp, 6 predicted proteins | sample OricompcompostOP_FD_108781 | JGI IMG/M metagenome (GOLD analysis project Ga0164243, IMG submission 108781) | Organic Plus compost microbial communities from Emeryville, California, USA - Original compost - Organic plus compost (OP) | ecosystem: Engineered > Solid waste > Mixed feedstock >...
AGGTAGAGCTCCAGCGCGGAGATGTCGAACGACAGCGAGGTGAGCGCGAGCCAGACGTCCGAGGGCGTCGATCCGACCAGGTCGCGCATGGCGAGCAGGAAGTTGGTGAGCGCGCGGTGGGGCACCACCACGCCCTTCGGCCGTCCCGTCGAGCCGGAGGTGTAGAGCACGTAGGCGGTGTCGTCCGGCGAGGGTCTGCCGGGAACGTCAGCAGGCGCTTCGTCTGAGAAGAGGTCGGCGTCGGTGAGGACGAGAGCCGCGCCCGAGTCCTCGATCATGTACGCCACGCGGGACGCCGGATAGTCGGGATCGACCGGCAGGTAGGCCGCACCCGACATGGCGACGCCGAGCAGCGCCACGATCATGTCCGGGCCGCGCGACATGCGCACCGCGACCACGCTGCCGCGCCCGACGCCCCGGCCGCGCAGTCGCGCCGCCAGCCCCGCCGCCCGTACGGCCAGCTCGCGATAGGTGAGCTCCCGGTCTTCGGCGACCACCGCGACCGCGTCGGGTGCGGCGGCCACCCGGTCGAGCACCAGGTCGACCAGCGTGAGCGCGGGCAGCTCGGCGGTGGTGTCGTTCCACGCGGCGAGCCTGGCCCGCTCCCGTCCGGTGAGCAGGCCGAGCCGTCCCACGGGCAGTGTGGGGTCCGCGACCGCGGCGGCGAGCAGCACGAGATAGCGCTCGGTCATCAGCTCGACCGTCTCGTGGTCGAAGAGCTCCTCGCTGTAGATGGCGACGCCGAGCACGCCGCCGTCGTCCTCCGCGAACAGGTCGAGCGACAGGTCGACCCTCGCGGGGTGCCAGCCGAGCGGGAACGGCTCGGCGGCCACGCCCGGCACCGGATCGGCCACGTCGCCGTGGGTGTGCAGCGCGAACATGGTCTGGAACAGCGGTGTCCTGCTCGGGTCGCGCTCCACGCCGAGCACGCCGATCAGCCGCTCGAACGACACGTCCCGATGGGCGAGCCCGTCGAGGACGGCCCGGCGGGTGCGGCGGAGCAGGTCGCCGAAGCTCGGCGCCCCGGACAGGTCGCAGCGGAGCACCATGGTGGTCGACAGATAGCCGATCATCTGCTCCAGCTCGGTGCTGTCGCGGCCTGCCGAGGGGGTGCCCACACAGAAGTCCGTCTGGCCGCTGTGCCGGGAGAGCAGCACCTGGTAGGCCGCGAGCAGCAGCATGTAGGGCGTGCAGCGCGCCTGCCTGGCCGCCTCCGCCACTCGTGCCGCCAGCTCGGGCGGGATGCGGAAACGGACCTCCCCACCCGCCGTGCTCCGCGTCGCCGGGCGCGGCCGGTCGGCGGGCAGCTCCAGGACGGGCGCCCCGGCCAGCCGCGACACCCACCAGTCCAGATCGGCAGAGTCGTCGAGGCCCGGCACGTGGTCGCCGTACTGGGGCGGGAGGGCCTCGGGAAGCGGCCGTCCCGCGTAGTGGTCGGCCACCTCGTTCCGCAGCACGTTGAGCGACCAGCCGTCGCCGTTGATGTGGTGCAACACGACGCAGAGCACGTGGTCGGCCGGGCCGAGGCGCACCAGCGTGACCCGGAACGGCGGCCGCGCGGCGAGGTCGAACGCGGCGTTGGTGCGGGCGCGGACGATCCGCGCGGCCTCGTCCTCCGATCCCGCCGCGACCTGCTCGATCGTCACCGGGCCGGGCGGCTCCACGACGGCCGTCGGCCGCCCGCCGGCCTGCACGAAGCGCGTGCGCAGCGCGTCGTGCCTGGCGGCGACCGCGGTGAAGGCGGCTTCGAGTGCCGGGATGTCGAGCTCCCCGCGCAGCCGGTAGGCGTAGGCGGTGTTGTACGAGGGATCGTCGGGATCGAGCTGGTTCAGAAACCAGAGTCGTTCCTGACCACGGGACAGCGGACCTGTCTTCACGTGCCTACCCCCGGGCAGGTGGCCTTCTGGAAAGCTTCTTAACAGTTTGCGGGTTGGCCGCAGTGTTCCACGAGTCTTCGGCCACCCGCAAGGCTTCTCCGGCGGCGCGAACTCGGGGGGTTGCCCCTTTCGGCGGGCTCATGTCAGACTGGCGCAAGAGTTTTAATTAGTAAACTTTCTTATTAGAAGTCGGATAGATCACGGCCTCTGATCCGGCGATTCTCGACCTGGCGACTCCGGGAGCCGATCGTGAGCAAGACTCTTCCCGGCCTGCTCCGGGAGCGGGCCGCCGCCGATCCCGGCCGGGTGGCGATGACCGTGCACGGCGCGGGCTCGCTGACCTTCGGCGAATGGGAGCACCGGGCCCGCGGCGTGGCCCGGGCGCTGCGCGGCCGGGGGATCGGGCGCGGCGACCGGGTCGGCCTCGTGTTCGGCAACGGCGACTGGCTGGACTACGCGGTCGCCTTCTTCGGCGTCCTCGACGCGGGGGCGGTCGCCGTGCCGCTCTCGGACCGCCTGGCCGCCGCCGACGTCGACGCGATGCTCGCGCACTGCGGCGCGACGGCGGTGCTGCGGCCGGGCGAGGTGCCGTACGCCGAAGGAGCCGAGAGCGGCGGGGACGGCGGATGCGGGGACCTCGAACCGGTGGGGCCCGGCGACCCGGCGCAGATCCTCTACACGTCCGGCACCACGGGACGGCCCAAGGGGGTCGCCGCCACCCACGCGAACCTGGCCCACGGTTGCGGGGGCCGCCGCAGGCCGTTCACCCACTCACGGCATCTCGCGCACGCGTTCCCCATCGGCACCAACGCCGGCCAGTGGATGCTGGTCAACGCCGTGGACGCGCATCCCGAGGTGGTGACGCTGCCGCGGTTCACGCCCGGCAGGTTCGCCGCGCTGATCGAGCACTACCGGGCGGGCACGGTCTTCGTGGTGCCCGCCATGGCGATCGAGATGCTCGCCGCCGGGGTGCAGGCCAGGCACGACCTGTCGAGCGTGCTGCTGCTCGGCTCGGCGGCGGCGCCGCTGCCCGCGCGGGTCGCGGGCGATCTCTGCGCCGCCTTCCCCAACGCGACGATCACGAACTACTACACCTCGACCGAGGCCGCGCCCGCGCAGACCGTGATGATCTACGATCCCGAGCGGCCGTCGAGCGTGGGCCGCCCGGTCTCCGGCGGGGCCGTGCGGATCGCCGCGGCGGACGGCGGGGCGCTGCCGCCCGGCACGACCGGCGAGGTCTGGATGCGGTCGCCGGCCGCCACCCGCGCCTACTACGGCGACGAGGCCGCCACCGGCGAGGTCTTCCGCGGCGGCTGGGTGCGCATGGGAGACCTCGGCTACCTCGACGACGACGGCTACCTCTACCTGGTCGACCGCGAGAGCGACGTGATCAAGTCGGGGGCCTACAAGGTGTCCACCATCCACGTAGAGGAGGCCGTGCACCGCCATCCCGGCGTGGTCGAGGCGGCCGCCTTCGGGGTGCCGCACCCCACCCTCGGCAAGGCCGTCGCGGTCGCCGTCGTCGGGACCGTAGCTCACGAGGAGCTGCGGATCTTCCTGAAGGACCTGCTGGCCCCGCACGAGCTTCCCGTACGGCTCATCACCCTCGACGCCCTGCCCCGCAACAACGGCGGCAAGGTCGACAAGCGCTCACTCCGAGAGGTCGCACCATGACGCAGGTCTCGTTCGCCCAGCATGGGATGTGGGTCACCGAGCGGATGGGGGCGGGGTCGGCCTACCACATGCCGATCGTGATCCGCTTCGACGGCTCGTCGGCTCCCGATCCCGCCGTGCTGGCCGCGGCGTGCGCGCGGGTGGTCGAGCGGCATCCGCTGCTGGGCCGGGCCGTGCGCGAGCACGACGGCGTGCCCCACCTGGTGCCCGCCGCCCGGCTTCCGTCGCTGGAGACGGGCGAGTCGGTGGAGGAGGCCGTCGTGCGGCCCTTCGACCTGGAGAACGGCCCGCTCGTCCGCTTCACGCTCGTCGGCGACACCCTCGTGGTCGTCGCCCACCACCTGGTCTTCGACGGCGGGTCCAAGGACGTCCTGGTGGCCGATCTCGCCGCCTTCGCGACCGGCGCCGTGCCGCCGCCGCTCGCTCCCTTGGATTATGCGGAGGGGCAGCGGGAGCGGGTGGCGGCCCTGCTCGGCGAGGCACGCGCGTTCTGGGCGGACAGATGGCGCGACCCGGGCGAGGTGGTCGTGCCGGGAGGGGCGCTGCGCTCCCGCCGGGGCGGTCCGGGACGCCTGCTGGAGTTCCCGCTCGACGTTCCCGCCCTGCCCGGTCTGACCAGGTTCGAGGTGCTGCTCGCGGCGCTGCACGCGCTCCTCATGTCGTACGGCAACGCCGACGTCGTCACCGCAGTCGACCTGTCGACCCGCACCGCCGAGGCGGAGGGACACATCGGCCCCTTCGTCAACGAGCTGCCGGTCTTCTCCAGCCCGTCGGCCGACGCGCCGTTCGTGACGTTCGCCGCCGCGCTGCGCGCCGAGCTCAGGAGCCTGTACGCCTATCGCGAGGTCCCGCTGGCCAGGGTGGTCGCCGGGCTCAAGCCGCACGCGGCGCTGGCTCCCGTGTCGGTCAGCTACCGCCGAGGCCCGTTGACCACAGGTGCGACCGCAGGGTTCGGCGAGGTCGACTGGCTGGCGTTCAACCACGCGGTGCGCGGGGCCCTGCAACTCCAGGTCCTCGACCCCGCAGTCCGTACGGGCGACGACCCGGCGACTGGAATGAGCGCGAGTCTGCGTTACGACCCCGGCGAGCTGACCGACCCGGCCGGATTCGCCGACGACCTGCGGGCGGTGCTGGCGGCGATCGCCCAGGACCCCGCCCGGCCCCTGGAGATGCTGCCGACCCGGGGGCCCGTGGTCGCCTGGCCCGTCCCCGGCTCCTCGACAGCGGAGGCGGCGCCGGAGGACGGCGGCGCCGACGTGGATCTCGACGACCCGCTGGCGGCCGAGATCCGCGCCATCTGGGAGGAGGTGCTCAAGCTCGCTCCGATCGAGCCGCACGACGACATCTTCGAGCTCGGCGGCCACTCGCTGACCATCACGCAGATCATCGCCCGCATGCGCAAGCGGCTGGGCGTGGAGGTCGACCTGGACGACTTCTTCGACAACCCGACGATCGCCGGTGTGCTCCAGGTGATCCGCGGATGACGCGGCCCGCCACGGCCGATCCGGACGCCTCGCCCGCGCGAGCGCCGGACGACGCCGATCTCTTGCTCATGCTGATGATCCGGGCGTTCGAGCTGAAGCTGCTCGACCTCTACGGCAGGGGCCTGCTCAACGGCACGACCCACACCTGCCTCGGGCAGGAGTACATCCCGGTCGCCATCGAGGCGCTGCTCGACCCGCGTGACCACGTGTTCAGCAACCACCGCGGGCACGGACACTACCTGGCACGCTTCCGCGACCCCGCCGGGCTGCTCGCGGAGATCATGGGCAGGGAGGGGGCCGTCTGCGCCGGGGTCGGCGGCAGCCAGCACATCCGCAGAGACCGGTTCCTGTCCACAGGTGTGCAGGGCGAGAGCCTGCCCGTCGCCACGGGCGTCGCGCTGCACCTCAAGCGGGCCGAGCCCGGCCGCCTCGCCTGCGTGTACGTCGGCGACGGCACGTTCGGCGAGGGCGCGGTCTACGAGGCGCTGAACATCGCGTCCCTGTGGGCGCTGCCGCTGCTCGTCGTGGTCGAGAACAACGGCATCGCCCAGTCGACGCCCACGTCGCGGCACCTGGCGGGGAGCATCGCGGGCCGGGCGGCGGCGTTCGGCATCGACCACCACCTGGTCGGCACCTCAGACGTCGCCGAGATCCGCCGCACGCTCGAACCTCTCGTTGCGCGGGTCCGCTCCCGCTCGACACCGCTCGTGGTCGAGTTCGTCACCCGGCGCCTCGGGCCGCACAGCAAGGGCGACGACACCCGGCCCGCCCAGGCCGTACAGGCATTGCGCGAGCAGGACTGGTACGCGCGGTGCGCGGCGGCCTGCCCCGGCCGCTTCCGGAGGCTCGACGCGGAGGCCCGCGCGCACATCGACGCGGTCGCCGCCGAGGTCACGGCGCGGGGGCAGTCCCAGTGGGAGGCGGCGCGATGGGAGCGGTCGTGAGGGTCGCGGAGAACCTGAACGCGGCGCTGGCCGCCCTGCTCGCCCGGGAGCCGGACCTCTACGTGCTGGGAGAGGACGTCGCCGATCCGTACGGCGGCGCCTTCAAGATCACCCGAGGGCTGTCCACCGGCTTCCCCGACCGCGTCCTGTCGACCCCGATCAGCGAGAACGCCGTCACCGGCATCGCCGCCGGGCTCGCGCTGTCGGGAGACCTGGCGATCGTGGAGATCATGTTCGGCGACTTCGCCGCGCTCGCCTTCGACCAGTTGCTCAACTTCGCGTCGAAATCGGTCTCCATGTACGGCTCGCGCCTGCCGATGCGCATGGTCGTGCGCTGCCCGGTCGGCGGCGGGCGTGGTTATGGGCCCACCCACAGCCAGAGCCTGCAGAAACACTTCGTGGGCATCCCCAACCTGGCCGTCTATGAGCTGTCGCCGTTCCACGACAACCTGGCCGTGTTCGAGGAGATGTTCGCCCGGGCGGAGCCGTGCGTGTTCTTCGAGGACAAGGTGCTCTACACGCGCCCGATGGGTGTCGTGGAGCCGCCGTTCTCGGTGGCGGTCTCCGGCGGCGTGGCCAGGGTGTCCATCGACGGCCCGCCCGACTGCGTGGTCATCGCCCCCGGCGGGGTGGCGCACCGGACGCTGGCCGCGATGCGCTCGCTGCTGGTCGAGGAGGAGATCGCCTGCACGCTGCTGGTGCCGTCCAGGCTCTATCCGTTCGACCTGCCGGATGACGCCGACGCGGACATCCGGGCGGCGCGCCGGGTGTTCGTCGTCGAGGAGAGCACCGCAGGGGGGACATGGGGCGCCGAGGTGGCCCACGTCGTCCACCGGAGGCACTGGGGGCGGCTGGCCCAACCGGTCACGCTGATTCACTCCGCCGGCGGAGTCATCCCCACGGCCGCGCACCTCGAACGGGCGGCCCTCGTGAACGAGTCCACGATCCACAGCGCGATCAGGGAGGCCCTGCGTGGCTGAGCTCCGCGTGCCGAAGCTGAACAACAACGACACCGAATATCTCCTGGTCGAGTGGCTCGCCCCCGACGGCGCGCAGGTCGCGGAGGACGACGCGGTCGCGCTGGTGGAGACGTCCAAGGCCGCCGAGGAGCTCACCGCGGGCGCCGCCGGGGTGTTGCGGCATCGGCTGCGGCCGGGAGCCTGGTGCCGCCCGGACGACGTGATCGCCGCGATCGGCGACGCTCCGGGCCCGCCCGAGCGCGACGCTCCGGCCCCGGCCGCGCAGGCCGCGGAACAGCAGGCCGCGGCCGACGAGCCGGCGCCGCTCATCACGGCTCCCGCGCAGGCGCTCATCGACGAGCTCGGCATCGGCCTCGACCGGGTCAGGGCGCTCGGCGTCGCCGTCGTGCGGCGGGCCGACGTCGAACGCCTGGCCGCCGCACCCTCCGGCGGCGAGACCCGTGGCGAGCACCGGCTTTCGCGGGTGCAGCGGGCCGTGGCCAGGTCCGTCGAGCTGTCCCGCCGGACCATCCCCGCCGCGTACGCCGTGGTGCGCATGGATCTCGGTCCGGCGCTGGAGTACGCGCGGGCCACGACGAGGGAGATCCGCCGCCCGGTGGGGCTCGCGGAGGTGTTCGTCCAGGCCGTCGCGGGCCTGCACGAGCGGTTCCCGTTGTTCTTCGCCACTGTGGACGAGGCCACTGGGAACGGCGCCGACCGGGCGCTGCTGTCCGAGGTCCCCAACATCGGCGTCACCGTCGACGTCGGCGAGGGGCTGTACGTCCCCGTCGTCCACGACGCGGCGAGCCGTACGACGAAGGACATCGCGACCATCCTCATGAAGCACCGGCTGGCCGCCACCACCGGCGAGTTCACGGAAGGCGACCTGTCCGGCGCCAACTTCGTCGTCACCCTGCACACCGAGCACGGGGTGGTGCTGGCGATCCCGTTCGTCTATCCCGGCACCGTCTGCGCGCTCGCCGTCCCCGGGCCGCGCGACGGAACCCTCGCCGACGTCGGCCTGGCCTACGATCACCGCCTGATCAACGGCAGGGACGCCGCCCTCTTCCTGAACGCGCTCAAGACCATGGTCGAAGCGCTCGCCTGATCTTAAAACGATCAAGACCGGAAGTTTGATCTTCAACGATTTCGATCGGCGGGATCGGCGTTATTCCGGCATTCCCGAGGCCTGATAGAGGGAGTGAACTGCGAAGTGACCGGTAATGGATCGTTCCAGTCGCCGTGGATTGGCGGCGAGAGCTCGGAGCATTCGTTCGAGAGATGCGAATCGCCTGGTCAGAGAGTATCTCGGCGGGGGTGTGGCGCGTTGAGGGAAGCGCCGATGCCCGCTTCTTGGCCACTGATACGCTTTATGCCTTTCGATAACTCTGAGCATTTACGGGGCAAGAGTGACGACGGGGCCTGGTTATCAGCAGTATCCGCCTCAGCCGCCGCCGCAGTGGCAGTCGCAATCTCCACCACCACCTCCACCACCTCCACCATCCGCGCCGCCGCAGTGGCAGTACGGGCCTCCGCCACAGCAGCAGCAGTGGCAGGCTCCGCCACAGCAGTGGAGGCCTCCGCCTCCGCCGCCTCCCGGACCCCGGAGCAAGACCGGGCTGTGGGTGACGCTCGGCATCCTGGCCCTCGTCCTCGTCGTCGCGGTGGGCGCGGGGGTGGGCTTCGTCCTGCGAGGCGGCTCCGGCGGCGACGCCACGGGCGATGCCACCGGTGATCCCGCCGCCGACCCGAACACGGTCGTGGTGAAGGACGACGAGATCCGCGACCTGGTCCAGGCGCACACCAAGGCGCTGGCCTCGGGCGACGCCAAGGCGTTCACCTCGATCTTCGACCAGAAGAACGCCGCGCTCATCCGCGACCAGACGAGAGTCTTCGCCAACCTGAGCAAGATGCCGCTGGCAGAGAAGTCCTACGAGGTGCTGCGCCGCCAGGGCCGGGCTCAGGACAGTTTCGGGCGGGGCGTGAAGTTCACGCAGGACGTCGCGTTCGTCCACCGGTTCGCCGGGATCGATCTGCGTCCGGTGTCCGAGTGGTATCGCTGGACCATCGAGAAGGCGTCGCCGAACGCGCCCCTGGTCGTGACGAAGGTGGAGGGCGCACCGCCGACGATCAGCGGCGAGGCGTCGAAGACCATGTACTTCCCCGGGCCATGGGACATCTGGCCCGACATCGTGGTGGAGAAGGCGGGCTCAAGCCTCGTCCTCGCCAGGCCGGAGGACGCCGCCATGGCCCGGCGCGTCGCGCCGACCGTCTCCGCCGCCACCACGAGCGACCTCGCCTTCTGGCAGAAGAACGGCGATCCGAACGCGGCCGTGCCGAGCGGCTTCGTGGTGGCGCTGGTCAAGGGGAAGATCCAGCTCGGCAAGCTGTTCCGTACGGCCAAGGCGAACGAGGACGGCGTCTCGATCCCGATGCCGCGCTGGGGGCTCGCGAACGACACCGTGAAGATCGGCGGCACCCGCGTCGTCATGGACACGACGTCCGCGTTCTTCGAGGACGAGCAGGGGATCACGGAGATCTCCGAGCACGAGCTCGCGCACTCGCTCGTCGCCGGGCTCGACAGCGCGCAGTTCGCCCTGTTCGGCCGGGCGAACTGGATCACCGAGGGCTTCGCCGAGTATGTGGCAGGCCGCGACCAGCCGATCACGCAGAACCGGCGGTACGCGGAGGGCCGTGCCTACCTGGCAGGACGGCTCGCCATGCCGTTCGACGGGAAGCTGCCGACCAATCCCCTCTGGGACTTCAAGCAGATGACCAGCGTCAACTACCTCATGGGGCATCTGGCCATGCGGTTCATCGCCCAGAAGTACGGCGAGCGGAAGCTGGTCGAGGGCGTGGTCGCGGCTTACCGGGCACCGGGCGACGACAGCGAAGCCGCACTCTTCCAGGTGCTCGGCGTCTCGAAGGCGGATTTCGAGCGGCAGTGGGCGGGCTACGTCCGCGCCCAGCTCGCGTGATCGGGGGACAGGCATGACGGACCAGCACGACGAGAACCCGTACGGCGGGCCCACTCCGCCTCCGCTCCCCACTCCGCCGCCCACTCCGCCGCAGTATCCCCACGGTCCCGGCCAGCCGGCGTACGGCCAGCCGGCATACGGGCAGCCGGCATACGGGCAACCGGCTCATGGGCAACAGGGTGGCCAGGGGCAATGGGGTCAGCCCGCGCCGTCGGGGCAGACCGGGCCCGGCCCGCAGGCCCCGGCCCCTCCGGCGTACGGACCGCCCGGCCAGAGCACGCCCTGGGGTCCGGGCTACCCGGGCGCGCCGTACCCGCAGCAATCCTGGCCGCAGCAGCAGGGCTACCCCGGTCAGCAGGCGTATCCGGGCGGGCAGGGCTACCCCGGTCAGCAGGGTTACGCGGGACAGCAGGGTTACACAGGTCAGCAGGGGGGCTATCCCGGCCAGGGCTATGGCGCTCCGGGACAGCCGGCCCAGGGGTTTGCGCCCCAGCTCCCGTCGCAGCCACAAGCACAGCCGCAGGCACCCGGCGGCAAGGGCAAGACGACGCTGTTCGTCACGCTCGGGCTGGTGGTGCTGCTGGCGGTGGGCGCGGGGACCGCCTGGTTCGTCGCGCGCGGCGGCTCGGGCAGCGGTTCCGGCGGGGGCGTGGGGGAGTGGTCCGTCCCGCTCGCGAGCGCCGAGAGCATGGACTTCACCCAGGGGCTCGCGTTCGCGGGCTGGCTGACCGACAAGACGGTGATCCGGGTGCAGCGAGACGGGGTGCTCGCCTACGACCTGGCCTCGGGCAAGCGCGCCTGGGGCGCCCCGTCGCCCGGTGACCAGCTCTGCGGTGCCACCGCCGACCTGGCGAACGGCAAGGGCGCCGTGGCGTACGGCAGCGACCAGTTGTGCGACCACCTGGCCGGCGTCGACACCGCGACAGGAAAGATCACCTGGAAGACCAAGATCCCGGCCGAGAAGTCCCGGATCGCCAACTCGCTCATCGTGCCCCGGATCATGAGCGCGGGCGACGTCGCCGTGGTGTACGCGAACGACGTCCTGTCCGGCTACAACCTGTCGAACGGCGCGAAGCAGTGGACGGCGCGGCTGCCCGAGGGCTGCCACGTCAAGGACGTGAACGCGGCGGCGGCC
>Ga0164243_10014347_pt1 | contig 11051 bp, 8 predicted proteins | sample OricompcompostOP_FD_108781 | JGI IMG/M metagenome (GOLD analysis project Ga0164243, IMG submission 108781) | Organic Plus compost microbial communities from Emeryville, California, USA - Original compost - Organic plus compost (OP) | ecosystem: Engineered > Solid waste > Mixed feedstock >...
GCTCGTCGATCCGCAGGGCGTGGTGCTCGCAGGCGTGGGCACCGTCGACGGCATCGCGATCGCGGTCGTCGAGCGCTCCGCCGTGGAACGGGTCAGGGCGACCAATCCGTCGCTGCGCGTGCGACGCTACCGCGTCACCCCGGAATCGGTCGGATCCCCCGCACCGTCTCGCGCGGAGATCGGCCCGCGTCAGGCGCCGTAGGCCGCCGAGAGGCGCGCGGCGGCCTCTTCGAGCACCTCGACGCGCTTGCACGCGGCGAAGCGCACCAGTCCCGCGTAGTCGCCGCGGCGCGCCGGCGAGAGGAACGCGGTCAGCGGGATGGCCACGACGCCGGCGGTGTCCGGAAGGCTGCGGCAGAACGCCGCGGCGTCCGCTCCGCCCACGGCGGTCGCATCCGCCACGGTGAAGTAGCCGCCCTGGGGGCGGTGCACCGAGAAGCCCGCCGCTCGCAGTCCGTCGCCGAGGATCTCGTGCTTGCGGGCGAGCAGCGCCGCGGCATCCGCGAAGTACGCATCGGGAAGCCGCAGGCCCACGGCGACGGCGGGTTGGAACGGTGAGCCGTTGACGTAGGTGAGGTACTGCTTGACGGTGAGCACGGCCGTGACGAGGTCGGCCGGTCCGTGCACCCACCCGATCTTCCATCCCGTGGCGGAGAAGGTCTTCCCCGCCGACGAGATCGTCAGCGTGCGCCCGGCGGCGCCGGGGCGCGTCGCGATCGGAGTGTGCGGGGTGTGGAACGAGAGGTGCTCGTACACCTCGTCGGTGACGATGATCGCGTCGTGCCGCTCGGCCAGGCGCACGATCTCGTCGAGCACCACCGGTGCGAACACCGCGCCCGTGGGGTTGTGCGGGTCGTTGACGAGGATGATCCGGGTGCGGTCGGTGACCGCTGCCGCAAGCCTGTCGAGGTCGGGCTGGAAGGCGGGCGGGGCCAGAGGCACCGTCACGAGGCGGGCTCCCGCGAGGGCGACCGCCGCCGCATAGGAGTCGTAGTACGGCTCGAACACCACGACCTCGTCGTCGGGCCCCTCGATGAGCGCCAGCAGGGTCGCCGTCAGCGCCTCGGTCGCACCGGCCGTGACGATCACCTCGGTATCGGGGTCCACGTCGAGTCCGTAGAAGCGTCGTTGGTGCTCCGCGATCGCCGTGAGCAGATCGGGCACGCCCCGGCCCGGCGGGTACTGGTTCGCCCCGTCCGCGATCGCGGCTCTCGCCGCCTCGAGCACCTCGGCGGGCCCGTCCTCATCGGGGAATCCCTGGCCCAGGTTGATCGCGCCGGTACGCACGGCGGCGGCGGACATCTCTGCGAAGATGGTGGGCGCGACGGTTCCGTCGGATGCGAGCAGCCCCGCACCCTCTGCCGTGCGGCGCCATGCCCCGGGAATGACACTCATGAAGAACAGGCTAAGGCCATAGGCGAAACTCATCCTCGCCATAAGAAACGCACAGACACGAGCGGCACTCTGAAGAGGCGTTGATGAAGGAGCACACCATGAACGAAGACAGCACTCAGGACCGCCCGGCCCCCGCGTCGAACGATGCCACCTCGTCGGATGCCGCGGCGTCCGCCGAGACCGCGTCGGTCGCTCACACCCCGGGGGAGGCGTCGCAGACCGCGGGGCCGACCGTCCCCGATGCCGCGGCGCCGACGGCGCCCGCCCCGCAGCAGGCGCCGCGCCACGACGCTCCGGTCGCGGGGCACGAGCTGCCGCAGACGTTCGCGTCGACGCCGTTCCCCTCCGCGGGGCAGACGCCGATGGTGAACGCGGCGCCGGTCGCCCCCGGCGCCCCGCACGCGGCGCACGGCGCTCCGCAGTCGCCCTACGCGACGGGCGCTCATCAGCCCTACGGCGTCGCCGGGACCCCCGGGCACGCCACCGCGCAGGGCGCGGCGTTCGGCGTCCACAGCGCGCCCCAGCCCGGGCAGCCGCACGACGCGGGCTTCGCCCCCGCCGGCGACGCTAAGGCGAAGGACTCGAAGCAGCGCGGCGGCGGCGTCAGGATCGCTGCCCTGGTCGTCGCGGCCGCTCTCGTCGGCGGAGTCGCCGGCTTCGGCGGGGGAGCGATTGTCAACGGACTCGGCAACCCGCCGTCGACCGGCTCGGCCGAGGGGCCGCAGACCGTCACGGTGAACAACCCCGGCTCCGTCAACGAGACCACCGCCGTCGCGACCACCGCGCTCCCGTCGGTCGTCACGATCGAGGTCGCCGGCTCCCAGGAGGCCGGCAGCGGCTCCGGTGTGATCATCAGCGACGACGGCTACGTGCTCACCAACACCCACGTCGTCACGCTCGGCGGCGCGGTGGCCGACCCGACGATCAAGGTCACCACCTCCGACGGCCGCATCTACGACGCCACCGTCGTCGGCACCGACCCGATCTACGACCTCGCCGTCGTGAAGCTGAAAGACGCGAAGGACCTCACGCCCATCACCTTCGCCGACTCGTCGAAGCTGAACGTCGGCGACACGACGGTCGCCCTCGGCGCGCCCCTCGGCCTGTCCAACTCGGTGACGACCGGCATCGTCAGCGCGCTGAACCGCAGCATCCAGATCGCCTCGTCCGCGCTGCCCGACTCGTCGTCCCAGGATGCGCCGGAGCAGCAGCAGACTCCGGACGACGGGCAGGGGCAGGGACCGTTCCAGTTCGACCTGCCGGGCAACAGCAACCAGCAGAGCTCCGAGACGATCTCGATCGCCGTGATCCAGACCGACGCCGCGATCAACCACGGCAACTCGGGCGGTGCGCTGGTGAACAGCAAGGGCGAGCTGATCGGCATCAACGTCGCCATCGCCAGCTCGGGCAACTCCGAGGACTCGGGCTCGATCGGCATCGGATTCGCCATCCCCTCCAACATCGCCAAGCGCGTGTCGGAGGAGATCATCGAGAACGGCAGCGCCACCCACGGCCTGCTCGGCGCCTCGGTGCGCGACGCCGCATCCGTGGAGGGCTCCGACCAGGCGGGCGCCTACATCGCCGAGGTCACCGACGGCGGCGCGGCCGCGGCCGGGGGACTGCAGAAGGGTGACATCGTCACCGAGTTCAACGGCGTGCCGATCACCGGCGCGAGCGACCTCACCGCGCAGGTGCGCGCCGCCGCCGCCGACAGCACGGCCAAGGTCACCTACGTGCGCTCTGGCAAGCAGTACGAGATCGAGGTCACGCTCGGAACCCTCTCCGAGTAGAGCCCGGCCGTTCAGAGAAGGACGCCGCCCCGCGATAGGCTCGCGGGGTGGCGTCCTTCTCCTTCGGCACCGGCAACGCGGCCAAGCTGCTCCGGATCCCGCTGTACGCCGCAGGCCGCATAGGCACGCTCATCGTGCCGCGGGGGCGTCGGTGGGTCTTCGGCTGCGGAGCCGGCATCGGCGACGGCGCGCTCGCCCTGCAGCGAGTGGCCTCGGCGGAGGGACACGACACCGTCTGGCTGACCGCCTCGGAGCGTGAGGCCCGCGATGCTGCGGCCCTCGGCATCCGCACCGTGCCCAAGAGCGGACTCCGCGGCTGGTGGGCCACGGCGAGGGGCGGGGTGCTCGTGGTGACGCACGGGCTGGGTGACGTGAACCGCTACGGCAACGGCGGCGGGTTCGTCGTGCAGCTGTGGCACGGCATCCCTCTCAAGCGCATCGGGCTCGACTCCCCGGCCACCACCCGGGTGCCCGAGGTCCCGGGAGCAGCCCTGCTGCGGCGTCTCGTCGGCGTCCTCTACCGGGCCGCAGCGCAGAGCATCCGGGTGCTCCCCGCCGCATCTCATCGCGCGCGCGGCAGGCTCGAGTCCGCGTTCGGCCTGCCGGGCGACCGCGTCGTCGTCACCGGTGAGCCGAGGGTCGACGTGCTGTCCGTCGGCACGGCGGCCGAGCGGCGCGCCGACGCGTGGGCAGCGCTTCGGCGGTGCATCCCCGATCTTCCCGAGACGAGCCGGCTGGTGCTGTACGCGCCGACCTGGCGCGACGGCGCGGCCGATCCGGCGGTGCCGTCGGCGGAGCAGTGGGTGCGCATCATCCGGGTGCTCGAGCAGCGCGACGCGGTGCTGCTCGTGCGCTCGCATCCCCTCGGCCAGGGGGCCTATGTTCCGCCGCTGCCCACGACGAGGGTGCGGATGCTGGGCGCCGACGTGCTGCCCGACGTGACTCCCGCGCTCCCCGCGGTCGATGTGCTCGTCACCGACTACTCCTCGCTGGCGTACGACGTGGGCCTGCTCGCCATGCCCGTGCTCTATCTCGCGCCCGATGTCGACGAGTACGCGCGCACGCGCGGCTTCTACGGGCGCTTCTCCGACGTCGCCGGCGACGATGCGTGCGAGGGATGGGACGAGCTCGAGGTCAGGCTCGACCGCGTGCTGGCCGACGACGCGGAGTTCGCCGTGCGAGCGCAGCGTTCGGCAGCGCTCAGCGCGCGGATGCACGCCTTCCGCGACGGCGGCAATGCGCGCAGGGTGTACCGGGCGATCCGTGCGCGGGGGATACCCGCGCCGAAGGGAGCAGCATGACGACGGCGCGGATCGACGAGTCGGCGCAGACGTTGATCATCTCGGGTGCGGGGGCACGACCGACCGGCGCCGAGCTGGTCGGTCCGCGTGCTCGCGTCGACGCGAAGATCACCGGCGGCGGCAAGACCTGGCGGGCGACCTTCGCGCTCCGCGCCGCGCGCTGGGGCGGGCCCGAGCTGCCGCTGCCTGCGGGCGAGTACGAGATCCGCATCCCGGACGTGGCACTCCACGGCGTCCATGCGGCGACGGTCGTGCTCGCGGGGCTGCGCATCGGCGTCGAGGGAGCCGTCGCGACGATCGCCGCGCCCATCGACCCCGTGTACGAGACGCCCGAGGGGCAGTCGACGCTCGAGGAGCGATACGTGGCGCAGGCGGGCGGCACCGAAAACGCCGTGTTCTTCGAGAGTTTCTACGGTCGCAGTGTCGGGTGCAACCCCCAGGCGATCGATCGCGTGCTCGCCCGCGTCGCCCCCGCGGTCACCCGCTACTGGAGCGTCGTCGACCTGTCGGTGGCGGTTCCCGACGGCGCGATCGCCGTGGTCGAGGGCAGCCCGGAGTGGTGGCGGGCTCGGGCGGCGGCGAGGCTGCTCGTGGTCAACGACTGGTTGCGGCGGCGCTTCGCCCGCAAGCCAGGGCAGAAGGTGCTGCAGACCTGGCACGGCACTCCGTTGAAGAGGCTCGCCCTGCACAGGCCCGGCTTCGATCCGCGGCGCATGGCCGCCGTCGTGAAGGAGTCGCGGCGCTGGGACGTGCTGCTGGCCCAGAACACCTATTCCGAGCGGATCCTGCGCAAGGCCTACGCGTTCTTTGGACGCCCGATCTGGGTGGAGGGCTATCCGCGCAACGACGCCCTGGTGACGGGAGACGCGAGCGACATCCGTTCGGCCCTCGGCATCCGCGAGGGCGAGCGGGTGCTGCTGTACGCTCCGACGTGGCGCGACGACCGCGCAGAGATGGTCGACTTCGTCGACCCGGAGCAGCTGGCGCGGCAGGCGGACGCGGTGGTGCTGGTGAGGGGGCACTCGCGCACGCTGCACACGGGCCGCGATCGCTCAGGGGCCAGGGTGATCGACGTCACCGGCTACCCGGAGACCTCGCAGCTGCTTCTCGCGGCTGACGCCCTCATCACGGACTATTCCTCGGTGATGTTCGATTTCAGCGTGACCGGGAAGCCCATGTACTTCCTCGTCCCGGACCTGGAGCACTACAGGGGGCAGCTGAGAGGCTTCTACTTCGACCTCGCGGCGCGCGCTCCCGGGCCTCTCGTGCACACGCAGGACGAACTGGTGCGGGCGCTCGCCGACGACGGGCACGACGCCGCCTATGCGGCGAGGTACGCCGCGTGGCGCGCGCAGTTCAACGGTCGCGACGACGGCGAGGCCGCCGAGAGGGTCGTCGCGCGCATCCTCGATCAGGGGTACGTCACGGCCTGAGCTGGAGCCGGGAGACGGGCGCCCAGCTCTCCCGTGCTCACGGCCGCGGTCGGAGCCCGTCCAGGAGGATGTCGAGCAGTCGCTCCGCGCGCGCCGCGTGGTCGGGCAGGGGAGCGACGGTGAAGGTGCCGATGAGGGCGGCCGCGACGTCCTCGGCAGAGACGTCGCCACGCAGGTCGCCCGCCGTGTCGCCGGCAGCGAGCATGTCGGTGATGGCCGAGATGAGAGCGTTGTGCGCCTGCTCGTGCGCGATCTCTCCGGTCTCGATCATCGACAGCAGCGGGCCGAGCATCCCCTTCTTCGTCGCCACCCAGGTGCCGAACAGGTCCATCCATGCCCGCAACGCCTCGGACGGCGGGCGCTCGGACAGCAGGGCGTCGGCGCCGGTGGTCAGCCGGTCGAGCTGATCGCCGTACACGGCGGCGACCAGAGACTCACGGGTGGGGAAATGCCGGTAGAGCGTGGCGATGCCGACGCCGGCCTCCCGCGCGATCTCGCGCAAGGACGGCTCGGACTCCGTCGCGGCGAAGATGCGGGTGGCGGCGTCGAGGAGCAGCGTGCGGTTTCGGGATGCATCGGCGCGGGGGGCGCGCGCATCGTGCGGAGTCAAACGGATCACGCTCCGGTTAGGTTATGCTGGGGGACGAAACGAAGCATAGTCCGTTTTGTTCGGGATCACCTGAGGAGGAGAGTACGCATGAACGCGTCTTCCCATGCAGCCGGCCGCCCGACGAGGGCCGTCCAGTTCGTCGAGTCCTTCGGAGGGCCGGACGCCCTCGTGGTGAGAGAGGTGCCCGTTCCCCAGGTCGGGTCGGGACAGGTGCGGGTGCGCGTCACCGCTGCCGGGCTGAACCCGATGGACTGGTACATGACATCGGACGACGAGACGGCCGCCCGCTTCGGATTGCGTCTGCCGTGCGGATTCGGCAACGACTACGCGGGGGTCGTCGACGCGGTGTCCGAGGGGACGACGTATCGAGACGGTGAACCGATCCGCGTCGGCGACCGGGTGTTCGGCGGAGCCTTCTCCCGTTCGGTCGCCGACCACGTGGTCGTCGACGCCCACGGGCGCATCGGCGAGGGCGGCGACATCCACCGCACGCCGGCCGGGCTCGACGACCGCGTGGCCGCCACGCTGTCGATCGCCGGATGCACGGCCGCCGCCGCGCTCGCCGTCGTCGACCCCACGCCCTCCGACACGCTGCTGATCGGGGGCGCGGGAGGGGGAGTCGGAGTGTTCGCCGTGCAACTCGCCGTCCGTGCCGGAGCACGGGTCATCGGCACGGGGTCTCCGGCCTCGGCCGACGCCCTGCGTGCGCTGGGGGCGGAGCCCGTCGCCTACGGAGAAGGCTTGGCCGACCGGGTGCGCGCACGGGCACCGGAGGGCGTGACGGCGGCGATGGACCTGCACGGCACCGACACGGTGGACGTGGCTCGCTCGCTGGGGGTTCCCGACTCTCGCATGACGACCATCGCGGCCGTCGTGTCCGGCGTGACACCGGCCAACGGCGCAAGTGCGCCTCCCGACGACATCGAGGAGATCGCGCGTCTTGCGGCGGCCGGTCGGCTTCGCGTCCCCATCGCCCGGACGTTTCCCCTCGAGCGCATCCGGGAGGCCGTCGAGCTCCAGGCCGGCCGGCACGTGCACGGGAAGGTCGTCATGGACCTGACCGGCGATCTCACCGCGGACGATGCAGGCTGAGCGGAGAGAGGGCGTGTCCGTGAACGTGCTCTCGGCCCCCGCGCAGACGTCGGGACTCGCGCACCGGCTTCGGCGGATGGGCGGACGAGACCCGGGGGAGGCCGGCAGGACGGCGACGACGCTGGAGCTGTTCTTCGACCTCACCTTCGTCGTCTCCTTCGGCATCGCGTCGAGCGAGGCGGCCCACTACCTCGCGGAGGGACACGCGGGCACCGCCGTCTTCGGATTCGTCTTCGCGATGTTCGCGATCGTCTGGGCGTGGATCAACAACACCTGGTTCTCGAGCGCCTTCGACACGGACGACTGGTTCTGCCGGATCGCGACGATGGTGCAGATGGTCGGCGTGATCGTGCTGGCCCTGGGCCTGCCCGCGATGGTGGAGTCCCTCGACCGCGGGGCGCCGGCCGAGAACCTCATCATGATCGTCGGTTACGTGATCATGCGCGTCGCGCTCGTGGCGCAATGGCTTCGCGCCGCCGTCCAGAGCCCGAGCCACCGCCGGGTCGCGCTGACGTACGCGCTATCCGTCGTCGCGGCGCAGCTGATGTGGATCTCCACCCTCCTCGCCCGCGAATGGCCGATGTCCGCGTTCCTGGCGCTGCTCGTCACGGCCGCCCTGGTCGACGTCGCCGGGCCGTCGATCGCGGAGCGCAGGGGGACGCCGTGGCACGCGCATCACCTCGCAGAGCGTTACACCCTGCTGACGATCATCGCGCTCGGCGAGATCATCCTCGGTACCGTGACGAGCGTCAGCGCCCTCATCGCCGAGTCGGGCTGGTCGGCCGAGACGTTCCTCCTGCTGTGCGCCGGCGTCCTCCTCGCGTTCGGGATGTGGTGGATCTACGGCGCGATCCCCGCCGGGCACGTCCTCGAGGTGCACAGGCACCGGGCGTTCGTCTGGGGGTACGGCCACATCGTCGTGTTCGTCGCGATCGCGGCGGTCGGAGCGGGACTCCACCTCGCTGCGTACGCCATCGAGGGGCACACGGTTCTGAGCGATCAGCAGTCCGTGCTCGCCGTCGCCATTCCCGTCGCGCTCTATCTCGTCTCGGTCGCCGGTCTGAACGTGCTCCTCATCGGTCCCGGCACGAGAGACCTCGGAGCGTCGCGACGCTTCCAGGCCGTCATCGCCGGCGGGTCGCTGGCTCCGCTGCTCGTCGCCGTGCTCCTCTCCGCCCCCGGCGTCGACGTCGGCTTCGGCGCGTGCCTGGCCATCATCGCCGCCTCGCCCCTGGTTCTCGTCATCGGCTGGGAGATCTCCGGCCACATCGGAGGAGAACGCGCGATCCATCGCGTGCACGAGAACGGGCGCCCGTCGCACGCCGGCGAGGCAGGCGACCGCCGCTGACGCGGCTAGGGGAGCGGGGTGTTGCGTGTGCCGAGGCGCGACGCGTCGACGGTGTCGTGCGCACCGCGCAGCACGCCGCCGAGAAAGCCCACCCCCCAGGAGAAGTGCATGGTGGGCAGCACGATCAGGGTCCACAGCCGTTGCCGGATGCCGCCTCCGCCGGGAGCCAGGGCCACCCCGACCACCAGGAGCACGTAGAGGGCGAGGGGAAGGTACACGGCCGAGGCCACCACGGACGCGGCACCGGCGAGCACACCCGTGGCCTGCAGCACCCCGATCACGAGTGCGACGGCGACGATGAGCACGAGAGCAGGGGGAGCGAAGTAGCGGATGCCGTTGCGCCGACCGAACCGGCGCACGAGCTCTCCGCGCCAGGCGCCGGTGGCGCGGAACTGCCGCGCGAGGCGCAGCCAGCTGTCGCGCGGCCAATAGGTGACGGAGAGCCCTGGATCGAACCACACGCGATGCCCGGCCTGTCGGATGCGCAGGTTGAGCTCCCAGTCCTCCCCGCGCCGGACGGTCTCGTCGAACAGCCCGACCTCGTCGAGCACGTCGCGCCGCATCACCCCGAGGTAGGCGGACTCCGCCTCGCCCTCGGCGGCGCCCCCGTGGTAGGCCCCGCCGCCGAGCCCGACCGGAGAGTTGTACAGGCGGGCCACGGCCCGCTGGAAGGGTGTGCGGCCCTCGGCGTGCATGACTCCGCCGACGTTCGCCGAGCCCGTGCGCTCGAGCGTGGCCAGAGCGCGGGCCGCATATCCCGGGGCGAGCTCGGAGTGGGCGTCGACGCGGATCACGACGGCGTACCTGCTGGCCCTAATGGCGGCGTTGAGGCCGACGGGGATGTGGGCGGCGGGATTGTCCACGAGGCGGATGCGCTCGTCGTCCGCGGCCAGACGATGAGCGAGCTCCGTCGTGCCGTCGGACGACGGCCCGAGCGCGAGCACGAGCTCGGACGGAGCATCGAGCTGCTGGTCGAGCACCGAGGCGACGGCGTGCTCCAGATAGGCGCGTTCGTTCAGCACCGGCATGATGAACGACACCCCGGGGAGAGGGGTGTGCGGACGTGCGGTGCTCATCTGACGATCATGTCAGACGCGTGCCGGCCCACACCGGAGGCGCTCACAGGGACTCCGCACCCGCGGGCGCTCGTAACGGAAGGGTCACCATTCTTCTCGGCGTCCCCCGGCGGAGGTGATCGCGCGCTGCGCGTGGATACCCTGGAGGGATGGGTGCTGTCTCGGATGCGAAGAAGGCCTACCGCCTGCTGATGCGGGCACTCGCATCCCGAACGGCCGTGCAGCGGGTGCGTCGGCGCCTCGCGGAGCGGGAGCTGCACCCCGAAGGGCACTATCAGATCGCGGTGTACTTCGCCGATGGCGCCGTGAACATGTACCAGATGAGGCAGTGGTACAAGCCGCTCGCCGAGCTGTCCCGCCGCTGGCCCGTCGTCGTGCTCTCGCGCACCGCGACCGGCGCCGACAAGTTGCTCGACGAGGACGCTCCTCCCGTCGCGTTCGTGCCGAAGGTGCGCGACCTGGAGCGCTTCATCGCCGCGCAGGACATCCGCGTGGTGCTGTACGTCAACCAGAACACCCGCAACTTCCAGATGTTCCGGTACGGGCGACGGTGGCATGTGTTCATCAATCACGGCGAGTCCGACAAGATGTACATGACCACCAACCAGTACAAGGCGTACGACTACGCGTTCATCGCCGGGCAGGCCGCTCGTGACCGCCTGACCCGCACGCTCTGGGACTACGACGTCGACAGGCGCACGATCGAGATCGGCCGCCCGCAGGCAGACCACTACTCCGGGGCGCTGCCGTACACCCCTGACGAGCGGACCGTGGTGCTCTACGCGCCGACGTGGGAGGGAGACCGTCCGAGCGCCCACTACGGCTCCATCGCGACGCATGGCGAAGCGCTCGTGAGCGCACTGCTGGCCACCGGCCGGCATCGGGTGATCTATCGCCCTCACCCCCGCAGCGGCGTCGTCGACGAGGCCTACGGCGCGGCGCACCGCCGCATCCTGTCCGCGATCGAGGCGGCGAACACCGCCGACGCCGCGGCTCGGCACGTGTA
>Ga0164243_10014349_pt1 | contig 11050 bp, 12 predicted proteins | sample OricompcompostOP_FD_108781 | JGI IMG/M metagenome (GOLD analysis project Ga0164243, IMG submission 108781) | Organic Plus compost microbial communities from Emeryville, California, USA - Original compost - Organic plus compost (OP) | ecosystem: Engineered > Solid waste > Mixed feedstock >...
GCCTGGCCGCCGCACGCCCGCCTGGCCAACCACGTCCTGGCCGCCCGGTTGCGCCGCCGCACCGGGGCCGTCGTGCACGACCTGGGTCCGATGCGGGCCTTCCCGCGCAGCCGCCTTCTCGCCCTGGAGCTGAGCGACCGGCGGTTCGGTTACCCGCTGGAGATGGTCGTGCGGGCGGCGGCCGAGGGCTGGCGTATCGCCGAGCGCGACGTTACGTACCGGCCGCGTACGGGCCGGTCGAAGGTGACCGGCACGGTGCGCGGCACGGCGCGCGCGGCGGCGGACATGCGCCGGGTGCTGGCCGAGTCCCGTCGCGGCGCTCCGCCCGGGCACGGGTCGCCCGCCGGGGCCTGGCCGGAGGTCGGCTGTACGCGCCCGCGGCGCGCCGGAGAAGGGCGGGCCCGGTGACGCAGATCCTGGTCATCGCCAAGCGGCCGCTGCCCGGGCGGGTGAAGACCCGTCTGACGCCGCCGTACACGCCGGAGCAGGCGGCCGGGCTGGCCCGCGCGGCGCTGTGGGACACGCTGGACGCGGTGTCTGCGACGCCCGCCCGGCGCCGGGTCGTCGCGCTGGACGGCCCGCCCGGTCCGTACGTGCCGGGCGGCTTCGACGTCGTACGGCAGCGGGGCGGCGGGCTGGACGAGCGGCTGGCGCACGCGTTCGGTGACGCCTACGCCCGGTGCCCGGAGCCGATGCTGCTGATCGGCATGGACACCCCGCAGGCCGGCCCCGCCCTGCTGACCGCCGCGACCCGGGCGCTGGCCACGTCGGACGCCGTCATCGGCCCAGCGGAGGACGGCGGCTTCTGGCTCCTCGGCCTGCGCCGCCCCGATCCCGCGCTGCTGCTCGGCGTCCCCATGTCCACGCCCGGTACCGGCGCCGCCCAGCACGAGCGCCTGGTCCGCGCCGGCCTGCGCGTCGCCGTCGCGCCGACGCTGCGGGACGTGGACACGGCACCGGACGTCGACGCCGTGGCCGCGTCCATCCCCGGCTCCGCGTTCGCCGCCGCCCGCGCCCACCTCGCCATCCCGGAGCCCACCCCATGATCGGCCCGCTGTACGAGGCGGCCCTCGTGGACGGCGGCCTGCTCGAACTGGAGCACGCGCCCGGCGCCCACCCGGACGGCCTCGCGGCCCGCGAGGCGCGGGAGGGGCGGGCTGGTACTCCGCCCGGAGCGGTGCGCACGGCCGTACGGGGCGGGCCGCCGGACGGGCCGCTGGGGGACCTGCGGGTGTGGGACGCCGAACGGGGGCGGGAAGTCGTGCCGGTCGAGCGATGGTTCCAGAACGTGGCGGGGGACGCGTCGGTGCTTCGGCGGTGCGTGCCGCCGGTGCTGGACATCGGCTCGGGCCCGGGCCGGCTGACCGTAGCGCTGGCCGAGCGGGGCCTGATGGCACTGGGGATCGACGTCGCCGGGCCCGCGGTGGACCTGACGCGGCGTGCGGGCGCGGCGGCGCTGCGCCGGGACGTGTTCGCGCCGCTGCCGGGTGCCGGCCGGTGGCGGACCGCGCTGCTCGCGGACGGCAATATCGGTATCGGCGGCGACCCCGTCGCGCTGCTGCGGCGCGTCGCCGAGCTGCTGCACCCGGACGGCCGCGCGCTGGTGGAGGTGGAGCCGCCCGGCCGGGTCACCCGCCGCTCCCGCGTCCGGCTGCGCCGCGGCGACCGGTACGGGGACTGGTTCGACTGGGCGTACGCCGGCGTGGACGACATCGCCGCGCTCGCCTCACCGGCCGGCCTGTCCGTGGCCGAGACGTGGACCTCCGGCGGCCGCTGGTTCACCTGCCTGGTCCGGGACACGCCATGCGCCTGACCGGCCCCCTCCACAACGCGAAGGTCGCCGCCCGCCTCGGCACCGTGCTCGGCGTCTGCTTCGCGACCGCCTTCCTCACCGGCCTGTTCAGCCACGTCCTCCAGCACCCGGGCCCGTTCCCGATCCCGGCGCGCCCGGCGGGCCTGTACCGGGTGACCGAGGGCGTGCACGTGCTCACCGGCGTGGCGGCCGCCCCGCTGCTGCTCGCCAAGCTCTGGACGGTCTATCCGAAGTTCTGGGCCGGGCTCCGCGAGCTGCGCGAGCGGTTCACCGCCGGCCTCACGGACCTGCGCGCCCGGCGGCGGCCCGCGGGCCTGCGGGACACCGTGGCGCTGAGCGCCGGCCGCCTGGCGGTCATCCCGCTCACCGGCGGCGCCATCTTCCAGGTCGTCACCGGCCTGACGAACATCGCGTACTGGTACCCGTGGCCGTTCTTCTTCACGACGGCCCACTACTGGACCGCCTACATCGTCACCGGCGCCCTGGTCATCCACGTCGCCGAGCAGTGGCGCACCGCCCGCCCCGCCCTGGCCCCCGGCATCGGCCCGACCCGCCGCGGCTTCCTCACCGCCGTCGGCGCGGCGACCGGCGTCCTGGTCGCCGTGACGGCGGGGGAGACGGTGACGCCCGTACGGAACCTCGCCCTGCTGGCCCCGCGCCGCCCCGGCCGCGGCCAGGCGGGCGTCCCGGTGAACCGGTCGGCGGCCGCCGCGGGCATCGAGGTCCCGGCGGCGTACCGGCTCCGCGTGCACGGCGCGGTACGCCGCGAGCGCGCCTGGACCCTGGAGGAGCTGCGCGCCCTCCCGCAGCACACCGCCGTCCTGCCGATCGCCTGCGTCGAGGGCTGGAGCGTCAGCGCCCGGTGGACCGGGGTCCGCGTCCGCGACCTGCTGCGCGCGGCGGGCGTCGAGGCGGACGCCACCGTACGGGTGGACTCCCTGGAGCGCGGCGGCCGGTACCGGGCCAGTGAGCTGGCCCCGGCGTACTGGACGGACCCGGCGACGCTGCTCGCCCTGCGCTGCGACGGCGAGGTGCTGCGCGTCGACCACGGCTACCCGTGCCGGCTGATCGCCCCGAACCGGCCCGGCGTGCTGCAGACCAAGTGGGTGTCGGACCTGGTGGTGACGTGACGGCGCGGCGGGTCGCGTACGCCGTCGGGTGCGCGCTGATCCTGACCGGCGCGGTGGGCCTGCTGTCCGATGCGGCGGATGACCACCCGATCGGCTGGGCGCTGTGGTTCGGCGGCGGGATCGTGGCGCACGACCTGGTCATCGCGCCGCTGGTGGTCGCCGCGGGCTGGGCGCTGCGCCGGGTGCCCGGCGCGGTGCGCGCCGGGATCCTGGTCTCCGTGCTGGTGGTGGCCGGCACGCTGCCCGTGGTGCTGGCGCTGGGCCGCAAGCCGGACAACCCGTCGATCCTCCCGCTGCCGTACGGCCGCAACCTCGTGCTGGTGCTGGCCGCGGTCTGGCTGGCCACCGGCGCGCTGGTCCTGTGGCGCCGGCGCCGTGACCGCTCCTAACGGCGGCGGAACCGCCGTCGCGCGGCCCGGTCGAGCCGGTTGCGGGCCCGTACCCAGGGGTTCCGCCGCGCGGCGCGCCGCGCCCGCAGGCGCCGCCAGCCGGTGACGGCCAGGGCGCCGGTGGCCAGCGCGGCGGCGCCGGTGGCCAGGGCGCGGCGGCCCTTCGCGGGCTCGGCCGCGGCGGCCGCGCGGGCGTCCGCGGTGAACGCCTTGGTACGGGCGCGCACCCGCCCGGCCCGCTCGGACACCGCCGTGCGCAGCCGCTCGGCCTTCGCCGCCGTGCCGTCCGGCTCCGTACGCGTGATCTCGTCGGTGTGGGGGTTCTTCGTGCTCATCGTCGTGCCTCTCAGGATCCGTCGACTGCACAGTTCCCGACAGGAGCGGCGTAAACGGCGTCAGCGGCGGGCGGTGAGGTAACCGAGGCGGGTGAGCTCCTCGCCGGCGACCTTCTCGACCTCGGCGACCTGGAGCGCGGACAGGTGCTTGCGCCACGCCCCGGCGGCGCCGCGGCGCTGCTCGGTGATGGTGGACGGGGACACCCGCGCGCCCAGGTAGTGGGACATGCCGTCGGCGACCGCGTCGGGGTCGGCGACGAGGTCCTCGTAGCGGACCGTCATCAGGCCCTCGTCGGGGATCTCGCGGCGCAGCCGGGCGGAGATCAGCACGGCGCCGCGCCAGCGCAGCGCGCACTTGCCGGTGTCGCTGAGGTCCTTCCAGATGGCCCGGTCGGCCTCGGTGTTGATGCCGAAGAACGGGTTGGGGAACTGCGACTCGACGTTGGCGACGCCGGGGCGCAGCCAGGCGTGCGAGCCGCGGACGGCGAGCATGCCGCTGACGACGTCCCGGCCGTCCCGGATGACCTGCACGAGCTTGGCGTCGGGGAACGCCTCGACGAGGATGTCGGCGCTGTACAGCAGCTCGGTGGTGGCGTCGCCGTACCGGGTGACGCTGCGGCCCGTGACGCACGAGCCGACGGAGGCCACACCCCCGGCCGTACGGCACTCCTTGGTGCATTCCAGGCAGGTGTGCGGGTTGATCTGCCAGGCGCGGGCGAAGGCGTCGCGCATCACCCGCCGGGCGCCCTGCTCCTTCTCGGCCAGCGCCGGCTGCCGGGCGAACGTCAGCGCGACCTCGAGGACGTCACGGCGGCCGACGGTCACGTGAAAGCCGGGCGAGCGCTTCAGCGCGCGCGCCAGCAGGCTCGCGCCCGAATGGGGAGCGCCCACCAGGAAGACCGGCTGGCGGACCTTGACCCCGTTGACCACCAGGATGTGGTTACCCATGGTCGCGCTCGGTACCTCGCCGCTTCGACGTCCCACACATCGTGTCCATAGTCTGGCACCCGTGGCGACTCGCCGTCGCCGCGAGATCCCCCGACGCTATCGCACCGGCCTAGGTCACAGGGCGGATCCGAATCGATACCCGTCGTCGCACTCCGGGTGTCCGCGGGCCCGGCCCGCCGTCGTAGCCTGCTTGTGTGGATGACGCAACGGTGGAGCGGATCGGCGGCTGGGTGCGCGCCGCCGCGAACGTGACCGTCCTGACCGGCGCGGGCATCTCGACGGACTCCGGGATCCCGGACTTCCGCGGCCCGCAGGGCGTGTGGACGAAGGACCCGTCGGCAGAGGCGCTGTCGACGCTGGACACCTACGTCAACGACCCCGAGGTACGGAAGAAGGCGTGGCGCGCGCGGCGGGACCATCCCGCGTGGACGGCCCGGCCGAACGCGGCGCACGAGGCGCTGGTGGACCTGGAACGTTCCGGGAAGCTGCGCGGGATCGTCACGCAGAACATCGACGAGCTGCACCAGCGCGCCGGCTCACGACCGGACCTGGTCATCGAGGTGCACGGCACCATGCGCCGGGTGAGCTGCCTGAGCTGCGGGGAGAACGCGCCGATGGAGCGCGCCCTGGAGCGGGTGGCGGCCGGCGAGGAGGACCCCGCGTGCCGCAGCTGCGGCGGCATCCTGAAGTCCGCCACCATCTCCTTCGGCCAGGCGCTGGACGCCGACGTGTTCAACGCCGCGGTCGCGGCCGCCGCCGACTGCGACGTGTTCCTGGCGGTCGGCACGTCGCTGGGCGTGTACCCGGTGGCGGGCCTGTGCGACATCGCGATGGACTGCGGCGCCCGCCTGGTCATCGTCAACGCCGAGCCCACCCCGTACGACGGCCGCGCCGACGCGGTCGTCCGCGACCCCATCGGCGCGGCCCTCCCGGCGATCGTCGGCGCCGCATGACCGGAACGCCGCGGACGCCCGGCACGCCCGGCTCGGGCGCCGGCGCGCGTACGGGCGCGGCGCGGGACGTGCGCGCGCCGCGGCCGGGGGACCAGGTGGCGGTGGTCGCGCCGTCCGGGCCGGTCGACCCGGGCAAGCTGGACGCGGGCGTGGCGTGGCTGCGCGGGCTCGGCTTGGAGGTACGGCTGGGCAAGCACGTGCACGACCGCTGGGGCTACCTCGCGGGCGACGACGCCGGGCGCGCCGCGGACCTGCAGGACGCCTGGTGCGACCCGGAGATCGCCGCCGTGCTCTGCGCCCGCGGCGGGTACGGCGCCATGCGGGTGCTTGACCACCTCGACTGGCCCGCGCTGGCCGCCGCCGCGCCCAAGCGCCTGCAGGGCTCCAGCGACATCACCGCCCTGCACGTCGCCTTTGGCGACCGCCTCGGCGTGGCCACCGCGTTCGGCCCCATGGTGGCCACGCTGCTCGCCGACCCGGACCCGGTCTCCGAAGAGACCGCCCGCGCCGCCCTGCTCGGCGACCCGCGCCCGGTCACCGGCGGCCACCCGCTCGTCCCCGGCCGCGCCGCGGGCCCGCTGACCGGCGGCAACCTGTCGCTGCTCGTCGCCCTGCTCGGCACCCCGTACGCCCCTCCGCCCGCCCGCGGCCGCATCGTGCTGCTCGAGGACGTCGGCGAGCAGCCGTACCGCGTCGACCGCATGCTCACCCAGCTGCTGATGTCCGGCTGGCTGGACGGCGCCGCCGGCCTGGCCCTGGGCAGCTGGACGGACTGCGGCGACCCCGTACGCCTGCGCGCCGTCCTCGCCGAGCGGCTCGGCGGCCTCGGCGTGCCGGTCGCCGCGGGCCTGCCGGTCGGGCACGGCGCGCCGCAGCACACCGTCACGCTCGGGGCCGGTGCGCTGCTCGACGCCGACTCCGGTACGCTCGCGCCCGAACCGAGGGGATGACATGCCGCTGATCCGCCGCCGCGCCAAGCTCGAAGCCGCCGACAAGGCGCTGGTCGCCATGGCCGTGTCCGCGGTGGAACGCCAGCAGCACGCCTGCATGGTGGTCGGCGGCGACACCATCCGGGTGACCGCGCCGTTCCGGGCGGACATCACCCTGGACGAGCTGCGCGCGCTGGTCGGCGACGCGGACCGCGACGCCTGGCCCGAGCTGGTCTACGACGAGGTGATGCGCCGGTTCGCGCTGCTGGAGACCGGCCACGCCGAGGACGCCCTCGACCTCACCGACTTCGACGCGGTCAAGCCCGCGCTGCGCACCCGGGTGTACCCGCGCACGCTGGTCACCGGCGACCTGCTGGCCTGGGAGTACACCCCGGACCTGGCCGAGGTGCTGACCGTCCAGATGGCGCACACGCTGCTGACCGTCACCACCGAGCGCGCCGCGGGCTGGCCGGCCGGCGAGGACGAGCTGCTCGACCTGGGCCGCGCCGGGGTACGCGAGCTGGGCCCGCTGCGCGTCTCCACGCACCGCTCGCGCGGCGTGGAACTGCGCGAGCTGCGCGGCGACGCGCCGTTCGCGCCCGTGCACGCGGCCTGGCTCGGCGACTACCTCGACGACGGCGCGCCCGGCGACGGCACCGTGTACGTGGCCGTACCGGCACCGGACCGGCTGATCGTGCACGTCGCCGAGAAGGACGCCGAACCGCCGCTGCTGCTGCGCGACCTGGCCATCGCCATGTACCGCGACGCCCCCGGCCGGCTCAGCCCGGACGTCTACGCCTGGTCCGACGGCCTCCTGGACCCGGTTCAGCGCTCCCGGTAGTGCCGTACGCCGTCGTGGTCGGCCAGCTCGAACGCGACCTTGACCAGCGGCACGTGGCTGAACGCCTGCGGGAAGTTGCCGACCATCCGGCCGGCCTTCGGGTCGTACTCCTCGGCCAGCAGCCCGACGTCGTTGCGCAGCGCCAGCAGCCGCTCGAACAGCTCCCGGGCCTCCTTCTCACGGCCGATCTTGCGCAGCGCCTCGGCCAGCCAGAAGCTGCACGCCAGGAACGCGCCCTCGGTGCCCTCACCGGTGAGCCCGTCCACCTCGTCCTTGCCCTCGCCGGTGCGGTACCGCTTGACGAAGCCGTCGACCATGAGGTCCTCGATCACCGCGTCGACCGTGCCGACCGCGCGCGGGTCGTCCGAGGGCAGGAAGCCGACCTCCAGCATCTGCAGCAGCGCCGCGTCGACCTCCTTCGCGCCGTAGTACTGCACGAACGTGTTCCGCTCGGCGTCGAAGCCCTGCTCGCAGACCTCCGCGTGGATCTCGTCGCGGTTGCGCCGCCAGCCGTCGAGGTCGCCCTCCAGGCCGTGCCGGTCGGCCATCTGGATGGCCCGGTCGAACGCCGTCCACGCCATCACCTTGGAGTGCACGAAGTGCCGGCGCGGCCCGCGCATCTCCCACAGCCCCTCGTCCGGCTGGTGCCACTGGTCGGCCAGGTGCGACAGCATCGACTTGACCAGGTCCCACACGTACGTCTCCGGCTCCGCGCCCGCCTCCAGCGCCAGGTGCAGGGAGTCGAGCACCTCGCCGTAGACGTCGAGCTGCACCTGGCCGACCGCGGCGTTGCCGACGCGCACCGGCTTGGCGCCCTCGTACCCGGCGAGCCACGGCACCTCCCACTCGGCCAGCCGCCGCTCGCCCGCCACGCCGTACATGATCTGCAGGTTCTCCGGGCTGCCCGCGACCGCGCGCAGCAGCCACCGCCGCCACTCCTTCGCCTCGTCGAGGAAGCCGCCGCGCAGCAGCGCCTCCAGCGTGATCGTGGCGTCGCGCAGCCAGCAGTAGCGGTAGTCCCAGTTGCGGCCGCCGCCCAGCGTCTCGGGCAGCGACGTGGTGGGCGCGGCCACGATGCCGCCGGTCGGGGCGTACGTCAGCGCCTTCAGGGTGATCATGGAGCGGATCACGGCCTCGCGGTACTCGCCGCCGAACGAGCAGAGGTCCGCCCAGCGCTCCCACAGCCGTACGGTCTCCTCCAGCGCCGTCTCGGCGTCGACCGGCTCCGGGGCCTCCTCGTGCGAGGGGTGCCAGGTCAGCACGAACGGCACCCGGTCGCCCGCGGAGACCGCGAAGCGCGCGTGGTGCGCGAAGTCCTGGCCGGTCAGGTGCACGGGCGTGCTGAGCCACACCGAGTCGGGCCCGGCGACCGCGGCGATCTGCCCCTTGCTGCGGCGCACCCACGGCACCTCGCGGCCGTAGCCGAACCGCAGCCGCAGGCTGACGTCCACCCGGACGGTGCCGGAGACGCCCTCCACGATGCGCACCACGTCCGGCGCGTCGTGCCGGTGCGGCATGAAGTCGACGACGCGGATCGTGCCGTCCGGGGTCTCCCACTCGGTCTCAAGTACCAGCGTGTCGCCGCGGTACCGCCGCCGGGTGGCCAGGCCCGCGCCGACCGGGCTGATCCGCCAGTTCCCGTTCTCCGGGCCGCCGAGCAGCGCGGCGAAGCAGGCGTCGGAGTCGAATCGCGGCAGGCACAGCCAGTCGATCGAGCCGTCTCTTCCGACCAGCGCCGCGGTCTGGGTGTCCCCGATGAGCGCGTAGTCCTCGATCGCCAGCGGCATGTCGCTCCTTTCGATGTTCGCTGTCTTCGAGCTTGACATACGGGGGTGGACGCGCATGCCCGAACACGCGCCGTACGCTGGTCACCGTGATCGCGTACCCCCGTCGCCGTACCGTCGCCGGCATGCTCGCCCTCGCCGGCGCGGCCGCGCTGGCCCTCGGCGGCTGCTCGCAGAACTTCGACGCGGCGATGAGCAAGCGCGAGGTCGTCGTGGTGTTCGCGCCGGACGCCTCCCGGGCCGTCCAGACGCAGGTCCGCGACACCTGTGCCAAGGTCACGCCGCGCACCGTGCCCGAGCCGATGCCGACCACCGACAGCGGCGTGAACCGCCGGTACGGCGTGCGCTTCCGCGTCGACAAGGCCTCCGAGCAGGACCTCACCAAGTTGTACGACTGCCTCAAGCGGCACAAGTCGGTCGTCGGGGTGAACAGCCCGGACGACGACAACTGACGCGGCCGTCCGGGTGATTTGAGGAAGTTTCGCATTGTTCGCCGGACGTTGAGCGACGGTGCGGTAACATTCCGTGCGAATCGCGCGACGAGGCCCGCCGGCTCGGGGAGCGGGCACATCGTGCGAGGTCACGGGAGGTGCCCCCATGTGCCCGATGCCGCGGAGGCTGGAACCGTCGGGCTCGCTGCGTGCGTATTTCGGCTGGCGGCTACGGCACTGGCGGCGTACGCGCAACATGACGCAGGAGGCGCTCGGGCAGCGCATCGGGTACGACAACTCCCAGATCTCCAAGGTCGAGAGCGGCGACCGCTGGCCGCCGGAGGACCTCGCGCACCGTACGGACGAGGTGCTCAGCACCGGCGGTGAGCTGGGCGGGCTGTGGCCGCTGGTGAACGTGGAGCGGCAGCGCAGCACGGGGGAGGGGCCGGGCGGGCCGCCCGAGGGCGCCGCCGCGGTCCCGGTGCCGGCCGCCCCGGCGCCGCCCGCCGCGGAGCCGCCGCGGGCCCCGGAGCCGCGGTTCGACGACGACGCGATCGGCTCGATGTGCACGCTGCTGGGCGCGTACCGGCGGGCCGGCGACCACGTGCACGCGGCCACGCTGCTGGTGCCCGTCGAGTGGCACCTGGACTCCCTGCTGCGCGCGCTCACCGAGCAGTCCGCGCCGCCGGCCCGGCTGCTGCCGCTGGCCGCGGAGTGGGCCGAGCTGGCCGGCTGGCTGCGGTTCGACCTCGGCGAGCACCACCGGGCGCTGGCCTGGTACGACCGCGGCCACCAGTGGGCCACCGCGGCGCACGTCCCCGACCTGGCCAGCCGGCTGCTCGCCCGCAAGGCCACCGCCGCCTGGGAGGACCGCGACCCGGTGGCCGCGGTCGGCTACGCCCAGGCCGCCCGCGGCACGCCCGGCATCGGCCCCGGCGCCCGTACGTGGGCCGCGCTGGCCGAGGCGCGCGCGCAGGCGCTGGCCGGGGACCGCTACGCCTGCGAGAAGCTGCTCGACGGCGCCGCCGAGGACGCCGCCGGCGCCGCGCCCGGCCCCGCGTGGTGGTGGCTCCGGGGGCCGGCCGGCGCGCACGTCCCCCAGCTGGCCCGCGCCACCTGCCTGCGCGAGCTGGCCGCCCGCGGCGTCCCCGGCCTGGGCCGCCGCGCCGCCGCCGAGTTCACCGCCGCCCTGGCCGCCATCGGCGACGCCGGCCCGCGCGACCAGGCACTGTTCTCCGCCCGCCTGGCCGACGCCTACGTCTACGCCGCCGACCCCGAACGCGCCACCGCCGCCGCCCTCCACGCCGCCGACGCCGCGCACATCACCCGCTCCCACCGCACCCTCCGCGAACTCTCCGGCGTCCACACCCGCCTCCGCGCCACCACCCCCGACGCCCCCGGCCTCCCCGACCTGTCCGACCGCCTGCACACCCCACCCGAACCCCGCCCGTAACGCGTCCCCGGCGCCGCGCCCGCCGCCCGCGCCGCCCGCGCCGC